>Ga0308159_1003315_pt1 | contig 16462 bp, 11 predicted proteins | sample PhyCR1_FD_201040 | JGI IMG/M metagenome (GOLD analysis project Ga0308159, IMG submission 201040) | Phyllosphere microbial communities from UC Gill Tract Community Farm, Albany, California, United States - DLSLC.R1 | ecosystem: Host-associated > Plants > Phyllosphere > Unclassified | place: USA... | reverse complement strand
CAGTTTGTCGGACAATACGCCATCGAAACGCTTGTTGATGAAACCGGCATTACGCGACGCCAGATTCACCACTTTATTGACGATATCGGCATTCACGCGCTGCACGAAGTCTTCGAGGTTAAGGTCGATGTCGTCGATACGCGAGGAGAGCTTGGCGGCGTAGTAGTAGCGCAGACAATCGGCATCCAGGTGTTTCAGGTAGGTGCTGGCCTTGATAAAGGTACCGCGCGACTTGGACATCTTCGCGCCGTTCACCGTGACATAACCGTGCACGAACAGGTTGGTCGGCTTGCGGAAGTTGCTGCCTTCCAGCATCGCCGGCCAGAACAGGCTGTGGAAATAGACGATGTCCTTGCCGATGAAGTGATAGAGCTCGGTCGTTGAGTCTTTTTTCCAGAATTCGTCGAAGTCCAGATCGGGGCGACGATCGCACAGGTTCTTGAAGGAACCCATGTAGCCGATTGGCGCGTCCAGCCAGACGTAGAAGTATTTGCCCGGGGCATCGGGGATTTCAAAACCGAAATAAGGCGCGTCGCGGCTGATGTCCCACTGTTGCAGACCCGATTCGAACCACTCCTGCATCTTGTTGGCGACCTGCTCCTGCAACGCACCGGAGCGTGTCCATGCCTGAAGCATGGCGCTGAATTCCGGCAGGTCGAAGAAGAAGTGTTCGGAGTCGCGCAGTTCAGGCGTCGCGCCCGACACGGCGGATTTCGGATCGATAAGCTCGGTCGGGCTGTAGGTAGACCCGCACACTTCGCAGTTATCGCCATACTGGTCCGGTGACTTGCACTTCGGACAGGTGCCCTTCACGAAACGATCGGGCAGGAACATGCCTTTCTCGGGATCGTAAAGCTGAGAAATGGTGCGGTTCTTGATGAAGCCATTTTCTTTCAGGCGGCTGTAAATCAGGGTCGACAACTCGCGGTTCTCTTCGCTGTGCGTAGAGTGATAGTTGTCGTAGCTGATGCCGAAACCGGCGAAATCTTTCTGATGCTCCTGGCTCATCTCCTCAATCATTTGCTCCGGCGCAATGCCCATCTGCTGAGCTTTCAGCATGATCGGGGTGCCGTGCGCATCGTCGGCGCAGATGAAGTGAGTTTGGTTGCCGCGCATTCGCTGGTAACGGACCCAGATATCTGCCTGGATGTGCTCGAGCATGTGTCCGAGGTGAATTGAACCGTTAGCATAAGGAAGTGCACAGGTTACCAAAATTTTTTTCGCGACTTGAGCCATAGTTAGAGCGTGCTTTCTTTTTGAGTATTGGGCCCATGATGTTAACTCACTGCGCGGCCCTACGTAAACCTAGAGCCTTTCTGTTATGCTATTTTTATAACAGTGAGATAGCAGAATGTTCGGATGATTCTGCCCAGTAAATCCTGCTGACCAATAAAAAACCAAATAGAGATTTCAAGGAGCCGGGATGACATCACAATCCCCCCAGAACGCAACGCCCGCCGAACTGCACGCCGCTGTCAACGTGGTGCTGGCGACTTTTACCCATCCTACCCTGCAAAAAAGCCTGACGGCGCTGAAGGCGCTGCACCAGTGTGTGGTGCTGGACAACGTGCTGCACATCGAGTTGACGCTGCCCTTTGCCTGGAAGTCTGGCTTTGAACAACTCAAGTTGCTGACCACCTCCGAACTGCTGCGCGTGACCGGCACCCGGTCCGTGGAGTGGCGGTTGTCCCATGATATCGCCACGCTGCGCCGTGCCAACGATAAACCGGGTATCAAGGGCGTGCGCAATATTCTGGCGATAAGCTCGGGCAAGGGCGGTGTGGGCAAATCGACGACTGCCGTCAATCTGGCGCTGGCGCTGGCGGCCGAAGGGGCGAAGGTGGGCCTGCTGGATGCCGATATCTATGGCCCGTCTGTACCGAATATGCTCGGCACGGAAGAGGAACGCCCGACTTCTCCCGATGGTCAGCATATGGCGCCGATTATGGCGCATGGACTGGCGACCAACTCGATAGGCTACCTGGTCACCGATGAAAATGCGATGGTATGGCGCGGCCCGATGGCGAGCAAGGCGCTGTTGCAGATGTTGCAGGACACGCTGTGGCCGGACCTCGACTACCTTATTCTGGATATGCCGCCGGGCACGGGCGACATTCAACTGACGCTGGCGCAAAGTGTGCCGGTGACCGGCGCGCTGGTCGTGACCACGCCGCAGGACATCGCGCTGCTCGATGCAATGAAGGGCATCGTCATGTTTGAAAAGGTCAAGGTGCCGGTGCTGGGTATTATCGAGAACATGAGCATGCACATCTGCTCGCAGTGCGGTCATCACGAGGCGATTTTCGGCACCGGCGGGGCGCAAAAGCTGGCCGAGAAATACCGCTGCGAACTGCTGGCGCAAATGCCGCTGCATATCTCGCTGCGTGAAGACCTCGATCGCGGTGAACCGACGGTTGTTGCCAATCCCGACAGCGAATTTACGGCAATCTATCGCCAGCTTGCCGCCAGGGTCGCCGCGCAGCTGTACTGGAAAGGCGATGCCATCCCGACGGAAATCGCTTTCCGCGCCGTCTAAACGCCCTTTTTTGGCGATTAATTTAAGCCAGCCAGCCGCTTAGTGGCTTTAAGGCTGGCTTCATCCATCACATGTACCTATAATTGGCGCGATCAAAGCGCCATCTGGCTGCTTGCCCTTCAAACCTCCAAATCAGGTCGTTAATTTTATGTCTGACAAGTTCCATCAGTGTGTCATCGTAGGTATCGCTGGCGCATCTGCCTCTGGAAAAAGCCTTATTGCCAGTACCTTGTATCGTGAGTTGCGCGATCAGGTCGGTGACGAACATATCGGTGTAATCCCGGAAGATTGCTACTATCGGGATCAGAGTCATCTGACCATGGAAGAGCGGATTAAGACCAACTATGACCATCCGAACGCGATGGATCACAATCTGCTGTTCCAGCATCTGCAGGCGATGAAAGCAGGACAAGCCATCGAACTGCCGAGCTACAGCTTTATCGAGCACACTCGCCTTAACGAGACCGTAACCTTAGCGCCGAAAAAAGTCATTATTCTTGAAGGGATCCTGCTGCTGACCGATGTCCGTCTGCGTCAGGAAATGAATTTCTCGATCTTTGTCGATACTCCGCTGGATATCTGTCTGATGCGCCGCATGAAGCGCGACGTCAACGAGCGCGGCCGTTCCATGGATTCCGTTATGGCGCAGTATCAGAAGACCGTTCGTCCGATGTTCCTGCAATTCATCGAACCTTCCAAACAGTATGCCGATATCATCGTGCCACGCGGCGGCAAAAACCGCATCGCCATCGATATCCTTAAGGCAAAAATCAGCCAGTTCTTTGAATAGTAAGTATATTTACTCTATTCTTTTGAATTATCCAAATAGCTATTCACTAGCACTCTGGTAGTTGGCGTAGTTTCAGGGCGGCAAGACGTCATTATGCGATGCGCTGACCTTGTCAGCGAGTCGAAGGGCGCATCAAGGCCAGCGTCGTGACACCGCCAACTCCCGCAAGGAAAAGGAAAATACCATGAGATTATGTGACAGGGATATAGAAGCGTGGCTGGACGACGGCCGCCTCAGCATCGAACCACGGCCGCCCGTCGAGCGTATCAATGGCGCGACCATTGATGTGCGTCTTGGCAACGGCTTTCGGGTATTTCTGGGCCACAACGCGGGTTACATCGACCTGAGCGGCCCGAAACACGAAGTGGGCGCCGCGCTCGACCGCGTCATGAGCGACGAAATCGTTCTGCCCGAAGGCGAGGCATTCTTCCTGCATCCGGGCGAGCTGGCGCTGGCCGTTACGCTCGAGTCTGTCACCCTGCCAAACGATCTGGTGGGCTGGCTCGATGGTCGTTCATCGCTGGCGCGTCTTGGCCTGATGGTTCACGTGACCGCACACCGTATCGATCCGGGCTGGCAGGGCCGCATTGTGCTTGAATTCTATAATTCAGGTAAGCTGCCGTTGGCCTTGCGTCCGGGTATGTTGATTGGCGCGTTGAGCTTCGAGCCGCTTTCAGGCCCGGCGGCACGCCCGTACAACAGTCGGCAGGATGCCAAATATCGCGATCAGCAGAGTGCGGTGGCCAGCCGTATAGATAAAGACTGATACGTTCTGGCAGGATGCGAGAGCAGGCAAACTACAAGAGGATGGCATGAAGAGATTAGTGACAACGTTGGTTATTTTGCTGGTGGTGGTTATTGCCGGTATGACCTCGCTGGTTTTTTTGATCAACCCGAATGACTTTCGTAACTACATGGTCAATCGCGTTGAACAGAGAAGCGGTTACAAATTGGCAATCGACGGCGATCTTCGCTGGCATGTCTGGCCCCAGCTGAGCATTTTGGCGGGGCAAACCTCTCTGACGGCACCGGGCGCGAAAGACCCGGTGGTCAGCGCAGAGAACATGCGTCTCGACGTCCGCCTTCTGCCTTTGCTCTCGCATAAGCTTTCAGTCAAGCAGGTGATGCTGAAAAGCGCCGTCATCCGCCTGACGCCAGACAGCGAAGCCAATGAACCCGATGCCCCGATTGCCCCGGCCAGTTCCGGCAGTCAGCCGTCGGACGATGCCGAACAGGGGTGGAAATTCGATATCGGCCGCCTGAGCGTGGTCGACAGTCTGCTTATCTGGCAGCGCGGTGACAGTTATCCGGTCAATGTGCGTGATATCAATTTGCAGATGGATCAAAACGATCATCAGCAGGCAACGGTTCAGCTTTCGAGCCGCATCAACCGTGATCAACGCGACCTGTCGCTGAGTCTCAATGCCACCCTCGACATGCAGAACTATCCGCGACAGTACGCGGCCAACATCTCCACTCTGACCTATAAACTCAGCGGGGCCGATGTGCCGCCCAACGGCATTAGCGGGCAGGGCAGCCTACAGGCGAAATATCTGCAAAACAGCAATACGCTGACGCTGAACAAACTGGCGCTGACGGCCAACCAGAATCAACTTACCGGCAGCGGGCAGGCTATCCTGGACGATGTGCCGACCTATCAGTTGAGCCTGCAATCCGACAAGATGGATCTCGACGCCATTTCCGGCTGGCAGGCCAGCGGCACCGACAGTACGGTGCAGAAGGGACAGGCTGTCACCTCGGCACCGGTTATCGCTCACGATATGGACAGCCAGCAAAACAGCCTGTCACTGCTCAATGGTTTTAATGCGCAACTCGCCCTCAAGGCTATTGATCTCACTTATCGCGGTCTGAAAATCCAGAACCTCGACCTGCAGGCGGTGAACCGTGAAGGCAATGTCCGTCTTTCTACGCTGACCGGCAGTCTCGGGCAGGGCACGTTCTCGTTGCCCGGTACGCTAAATGCCACCGGAAAACGTCTGGTGGTGAACTTTACCCCTGACATCAAAAACATCGAACTCAGCGATTTGCTGCGGGCCTACAATCTGCCCAAAGCCATGTCGGGCAGTTTCAGCATGCAGGGTAATTTGAGCGGCAACGGCCTCTCGATGAACGATTTCAACAGCAACTGGCAGGGCGACGCGCAAATGTCGATGGCCGATGCGCATCTCAACGGACTGAATATCCAGCAGCTTATCCAGCAGGCGGTCACCCGCAGCAGCAATCGGGTTCAGGGAATGGAACGTTATAATACCTACTCCAACATCCGCCAGTTGAGCGCGCACGGCGCCCTGCGCAGTGGAGTGCTGGACTTGAACAATCTGGCGGCGGAGTCGGATATGATCAACGCCAAGGGCGCAGGGCAGGTAAATTTCCCGGGTGAACAGGTTGATATGAATCTGCTGGTGAGAGTGACCGGCGGCTGGCAGGGTGACAATGCGCTGATTGCCACGCTGCAAAAAACCGATATTCCGCTGCGCGTTTTCGGCCCCTGGAAGAAGCTCAACTACGAGCTGAAAGCCGATCAGGTCCTGCGCCAGCAACTGCAAAAAGATGCTCGCAGCGCTATTCAGAACTGGATAGACAAGAATGCGGACAACAAGCAGCTGCAAGACGGCAAATCGCTGTTAAAGAGATAATCGACGAACAAGCCTGTCGTGTTTTGTCCGGGATGGCATAGTCTGTCCCGGGCAAAACAAGCCAGCTATCGCTGATAGCGCCTTCCTGGCAGAACACTTCACTCTGATTCGAAATTCCCCCTGTCTAGGTTGCCAGACGGACTGCATCAACGCGCTGCATCGCTTTGCCAAAACAGCAGGCAAGCCGAGACTTCGGCCGCCTGGCAAATTTTAGACTTCGTAATCGGGTTCGAGGGTCTTGAGCGGGGTGATTTTTACCTTGAGTATGCGGTGGCTGTTCACCTCGAGCGGTTCGAACAGATAGTCGTCGATGTGCAGCTGCGTGCCTTCCTGCGGAATATTTTGGGCGTACTCCATCAATAGACCGGCGATAGTATGGTATTCGCGTTTTTCATCGATGGGCAGCGGAATATACATCACCAGATCGTCGAGCGGCATGTAGCCGTTGGCAATCCAGCTGCCGTCTTCCAGTTGCACAATGTCATGCCGCGCGTCCAGCGTCGCGGAAGATTCCGGCATACTGCCGGCGATGGTTTCCATGACATCCGTCAGCGTAACGATGCCTTCCACCGATCCAAACTCGTCGACCACAAAGGCGAAATGCGTCTTGGCCTGCTTGAACTGCTCCAGAGCCGCCAGAAGAGAGAGCTGCTCCGGAAAGATGAGCGGCTGTTTGACGATAGCCTTGAGATTCAATTTATTGTGCAGCAACTGCTGGCGGAGCAGATCCACGACATGGATAACCCCGAGCGGCGAGTCGGTCGAACTGTTTTCGGTGACCAGCATGCGCGTGTGGCTGTTTGCGGCAATCCGATGCGTCAGCACGTCAAGCGGTTCGCTCAGCTCAAGGTTGTCGACGTCGTGGCGCGAGGTCATGACGCTGCTCACCGAACGTTGCGCCAACCCCAATACCCGCTCAATCATATGCCGTTCCTGCTGATTGAAGATGGCATCTTCTTCCTTGGCGATATCGGCAATCATGTTCGATGAATGGGCGTCCAGCTCGGCATCGTCATGCTTGCCGCGCAGCACGCGCAAGACCGTTTCGGCGGTGCGCTCGCGCAGGGAACGGCGGGAAGACAGAAAACGGCGGCGGTTGAACTGCGCCCACTGGTTCAGCATCTCGATGATGACCGAGAAGCCAATCGCAGCATAAAGATAGCCTTTCGGAATATGATAACCAAAGCCTTCGGCTACCAGACTGAAACCTATCATCAGCAGGAAGCTTAAACAGAGAATAACGATGGTCGGGTGGTCATTGACGAATCGGGTTAACGGACGACTGGCGAGCAGCATCAAGCCGATGGCAATACACACGGCAGCCATCATGACGGGCAGGTGGTCGACCATGCCGACCGCAGTGATCACCGAGTCGAGAGAGAAGACGGCGTCGAGCACCACTATCTGCGCCACAACGGGCCAGAAGCGCGCGCGGCTTCCCTGCTGACCATTGTCTTCGTCTTTACCTTCAAGCCTTTCGTTGAGTTCCGTCGTGGCCTTGAACAACAGAAAAAGGCCCCCGGTCAACATAATCAGGTCGCGTGCGCTGAAGCCGTGCGAAAAGAGGGTGACGAGAGGGCGCGTCAACGTTGAAAGCCACGAGATGGAGGCCAGCAGCAGCAGGCGCATCACCAGAGCCAGCAACAGACCGGTCACACGGGCGCGTTCACGCTGACTTCTGGGCAGTTTATCGGCAAGAATAGCGATAAAAATCAGGTTATCGATGCCCAGAACGATTTCGAGCACTACCAGGGTAGCCAGCCCGGCCCAGATTGACGGATCGGCGATCCATTCCATAATGCGTTTTAACCTTGAATGCGCGGCGAAGTCCGCTCAGTGAATAATGGCCGCTGCACCGGTAAAATTCAAATTTAAAATCAGTAGGCTAGCGTGTTAAGGGCAAGACTCGGCGGTGTATAAAAAATAGAGCGCTTTTGTTCAAAAACGCACCGATTAGTAGGTAACAATCTTAAATTGAAGGGTTTAAGTTACTGTCTTGCTTAAGATGCTGCTATCTTACTAAACGAAACCATTATGTTAATAAGAATTGAAAGTACAGTTATTAAGCAGCAGTAAGCCAACATCTTTATGCAGAAAGGGACCTGGCATTTCGGCCCTGTTCAAACCAAGACGAAGGTCTATACTTTGCTTAAGTGATTAGGGCGTGGTAACAATTCCTTAAGTTAATTCGGTGCAATGCCTTGTTGTCCAGACGCATTGTTGCTGGCTGAAATTTTATCTCACGGTGTTGAGGAGTATCTCTTACAATGTTAAAAGCTGTTATCCCTGTAGCTGGCCTGGGTACCCGTATGTTGCCTGCAACAAAAGCCATTCCGAAAGAAATGCTGCCGATTGTTGACAAGCCACTGATCCAGTACATCGTGAACGAATGTGCTGCCGCCGGCATTAAAGAAATCATTCTGGTGACCCACTCTTCCAAGAATGCCATCGAAAACCACTTTGATACCTCCTTTGAACTTGAAAGCATGCTGGAATCCCGCGTCAAGCGCCAGTTGCTCGAAGAGATCCAGTCTATCTGCCCGAAAGGCGTAACCATCATGAACGTGCGTCAGGGCCAGTCCAAAGGTCTGGGTCACGCGGTTCTGTGCGCTCGTCCGTTGATTGGTGATGCACCTTTCGCCGTTATCCTGCCTGATGTGCTGATGGACGAAGTTTCCTGCGATCTGCGCAAGGACAACCTGGCCGCGATGCTGCGCCGTTTCGAAGAAACCGGCAACAGTCAGGTTATGGTAGAAGAAGTGCCGGAAGAAGATGTGTCCAAATACGGTGTGGTCGACTGTAACGGCGTTGAAGGCGAACCGGGTAAAAGCATCCCGATGAAAGCCATCGTCGAGAAGCCGGATCGTAAAGACGCGCCTTCCAACCTGGCCGTAGTTGGCCGCTATGTATTCAACGAAGATATCTGGCCTCTGCTGGCGGTGACTCCTTACGGCGCGGGCAACGAGATCCAGCTGACCGATGCCATCGCGTTGCTGATGAAAAAAGAAACCGTTGAAGCCTTCACCATGACCGGTCGTTCACACGACTGCGGTGACAAGCTGGGCTACATGAAAGCTTTCGTCGAGTACGGCATTCGTCACAAAGGGACCGGTGCGGCATTCAAAGAGTGGCTTGAAGAATTTACCGCTAAATAAGTTCGCTGTTTTGTCGAATCATGGAAAGCTCTCTTCACTGGGCTTTCCTTTTTTCATTTATAAGACGTGTGAATTGACCATTTTTAATGCGATGACGGTCGAGCGTTCGACCTCGCCTTGGGTCATGAACCACGTAAAAATCGAGCGCCCTGACTTTCTAAAGGAACCGAGAGCGTTCTTGAAGAAAATCAACAAAGGTAGTGGTAATATACGGGCTTCATTGTTATCCGTGGTGAGGTAACAGTAATTAATTACCTGATATCCATTGATTTATCGGGTTGCCCTCGGGCCGGAAATTCGCAGCCGTCACTACAGCATTCAACGACAATTTTTTGGTACTTTGGTTGCTACACGCCAAGGGCGGTAGCATGCCAATTGCATACGAAATTATTCAACTTTCCGTTAGTCGCTATATTTGAAAATTTAGCAATTCTGTAAGGATTAAAAAAATGATACTACCGGTCATTATGGCGGGCGGCACTGGGAGTCGTTTATGGCCAATGTCGCGTGAGATGTACCCTAAGCAATTTCTGAGATTGCACAGCAAGAATTCAATGCTGCAGGAAACCCTGTTGCGTTTGAATGACTTGAGTGTGAGTGAGCCGGTAGTTATCTGTAATGAAGAGCATCGCTTTTTAGTCGCGGAGCAGTTGCGCGAAATCAATAAGCTCTCCAACAACATTATCCTTGAACCGATGGGCCGCAACACCGCGCCCGCCATCGCGCTTGCCGCAATCAACGCGGTGAAAGACGGCAACGATCCCGTGATGCTGGTTCTGGCCGCCGATCACGTTATCAATAACGTTGACGCCTTCCACGTTGCCATCGAAAAAGCCATTCCTTTCGCCGAAGCGGATCGTCTGGTGACCTTTGGTATCGTTCCTACAGGTCCGGAAACCGGCTACGGCTATATTCAGCGCGGCGAGTTGATTGGCGAAAATAACGAAGGCTATAAAGTTAAATGCTTCGTGGAAAAGCCAAATAAACCGACGGCCGAAAGTTATATCGAAACCGGCGACTACTATTGGAATAGCGGAATGTTTATGTTCCGCGCGAAACGTTATTTGCAGGAACTGAAAAAATTCCGTCCAGATATTCTGGAAGCCTGTGAATTGGCGCTTTCGCAAACCAATGTAAACTCTGATTTTATTTCCGTCGATAAAGAAACCTTTGCCAATTGCCCGGATGAGTCGATTGACTATGCGGTCATGGAAAAAACCCATGACGCCATGGTGGTACCACTGTCGGCAGAGTGGAGCGACGTCGGGTCATGGTCGGCACTTTGGGAAGTGAACAGCAAAGACGACGCGGCCAATGCGCTTACCGGCGACGTGTTCCTGCACAACACCAACAATTGCTACATCAACACCGATGAAAAACTGGTCGCTGCCATTGGTGTCGATAATCTGGTCATCGTCAACACCAAAGACGCCGTGCTGGTCATTGATAAATCTCAAGTCCAGGACGTAAAACGCGTTGTAGAATTCCTTAAAGAGAACGAGCGTAGCGAATATCGTCACCACCGCGACATTTACCGTCCGTGGGGCCGCTGTGATGCCGTGGTCGCCGAAGACCGTTTCAACGTTAACCGCATTACGGTGATCCCGGGCGGCAGTTTCTCTCTGCAAATGCACCATCATCGCGCGGAGCACTGGATTATTCTCGCCGGAACGGCGAAGGTCACCATCGGTGAAAAAACCTTCCTGCTGACGGAAAACCAGTCCACCTTTATCCCGATCGGGTCATTACACAAGTTGGAAAACCCCGGCAAGATCCCGCTTGAGCTACTCGAAATCAGCTCGGGTTCCTATTTGGGTGCCGATGACGTAGTGCGTATCCAGGATCAGTACGGTCGCTATAATATCCAGCCGTAATCAAGATTATGAGGCAAGAATGAGTACACTGAGTTGTTTCAAAGCTTATGACATTCGCGGAAAACTGGGCGAAGAGTTAAATACCGATATTGCCTACCGTATTGGCCGTGCATTCGGTGAATACCTCAAACCCGAAAAAGTGGTATTGGGCGGCGATGTCAGGCTGACCAGCGAAGAACTGAAACTGGCCCTGGCCAACGGCCTGATGGACGCGGGCACCGATGTGTACGACATTGGCGTGAGCGGCACCGAAGAGGTCTATTTCGCGACTTTCCATCTGGATATGGACGGCGGCATCGAAGTGACTGCAAGCCATAACCCGATGAACTACAACGGCATGAAGCTGGTGCGCAAGAATTCGCAGCCAATTAGCGGCGACACCGGCCTGCTGGATATCAAAAAACTGGCCGAGCAGAATACCTTTGCCGCAGTCGATGACGCCAAACGGGGCGCATATCAGAAAATCGATATTCTCGAGCACTATGTGGATCACCTGCTGAGCTATATCGATGCCGCAGCCCTTAAGCCGATGAAACTGGTTATCAACTCGGGTAACGGCGCAGCAGGTCACGTCATTGACGAGATAGAGCGTCGTTTCAAACGCGACAACGTGCCCGTGACCTTTATCAAGGTCCACAACGAGCCAAACGGCAATTTCCCCAATGGGATCCCTAATCCATTACTGCCGGAATGCCGTGCCGATACCGCCGACGCAGTCAAAGCGCACAAAGCGGATATGGGCATTGCCTTTGACGGTGATTTCGACCGCTGCTTCTTCTTCGATGCCGACGGCGAATTCATCGAAGGCTACTATATTGTCGGCCTGCTGGGTCAGGCGTTCCTCGAAAAGAACCCGGGCCAGAAGATTATTCACGACCCGCGCCTGACCTGGAACACGCAAGATATTGTGACCCAGTCCGGCGGCGTGCCAATTATGTCGAAAACCGGCCATGCGTTTATCAAAGAGCGTATGCGTCTGGAAGATGCCATTTATGGCGGCGAGATGAGTGCGCACCACTATTTCCGTGATTTTGCCTATTGCGACAGCGGCATGATCCCGTGGTTGCTGGTGGCCGAGCTCGTTTCCGTGAAAGGCCATTCTCTTAGCAGCATGGTAAAAGACCGCATGGCGGCCTTCCCGGCGTCGGGCGAGATTAACCGTAAAGTCGTCGGGGCCGCAGAAGTGATCGGTCAAATCCGCGCCGTATACGAGAAAGATGCGGTAAATGTGGATTTCACCGACGGCATCAGTATTGAATATGCTGACTGGCGCTTCAACCTTCGCTCGTCGAATACCGAACCCGTGGTTCGTTTAAACGTCGAATCTAAAGAGGACATTGCGCTAATGAAACAGAAAACGGCGGAAATCCTGCAGTTATTGGGTGGTGAGGCGCTGTGAAAGATTTGTTATTAGCTATCTATCGTTATCGTGGTTTTATTATCAGCAGTGTAAAGCGAGACTTTCAGTCTCGCTACCAGACAAGCATGCTGGGCGCTCTGTGGCTGGTGCTCCAACCTCTCGCCATGATTCTGGTTTACACGCTGGTATTTTCGCAGGTCATGCAGGCAAAAATGCCGGGTGAAATCGGTCCCTTCGCCTACAGTATCTACCTGTGTTCCGGCGTACTGACCTGGACTCTGTTTACCGAGATTATCGATAAAAGCCAGAATGTTTTTATTGCCAACTCCAACCTGATTAAAAAGCTGAATTTCCCGAAAATCTGCCTGCCGATTATCGTGGTACTTTCGGCGGTCATGAACTTCCTGATTATATTCAGCCTGTTCGTTATTTTCCTGCTGATTAGCGGCAGTTTCCCGGGCACCTTATTCCTGGCCATTATTCCGCTGCTGTTTATTCAGTTGCTGTTCTCGGTCGGACTTGGGATGATTTTCGGCGTCATGAATGTCTTCTTCCGCGACGTCGGTCAGTTTGTCAGCGTGTTATTGCAGTTCTGGTTCTGGTTTACCCCTGTCGTTTATGTTCTCAGCGCCTTGCCAAGCTGGGCACACAACGTACTTATGTATAATCCGATGGCGCGTTTAATGGCGGCATATCAGTCTATCTTCGCCTATCAGAAGATGCCGGACTGGGTATCTTTATGGCCGGTGCTGTTGTTGGGGATTATCTTTTGTGCGTTAGGAATGCGCCTGTTCAGGAAGCATTCTGCAGACATGGTGGATGAATTATAATGAGCTATATTTCTGTTGATAAAGTAGGCAAGGCCTACAAACAGTATCCCTCTAAATCTGCCCGTCTGGTCGAGTGGTTGTCGCCTACCAAGAAACAGCATCACAAACTCAAATGGATCCTTAACGATATTTCGTTTGTGGTGAAGCCCGGTGAGGCGGTTGGTATTATCGGAATCAACGGCGCAGGGAAAAGTACGCTACTTAAACTGATTACCGGCACGGCAAAACCGACTACGGGCGAAATCCGCCTTGAAGGCCGCGTGGCGGCGATGCTCGAGTTGGGAATGGGTTTCCACCCGGACTTTACCGGCAGACAGAATGCGTATATGTCCGGTCAGCTACTGGGTATGACGTCTCAGCAGATCACCGACCTGATGCCCGAAATCGAAGAGTTTGCCGAAATCGGCGACTATATCGACGAGCCGGTGCGCGTTTATTCCAGCGGCATGCAGGTGCGTCTTGCCTTCAGTATTGCTACAGCTATTCGGCCGGATATTCTGATTGTTGACGAAGCCCTCTCGGTCGGCGATGCCTATTTCCAGCACAAGAGTTTTGCCCGTATTCGCGAATTCCGCGAGCAGGGTACGACCCTGTTGCTGGTGTCTCACGACAAAACCGCCATACAGTCCATTTGCGATCGCGCCATTTTGTTGAATAAGGGACGCATCGAAAAGCAGGGTAATCCGGAAGAAATTATGGATTACTACAATGCGATGCTGGCCGAAAAATCCGGCAACCCTGTAACGATTCGCCAGGAGCAGACCGAAAGCGGTCAGGTTCAGACCATTTCCGGTAATGGCGATGCGACAGTCTCGGCTATTTCACTCATCAACAGCAGCGGAAAAGTGTCGGAGAATATCGGTGTCGGTGATCTTGTTACCCTGAAGATTGATGTCGATGTACATCGACCAATCCGAGAGCTGGTACTTGGGTTCCAGATTAAAGACCGTCTCGGACAAGTGGTATTTGGCACCAACTCCTATCACATGAAAGCCATTGTCAATGATTTGCCGGCGGGCCAGAAGGTTACCTTCAACTATAAATTCCCGATGAATATCGGTGAGGGTAACTTTTCCGTGGCAACCGCGCTGCACGATCGCGACACGCACATCAACAACAACTTCGAGTGGCGGGATCTGGCCCTGGTGTTCAATGTTATCAACATTGACAGGTCAACGTTTATGGGAGTGTCGTGGTTGCAAACGGAGCTAGAGTGTACTTATGAAAGATAGTTTTTATAGCGCATTTGAAAAGAAGTACCGTGGTTCCCGTGAGCAAATCGGGGCGCGGCTTGAAGCTTATATTCCAACCATCGCGCCTTTGCTGGACATTTACCCGCAGGCCAGCGCACTGGATTTAGGCTGCGGTCGTGGCGAATGGCTGGAAATGGTCTCCAGAATGGGCTTCGATGCCCGCGGTGTGGACCTCGATGAAGGCATGCTGTCTTATTGCACCGAACTGAATCTCAAAGCGGAAAAAGCCGAAGCGATTGCCAGCCTCAAAGCGTTGCCGGATGAATCGATAGCCCTTATCTCGTCGTTTCATCTGGTCGAGCACATCGGATTCGAGAATGTGCGCAGCCTGATTAACGAGTCGCTGCGCGTTTTGAAACCGGGTGGCCTGCTGATTCTTGAAACGCCGAACGCTGAAAACCTGCAGGTCGGCACGCACACTTTCCATCTTGATCCCACGCACGACAAACCGATTCCGCATCAGCTTTTGGAGTTTGTGGCAGAGTATGCAGGGTTCCACCGCACCAAGATTATGCGTTTGCAGGAACCTGGGCATATCAGTCTGGAAAACGAACAGTTTTCACTCACCGACGTCTTGCTGTCTGTCAGCCCGGACTACAGCGTTGTCGCGCAGAAAGTGGCAGACGAGGCTATTCTTGCTCAGTTTGATACGCCTTTTGCTACGCGATACGGGGTGTCACTTATCGAGATGGCCAATGCCTACGATGACAGGATACAACACAAAGAGGACGCTCAGTTGGCTCGTGTACAGACCATGCAAGAAGAGATAACGGAACTGAAAACCAATCTGGATAGGGTGGAATCTTTCAGTTCGAGCGGCGTGCTGGAAGCCAAAATTCGTCTCGAGTATGAAAATCAGCAACTCGCGTTGGCCAATAAAAAGCTCGAGACTGAAAAAGCCCAGCTCAAAGCGGCGCTCGAGCTTGAAAGGGATGAACTGGAAGCCGCACTGGGTTTCAAAAACAACCAGATTAAAGCTGCGCTCGAAAGCGAAAATGAGCAGCTCAAGGCCGCGCTGGAACAGAAAACCCGCGAATACATTGACGTCAGTACCGCGCATCACCATGTCGTGTACAGCCGTTCGTGGAAGATGACCAAACCGTATCGTTTCGCAGGCCAACAGTTCAGATACGTTGCCCAGCATGGTCCGGTCAATCGCTCCAAACAGATTATCAAGCGCATCCTCGTCGCACTGAACCACAGGCTCAATCGCTATCCCGATATTAAAGCGAAGCTGGTCAAGGGTGTGAAAAAAGCCGGTCTCGAGAAAATCGCCCGACGTATTTATGTGAAGGCGCAAAGTACTCCTCATGTTGTTTCAACCGCTGAAGTCTTACAGCATCAGGATCTCGTGAATCAACTCCACGATCCTGCGTTGCTCCCGGTTGAAGTTAAAGAAATATTCTCGAAGCTTAAATAAAGATAATTTGAGGAAAGATACTTTGCATATTTTAATTGACCTTCAAGGTTGTCAATCTGAAAGTCGCTTGCGTGGAATAGGGCGTTACAGTGTTTCTCTCACCAAGGCGCTCATCCGCATTGCTCCGCAGCATAAAATTTCTATTCTAATTAACGGCATGTATGATATCGATAATATCAATGCCGTTAAAAAGCTTTATCGCGATGTGATTGACCCGGCCGATATGTATATATTCTCTGCGCATATGCCGACCAATTACAGCGACACGACAAACCACGGCCGTTTGAAAGCCGCACAGATTAACCGCGATCACGCAATTGCCAATATTAATCCCGATATTGTTTTTGTGACCTCTTTCTTTGAAGGTTTTTCAGATAATTTCGTGGTGTCGATTCCTGAATCCAAACATTCATGGAAGAGCTTCTGCATTTGTTATGACCTGATCCCGCTGATTAACCCTGCCGTCTATCTTAGCGATGCGTTATTCAAGCAGTTCTACATGAGCAAGATTAAAGAATACGAGAATTACGACGGCGTGCTGGCTATCTCTTATTCTGTGGTTGAGGAAGTTAAAAAACATACGCAGG
>Ga0308159_1003311_pt1 | contig 16471 bp, 17 predicted proteins | sample PhyCR1_FD_201040 | JGI IMG/M metagenome (GOLD analysis project Ga0308159, IMG submission 201040) | Phyllosphere microbial communities from UC Gill Tract Community Farm, Albany, California, United States - DLSLC.R1 | ecosystem: Host-associated > Plants > Phyllosphere > Unclassified | place: USA... | reverse complement strand
TTCGGCATGTCGCGCGACGACGCGGCGGCCTTCATTCCCACCTATCAGCGCAAGGGCATTATCGAGCACGACCCCTTCATCTCGCTCGATTTCGACGGCGTCGGCGAACTGATCCAGCTTGCAGCAGAGCGCGGCCGCAAGACGAGGGCAGACCTGAAACTCGGCATTTGCGGGGAACACGGCGGCGACCCGGCCTCGATCCGCTTCTGCGAAAACGCCGATCTCGACTACGTCTCCTGCTCCCCCTTCCGCGTGCCCATCGCAAGGTTGGCTGCCGCCCAGGCAGCGATCGAGCGGACGAAGGGCTGACTGATCAGTGCCGGTGGAGATAGACCGGCCGCGTCACCACGATCGGCTGGCGCCCCATCATCGCATCGCTTTCCGCCCGCCATGCGCGTCGCTCGGCGCGGCGGTCGAGTTCGATATCGAGCAGGCAGCGCGCCATGGCATCGGTCCCGGGACGGAACCCAAAGCGCGCGCAGGACTGCTGATCCGCCGCCCGCCGCTCCTCCGGTGTGATGGTCTGGCAGGAAGTGAGTGCCGTTCCGATGACGGCCAGTGTGGCGAGAAGGGCAAGACGCATGACGGGCTCCAGATGATGGCTGCGGCACCCGGAGGTCGCTTTCGCGGATCCCAACTCGGCACCAAACCTATAACGACGCAATGCTCCAGACATGTCAAAGCCTGTCACCAGTGGAGGTTGGATTGGCCCGGCACTCGTGTGACCGAATGAAGAAGGCAGGCATTGTTGCATGGGCGATCATCGCCGCCCTGTTTGCGTTCTACCTGATAACCAGCGTTCCATTTCCTTTTGTGCAGGCTTGGTGGCACGCTGCAGATGACGATCAGCACGACCGCTTCTCCAAACGCCACCGCATGGCCGACTGGCTCGTGATGACAGGCGCATTGGAAGGCTTGAGCCGTGGCGAGGTCCTGGCGAAACTCGGACAGCCACCACCCACAGCCAAGTTCACGGACTATGATCTCGTCTATCACCTCGGCGATGAACGCGGCTTCTTGTCCATAGACTCCGAATGGCTCGTGATGCGCCTGTCTCAATCTGGGAACGTGACGGAAAGCCGAGTGATCCGCGACTAATAATCTGCAAGGATTCCATTCCCCGCCGCGCTGTTCTACAGAAGGAAAGAGACTTTGCATGGAGCCGCTTTCACACAATGACCGTCCGCTTTGTCCGGCCCGTTTCCCGCGCCGCCTATTTCGGGCGCAGGCTCGGCTTCTGCGCTTTTCTTCTATTCGTGGTTTCAGCCGTTGCGCATCGGTTCGGGCCGCTGAACGAGCCGGATTTCGTGGCACTTGTTCTGTGTTCCGCAACCATAGCGGCTGCCTCGGTACCGCTGTCGCTGCTGGGTCTCGCGCGGCTCTGGAGTGTCGGTGCAAGAGGAGGCGTTGCTGCTGCACACGGGCTGGTGTTTGCAGCCGTCCCGCTTGCCGTCGTGGTGATGGGAACCGTGTCCTATCTCACGCTGCCGCCGCTTTACGACATCTCCACCGATATCGCCGATCCGCCTGCCTTCGTCTTCGAACCGACAGCCGACCAGCGCTTCCTGCCGCAGCGCCCGCCGATGGTCACGCCCACTGAGCGCCGCGCGCAGTTTGCCGCCTATCCGCGCCTCACCGGACGACGTTACGAAGGTGCCGTCGACCGCGTCTACGAAGGCGTCCAGAAGGCGCTACGGTCCGCCCGGATCGGCATCGTCAAGACAGAGGGGCTGGAACTGGTGGAGCCCGACATCCTCACCCGTGCCGCGCCCCGCGACGAGCAGGCGCCGGTGCCGGATGTGGCGCCGGTGCCGCTGCGCCGGCCTGAACTCACGCTCGAGCCGACGATCGGCACCGCCGGCGATGTGCTGCTTCAGGGAGAGACCCGCACGCTGGTGCTCGGCCTGCGCTTCGATATCGTCATCCGGTTGCGGGAAGATGCCGAGACGACCTCCGTCGATCTGCGCGTCGTTTCCCGCTTCGGGCCGCATGATCTGGGGTTCGGCGCCGACATCGCCCAGGATTTTCTCGACCGTCTCGATACCGAACTGCTCGGCATCACCGGCGGCTGAGCGTTTTCAGGCGAGCGTATAGACGCCGGAAAGCGAAGGCGGCCCGTCGGTTTCCACCTGTCCCTTGCCGATCAGGTCTTCCAGATGCGCCAGCACCGAAAGGGCGGCCGCACCATGCAGACGCGGATCCGTGCGCGCATAGATCGCCGTCACCATGTCCGGGATCAACCGGTCGCCGGCGCGGATCCGCTCCAGCACCGCACGCTCGCGCATCCGCCGGTGCGTTCGCAGGCCGCGCAGAAAAGAGGCGGGCTCGGTCACCGGTCCGCCGTGCCCGGGAAAGAAGATCCGGTCTTCATGACCGCGGGCCAGAAGCTTTTCAACCGACGCCATGAAATCCGCCATGGATCCATCCGGCGGCGCAACGATCGTCGTCGCCCAGGCCATCACGTGGTCGGCAGAAAACAGGATGCCGGAATTTTCCAGCGCGAAGGCGCAGTGGTTGGCGGTATGGCCGGGTGTATGGAGGACGGTCAGCGCCCACCCGTCACCCTCGATCCTCTCACCATCACCGGCCGCGATATCGGGCACGAAATCGGTATCAGCGCTTTCAGCGAGCGGATTGATCTCGCCCGCGTGCAGGGAACGGGACGCCCGGTGCGGCCCCTGCGCCACCGTCAACGCCCCGGTCGCTTGGCTCAGCCGCCGTGCCAGCGGCGAGTGGTCGCGATGCGTATGGCTGACAAGGATATGGCTGACACGCCGCCCCTCAAGCGCCGCCATCAAGGCTTCAAAATGCGCCTCGTCCTCCGGCCCCGGATCAATCACGGCCACCGACGATGTCCCGACGATATAGCTGTTGGTGCCATGAAAGGTAAACGGCGAGGGATTGTTCACCGTCAACCGCTGCACCCCTGCCGCGATCGTCACGGGCACGCCATAGGAGGGCGAAAAGGTCAGATCGAAATCAAGGTCTTCCGGCATGCTCAAAACTGTCCTGCCGCCAAGGGCGCTTGTTGTCATCTCCCCGAGGTTTAACACCCGATCAACGCGCGTAAACCCGAAACCCCGCGTTAATTCGTGACAATCCCGAATTTTGCCGTTGAGAGGGCGGCAAAGCTTTGCTAGAGCAAGGCCACTTCCGGTCCGGGCCAGCAATGATTTGCCCCCGACCTGTTGGGGCGTCGCCAAGCGGTAAGGCTCCGGTTTTTGGTACCGGCATCCCAGGTTCGAATCCTGGCGCCCCAGCCACTATATTTTTTATAAGCGTACGCAATCACTTGGCAATTATTAGAGGGCGCTAAGTGTTACAGCTCGTGTGTGGTCCGTGTGTGACCTAGTCAGAGAATCGATGGGATATGCTGAACCCACATTGATACCGCGTCTACTGCCGTAACCAGCGCGTCAAACATCTGCTGTTTGTGGGCGGTGTAGGCGGTTGCTGCCTCTTGCCCGACGATGCCGGTTACCGCTGCGCCTCCGAGCCAAAGGGGGCTTATAGCGATCAGTCGGGCAACTCGCTGAAAAACCGATATCTGCGCGTCAACGTTTATCGTGTCGGGTGTAGAACTTTCACTTTCTCGTCTTAATTCCTTGATAGCGACGACGACTTCCCGAAGTTGTTTATGAGGAACGGGTCGCTCAATCTCGATCAGTTCGGGAGGATGATTGTGACCTCTGTTCGGTGCGCTCGCCAAACTGCTGCGGATGATGGCATCTAGGCTATCGAGGCGGGCGAGCATTTCAAATCGAAGCGCTTCAACGCTGTTGCCGTGTGACGAGACAGCCCCTGTCGCAAACGCATGACCTGCAAAAGACCGCCCAGCATAAGCCGGTCCATCTGTTTCATATTCATTTGACGGCGCTCCGCCTAACGCTCCTGACGACGCCTGTCCGGTCGCTATGAGAGGACGGCCCTTTTCGTCGGTAAGATAGCTCCCTTTGTCGTCCAACAAATACGCGTCGCCGGGCGGAAGATCAGGCAAAGGTTCATCTATGGGAAAAGTGCCGTCATCATCCTCAACATCGATTGGCTGGGCGTCTTCGGTGCCTTCTCTCATTCTAAGGTCGCGATCATAGTCCTCGTCGCTATAATCCGGCTCATCGAAAGCGTTCAGACTGAGACGGCGCGAGAATTCGCCCTCCCGAAGACCTAGTTGTGACAAGATTGCTGGATCGCTGTCGTCGTCAAAGCGGATTACATACCCGTAAAGCTCGCCGTCATTGCCGTCGATGGTGTCGACTACCCAATGGAGTTCGTTAAAAAGGTCAACGTCAACACCCCACTCCGCCGCTATGGCCTCTGCCGCATTGTCGTCGTCAAGTGCCATGCTAATCCCCGTGAACCGCGAGTCGCTGCCACGATATCCACCACGGCGAGCAAATCAACAGAACCGCTGCTCTTTGCGTTGGAACTTCGGCTTCCACCCGCGCACGAGGCCGGGGCTGATAAGCATGGACGCAGTTTCAAGCTGGTCGCATAGGAACTCTGCATCGGCGATGACCGTGCGCAATGCGGCAAGCGCATCGCCAGCGTGGTCGTCAAGGATGATGCGAGCGCGGTCATCTAGGCTCGGACTCACTTCGATCTGGCAGGCTTCGACTGGCATGGTGTAGTCTCCTGAAACCGGAATTGTGTTCCTATTTTGTTCTCATTGAAGGATGGAGTCAATGCGCTGCAAATTCTGCAATGAGGATAAACCGCTCATCAAGGCTCACATCATCCCCGCACCCTTCTCTACGAAGAACGGAGCCCGCATTCTTTCGTCGCTGCCAGAGGTCTACCCAAAGAAATCGCCTATCGGGGTCTATGATGAAAACATCCTTTGCGCTGAATGCGATGGGTCATTCGGTCTTCTCGACCAGCACGTCATCGAGAAGATACTGACTAAAGAGGGCAAGTTCCATTCGGACGGCGAGTTCGGTGTCCGGCACTATCTCGAAGCGGTGCCTGGGATCGTCCGGTTGTTCGCGCTGTCCGTGGCGTGGCGTGCCCATCACAGCACCCATGAAATGTTCGCGAATGTAGATCTTGGCCCGCATGAAGCCCCGATAAAGCGTGATCTCCTTGAACCGCTTGATCACCGGAAGGTCAGTGCATTCGTCCACGAGTTCGATCATCGGAACCCACCGATAATAAGCCCGATGCCGGAGCGATACGACAAGGTTCGGTTTCTTCGCATCTACGCCGGGCGCTTGATCTTCAGCGTGAAGGTGGATCAACGGCCAATGCCGCCCGATCTCGATTATTTTGACCTTTTGGTGAACAAGCAAACCTTCTCTCTCGTCGTGCCGTGGATCGGATCGGCAGAAGCGAGTCTAGCTATCGATATCGTCTCGGGTAGTGCGCATAATCGACAGCTAGCAAACAGGTGGCGCAAGGAAACCGCATCAGGTGATCTCCTGTCGGTTTTCCGTCTCGCAACCGGTCGGGTGAAGTTCCTATCAAAATAATGCCGCCTATGATGATCGGTCGGCATCATCAGTGGGAGTGTCGGTTCTTCCAGCACGCTATCATCGCGTCCACCTTCGGCTGCACACGTCGCCGTGCTTCCTCACGTTCGACGCCAACCAGTAGCATTTGGTCGTAGTCGGTCATGTTGTGCCGGAGGGTTGTCAGCATGGTGATGCCCACCGCCTTGCCGATGGATGCGCCCTTCCAATCCTTCTTCACGATCTCCGCCACGAAGAACGCCACGGCAAAATCAGGGCAACCGGGATGCTTTCGGCGAATGTGCTTCTCGATGGTTTCTGGTTTGAATTTTGCCATTTGACTATCCAGACACGGAAAGGCTTGCCCAAGCGGGCCAACACTCACAACGCGGACTTCGTCCCGAGCGCAGACGCCGGTAACCCACCCTCACATAGTCCTACCTGCTCCCCAAGTCCGCTGCCACGGCATCTGCCAACCACGGAACCCCCGTTTATTTTAGACAAACGTAATCCTTCCTAAACCCTTTAGAGTTGCATATGCGAGCAATAACAAAATGGTTCTTGTGTCGCATTAATGAGTTCATTCAATACTATTTTTCAAAGCCTTATTGATGTTTGGCTGCGGTCGGACGAGATGGCAGACCCGGAAAGCGTGTATTCGGGCTTTGTTGACAGTCTCTCCATCAAGATGGCGCTGTCCGTCGTTGGAACGACAGACGAGGACCCCTATGACTGGCGGTTTCGCAGGGTCAGGGATTTTGGGTTCAAGAGCCAGCTGCTGGCCCAGCTCAAGCTGCAGTTTCCAGACGCCATCCTTCGCGATCTCGATCGACGGTTCGTCGATGAGGCGATCATCCCGACCTATTCCCGGTGCCTGCAGGTCGGGCGCCCGACGCTCGAGCTTGTCAGAACGAAGGTTCTCGGGGTCAGGATCGGTTACGAGCGACTGCTGCTTCCCCAGAAATGTGAGGGAAGGCCGAACTGGTGCATCATTCTGGTCGAAGGGCGGTTCTTCATTCCGCCCTCGAAAGAAGCCAAGACCGATATGACGGATGAAAATATCATCCAGCTTTTGATCGAGGGGCAGACGACGAAGGAAATTGCCGAGGATCTTCACCTCTCGCCAAGGACGATCGAGCATCGCATCGACAAGCTGAAGGGTCGGTTCGAAGCCAAGAACCTCGTGCATCTGGTGGCGAAACTCGTCGCTACCCAGATTGGTCACCGGGAAACGGAGGCGCCGTAAAGCGTTTCCCGGCGAGATTGAAGAGGTCTGTTGGCTCAAACGGTTGCGGATGGCCAGACGATCACGCTTCAGCCAAACCGAAGGGCAGGGCATCTTTGCGCCTGGATCAAAGGCGATGGGCTCGGACGTACCAACAGGCATGCCCTTCGCCGATCGCCTTTTCCCTCACAAAAACCTGCGCCTGCAGAACGCTCCAAACTAGCCAGGGAGCGCTTCAGCTTATCGGGCTGCAGTCCGGTTGATCGCGGCTCTCTCCTGAAGTACCTGCAGCGACAGGCCGGTACTTGTCGATGCGACATTGTAGAGGGCAGTCGAGATGTTCTTGGTCTGAAACGCCAGACCGTTTTCGCCAAGCCGCTGATTGAAGCCGAGAAAGTTTCCATTGCGATCGAGGAGGACATGCAGTCCGAAGAACATCTGGTCGAAATCCTGGCTGCGCGGCTTGTAAAGATCCGCACCGCCGGCCGCCGTGTTGATCTCGCCATCGAAATTCGCGATGAACATCTGCGTGACGGCAATGGCGTTCTGGCCCTGCTCGGTTACGACTTCCCCGAACTTGCAGGCTCCCAGATGCGGAACGGACTGCAGGATCGACGGACGGATCGCCTTGCGCATCCGGTGCCCCGTCGGAAGCGACGACGCGAAGAGGTGATTGGCGTCATCGCCAAGGATCGACAGGTTTTCCTTCGTGACGGAGATAATTTCCGCCAGAACCATGTCTGCGGCGAGCCGACGAAACTTCTTCGAGGAGGTCGCCATCGGCTCCGGCTCGTAGGCCTCGCCATGAAACCAGCGTGTGTATTTCGCCGATGGAAGCTCAGCGTCGCTAGAGCTCGGGGCGGGCGACGCCGTGCGCGAGATCTTCTTGACGTCGTCGCCGAAGCGGTCCCCATACTGGAGTTTGGCTACACTCATAATGCCCTCTCTTCATGCGTCTTTGGAGAAGGTATGTGTGCGAACTTAAGAGGTTGCTCCAAAACGCTCCGTAGTTTTCCCCTCATCTGAACCTAATCGTACATCAAAATCAGGCGAGCATGCCTCGCACCGGCACATCACCCGACCAACTTTGAGGCCTTAACCAAGTTCCTTAGCGCCGCCTTAACCGACGAAGCCTAGCGTCAGGGACAGTTGAGCAGTGGTTAACTGACACCGTAAAACCGCACCGGGCCTAAATTTGGGGAGGGTAGGTGGGTGTCCACTTGTTGTTGAAGGCTCAGTGTGCTTTCAAGGAGCGTCCTTGCGCGGAACCGAACTTGCGTCGTGTCGGCCATCGACTTCGGAATCTGGAGTAGTTGATTTGTTGCGAATGACTGCAGTCGTGTTCTGCGTGGCCTTGACGGGATGTCAGGCCGTTCCGGGGCAGGGGCCTTTGGCGTCGGCAATCACGAACGAAGGCGGTCAGTCCGCAGCCGAGTTGAACCGTGCGAATGCCGAAGTCTTCGACGTTGTCGATGTGGACAGCCGTTCCGCACGCCTCGTGTCCGATTATGTCTCGACAGCGCTAAAGCGTCGCTTTGGGTTCGGTGGCGGCGGTGGCCGTGCCGTGATCGGCATCGGCGACCAGTTGCGCGTGACGATCTTCGAAGCCGGTGCAGATGGGCTGTTCTCGACACGCGAATCAAAGCAGACGCCAATCGAGCTCGTCGTCCAGCCGGATGGCAAGGCCGCGATCCCCTATGTCGGCCAGGTGAGGTTCGCAGGCAAGACTCTCGAGGAAGCGCGCCAGTCCATCCTCGCGGCGCTACAGAGCAAGGCAGTCGAGCCGGATGTCATCGTTACAAGCGCCGATACGCCATCGCGTTCGGTCACGGTATCAGGGGCTGTGGCAAGATCGTCGCAGACCCCGATCGGCCTTAGCGGCGACCATATCACCGACGTGATCGCCAAGGCCGGCGGCGCAACAGCACAGCCTTATGAAACCTATGTCACACTCGTCCGTGGCAAGCGCACCGGCACGGTGCTTCTGAAATCGATCATCGATAATCCGAACGAGAACATCTTCGTCCAGCCGGGCGACCAGATCTTCCTGTCGCACGATTCGCGCACCTTGACGCTTCTGGGCGCGATCAAGGGCAACAGCCGCAAGGAATTCGGCTCGAACGACCTTAACCTGCTGGAAGCGGTAGCGCTCGGCGGTGGCGGCGACGACGCGTCCGTCAATGGCAGCGGATACTTCCTGTTCCGCTACGAGGAGCAGGAAGTCGTTCAGAGCTTGCTCGGTCCTGCACGGTTCGATGCCATGTTGCGCAAGGGCATGAAGCTCAACAGTGACGGGCGTTACCCGATCGTCTACCGGTTCGACATGAGCAAGCCCGACAGCCTGATCGTCGGCCAGACGTTCCCGGTGAAAAACCGCGACGTCATCTATGCAGCACGCCATCTCTCGGTCGACTTCACGAAGTTCCTGCGCATTATCAGCGCGCCGATCAGCGTGGCGTATCAGGGCCAGCGATTCCTACAGGATTGATAGCCGCAGCTGCTGACTGCTTCCCAAGGATCGGAGGGCGGCGCTACTGCCTCTGTGACGGCGGCTGTCCGTTGCATGATAGCGGAACGCAGGAAACGGCAGCGCATGTCTTGGCACGCGTTCCAGCGGGCCTCCGTCTCAATGTGCCGAATTCTCAGGATACTGCGCTCAGCTCCCGTACGCGCCGTATTATCGGTGGTCTGGGGAGAAGAAAGTCGGGTGCTGCCATGACCCAAGGGGTCGCCAGCATGCCACAACGAAAAAGCCGCCTTTCAGGGGAAGACGGCATCCAGAATGCTGAGATAGATACTATCTAACAACTGTGCGGGTCACTCGGGAACTTGCGCCGTTTGCTATAGTCCCCTTATCCTCGCCCTTTTGGCGGGGATCCATTAATCGCAAGTCTCTGAGCTGAGGGACTCTTTTGACCCGACTGACGTCGTGTCGATAGATCCCTTCCACAACGGCGAGGATGAGGGAGAGTAGGGTGTCGCTCTCGTCAAGCAAGCTTTTTCAGGGTTTGTCGTCAGCGCGAATGCCGCCTCCTATTGGAGGACGGCATCATTGGTTTGAGTCATTATGTCGGCAGTGTGTACCGCGTAGGCGCGACCTAGAGCGTGTCCGTTGAACGCGGAATCGTTTTGAGGATTCCCCTTGCTGCCGAATTCTGATTCCATCGCTGCGACTGTTGATTTGGTCGGAGGCAATATGACCCGAGCTTTCAGCGATGATCTGCGTAGCCGCGTGCTGGCTGCGTCACGGTGTGGCATGTCGGCGCGGTCAGCAGCGGCCCGATTTGGGATTGGGATTTCAACAGCCATCGCCTGGATTGCGCGTGCGCGTGCTGGTCGGCTGACGCCTGGGAAACAAGGCCGATGCGGTGGCTCGCGCCTTGATGCCCACGAGGACTTCATCGTCGGCATGATCGAAGAGGCAAAGGACATTACCCTCAACGAGATGGTCCTGCGATTGCATGAGGAGAGAGCCGTCTCCATTGGCCGTAGCGCGCTCGATGTCTGGCTGCGAAGGCGCGGCTGGACATTCAAAAAAGACCGCACATGCACTGGAGCAGGAGCGCCCCGATCTTCTGAAGCGTCGCCAGGACTGGTTCGACGGCCAGCTTGATTTCGATCCGGCACGCCTCGTCTTCATCGATGAAGCAGGCCTGAGCACGAAGATGTCACGGCTTAGCGGACGAGCCATTTGTGGAGAACGATGCCGCTCCCCGATCCCACACGGGCACTGGAAGACGACGACGTTTACCGGAGCGCTCAGGCTATCCGGCATGACCGCGCCCATGGTCTTGGACGGTGCGATGAACGGGGTCGCATTCCAGGCCTATGTGCAACACGTTTTCATTCCAACCTTGGCACCGGGCGACATCGTCATCATGGACAATCTGCCAGCACACAAGGCGGAGGGAGTGCTTCACGCAATCGAAGCTGCGGGATGCCGGATACTCTACCTTCCTCCCTACAGCCCGGACTTCAACCCCATCGAGAAGGCGTTCGCCAAGCTAAAGGCTGTCTCGCGCGCCAAAGCCGAGCGAACGGTCGAGGGCTAGTGGAATACCGTTGGCCAGATCGTCACGCTGTTCGAGCCGCAGGAATGTGCCAACTACTTCAAATCCTGCGGATATGACCCCGAGTAAAGTCGACGCGCTCTAGTTCCTGTCGCGGATGTTGTAATATCCCATCACCACGACGCCCCACAGAAGCAGGCTGCCAATCAGCACCAGGAACGAGTTCAAAAGACGGGACGGGTACTGTGCCATTTCCGAAAGACTTGGGCGAATGAACACCGCTAGATAACGCTGCTTCGCATTGGCATCGAGCCGCGCTTTTTCGAGGCTGGCGAGCGATGACGTGTAGGCCCGTTCGGCAAACTCGCTATCGGTCTGCAGCGTCTCGTATTTCTGGATACGACCAGCAACGTCGGTGCCAGAAGCGCTGCGACCCTGCTTTCCGACCGCGGTACCGCTGCCGAAACGTTGTCGTTCCCTGTTGATCTGAGCTTCGATGCTGGTGATCTGCGAACGCAGCACCCGCACGCGCGGCGTGTTTTCGCTCAGCTGCGTCAGTGCAACCGAAAGGTCGGTGCGCATCTGGACAAGCTGCTGCTCGAGAGAACCGACCAGCTGTGCCGCCAACTTGGCGCCTTCGACCGGATCCGCTTCCTGCGACGAGTCGCGGTAGTCGCGCAGCGCTCCCCTTGCGCCCGCAAGCCGGTTTTCCGCCGTGGTTACTTCTTCCTGCGCCACCTTCAGAACTTCGGTACGGCCGTAAAGAGAGAGCTCGTTCACGAGCTTCTCGCTCTGGGCGATCACGAAATTGGCGATCCGCTGCGAATCCTCGGGCGAGAACGCCTTGACTTGGAGGTTCATGATGCCGGACGTATGGTCGAGGTTGACGCTGATCATATTGCGCCAGTAATCGAGCTTGTCTTCGATTGGCGCATCCTTCGCGATGCCGTAGAAAAAGTCGGATCCTCGTGGCGCGAAGATCTTGTCTAATCCGAACGCTTCGTCGACGGCCTGCACCATGCGCTCGCTGAGGATGAAGTCGAGCAGAACGTATGAGTCCGAGATCGTGCTGCCGCTCGATGCCTGTCCGAACATACCCATCAGGTCGGATGCCTGCGTGGACTCTATGCTGCGCACGGAAAACGATGATGAACTGTGATATTGGTCCGCAGCCACAAACGCCATGTAGAGCGAGCTCAGTGCCGTCGGCACCGCGACCGCAAGAACAAAGCTTGCGCCGATCACGAAATGTCTTGTCTTCAGAAACCGCGTCTTGCCGACAACAGCAGTCGCGGCGCCTGAGTCCGGATCTATTTCCGGTGCAACGACGTCCTGCTCCTGCGGCGGAACGGGGCTGGCTGGAGCCTTGAACGGGCGCTCCAGCAATCCCTGAAGGAGAACCAGGTTCTTAGGGACGGGTCGCTGCTGGCGCAGCTCCGGCTCAACCCTGCCATTGGCTGCACTTGCGATCTTCTGTTGCGCGTTGTCCAACCTCAATGCCTCTTCATATTGTTTTCGTGCACCGCGATGGCGTCTTCAAGTCTATCATAATACGTCAGCTTGCCGTCTTCCAGCACGATTCCGGTTTCGCAGTAGTCCCGAAGCGTGCTGGTGCTGTGGGAAACCATGATAACATCTGAAGCGCTTAAACGCTCCTTGAATGTTTCCTTCGATTTCCGTTTAAAATTCGTATCACCGACCGCGGTTATTTCGTCGACGAGATAATAATCGAATTTCACACCCATGCTGACGCCGAACGCGAGGCGGGCTTTCATGCCGGATGAATACGTGCGCACAGGTGCCTGGAAAAACGAACCGAGCTCGGCAAATTCAGCGACATAGGCCACCAGTTCTTCCGTATCGACCCCGTATATCCTTGCAACAAAGCGGACATTTTGCTCGCCGGAAAGATTTCCCTGAAAGCTTCCTTGGAAACCAAGCGGCCACGAAATCTTTCCCTGACGGATGACTTTACCAGCGTCCAGATCAAGCGTCCCGGCGATGATCTGCAGCAGGGTCGATTTGCCGGCGCCATTGCGCCCAAGCAGCCCGACGCTTTTGCCGCGCGGTATTACGAGGGTCGCATTGTCTATGATCGTCTTCGAAACGCCCTTCATGCGAACAAGTTTCGTAGCCCTGTCCAGTTTTATCATCGTGCTCTCAATACGCCTCTCGAAATGGTAAATACCGCCATGCCTGCGAACAGAAAGACGGTGGTGACGCTCAGGAGATAATCCAGATCGAAGCCGATGGCCCGATATTCAGGATAGATACCGGTCCTAAACAGCATCACCAGATGGGCAATCGGGTTGATCAGAATTGCATCGCGTGCCGCCGGTGGCAGTGAATCCGGCAGGTAGAAGATGCCTGAGATCAGGAACAGCGGCCGGCTGACGATGCCGAAGATCTTCTCGTAGAGAGGAAACCTCTGGAACAGGACATTGTTGGCGAGCGCAAGCCCGAGCGCTATAAGGCTGCCGAGGGTAATAGCGATGATGATTGGTGACAGCCGGATATTCGGCGTCGTCTTCAGCTGCATGATCAGCGGTGTAATGATGCAGACCGCAACGACGCAGGTGGTACAGAACTGCAACGAGAAACGGGCCGCGATCGTATCGATCGGAGCAACATTCGGGTAGCTCAGCAATGAGCGGTTGGCATTGACCGCACTGTTTAGATAGCTTGCCATTGCCGCATAGAACTGGAAGCAGACAAAGCCACTGGCAAAGAACAGCGGAAAGCTGGTTCCCAGTGCGGGCTTATGCGCGATTGCCATGAAGATCAGCGACATAAAAGCGATATAGGCGATAGGCTCAAGCAGCGCCCACAGATATCCGCCCGGGTTCTTTCCGAACCGGGTCGACATCTCTCTGATGACGAGAGCAGTTACGACGCGCAAGTGGGACGTAAAATAATACAAACGACCTCGTGATTTGCTCGCGGGTTGAAACTGGAGTTGCCACGCCGTTGCCAACATCTTCTTGCGCCTAAAATATGTCATTTGAAGGGAATAAGCCAGAGGTTTGAATCGTGCCGATGGAATGTCGTGCGAAAGATCCCATGTCGCCTACACCAACACACCCCAAACAAGGAAACCAATCGAGGATGATTGCCTTTGGAGCGCCGGACCTTGGCGGACGACAGGTGTTTGCGGTGCATATCCGGCGCTGGAAGCGGGCGATGCTGGAGGCCTATTTTCCGGAGACGGAATTTCGGTACCTGCCGCTTTACCTGAGCGACCGGACATTCATGCGCGACTGGCAGGATGCTATTGTTGCAACGCCCGGCGCGGTCATTCTGGTCTGGAGCCTCAATGTTTCGGATGCCATCCTGGAATTTGCGCGCGCCAACCAGATACCGGTCGTGTTTCTCGAAGACGGGTTTATCCGCTCGCTGGTCGGCAATGCCAGTAAAAGTCTGCCGTTCTCGCTCACACTCGATAGCCGCACGCTCTATTTCGATAGCCGCCAGCCTTCCGATCTCGAAAATATCCTGAACAGCTACAATTTCGATGCCGACCCTGACCTGATGCAGCGGGCAAGGGCCGGCATCGATCTGCTGCTCCAGTCCGGCCTCAGCAAATACAATGCGGCAGCCGGACAAGGCGCTGACGCCGATGCTGTGGCGGCAAAGACCGTGCCTGCAGATGGCACGGCGGGGCGGCGGCGTCGCATCCTCGTCATCGGCCAGGTGGAGGACGACGCGTCGATCCGCTTCGGTTGCGATCGTCCGTTTACCAACAACGACCTGGTGCGGATGGCAGCGGCCGAAAACCCGGGCGCTGAAATCCTTTACAAGCCGCATCCCGATGTTCTGAACGGTGTCCGGGCGCAGCGGTCCAATCCGTCGGACGTCGCCCATCTCGCAACTGTCATCACCGCGCCCGTGTCGCTGCCGGATCTTCTGAGCCGCGCCGATCATGTCTATGCCATCACCTCGCTCGGCGGCTTCGAAGCGCTGCTGCGCGGCCTTCCGGTAACGCTGGCGGGTTGCCCGTTTTATGCCGGATGGGGCCTGACGGACGATCGGCAGCCAAACCCGCGGCGGGGCCGTAAGCTCACCATCGAGCAGCTGTTTGCTGCAGCCTATCTTCTCTATCCGCGCTATTTCAATCCGGTCGACGGATCGCACATCGATTTCGAGAGGTGTCTGGCGCTGGCTCTCGAGTGGCGCGAGAAGGGCATGCCGGAAACTGAAATCAGGGAGGTGCCGATGCCGGTGCGGCAGTGCTTCGCGGTGCGGGGCGACTATGGCCTGTTCGGCTGGCGGCATCTTCTGACCGTGCCAATTGCTTGGCTGATCAAACTTGCGGGATCCGAGCAGGATGCGCGCGATTTTCGCACGAACCCGATCCTGTTCTTCCGCGAACTATCCAATCCGTGGCTGAGACGGCTCGGGCGGATCCTCTATCCCCTTGATGGAGACAGCAGGTGAAGGGCATCGCCGCATCACAGCGATGCCCGCTCGAATTACTTTTTCGGAAGCAGCAGCTCTTCGCAATAGCTCGGGCCAGCGGCGCCGGGACGGTCTGCGGTGATGGTGATGTCGCGGATCGTGTAGCTCTCGGAAACGGTAACCTTGGCGGAGCAGTTGACGCTCATCGACTTGCCGTTTGCAAGCTTGATGCGGGTATAGCCGCCGCGCCAGTTGTAGATTGTCGAGCTGCCGCTATCGACATCGCTCAAGGGCGGGCTGAACTTGGCGAAGAACTCGCCAGCCGAACGGCCGGTCCAGTAGCTGTTGATCGGATTGCTGGCAACACTGACGGTGGTGCAGGCAGAAAGCGCTACCGCGAGAACGGCGGTCAAGGGGAACAGGCGGCGGCTCATAATCTTTGAAGAATCCTCTAGCACGTGGTGATCGCCCCCAAACAATGCCTGCCAGGCAGGGCTTTTGGTATGGGCAAGGCTTTGACCTCGCACTAACAGATTTCCCCCGCCTGTCGCGACATCATCTTTGCAAAAGGAACTCAATTTTCGTCCGAGCCGCTTTTTTGCAACGCCTTGTTCCCAAGGTTTTGGAAGCGAGGAACAGACCCGCTAGCGCCCCCATATTTTTTCAAAACGGATGCTTGTGAAACGGAAAATGCCGGTTTATAGAGGCGCCACTGGTCACGGAGTGTAGCGCAGTCTGGTAGCGCACCACGTTCGGGACGTGGGGGTCGGAGGTTCGAATCCTCTCACTCCGACCAGTCTGAAATTCCGACAGTTATTATTTTTGCTGTCGGGATGCTGATCTTCCGAGGTTTCCCGGGGCGGATGGCGACGCAACCAGCGCGCGTGAGGGCTTGGTCAAAACGACTTCAATGTCAGGGCTCGAAATCGGTTGAGCGGTACAGGAATTCGTCGCGACCTTCGAGCGTCGCCCTGTCGCTTCGTCGCGACCTTCGAGCGTCGCCCTGTCGCTCTTGTACCGCAACTCTTAATCAATGCCGATCTCTCGGAGTGTGGTCAGGGACTCAGTGACCGCGTCGACATCCGATTTCAAACAGTATACGCAGACAAGATTATGCACGATTTTATTCCGGAGCAAGCTCAGAGGTGGCTCGGTTTGTCTGAACAGTTTCGGGCGTTTCGTTAAGTGGATTCCCGCCTCGATTATGCCGCCACCATCATTGGTGTCAGCGCGTTGAAGTAGGCCTGATCCGGGGTCTGCCGGTCAACGGATGAATGTGGGCGTCGGCTGTTGTAAAAGGTCAGATATCGGCCGATGCCAGCGCGGGCCTCGGACACGGTCTTGTAGGCGTGGAGGCAGACCTCCTCGTATTTGATCGACCGCCAAAGCCGCTCGAC
>Ga0308159_1003310_pt1 | contig 16472 bp, 10 predicted proteins | sample PhyCR1_FD_201040 | JGI IMG/M metagenome (GOLD analysis project Ga0308159, IMG submission 201040) | Phyllosphere microbial communities from UC Gill Tract Community Farm, Albany, California, United States - DLSLC.R1 | ecosystem: Host-associated > Plants > Phyllosphere > Unclassified | place: USA... | reverse complement strand
ATGCGCACCGCGTGGCCGACACCCGCGAGCGCATTCTGCAGCTTCTCGCGGCTGGCGGGCTGGTTCAGGGTCTCGCGCTCCACGCGCAGCAGCCACTGGTCGACGTCGCGCGCCACGAGCTGCGACTGCAGCGCCAGCTCGCGCGCCAGCGCACCGATGGCCTCGGCCAGCACGAGCTGGGTGACGGTCGCGTGCCAGAAGTCGCCGTCTTCGCTGGGCGGGATGGGCGCCAGGGCCGTCTCGCGCGGCAGCTCGCGCGCGCCGGGGGGTGGCTGCACGCGCAGCGGCACCGCCAGCACCTCGTCGCGCGGTGGTGCGTCGCCGGCGGGCCCAGCGTCGGCTGCGGGCCGGCGCAGCGGCGCATCGACCACGGGCACCCGCTGGCCGGGACGGGCCTGCGATGCAGGGGCGTGGTCCGGCATGCGCACCGGCGCCGGCGCCGCGGACTGGGGGGCGGGTGAGGCTTCGGTGGCCGGAGAGGGTTGTGGCGCGGCGGCCCGCTCGGGTACGGGCCCGGGTGCAGACGCCGACGCCGTGGGGGCTGAGGCGCGGGCCGCCGGCGCCTCAGCCGGCGCTTTCAGCGGACTTTTTTTTTCCGCCGTGGCGCCCTCGCCTGCGGGCTTGAACGCCATCAGCCGCAGCAGCACCATCGTCAGGCCAGCGTACTCGTCGGGCGCCAGGCCCAGTTCGCCACGGCCGTGCAGGCACAGGCTGTAGAGCAGTTGCGTCTCGTCGGGCGGCATCAGCGCCGCCAGGCGTGCAACCTCGGCGGCGTCGGGGTCGGCGCCGTCGGCCCCGGCCGCGCGCGAAGGCACGGCTTGTACCACCGCCATGGCCTGCAGCACGCTGGTCATTTCTTCCAGCGTCGAGGCGGCCGAGAGGCCGTCGCGCCGCAGCGCCTCGGCCGTCTCGACCACGGTGCGGCCGTCGCCCAGCGCGAGCGCCTCGATGAGCGCATGCACGTGGCCACGGTCGGCACTGCCCAGCATCTGGCGCACGCCGCCTTCGACCAGTTCGCCGTTGCCGTACGCGATGGCCTGGTCGGTGAGCGACAGCGCATCGCGCATCGAGCCGCGCGCGGCGCGCGCCAGCAGGCGCAGCGCGCCGTGCTCGGCCGCCACCTGCTCGGCGCCGAGCACGCGCGTGAGGTGATCGAGCACCGTCTCGGGCGCCATCGGCCGCAGGTTGAACTGCAGGCAGCGCGACAGCACCGTGACCGGCACCTTCTGCGGATCGGTCGTGGCCAGCACGAACTTGAGGTACTCGGGCGGCTCTTCCAGCGTCTTGAGCATCGCGTTGAACGCGGTGTTCGTGAGCATGTGCACTTCGTCGATCATGAAGACCTTGAAGCGGCCCTGCACCGGCTTGTAGACGGCCTGCTCGAGCAGGCCCTGCACTTCGTCGACGCCGCGGTTGGACGCGGCGTCGAGCTCGGTGTAATCGACGAAGCGCCCGCCATCGATGTCGGTGCAGGCCTGGCACACGCCGCAGGGCGTGGCGGTGATGCCGCCCTGCCCATCGGGCCCCTGGCAGTTGAGCGACTTGGCCAGGATGCGCGACACCGTGGTCTTGCCCACCCCGCGCGTGCCGGTGAACAGGTAGGCGTGGTGCAGCCGCTGCTGCGTCAACGCGTTCGTGAGCGCCTGCACCACGTGCTCCTGGCCCACCATCTCCCCGAAATTGCGTGGGCGGTACTTGCGGGCGAGCACGAGATAAGACATTGCGCCCATTCTAGAAGCGCCCCGCTGCACGACCCGGCGCACCGAGGGTGCATTCCGGGCACGGGTAGAATCGTTCGTGACGGGCCTCCCCGCATGGTGAAGCGGCCAACCGGGTCAGGTGGGGAACCAAGCAGCCCTAACTGTGTAGCCAGTGCCGGGGGTAAGGCTCGTCACCTTTTTCTTCCCCCTCTTCGATGTTCGTCCGCAGACCGCCATGGTCTGCGGCGCAAGCCTGTTCGCGCCTTCGCCACCGGATCCGCCGTGCTCACGATGACGCCAATACTGGATAAATAACCAGTATGATGCCTCGTCCACTCCTTCAACCGAGGCACACAGCATGGACCACCCGGCCGCGCGACCGATGTCGGCAAGCGCCCAGATCCTTCGTTTTCCCGCACGATCGCCGGCCCCGCTGCGTCGCTGGACAGCATCGAGCTGGCCCTTCGGCCGGGCCGTGGTGCCAACGTCGATCGACCTGAGGCTGCAGGCCGCCCGGGTGCTGGCCACCACGGCCCGCTACTGGTTCGCGCGCGACTGAGCCGTTGCGCCGCTCTGCTCGGGGTGCACGTCCTGGGCGAACAGCGCGGCGTAATGCGCCAGCCGGTCGGCCAAGCCCGCCAGCCGCCGGGCCGCGCCGGGCTCTTCATGCAGCAACGCCTCGAGGCCCGCTGCATAGGCGTCGGTCAATGCCTGCCACTCGCTGAAGCTCTGTCCCAGTTCATCGTTCAGTGGCATGTCGAGTCTCCTGGCCTTGCGGTATCGGACGACCGCGCTGTCCACGGACAGCGCTGCACAAGGCTAGGGCCCCGCGCTTCCGGCGACCACCCCGGCATCTCCCGTGAATCCGATCGCCCGATCCGCGCGTACAGACCAGTCCACGTTTTTCAGCAGCGCCATGGACCTCTGGAAACCCTACCGCCTGTGCTTTCAGCTGGACGCCGGCCCGCCCGCGGCGGCTGCGATCGCACGCGTGCGCGAATGCGCCTCGCCGATCCGGATGGCTGCCGTGCGGAACCCGCCTTGCCGCCAACAGCACGCCGACTGAGCTCCCGACGGCAACGGCCGCCTCATCGCAGCATCAGCGGCCGCGCCGATCGCACTTGCCTGCCAAGTGCCGCACGGCACCGCGCGCCGCCACCACGCCGCTGGCCAGCGTGGCCGTGAGCAGGTAGCCGCCGGTCGGTGCTTCCCAGTCGAGCATCTCGCCGGCCACGAACAGGCCCGGCACCGCTTGCGCCATGAGGTCGGCCTGCAACGCCTCGAAACGCACGCCGCCGGCGGTGCTGATGGCCTCGGCAACGGGGCGCGCGGCCGTGACGGTGACCGGCGCCGCCTTGAGCGTGGCGGCCACGCGCTGTGCATCGTGCAGCGCCTCCCGCGGCAGCACCTCGTGCAGCAGCGCCGACTTGATCGCATCCAGGTTCAGCCGACTCTTCAGGTGGCTGCCGAGCGAGCGTGCGCCGCGCTGCTGCACCGCTGCCAGCACCTGGGCCGCACTGCGGTCGGGCAGCAGGTCGATGTGCAGGGTGGCCTGGCTGCGCGCGGCGATCTCGTCGCGCAGCAGCGCCGACACGGCGTAGACCAGGCTTCCCTCGATGCCGGTGGCCGTGGCCACGAACTCGCCCTTGCGCGAAAAGCGCCGGCCGTGGCCGTCCTCGAAGGCGATCGCCACCGACTTGAAGGGCTGGCCCGCGAAGCGTTCGGCGAAGAAAGGCGTCCAGCCCGCCGGCCCGACGTCGAAGCCGCAATTGGCCGGCTGCAGCGGTGCGATGTCGATGCCACGTTCGCGCAGCAGCGGCACCCAAGCGCCGTCGGAGCCCAGCCGCGGCCAGCTCGCGCCGCCCAGCGCCAGCACGACGGCATCGGCCGCCACCGAGACCTCGCCGTCCGGCGTGGCGAAGCGCAACGCAGCGCCGTCGCCGCCCCAGCCGATCCAGCGATGGCGCATGTGGAAACGCACGCCCGCCGTGCGCAGGCGATGCAGCCAGGCCCGCAGCAGCGGGGCCGCCTTCATGTCGGTCGGGAACACGCGCTTGGATGTGCCGACGAAGGTCTCGATGCCCAGGCCCTGCGCCCAGTCGCGCAGCGCCTGCGCATCGAAGACCTCGAGCATCGGCTCGACCTGCGCACGCCGGTCGCCGAAGCGGCCGGCAAAGGCCTCGAAGGGCTCGGCATGCGTGAGGTTGAGCCCGCCGCGTCCTGCGAGAAGGAACTTGCGGCCCACCGAGGGCATGGCGTCGTACAGGTCCACCTGCACGCCGGCGGCCGACAGCTGCTCGGCGGCCATGAGGCCGGCCGGGCCGCCGCCGACGATCGCGACAGTGGCAACCGGGGTCTGCGTCATTCGACCTCCACCAGCTCGCCCTGCCCCGTGAGGAAGGCCGCGCGCACCGTGTCGCCCGGGTAGGCGTCGCGCACCGCGTCGCGGTAGCGCTGCAACTGGGCGATGAGGCTGTCGTCGCGTTCGGGATGGCCGGCGGACTTGTAGTCGAGCACCCACCACCCTTCGCCTCGGCGACGCACCAGCCGGTCGATGCGCAGCACCGCGCCACCATGCGTCAGGGTGACTTCGTTGCCGTGCCAATCGATCGCATCGGCGTCCCAGGCCCAGGCGCCGGCGCCGGCGCGGATGCGCTCGGCCAGTACCGCGGCGCCCCGTGCCTGCGACAGCGGCAAGCCGAACTCGCGCGCTGCCGCTCGCACATGGGCACCCGGCACCGGCTGCCCGGGCTGCGCCCATTCGAGGAGTCGATGCACCGCCTGGCCGAAAGCAGCCGAGACGGTGCCCGCAGGCGCCGTCGTCTCGGCACCCGGTCGCGCGGACGAAGCGGGCGTCTCGGGCATTTTCTTCATGAAGAATCCGTCATCGGGCGCATGGGCGGGCCCCTGCCCGGCCAGGCCCCCGGCAGACACCGCGTCCACCGGCGCGGCCAGCGCTTCGAGCCGCATCCACCAGCTCTGCGCATTGGCACGCGCAGCCGCGACGGCCGACACGACCAGCTCCTCCCGCGCTCGCGTGGTCGCCACGTACAGGGCGTTGATCTCTTCGCGCTGCCGCTCCGCCTGTTCGCGGGCCAGCAGTTCGGCAGCGCATTCAGGCGGGCGCTTCTCGCTGGCCAGGAAGACGAAGCGCTGCGGCGCCGGTGCCTCGCCCGGCCAGTCGACCAGCACACCCATGGTCTGCGCGCGCTGAGCCTGCGCGTCGGTGTCGAGCAGCAGCACCAATTCGGCCTCCAGGCCCTTGGCACCGTGCACGGTGAGCAGTTGCACCGCATCGGCGGCCGCCACCGAGGGCGCTCGCAGCCGCCCCGCACGCAGCGCACGCACGAAGGCATACGGGGTGGCGAAGCGGGCTCCGTCCAGCTCCAGCGACGCGGCCAGCAGGCCGCGCAGGTTGGCCAGCACGCCGGCGCGCAGTGCGGCGGGCACGGCGGCGGCGAAGCGCGCCAGCACGTCGGCCTGGTGGTAGATGGCGTTCAGCGCGTCGTGCGGCGGCAGCATGTCGACCAGGCGTTGCCACTGCAGCAGGCGCTCGCCGATGCCGGCCAGCGCGGGCGGCAGGTCGGTGGCCTGCGTGAGCAGTGCGAACCAGCCGGGCCTGGCCACGGCATCGGCCTGGCGCTGGCGAACGGCCAGGTCGACCAGGGCCCCATCGTCGAGCCCGAAGATCGGCGACTTGAGCGCGCGCGCCAGCGACAGCGTGTGGCGCGGCGAGACCAGCGCATCGAGCAGCGCGGCCACGTCCTGCACCTCGGGCGCGGCATGCAGGTCGTTCTTCTCGGGCTGCTGCACCGGGATCTGCAGGCGGCGCAGCTCGTCCTGCAGCAGCGCCAGCCGGCTGCGCTTGCGCGCCAGCACCATGATGTCGCCCGGCGCGAGACCGCCGGCGATGCGCTCGGCGATCCAGCGGGCGGCCTGCCGGCTCTCGAGCTGCAGCAGCCGCTCCTCGGGCAGCACGCGCGGCGTCGTGAGGCTGTCGCGCCAGGCGGGCGCGGGCTCGACCCCGGCGTCATTGGCCACGGCCTTGTCGGGCCGCTCGACCCGCGGCAGCCGCATGACGGCGCCTGCCACCGACGACTCGGTGGTGTGGGCGCGAAAGCCCTGGGTCTCGCCGGCCTGCTGGGCGGCCTCCATCGCCGCGTTGACGGCCGCGATCACGCCCTGCGCATTGCGGCGCGTGTGGTCGCACTGGAGCAGGTCACCGCCCAGCCCTTCGCGCACGTACTGCTGGGCGGCCACGAACACCTGCGGCTCGGCGCGCCGGAAGCGGTAGATGCTCTGCTTCGGATCGCCCACGATGAACACGCTGGGCCGGCGGCCGCCGGCGCCCGCATAGCTGCCCAGCCACCCGTACAGCGCTTGCCATTGCAGGGGGTTGGTGTCCTGGAACTCGTCGATGAGCAGGTGCCGCACGCCGGCATCGAGCCGCTCCAGCACCCAGCCCCACAGCTCGGGCTCACCGAGCAGCAGGCGCGCGGCGCGTTCGACATCGTTCATGTCGACCCACGCATGGGCATGCTTGACCTCGCCGTAGGTGGCGATCAGGACGCGTGCGAGCCGTGCCAGGCGCTGCTGGTAGAGCCAGGCCTCGTGCTGCGACTGGGCCGCGCACAGCAGCTGCAATTCTTCTTCGGCGGCCTGTGCGGCGGGGTACTTCTGCAGGTGCTTGGTGAGCCGGTCCTCGTCGGCGACGAAGAAGGCCTTGCGCAGGCGGGCCAGGGCCTGCTCGGCCAGCGACCCGTCCACCGGCGCCAGACCCAGCACGTCGATCACCGACTCGGCGGCCTTCTGCGGCGTCTTGTTCGATTCCCGGCCCAGCTCGCGCGCCCAGCCGATCCAGCGCTGGCGCACCGCGTCGTCGCACAGGCGGGCTGCGGGCGCGTGCGGGCCTGCCAGCGCGGGCCAGCGTTCGGCCACCGGCTGCACGCCGGTATCCACCGCGCCCGCCGCATCGGCCAGCACGAACTCGGTGCGGCGGTTGAGCGCCTCGTCGAGCGCCTTGGCGGTCTGCGAGCGGCCATGGCTCGCGACCAGGGCCTCGTAGTCGGCACGCGCCGCGGGGTCGGCCACCAGCGCGGCCTGGAAGGGCCGCCATGTGCGTGCGCGCGCCTCGGCGTCGTCTTCCAGCAGCTGGTAGCTCGCAGGCAGCTGCAGCCGTTGCAGCACGGCCAGCGGGGCGTTGCGCAGCAGGCCCGCGAACCAGGCGTGGAAGGTCCGGAACTGCACCGCGCGACCCTGGGCCAGCAGCCGTTCGTACAGCCCTGCCAGGCGCGGCGCGGCGGCCTCGGCCTGCGCGGCGGACATGCCGCGCGCGACGAGCTCGGGCACCAGCTCGGCCGGCGGGCGGTGCGCGAAGTCCTCCAGCCATTCGTCCAAACGCTGCCGCATCTCGCCGGCCGCCTTCTTGGTGAAGGTGATGGCGAGGATCTCCTGCGGCAGACAGGCCGCGTCGCCCTCTTCGAGCAGTGCGCGCAGGATGCGCGAGACCAGCATCCAGGTCTTGCCGGCACCGGCGCAGGCTTCCACGGCCACCGAGCGCAGCGGGTCGCAGGCCACGGCGTAGAAGGCGGCGCGCGGGACGAGTTCGCCGTTGTGGCGGTAGGCGGCCATCGCACCGGTCATGGGGTGTCGTCCATCCAGAAGTCCTTGCGGCACAGGCCGCGTGCCGCGCAGAACTCGCACACCGCGCCCTCCCCCAATGCAGGCATCGCGGCGCCCTCGCCGATGCGGCGCAGGTCGTGCAGGATGCCCTCGACCAGCGCATCGCGCGCCGCCACCACCTCGGTCTGCTCCACGGTCTGCGTCCCCGAGGCCTTCTCGCCCACGTTGACGTAGGCGGCGCGCAGCGTGTCCTCGTCCAGCAGCGCGGCGTAGAAGGCGAGCTGCGTGTCCTCGAAGGGCTCCTTCACGCGCTGCTTCGAGCTGTCGAGCGACTCGGTCTTGTAGTCGATCACGTAGGCGCGGCCATCGGCCTGCAGGCGGTCGATGCGGTCGAGGCGGCCGACGAGGCGCACCTCGCCCAGGGGTTGCTCCAGGCGGGGCTCGGCCTGGTTGAAGACGGCCCCTTCGCCGGCCTCGTGCGCGCCCAGCCAGTCGAGATAGCCTTCGCGAACCGCGGGCCAGGCCGCGGCAAAGGGCAGGAAGTCCGCCTCTGACAGTCCCATGGCCTGCGTGGCTTGCGCGGACGCCACCGACAGCATGGCTGCGCGCGCCGGCCGGTCGGACGTCGGGGCCGCCTTCAGGGCGGCGTGGAAGTGGTTCAACACCTCGTGCAGCCAGTTGCCGAAATCGCGTTTGTCGACCTCGCCTTCGAGTTCGTCGCTGCGTGCCAGGCCGAGTTGCCGCAGCGCGAAAAAGCGGTAGGGGCAATGCCTGAGGTCGTCGTAGGCGCTGGCCGAGAGCTGCGTCACCGGCAGCGCGTCGCCGCGCGGCAGCGGTGGGCGCGTCGGCTGCGGCGCAATGGGCACGAGCGAGCGCGGATCGTCGGCTGGCTGCGCCGCACCGGCCAGACGCAGGGCCTGCACGAAGGGACTGGGCCGCACGGGCTCGCCGCTGGCATCGAACTGGCGCCACACCAGGTCGATGGCCGGCGCCTGCAAGGCGAGCGACCATGCGGCGCGCTGCGCCTGCGCAAGCGTGTCACGCAGCGGCAGGCCCAGGGCGGCGCGCTGGGCTTCGGTCCAGTCGCCCGGCGGCTCGGGACTGGCAGGCAGGCGTTGGTCATCGCAGCCGGGGATGACGACCGCCGCGAAGGCGCGGCCCAGCAGTTGCGCCAGTGGCAGCACCGTGACCGTGGGCTCGCCCATGCCCGGCACGGCCAGCACGACGCTGGCCGCTTCGAGCACGTCGCGGGCCCAGGCGCTGAACTCGACCAGGCTGCTGCGCCCGCCGCTGCGCAATTCGCCCGGCGCCTCGTCGAGGTAGAGCGCGCCGACGACCTCGATGCCGGCCGCATCGGCCATCAGCGCGTCCCACTGGTGCGCGGCCTGCAGCAGCTCACGCATGGCACTCAGCCACTCGTCCTGCACGCGCGGCCGGACCAGGGTGGAGCGACAGGCCTCGACCTCGGCCGTGAGTCCGGCCAGCGCGGCGTCGCCCGCGCGAGCGCCCTCGCCCTGCGCCACCTGCGCGATGAAGTGGCTCCAGGCGCTCCAGTCGCGCAGGCCGCGGTCGCGCAGGCGCACCTCCAGCGCATCGAGCGTGGACCCGCGCCAGCGCGGTGCGTTCTTGAGCCAGTCGAGCACCTCGTCGCTGCGCGCGTCGTAGGCGCAGGCGCGCAGCGCGCTCATGGCCTGCGCGGCAGCGCGCGTGGTCGAGAGCTTCCAGCCCGTTTCGTCCTGCACCGCGACGCCATGTGCCGTGAGCTGCGCGCCGATGCGGCGCGTGAGGGCACGGTCGGTGGCCACCAGTGCCACCGGCACCTGGCCGGCCGCGACCCGCTGCATGACGCACGCCGCGGCGCGTTCGGCCTCGTCCTCGGGATCGTCGGCGGCATGCAGCGCGGCCGGTGCCCGGTCCGTCGGCAACGCGCCGGCGATCGGCAGCCGCAGCACATGCGGTCCGAACAGCGCGGCGAGCGACTGGGTGAGCGGGTCGGCCTGCAAGCCCTCGAGCACGACCAACGCATCGGCCTGCGCAAGCGCCGCGCCGTCGAGCAGCACGTCGGTGGCATACGACGAGCTGGCCACCCAGGCCATCGCGATGCCGTTGAGTGCACTCTCGGTGTCGAACCAGGCCGAGCCGCGGCCCGCATCGATCGCGGGGCGCACGGATTGCGCCCAGGCCGCACGCTGTTGCGGCGCCTGCGCGGCCGCCAGGGGTGCGAGTTGCTGCGCGATGTCGACCAGCCGGCCGGCCAATGCGTGACGCAGGCCGCCCTGGCCCGCACGCGTCAGCAGCGACTGGGCGGTGAGCAGGTCGCGCGCCATGTCGAAGGCGATGTCGTCCTCGGCCGGCGCGAAGCCGCCCGCGCTGCGCGCCCAGTTGCGCGTGGTCTCGAAGCGCGGTGCGAAACCGGCCGGGCTGGCGTGCGCCCACATGGCGCGGCCGATCGCGATCAGCTGGCCATAGGGCACCAGCACGACCGTGCGCGCAGGATGCAGCGCATGCTGCTCGATGTGCGCGGCGATGCGTGCGACCAGGCCCTGCGCCGGGTCGCACCACAGCGCACGCGCGGACTCGTTCAAGGCAGCGTTCATGGGGTGCGTCGCAGGGCGCGACGAGGGGGAAAGCTATCGCTGCCATAGCCTGCCCACAGGGCACGGCGGCTCTTGGTTTCTGTCACAATGGCCCGCACTGTAGCTGCACCGCAACCACACACAGCGCTAAGGAACAGCCCATGGCCAGCGAACTCATTAAGCACGTTTCCGATTCTTCTTTCGAAGCCGACGTCCTGCAATCCGACAAGCCCGTGCTCGTGGACTACTGGGCCGAATGGTGCGGCCCCTGCAAGATGATCGCGCCCATCCTGGACGACGTCTCGTCCACTTACGAAGGCAAGCTGCAGATCGCCAAGATGAACGTCGACGAGAACCGCGACATCCCGGCCAAGTTCGGCATCCGCGGCATCCCGACGCTGATGGTCTTCAAGAACGGCCAGCTCGCGGCCACCAAGGTCGGCGCGATGAGCAAGGCGCAACTCACGGCCTTCATCGACCAGCAACTGGCCTGAGGTCTTCCAGGCCCCGACGAGCGGCCGGCGCGCAATGCCCGGCCGTTCTTTTTTCCTGTCATAATCTCTCGCACTCACCGGCCTGACCCAAGCCCGGTCGAAATCCAAGGTTTGCAGGGCACCTGTCTCGCCCGGCCGCAAACCCCTCCCCTCCCGCAGACATTCCAGAATTCCCCCCACGGGGTCATTCCATGCACCTGAACGAACTCAAGGCACTGCACGTGTCCGAACTCCTGAAGCAGGCCGAAGCACTCGAGATCGAGAACGTCGGCCGCATGCGCAAGCAGGAACTGATGTTCGCGATCATTAAGAAGCGCGCGAAGGCTGGCGAGCAGGTGTTCGCCGACGGCGTTCTGGAGATCCTGCCCGACGGCTTCGGCTTCCTGCGCAGCCCGGACACGAGCTTCACCGCGAGCACCGACGACATCTACATCAGCCCGAGCCAGGTGCGTCGCTTCAACCTGCACACCGGCGACATGATCGAGGGCGAGGTGCGCATTCCCAAGGACGGCGAACGCTACTTCGCGCTGACCAAGCTGGACAAGGTCAACGACGGCGCGCCCGAGGCGAACAAGCACAAGGTGATGTTCGAGAACCTGACGCCGCTGTTCCCCAAGGAACAGATGAAGCTCGAGCGCGACAACTTCAAAGGCGAAGAGAACATCACCGGCCGCGTGATCGACATCATCGCCCCCATCGGCAAGGGCCAGCGCGCACTGCTCGTCGCACCGCCCAAGAGCGGCAAGACGGTGATGATGCAGCACATCGCCCACGCCATCGCGGCCAACTACCCCGAGACGCACATGATGGTGCTGCTCGTGGACGAACGCCCCGAGGAAGTGACCGAAATGCAGCGCAGTGTGCGCGCCGAGGTCATTGCCTCCACCTTCGACGAGCCGGCCGCACGCCACGTGCACGTGGCCGAGATGGTGATCGAGCGCGCCAAGCGCCTGGTCGAACTCAAGAAGGACGTGGTGATCCTGCTCGACTCCATCACCCGTCTGGCCCGCGCCTACAACAACGTGGTGCCCTCGTCGGGCAAGGTGCTCACGGGCGGTGTGGATGCCAACGCACTGCAGCGGCCCAAGCGCTTCCTGGGCGCAGCGCGCAACGTCGAGGAAGGCGGCTCGCTGACCATCATCGGCACCGCGCTGATCGACACCGGCAGCCGCATGGACGAAGTGATCTTCGAAGAGTTCAAGGGCACCGGCAACAGCGAAATCCACCTGGACCGCCGCCTGTACGAGAAGCGCGTGTTCCCCTCCATCCAGCTCAACCGCAGCGGCACGCGCCGCGAAGAGTTGCTGCTGGCCCCCGAGGTGCTGCAGAAGACCCGCATCCTTCGCCAGTTCATGTACAACATGGACGAGATCGAGTCGATGGAGATGGTCCTGAAGAGCATGAAGGCCACCAAGACCAACGTCGAGTTCTTCGACATGATGCGCCGGGGCGGCTGACGGGCCGCACGCACTCCCGAATTTTCCCGACCCCCGATCGAAACGCCGCGCTTGCGCGGCGTTTCTGTTTTTGCGCGCCTGAAGACCGAGCCTGGCTCGTCGCGGTGCCATGGCTGCTTTTAGCGCCACTCGGCGGTGCGCCGGCGCACGTTCCAGTGCACGCCGCCGCCTCACAGGGCGCGACGCTGCACGTGTAGCGCGAATTCAATGCCTGCAGCCCTGGCACGCATCGTGCTGAATGTCGTCTGTCGACAGTTGACGACAAGCAGCAACAATCCATGCCGTTACAGACCATGCGCCCCTCTTCCCCCTCCCCTGCCGAGCGCCAGATGCGCCGGGACCTGGCCGCCGCCTACCGGCTCGTGGCCCTTTACGGGATGGACGACAGCATCTACACGCACATCTCGGCCCGCGTCCCCGACACGGACGACCAGTTCCTGATCAATCCCTTCGGCATGCTGTTCCGCGACATCACGGCGTCGTCGCTCGTGAAGATCGACCTCAACGGCAACATCGTCGAACCCAGCGATCACGACGTGAACCCGGCCGGCTTCACGATCCACAGCGCGGTGCACGCGGCGCGGCACGACGCCGTGTGCGTGTTGCACACCCACACCGTGGCGGGCGTGGCCGTGTCGTCCCTGGCCGGCGGACTGCAGCCCTGCAACCAGTGGGCGCTGCAGTTCCACAACCGCGTGAACTACCACGCGTTCGAGGGCATCGCGCTCGACCACGCCGAGCGTGAGCGCCTGGTGGCCGACCTGGGCCCGAGCGCGCGTGCGCTGATCCTGCGCAACCACGGGTTGGTGACGCTGGGCCGCAGCGTGGCCGAAGCCTTCATCCTCATGCACAACCTGGAGCGCGCCTGCCGCGTGCAGGTGGCCATTCAGAGCACGGGACAGCCCGTCAATCCGGTACCCGAGGAGGTCTGCGAACTCACCGCTCGCCAGTACGAGAGCGGCGATACGAACCGTCTGGCCGCCGCCCCCGCCGACCCCTACGCCCGTGAATGGCGCGCCCTGCTGCAGCGGCTCGAGCCGGCCAGCCCCGTTCCCTTCCGCGACTGAGTCTCGTCACCAAATTTCCCCAGCCGCCTTCCTGCCCCACCTGACACCGAAAGGTCCGCACCGATGAAACGCCGCCACCTGATCCAAGCCGTCCCCGCAGCCCTGGGCCTGTCCATTGCCGGGGTACCCCTTCACAGCCTGGCCCAGGCCAGGAAGGGCGTCGTCAACGTGCTGGTCCAGCCCGAGCCGCCGGGCCTGATGATGGGCATCGTGCAGAACGGCCCCACGCAACTGATCTCGGGCAACATCTACGAAGGCCTGCTGCGCTACGACGAGAAGCTGCAACCACAGCCGCAACTGGCCACCTCGTGGACCGTGAGCCCGGACGCCAAGACCTACGTCTTCAAGCTCAAGCCCAACGTCAAATGGCATGACGGCAAGCCATTCACGGCCGACGATGTGGTGTTCTCCTGCGACGTGTTCCTGCGCAAGACGCACGCGCGCTTCCGCGCCAGCCTGGCGCAGGTGGAATCGATCAAGGCACTGGATCCACTCACCGTGGAGTTCAAGCTCAAGCAGCCCTTCGGTCCCTTCATGGGCATCTTCGAGAACGGCACCATGCCGATGGTGCCCAAGCACATCTACGAAGGCACCGACTTCGCGACCAACCCGGCCAATGCCACGCCCATCGGCACCGGCCCGCTCAAGTTCAAGGAATGGGTCAGGGGCTCGTACATCCAGCTCGTGGCCAACGAGAACTACCACCAGGCCGGCGCGGTCAGCGTGGAAAGCGTTTATTTCCACGTCATCCCTGATGCCGCTGCGCGCGCCGCCGCCTTCGAGTCGGGCAAGGTCGACATCGCGCCGGGCGGCACGGTGGAGTACTTCGACGTGGACCGTCTGTCCAAGCTGCCGGGCGCGGCCGTCACCACCAAGGGCTGGGAGTTCTTCGCGCCGCACAGTTGGCTGTGGATCAACAACCGCACCAAGCCGATGGACAACGTGAAGTTCCGCCAGGCCGTCTGGACCGCCATCGACCGCGACGCCATGGCCAAGATCGCCTGGTACGGCTTTGCCAAGCCGGCCACGGGCCCGTTCAACAGCCATATCGCCTTTGCCAGCAACGACGTGGCCAAGTACCCGCGCGACCTCGCCAAGGCCAAGGCCCTGCTGGCCGAGTCGGGCTACAAGGGCGAGACTCTGCGCCTGCTGCCCTTGCCCTACGGCGAATCCTGGCAGCGCCAGGCCGAGATCGTCCGCCAGAACCTCACGCAGGCAGGCATCAAGATCGAAATGGTTGCCACCGACGTGGCCGGCTGGAACCAGCGCTGCAACGAGTGGGATTTCGACCTGGCATTCACCTACGTGTACCAGTACGGCGACCCTGCCCTGGGCGTCGGCCGCAACTACACCAGCGACAACATCGCCAAGGGTTCGCCCTTCAACAACGTGGCCGGCTACGCGAACCCGAAGGTCGACGCGCTGTTCGCCGCCGGCGCCAAGGAGGGCGACCCGGCCAAGCGCAAGGCGATCTACCTCGAGGTGCAGAAGCTGCTCGTGGATGAGGTGCCCGTCGCCTGGCTGCACGAGATCAACTTCCCGACGCTGTACCGCGCCAAGATCCAGAACGTCGTGAGCTCGGGCATCGGCCTGAACGACAGCCTGGGCCGTGTGAAGCTCGCCTGACCCGCCCGTGCGCGACAGCCCGCTTCCGCGGGCTGCGCCCGGCCATGCCCACAAGCTCTTTCCTGTTCGGCGACCGGCCTTGGCGACGGCCTGGCGCGCCTGGGTCACCTGAAGCACTGCCGCCATCCTCCAGAGCACACGATGAAACGTCTGCAATTCATGTCCGTGCGCATCCTCCAGGGCCTGTTGGCCCTGCTGGTGATCGCGAGCGCCAATTTCATGCTGGTGCATTCCGCGCCTGGCGACCCGGTCTCCGTCATGGCCGGCGAAGCCGGGGGGTCCGACCCGCAATTCGTGGCCCAACTGCGCGAACAGTTCGGTCTGGACAAACCGCTGCTCGAACAGTTCGGCACCTACATCAAGCACGTGGCGCAGCTCGACCTGGGCTACTCCTACCGCCAACAGCAGCCGGTCGTTCGGCTCATCGTCGACCGCCTGCCCGCGACCCTGCTGCTGACCGGCTCCGCCTTCGCGTTGTCGCTGGCCATGGGCATCGGCCTGGGCGCGCTGGCCAGCCGCCATGTGGGCCGCTGGATCGACAGCGCCATCACCGTGGTCGCGCTGGTGTTCTACGCCACCCCGCTGTACTGGCTCGCGATGATGGCCGTGCTGCTGTTCACCGTGCAGATGGACCTGCTGCCGGCCTTCGGCTTCTTCACCGTCGGCGCCGACCTCACCGGCATGGCCAAGGCGCTGGACATCGCCAGGCACCTGGTCCTGCCCGCACTCACGCTGGCACTTTTCTACATGGCGGTCTACGCCCGCATGACGCGCGCCTCGATGCTGGAGGTCGCGCAGATGGATTTCGTCAAGACCGCACGCGCCAAGGGCGTGCACCCGGGCCGCATCCAGCGCAAGCACATCCTGCGCAATGCGCTGCTGCCCGTGGTCACGCTGGCCGGCATCCAGGCGGGCGGCATGATCGGCGGCGCCGTGCTGACCGAAACCGTGTTCGCCTGGCCAGGCATCGGTCGCCTGATGTTCGATGCGCTGCTGCAGCGCGACTACAACCTGCTGCTGGGCTGCTTCCTGTTCACCGCGGCCATGGCCGTGCTGTTCAACCTGATCACCGACTTCGTCTACACGCTGGTCGATCCGCGCATCGAACTGGGCTGAAGAGGTTCACATGAAGAGTAAATTCTGGCGGCGCTTCTGCCGCAACAAGGGGGCGGTCTTCGGCCTCATCGTGCTGGTGCTGGTGGCACTGGTCACGGCCCTTGGCCCCTTCTTCGCACAGAACAACCCCTGGGACATGGTCGGCATGCCCTTCGCGCGGCCAGGCGCCGAGCAGGGCCTGCCGCTGGGCACCGACACCATGGGCCGCGACATCCTCGCAGGCATCGTGGCCGGCGCGCGCGTCTCACTGCTGATCGGTGTCGTCTCCACCGTGGTGTCGCTGCTGATCGGCGTGTCGATCGGCGCCATCGCGGGCTACTTCGGCGGCTGGGTCGACGCGACGCTGATGCGTTTCACCGAGCTCTTTCAGGCCGTGCCCAGCTTCGCCCTGGCCATCGTGCTGGTGGCGATCTTCGAGCCCTCGGTCGGCTCCATCGTGGCGGCCATCGCGGTGGTCTCCTGGCCCCCGGTGGCGCGCCTGGTGCGCAGCGAGTTCCTCACGCTGCGCCAGCGCGACTTCGTGGCCGCGGCGCAGCTCGCGGGGCAGTCCACGCCGCGCATCATCCTCACGCAGATCCTGCCCAACGCGGCCTCGCCCATCGTCGTGATGGCCTCGCTGATGGTGGCAACCGCCATCCTGCTCGAATCGTCCCTGAGCTTCCTGGGCCTGGGCGACCCGAACCAGATGAGCTGGGGCTACATGGTCGGCTCGGCACGCACGGTGCTGCGCCAGGCCTGGTGGATGGCCGTGTTTCCGGGCATCGCCATCCTGCTCACGGTGCTGGCACTGAACCTGGTGGGCGAAGGCCTGAAC
>Ga0308159_1003308_pt1 | contig 16477 bp, 13 predicted proteins | sample PhyCR1_FD_201040 | JGI IMG/M metagenome (GOLD analysis project Ga0308159, IMG submission 201040) | Phyllosphere microbial communities from UC Gill Tract Community Farm, Albany, California, United States - DLSLC.R1 | ecosystem: Host-associated > Plants > Phyllosphere > Unclassified | place: USA... | reverse complement strand
ATGGACCTGATCGCCCAGGCCAAGACCGGCAGCGGCAAGACCGCCGCGTTCGGCATCGGCCTGCTCAACCCGATCAACCCGCGCTACTTCGGCTGCCAGGCGCTGGTGATCTGCCCGACTCGTGAACTGGCCGACCAGGTTGCCAAGGAAGTGCGCCGTCTGGCCCGCGCCGAAGACAACATCAAGGTCCTGACCCTGTGCGGCGGCGTGTCGTTCGGCCCGCAGATCGCTTCGCTGGAGCACGGCGCGCACATCATCGTCGGCACCCCCGGGCGCATTCAGCAGCACCTGCGCAAGGGTTCGCTGGTGCTCGACGGCCTGAACACGCTGATCCTCGACGAAGCCGACCGCATGCTCGACATGGGTTTCTACGACGCCATCGAAGACATCATCGTCAAGACCCCGGAGCGCCGTCAGACCCTGCTGTTCTCGGCCACCTACCCGGTGGGCATCAAGCAACTGGCCTCGAAGTTCATGCGTGACCCGCAAACGGTGAAAGCCGAAGCGTTCCACGATGACACCCAGATCGAGCAGCGCTTCTATGAGATCTCCCCGGAAGATCGCATGAGCGCGGTGACCAAGGTCCTGCATCACTTCCGCCCGGCCTCGTGCGTGGCGTTCTGCTTCACCAAGCAGCAGGTGCAGGAAACCGTCGATCACCTGACCGCCAAGGGCATTTCTGCGGTCGGCCTGCATGGCGATCTGGAGCAGCGTGATCGCGATCAGGTGCTGGCGATGTTCGCCAACCGCAGCACCTCGGTGCTGGTCGCCACCGACGTTGCCGCCCGTGGTCTGGACATCGATGCGCTGGACATGGTGATCAACGTCGAGCTGGCCCGCGATTCGGAAATCCACATTCACCGCGTTGGCCGTACCGGTCGCGCCGGCGAAAAAGGCATCGCCATCAGCCTGGTTGCTCCGGGCGAAGCGCACCGCGCGCAAGCCATCGAACAACTGCAGAAATCACCACTGAACTGGGACCAGATCGACAACCTCAAGTCCCAGGGCCTGGCACCGCTGCAACCGCCGATGACGACCCTGTGCATCGGCGCCGGGCGTAAAGACAAAGTGCGCCCGGGCGACATTCTTGGCGCGTTGACCGGCGAAGCCGGGATTCCCGGTGCGCAGGTGGGCAAGATCGCCATCTTCGATTTCCAGGCGTATGTGGCCGTGGAACGCACCGTGGCCATGCAGGCCTTGCAACGTCTGAACGACGGCAAGATCAAGGGCCGCTCGTTGCGCGTACGCATTTTGTAATCGATCTTCCATCCAGAGGAGATCCCCTGTGGGAGCGGGCTTGCCCGCGATGACGGACTGACAGACAACATCTATGTTGAATGTGCAGGCCTCATCGCGGGCAAGCCCGCTCCCACATGGGTCACAGGTGATTTTGAATTTAGTGTGAGGACACCGTTTTGCGCTCTACCGAAGTCGTGATCATTGGCGCTGGCGCCGCTGGGTTGATGTGTGCACTGACCGCTGCCGGGCGCGGGCGTCAGGTGTTGCTGCTCGATCACGCGAACAAGGCCGGCAAGAAAATCCTCATGTCGGGCGGTGGCCGCTGTAACTTCACCAATATGTACACCGAGCCGGGCAATTTCCTTTCGCAGAATCCGCATTTCTGCAAATCCGCACTGGCGCGTTATACCCAGTGGGATTTCATCGGCATGGTCGGCAAACACGGCGTGCCGTACCACGAGAAAAAACTCGGCCAGTTGTTCTGCGATAACAAATCCAGCGACATCCTCGAAATGCTCCTCGATGAATGTGATCAGGCTGGCGTCGAGTTGCACCTCGACACGTCGATCCAGACGATCGAGAAAGTCGACAGCGGTTACCTGCTCGACACCACGCTGGGCCAGGTGCAGTGCCAGTCCCTGGTGATCGCCACCGGCGGCTTGTCGATCCCGACGCTGGGCGCCACCGGTTTCGGCTATCAGGTAGCGAAACAGTTCGGCCATGAACTGCTGCCGACCCGCGCCGGGCTGGTGCCGTTCACCATCACCGATCAGCTCAAGGAACTCTGCACCGAGTTGTCCGGCACGTCGGTGGATTGCCTGGTCAGCTGCAACGAGCAGAGCTTTCGCGAAAACATCCTGTTCACCCACCGTGGCCTCAGCGGCCCGGCGATTCTGCAGATTTCCTCGTTCTGGGAACCCGGCGACACGGTGGAAATCAATCTGCTGCCGGACCACGACGCGGCGAGCTGGCTGCAACAGCAAGTGGCCGAACGGCCGAACAGCGAATTGAAAACCCTGCTTGGTGAAATCTTCACCAAGAAGATGGCCAACCTGCTCGCGGATAACTGGTTTGTCTCCAAACCGATGAAGCAGTACACCCACGCCGAACTGGCCGAGATCGCCGACAAGCTGGGCAGCTGGAAAGTCGTGCCGGCGGGCACCGAGGGCTATCGCACGGCCGAGGTGACGCTGGGTGGCGTGGATACTCGCGAAGTTTCGTCGAAGACCATGGAATCGCTGAAAAGCCCCGGCCTGTATTTCATCGGCGAAGTGCTCGACGTCACCGGGCATCTGGGCGGGTTCAACTTTCAGTGGGCGTGGGCGTCCGGCTACGCGGCTGCCCAATACGCCTGATCCCATTCTCTCGAATGTGAAATGCAATCCTTGTGGGAGCTGGCTTGCCAGCGATGGCGGTCTGATATTCAACATTGATGTTGGATGTACCGGCCTCATCGCTGGCAAGCCAGCTCCCACAGGGTATGTGGCCCATTCAAGATTTAATTCGGCACAAGACCTCAAAGGAACACTTTTTGCTGTCAGATGTGCTCGGCGCCATTGCGTCGGCGTCATTACTGGCTCAATTTAGCGGCATCGCCTCGGAAGGCCTTCGCACTTCATGTCCTCGACCTCGTTTCGTCAGTCTTTGCGGCGCCTGTGGGCGCTGGATAAATTCAGTTATAGCGTGCGGGTATTCATCGCCCTGACCGGCAGCATGGCGCTGTGCTGGTATCAGGATGAAATGGGCCTGCTGATCCCGTTGTTCCTCGGCATCATCGCCAGCGCCCTGGCGGAAACCGACGACAGTTGGCAGGGCCGCCTCAATGCCCTCGCGGTGACGCTGGTGTGTTTCAGCATCGCCGCGCTGTCGGTGGAACTGCTGTTCCCCTACCCGATCATTTTCGCCGTGGCCCTGGCGCTGGCCAGTTTTGGCCTGACCATGCTCGGTGCACTCGGCGAGCGTTATGGGGCGATTGCCTCGGCAACCTTGATCCTGTCCGTGTACACGATGATCGGCGTCGATCAGCGTGGCGGCGCGGTTACTGATTTCTGGCATGAGCCAATGCTGCTGGTCGCCGGTGCGGCGTGGTACGGCTTGCTCTCGGTGCTGTGGCAGGCGCTGTTCTCCAACCAGCCAGTGCAGCAGAGTCTGGCGCGGTTGTTCCGTGAGCTGGGTTTTTATCTGAAGCTGAAGTCGTCGCTGTTCGAGCCGATCCGCCAGATGGACGTCGAAGCCCGGCGTCTGGAACTGGCGCAGCAGAATGGCCGTGTGGTTGCCGCGCTCAACACCGCCAAGGAAATCATTCTGCACCGGGTCGGCAACGGTCGCCCTGGGTCGAAAGTCAGCCGTTACCTGAAGCTGTACTTCCTTGCTCAAGACATCCACGAACGCGCCAGCTCTTCGCACTATCCGTACAACGCCCTCGCCGAGGCGTTCTTTCACAGCGACGTGCTGTTCCGCTGCCAGCGTCTGTTGCGCCAGCAAGGCAAGGCCTGCCGCGCCTTGGCCGAATCGATCCAGATGCGCCAGCCCTTCGTTTATGACGCGAGCTTTGCCGAAGCCTTGAGCGATCTGCATGCCTCCCTCGAGCACTTGCGCATCCAGAGCAACCCGGCATGGCGTGGCCTGCTCCGCTCGCTGCGCGCGCTGGCGGCCAACCTTGGCACCCTCGACCGTTTGCTTAGCGATGCGAGCAACCCCGATGCCTTGGCCGACGCGACCGACAGCAGCCTGCTCGACCGCTCGCCGCGCAATCTCAAAGATGTGTGGGTTCGCCTGCGCACACAACTGACGCCAACCTCGCTGCTGTTCCGCCATGCCCTGCGCCTGCCACTGGCGCTGAGTATCGGTTACGGCATGGTGCACCTGATTCACCCGTCGCAAGGTTACTGGATCATTCTCACCACGCTGTTCGTCTGCCAGCCGAATTACGGTGCGACGCGGCGCAAACTCGGTCAGCGGATTTTCGGGACAGCGATCGGCCTGACGGTGGCGTGGGCGCTGTTCGACCTGTTCCCCAATCCGCTGGTGCAGTCGTGTTTCGCCATCGCCGCCGGGGTGGTGTTCTTTACCAACCGCACCACGCGCTACACCCTGGCGACAGCGGCAATCACCATCATGGTGCTGTTCTGCTTCAACCAGGTCGGCGATGGCTACGGGCTGTTCCTGCCGCGCCTGTTCGATACCTTGCTTGGCAGCCTGATCGCCGGGCTGGCGGTGTTCCTGTTCCTGCCCGACTGGCAGGGCCGACGCCTGAACAAAGTGCTGGCCAACACGCTGACCTGCAACAGCATCTATCTGCGCCAGATCATGCAGCAATACGCCGCCGGCAAGAGCGACGACCTCGCCTATCGCCTGGCCCGCCGCAACGCGCACAACGCCGATGCGGCCCTGTCGACAACGCTGGCGAACATGCTGATGGAGCCGGGGCATTTCCGTAAGGAAGCGGATGTCGGCTTCCGCTTTCTGGTGCTGTCGCACACCCTGCTGAGTTATCTGTCAGGACTGGGGGCGCACCGCGAGACGCAATTGCCCGCGGATGTTCGCGAGCATTTGATCGACGGCGCCGGGGTGAAGCTGGCCGCGAGCATTGATGAAATCGCCCAGGGGTTAGCGAGCAAACAGCCGATTGCGATTCAGAGCGATGAGGAAGAAGCGCTGGCCAATGAGCTGGAGCAGATGGCCGATGAGATTGATGAAGGCCAGCGTCTGGTGCAGACGCAACTGGCGTTGATCTGCCGACAGCTGGGCCCGTTGCGCACGCTTGCGGCGCATCTTATCAAGGACACCAGTGAGATTAGCGCTGGCTGACAGGACGCTTTCGCGAGCAGGCTCGCTCCCACAGTGAATGTGTGCACGACGAAGCCCCCCCTGTGGGAGCGAGCCTGCTCGCGAAGAGGCCATCAGCCGCACCAAAAATTCTGGATCAGCCCTCACATCCCATGCTCGCGCAGCAGCTTTTCATAACTGCCATCAGCCTTCATTGCTGCAATCGCCCTGTCGAACCCCGTAATAATCTGTTCATGCTGCGGATTCTTCAGGCTGACCAATATATGCAGGCTGTTCTCGCTCAGCGGCTTGGGCAGGAATTCCACTGAATTGCGCACCTTGGCTGACTCGCGCGCCAGGTAATACTTGGCCACGTATTCGTCTTCCAGGGTCAACTTGACCCGATCCGCCGCGAGCATGCGCACGCCCATGGCAAAGTTATGCACAGGGACTTTCTGCATCGCCGTGTCGGCATCGAATACCGCCGAATAGGCGTAGCCGCGCACCACAGCAATCGGATAGGTGTGCAGTTCCTGCAGATTGCTGTAATCGATCGGCGCGTCTCTGCGCTTGAGGAAGCGAATCCTGTTGGTCAGGTATTCGCCGGAGAATTGCCCGTAGCGGGTACGGTCTTCGTTGTACCAGGCGTTGACCAGCACGTCGTAACGGCCTTCGTCGATGCCGAGCAGGGCCCGCGCCCATGGCACCTGTTCATAACCGCTGGCGTAACCGGCCCGGGCCAGCGCAGTACTGACGATATCGGTGGCGAGGCCACCATTGACCAGCGTGTCGTCGGTAAAGGGTGGCCAATGATCGAATACCAGTCGCAGCTTCTGCGCTGTCGCATCCTGGGCCAGCAACAGCAGTCCGGTCAAAGCCATGGCTTGAAGCAATCGCGGCATGCTTGAACATCCTCAGCGGGCAATTGCCCGACGTCTTCACGTCAAAAAACCAAGACCCTCTACCGGCAAAACCCAGGCACTAACATTAGCTCATTACAACCCGTGCACAGCGCTCTGGAGCAGATTACACAAAGTCGGCATGGCTGCGCGAAAGGAATGATGGCATTTTGACCTTTATCACAGACGCTCACGCCATAAAGACATCTGTGTCGCGTGCGCTTAGTATCGGGCGACACGAACAAGGAATCGGCAAATGACAATCGAGTGGATCTGCAAACATCACAGCGATCTGGGCAAGGAACAGCTGTACGCGCTTCTGAAACTGCGCTCGGAAGTCTTCGTCGTCGAACAGAAATGCGCCTATCCCGATCTCGACGGCCAGGACCTCGACGGCGACACCCATCACCTGATGGGCTGGGACAATGATCAACTGGTCGCGTACCTGCGCCTGCTGGACCCGCAGTCCCAAGGCGGTGACGTGGTGATCGGCCGCGTGGTGACAGCACCGGCCGGCCGCGGCAAAGGGCTGGGGCACAAGATGATGGAGCAGGCGCTGAAACAGGCCGAGAAGCATTGGCCGCAGGTGCCGATCTACCTGTCGGCGCAGGCGCATTTGCAAAAATATTACGGCCGGTACGGGTTTGTCGTGGCGGGTGAGGAATATCTTGAGGATGACATTCCCCATATCGGCATGCGTCGCGCCTGAACAGCCCCTCACCCTAGCCCTCTCCCAGAGGGAGAGGGAACTGACCGAGTTGTCTGCCGCTATTCGCCGACCCGAAAACTGCGTCGATCATGGATTCAAACCAAACTTTCAAGCCGGAGATTTTCTCCAATATCCCCCTATCAGTCCCCTCTCCCTCTGGGAGAGGGTTAGGGTGAGGGGCTCTTAGGGATACTCCAGCACAGCCTTGATCTGCCACAAATTACGCTCGATCCACCCGCGATCAATCGCCCCCCAATCGCGAATCTGGTAACGCCCGGCGTGATTGCGCGCGCCCTCTTCCTGCTCGAATTCGCAGATGATATCCAGATCCGCCAGCGCCGCGATCGTATCCTGCGCTGTACGACGGGGCATGCCGGTGACTTCGGTCAGTGCCGGCACGCTCGGCGCCAGGCCGCTGTCGATCAGGTACGCCACATACAAGCGGCGATAGAAACTGCTCTTGGTCTTGCTGACGTCCATCCGCCTCTTCCTGATAGCTGATCAAGCCTGCATGTCGCGCCAGGTCAGGTACACGCGCAGGTCGAACTCGACCTGGTGATACCCCGGCAGCATGTGCTCGCACAATTTATAAAACGCCTTGTTGTGGTCCGACTCCTTGAAGTGCGCCAATTCGTGCACGACGATCATTTTCAGAAAGTCCGGCGCGGCGTCCTTGAACAACGAGGCGATGCGAATCTCTTTCTTGGCCTTGAGTTTGCCGCCCTGCACCCGCGACACCGTGCTGTGCAGGCCGAGCGCACGGTGGGTAAGGTCGAGGCGGTTGTCGAACAGCACCTTGTCGATGGCCGGCGCATTGCGCAGGTATTCCTGCTTGAGCTCCAGCGCATAGCTGTACAACGCCTTGTCGCTCTGCACATCGTGCCGGCCCGAATAGCGTTGATCGAGGTATTCGCCCAGCCCCCCTTCGGCGATCAACTGGCGCACCTGATCCTGTAAACGTTCAGGGTAGGCCTGGAGGTATTTCAACGCAGTCATGAACGGGGCGGCACGGTTGGCAAAAAGGTGCGCCAGTGTAGCGAATTCAAACGGGCAGCGCGCCCCAGTCAAACGGTTCGGCGAAGCTGGCCGCGTCCTCGGCGATCAACGGCCGCGCCACCAGGAAGCCCTGCACATACTCGCAGCCATGGGCTTGCAACCACTGGTATTGCTCGACGGTTTCCACCCCTTCGGCGATCACCAGCAAACCGTATTGCTTGCACAGACTGATCACCGTACTGACCAGCGAGGCGTCGCGGGGCGAATCAGGCAAACGAGCGATCAAATGGCGATCGAGCTTGAGCGTATCCAGCTCCAGATCGCGCAGGTGCGCCAACGAGCACGGCCCGGATCCGAAGTCATCCAGCGCCACGCGCACGCCGAGATTACGCAGCAAGCGCAACTGCTTGCGGGTTTCATCGGGGTTCTGCATCAAGGCTTCTTCGGTGACCTCGACCTCCAGCTGTTGCGGCTGCAAGGCGTGGCGCTCCATGACCTGACGCAATTCGGTAACCAGATTCGGCAGGCTGAACTGGGTGTTACTCAAACTGACGCCCAACACCAGATCATCGGCGAACAGGCTTTCCCAGGCTTTACGCTGACCGGCGCCGCGATGATAAATCCAGCTGCCGAGGCGACTGATCAGCCGCGCCTCTTCCAGTAGCGGCAGAAACAGCCCCGGCGGTACATCGCCGACACTTGGATGTTGCCAGCGCAGCAACGCCTCAAAACCGCGGATCTGGCCACTGCCAATCGCCACTTGTGGCTGGTAAACCAGGTTGAAATCACGATTCTCGATCGCAGCGCGTACGCTTTCTTCGAGCATCAGCCGCGAACGCGCGCGGCCGTTCATTTCATGATCATAGAAACGATATTGCTGACGCCCGGCGCGCTTGGCTTCGTACATCGCAATATCGGAAGCGCGCAGCAAGCCGTCGAGGTTCGCCCCGCAATCCGGATAGGTGGCAATGCCGATGCTGGCGCCCAGGACGATGTCCAACCCTTCTATCTGCTGACAGATCGATACACGTTCGATGAGCTTTTCCGCAATCTTCGCCGCTTGCTCGGGAAACTCCAGATCAAGCAGCGCGGTGAATTCATCGCCGCCCATGCGCGCCAGAATGTCGAACGGCCGCAGGCAGGCTTTCAATTGTTCGGAAACCCAGCGCAACACCCGGTCGCCGGCATCGTGGCCAAGGGAGTCGTTGACCCGTTTGAAGCCGTCGAGGTCCAGGTACAGCAGCACCCAACTGCTGTCGCTGCGCTCGCCGCGCAACAGCAGGTTTTCCACGGTCTGGTAAAAACCGCGGCGGTTGAGAAGGCCCGTCAGCGGGTCGGTCACGGCTTGGAACTCGAGCTGCTGATGCAGGTGCCGCACCACCGACATGTCGAGCACGGTCACCACCATCGCATGCTGCTCGGTCGGCAGCGCGGCGCAGGACAACGCCACCGGCACTTGCTGGCCGGGCGCCGTGCGCAGCAAGGCGTCGTGCAGTCGCAAGGTCTCCCCACGTTTATAGCCGGCATAGAACTCTGAATCGGCCCACAAAGGAATGTGCGGTTTCTGCAAATAATCGAGAAATTCCTTGCCCTCCAGCTCCTTCACCGGCGCGTTGAGCAAGCGCGAAATCGCCGGGTTGGCAAAGCGGATCACACCGTCCTCGCCGAGCACCAGTATGCCCTCGGCCGCGTTGTCCAGCACCGAGGCGTTGAAGGCTCGGGCCAATTCCAGATCATGGCTCAAACGCTGCAACGCGCGGCGGTTGCGCTGGTGTTCGAGCAACGCCTGCACTTTGGGTTTGAGGATCTGCGGATCGAAGGGTTTGAACAGATAATCCACCGCGCCACTGGCGTAGCCCTTGATCACGGCGTCCTGGGATTGCTCGTTGGCAGTGAGGAAAATGATCGGCGTCAGCCTCGTGCGCTGACTGCCGCGCATCAGCCGCGCCACTTCGAAGCCGTCCATGCCCGGCATCTGCACATCCAGCAGCACCAGATCGACGTCCTGCTCGAGCAGAATATTCAGCGCCTCGAAACCGGAGGCGGCGGTGATCACGTGCCAATCCTGGCGCTGCAGCAACGCGCGCATGCTGATCAGGTTTTCAGGGTAATCATCGACGATCAAAAGGACAGAGCTGCCTTCACCTGGCTGGGGTTGCGCGCATTCCATGCTGCTTCTCTTTTCGGGACCGTTGCCGGCAAAAACGTAGACGTACTGAGCCTTCACTCTAGACGCGGATCGGTGAAAGCAGAAGCTGTCATCCCGCCATCATCCAGACAATGCTCAACCCAGCCGACTAACGGTCACCGCTACAGCCCCCGAAAACCGGGCTAGATGGCATTTCGACAGGACTTTGACGTCAAGTAATCGCCGGGCGGGCATTAACAAAAATGGCCGCTACGCTTATAAAGACGCCCGAAAACGCGCGGGCTAGAGCTTCTGGCACCGGCGTTCCGGATGAATTGAGTGGAAGAACCGTCATGATCGATCTCGCAACCTGGAACCTCAGCGTTCCTGTTGGCAGCCCGCCGTACACCGTCGAAACCTCGAAACTGGTGGATGGCTTCAAGGATCAGTACTTCCATTCCGACACCGGCACCCTGTTCTTCTGGTCACCGGTGACCGGCTCGAAAACCGAAAACGCCATCTACCCGCGCACCGAACTGCGTGAAACCTTCAGCAACGGCACCCTGCGCAACTGGTACTACCCGGACGCCGACAACCTGCTGCGCGCGACCCTCACCGTGAACAAGGTGCCGAGCTCCGGCAAAATCGTCATCGGCCAGATTCACGCTTATGAAAGCCAGCGGCCAATGGTCAAACTCGAATACCAGTACAAGACCAAAACCGAAACCGGCAACCTCGTGGTCAAAGTGCGCATGCGCCCCGATGACGCCGAAAGTCGTGTTATCACCCTCGCCACCGGAATCAAGCTCGACCGCGAATTCAACTACCTCATCCACCTCAGCCCCGGCGGCGCGCTGGGTGTGAGCGCGGCGGGTTATCAGTGGGACTCACAGATCAGCGCGACGTGGCGCGACAAGCCGTTGTACTTCAAGGCTGGGGTGTATGTGCAGGACAACACCGGGTATACGAGTGAGGGTGGGCAGGTGACGTTTTCGAAGCTGGATATTGATCACGATAAATAAGCCTTTTTCGGTTGCTTAAACGTGCCGTTTAAACCTGTCGCTTGCGGCCTCCAGATGCCTACAACAGCTTGCGCCGTTGCCTACCACTGCGCCAGAATCCGCCGGCTTGTGCGCCTGGCGGGCCATCGGTAACTTGATTCGCGTCAATGATTTCCAGTGATCGGGTTTAGTAGCCCGAGGTGTTTTCAGCTCAGGTGCATAGCACATCAGGCAGTTTTGCTGCCTGGCTCGATGGTGGCTGTGTGCAGGGCGCTTCGGCGCGCCGGTTTATGCTGAATAACTCCCCGGTCTACTAACCTGCACACAGCTGGCACCCCTTTTTTAGTAGAGAAGGCGAAGCGGCTCCAATCAGGAGTTTTCAGCAATGTTCAAAGTTACGCCAAACCCGCCGGCCACCGATCCGGCATCCCCGTACGACTCCCTCGATTCAAAAAAACTCAACGACGCCGCCGAACGCGCTCTCGACCACTACCTCAGCCCCGCCGCACACATCATGACGTGCGCCCACGAACCCGAGGCCATGTACCTCGCCAACCCGAAGTACAACACCGAATCGCTGCTGGCCAACGCCAGCGAAACCTTGGGTTCGGCCAGCGAAATGCTCAGCAACTTCGCCGCCACGCTCGACACCTCGCACCGCAAGACTGCGCTGGGTATCGCGCAAGTTGTCATGCTCGGGGAATTGGCGGTGAATCAGGCGCTGGATCACGTTGAGTTGTATGAATAACAACCGCCCAGTAACCCGCTATACGGCGGGTTTCTGGACCCAAATGGATTTAATGTTCCGTATACGCTACATTTATCCGAAAATGTTACGGTAGCGCAACATGGACTATTCTTTTTTGATAAGCCGCCTCGGCCTGCAATTGCGCGAAAAACGTCTGAATCGAGGTCTGACACAGGCGCAGCTTGCCGAGCTGGCGGGACTGACGCGATACAAAGTCATCGCAGTGGAGAAAGGCACCCTTTCTGTCGGCATGATCGCTTACGCGCGCGTTTTGGCTGCTCTCGACTGCGAACTTGCGGTGGTTCCAGCAACGATGCCAACCCTCGAAGAGCTTGGGGATTTATTCGAATGAAAATGACCTCTCTTCAAATCAGTACCCCACAAGGCAAAAGTGGCAGGCTTTTCAGCGACGCCAAGGATTTCACTTTTCGTTATCACGAAGATGCATCGTCACCAATGGCAATCAGCCTCTCAATGCCTGTGCGGCTTGGCGAGTATCGCCAGCGCGAGCTGCACCCTGTTTTTCAAATGAACCTGCCAGAAGGCTACGTGCTGGAGCAGTTGCGCAACCGCTTGGCCAAGACGGTGAACGTCGACCCAATGCTGCTACTGGCGCTGTCCGGCAGCACATCGCCCATTGGCAGAGTCCACGTACGCTCTGAAACAGTCGACGCCTTATTGGAAGAGCAAGAGTTTCCGGGAGAAAAACTCGACGAGATTCTGACGTGGGACGGCACGGAAGATATCTTTGCCAACATGCTTGATCGCTACATCCTGCGGGCAGGCATTTCCGGTGTTCAACCCAAATTGCTAGTACCGGAACGACAAGAGGCTGGATTACCTCGAGTGACATCTAAAACATCGGATCTGATCATCAAAAGCGGGCGTGAAGAATTCCCCGGTCTGGCGATCAACGAATTCATTTGCATGTCCATGGCGAAAGAGGCGGGGATTCCCGTTCCACCGTTTTACCTTTCCGACAACGCCAAGCTGTTTGTCATGCGGCGATTTGACCGCGACGACCAACTCAAGCCAATTGGGTTTGAAGACATGGCGGTGCTGATGGGGCTGTCGGCTAGTCAAAAGTACAGTAAGAGTTATGCGGCAATCGCCAAGGCTGTCCGAGTTTTTTGCCCGGTGAGAAACTTGCGTACGTCGCTTGATCAACTCTTCGACAGCGTCGCCCTGAGCTGCATCGTCGGAAACGGCGACGCTCATTTGAAAAATTTCGGATTGCTCTATTCAGAACCCACGCAACGCGATGCGCATCTGGCGCCGGCTTACGACATTGTCAACACCACGGCCTATATTCCGGGAGATGTTCTGGCGTTGGATCTGGCGGGCAACAAGTCAATGTTCGCCTCACGCCAAGGTCTCTTGGAGTTTGCTCACACCTGTGGAATCAACCAACCCAAGGAGCGCATTCAGCATCTACTTGCCTCGGTTGAAGTCGTGCTCAAACGCTACTCCCACTATCGCGAACAAGCATCCTATGTGTTCAACGCCATCGAGCACGCGGCAGCGCCATTTGCTCTGACTTTTAGGTAGTTCCATTAGCGCAAGAAAATCCCGCCCACAAAAGACCCGCCTCACCAGGCTGTGTGAAAACACGCTGATGACAGTTCAACAAACGCCCCGACTTGTTCGGGGCGTTTTCGTTTGTGCTCGCAGCAGACGAAAAAAAGCCTTTCAGGCCAACAGGCAGACGATGCCCACCACTCGACACAACGGATAACCAAGACTGACTTTCTGGCCGCGAGTTTGCGGATATGCGCCCTGATTGGCCAATGTGTCCGGCATGCTGACCGTCGTGCCATCCACCAGCCGCACAGGCCGTCCCATCCAGCGCCACGACGAGGGTGCGTTATCACTTATCGAAGCACCGGTGTACCTGACCAGCGTGGAAACCATTTCCACAGGTACGCGTTTTTCTGGCTTTGCAGCAGGCGTCCTTGCGAGTGCTATCGAGCTTCATGCCGCCACATGGCCGTTTAATCGACAGGTCGTTCACGGCGTTCTGGCAGGAGCGATTGGCGCTCATTGCTTGAGCCAAAAATATAAACAACGTTTCAGTTGGCAGAAACAGGCGTTCCTGATGTTCTGGCAGTGCAGACTCGACGCGTTGTAAGAGATCGGGAGACGTGAGGAGATTGAAAAACGCATAGGCATAGCAGTCCGAAGCGTGTCGATGAAAACGTTGCTTCTGATGCTGATGCTGAAGAATTTCACGTCCAGGATCGATTTGGGGCTGTGTCCTTGGTTTGTTGGCGTGTGTTCGCAACTATCACCGTAGACCAAGACTAGCCCTTCTTCATTTTCGCTTTCAGCTCAAGTGGTTAGCTAATAAGTAAGTTCCATTAGGGTATGGCCCATATTGCAAAAAGATATTAAAAACTGTCATTTATTACAGGTGACACTGATCGCCCTTCGAAACCAGACTAACTACGCACCAACTCTTGAAGTAACTCATCAAGGGAACTGGAATTTCCAATCTATCTCGGAGACATCAAATGTCCAACTCAGCTATGTTAGGCGAATACAATTCTCGCCCAGACAATCTCCAACTCACGATCTCCACAATGGACGAACAAAAAGGCCGCTTTACCGGAAAATTCAAAGCACCTAACGGCGTAGAATCGAACATCAGTGGCGGATTCCATTTCAATAATGCAGAGAACCGCACTGACCTCTCTTTTACCACGTCCGAAGCAAAATGGCAGTTTTATGCTGGCTACAATAGCGACAAGGAGCCGTCATTTGAGGACTGGACCGGTGACGAATACAAAAACGATGCTGTTACCGGGCAATGGCATTTTTATAAAAATTTGTCAGGTGGGAGTAGTAGTAGCCCGCTAGTTGGCTCTGGCAGCATTCAACGCGGGCGCGGCTGATCATTTTCGTCTGGCAGTCGCTAGTACAAGCATCAATCTAAAGAGATTGCTTCATGAAAATATCGCTGACTAAAGCCGACTTATAACCTACAAGCAAAATTACACACCACAAACAAAACACCCACAGGCTTAATGTGGGTGTTTTTTCCATAAATCAGATTACAGCCCTTATCATTCGTCTAAAAACGTTTTTCTGACCCATTGCTCACTGCAAGTGATAATCACCAGAAATAAAATTTAGAGAATCGAAACCCGCGGTCGTTCTTACAGCCTTCGGTGCTAAGATATTTGGCGAGACCGCAATCGATATCTAAAATCAGACGCAAAAACGACTGCGCTATTTAAACGATATAAAGACCTATCAAACCTGACGGTTTGGCGGAATAACCACCCCCGATGAAGTTGATTGACACATCAATTCGCCAAGAAGCCGCCTTCATGCCAAATCCACTCGGAAACGTCTGCAACGGCGACTACGGCTTGTGCATAGACATTACTCATGCAAGCGCAAACAACGGTGAGTTGTGGCGCTCGCTGAAAAATAACGCTCAGAACTACCCGATTACCGGGTCTTATTACCACCGAGACAGTACCTACATCGAGTTCTCGCAGGCGGGCCAAACGTGGGTAAAACTTACAATACGGACTTCACAAAAGGGTAATCCCAAAGCACAAAAAACCGCCTTTCCAGGCTGTGTGAAAACATGCTGATGAGAGTTCAACAAACGCCCCGACCTGTTCGGGGCGTTTTCGTTTGTGCTCGCAGCAGACGAAAAAAGGCCTTTCAGGCCAACAGAGCCATCATCTGGCGCACGCCTAATACGTTAATCGCTCTTTTCAGGTTATAGGCGTTCACCGCCAGGGCCATTTCCGCCCTCGCGCCCTTAAGCTGTCGCAGCAAGAAGCGAGCGTTGCCAAATAACCACTGTTAAGTCAGCCATTTTCCGGCAGGGCATTGATATCGATCTTGCGGCGTATCGTAGGCAAATGCTGTTAGATCGAAAAATGCCTGCTTCCTTGCCGCAGGAGTTGAATGATCGCGCTACAGGCACATAAGCGGTGATGTTCTCATCTTCACATGCCTGGAACTGCTTGCCATTGGAATAGACCGCATCCGCGGCGACCGTCAGTTTCACCTTGTGAAAGTTGTTCCTTGGCGGCCTTGGCCATCCGTTCAAGTTGCTTGCAATCATCACTGTCTGGAGTCACTTCGTGGTGCACGATCATGCAGTTCAGCGTCCACGGCTATCTGCACGTTGTACCCGACCCGAGGTCCTGTGTGCGTCCGCAGCATTCGCCGGTTATCACACCCGCCGTGCGGCACAATTGGACGAAGGCCCGGCACGTCGCGATGAAAGCGGGTTTGTTGTCTTTACGAAAGTCGGCGATGGTCTTGAAATCGGGCTTGAGTCGATTGATCAGCCACATCACTTCGATGTTGCGCTGACACTCGGCTTCGAGGCGCCGTGATGAACGGATCCGCTGGAAATAACCGTAGAGGTAAAGTTTTAGCTGATCGGCTGGATCGTAAGAGGGTCGGCCGGTGCTTTTGGGAAGTGCTTTATCAAAGCCCAGTCGAGCCAGATCCAGCTTGGCGACGTAAAGATCGATAACGCGAACGAGGTGATCCTCGGGGATCAACTCTTTCAGCGAGACCGGAAACAGGCTGGTCTGGCTGCGGGACTGTCCCTGGATGTAGGCCATAACGAAAGATGCTCCGTATCTTACGATACGGAGCATTTTCTTTGAGCGCTGCGCAGATTGCTAAGTTTTCACACAGCCTGTCTCGGCGGGTTTCTTTTAAATCAGCTCAACACTCAGGCTCAGTTAACCTTGGCGTTCAACTCACCCTTCAGATAACGCTGGTACATCGCTTCCAGCGAGATCGGTTTGATCTTCGAAGCATTACCCGCAGTACCGAACGCCTCATAACGAGCGATACACACGTCACGCATTGCAGTCACAGTGGCGCCGAAGAATTTACGTGGGTCGAATTCGCTCGGGTTGGTGGCCATCAGGCGACGCATCGCACCGGTGGATGCCAGGCGCAGGTCGGTGTCGATGTTGACCTTGCGCACGCCGTGCTTGATGCCTTCGA
>Ga0308159_1003306_pt1 | contig 16487 bp, 10 predicted proteins | sample PhyCR1_FD_201040 | JGI IMG/M metagenome (GOLD analysis project Ga0308159, IMG submission 201040) | Phyllosphere microbial communities from UC Gill Tract Community Farm, Albany, California, United States - DLSLC.R1 | ecosystem: Host-associated > Plants > Phyllosphere > Unclassified | place: USA... | reverse complement strand
GACATTCTGCCGTCTCAAGGACTGGAGACGTGTCGCGACGCGATACGACAAGCTCATGATAAACTTCGAGGCAACGTGCTACATTGCAGCGATCGTCACATGGTGGATCAATTGAGTCTGGAGCCTAAAGGCGTAGCACTCGGTGAGGTGGTCATCTTTGCGATGACACTCACCATGCCACCACCCGCGACGGGGCGTCCGTTCAATTGCAAGCGCGTCGTTTTGCGACACGCGCAATGCTTTCGCTTATCCCGCAAGGGGGCTTATAACATTAGAACATACCCAGAGGATCACCGCTGGATTCTCGGAGGTGCTGACGAGCGCGTGCCCCATCATGCTGTCGAAATAACAGCTGTCGCCCGCATTCAACACGGTCGTGGCATAGAGACTGGTATGCAGCGTGACGCAGCCTTCGAGGACATAGACAAACTCCTCACCTGTATGTGTGACCAGCATCTCGAATTCTTTAACAGACCGCGCCTCTATGCGGGTGAGAAGCGGGACGAGTTTTTTGTTTGCGATGTCCGCGCACAGAAGCTCATAGGTATAATTGCCGACCGTCATGACTGCACCTTCGCCCTTGCGGGTTATTGCGCGGCGGCCACTAATGGGGGTGGACGGTTTGTGAGAAAAGAGCTCCGACACATCTATATCAAGGCCGTGTGCGAGGCTAAGGATCGTTTCGTAAGTCGGCGACATCTGCGCGTTTTCTATTTTAGAAAGCGTCGAGGGCGCGAGGCCACTACGTTCTGCAAGCTCGCCGATGCTGAAGCCGCCGTCCTGCCGCAGGCGCCGCAAGGTGGTAGAAAGCGACCGAGAATGAGGGCGCGATCCGCGATCCGGTGCATCATCGGAAGCCCTGTGGGTCTGATCATTCTTCAAAATCGCCATTGGTTTTTACCTCGGTTGGAGCTGCCTAGAGGTTGAGTCAACCTAAGCATTATAATTCCATGGTTGTTAGCCCTGATTAGCCATATCATTCAGGCGTTGCCAATCGGCAAGCTGAAGCAAAATTCCATTTTTCATGGATAGAGCGCGACTTGTGTGTCGCCGGTCACCGGGCAGGCGGGAAACACCAACTTTCATTAGGCGCTCGGTGAGCGCATTCACTCTTTGCGCGAAAACCGTTTTTCTGCCGCAGTCAGGATCAATGACGATAACGACTTGACCCGTGTGGGGTGTCTGGGCGCCGGGATGGTCAGACCAGTCGACCTCATAGGAGAACTTGCCGCCAGTCAGAGCAGCGGCGAATAGCTCGATCATCATCGAAACGGCGGAACCTTTGTAGCCTCCGAATGTCAGGAGCGCTCCGCCGTCCAGAACGCGGTTGGGATCGGTTGTCGCTTTGCCATCTCGGTCCACTCCGTAACCAGGAGGAAGCGTAAAGCCCTGCCGCGCAGCAATCTGAACGTCGCCATTAGCGATTGCGCTTGTCGCAAGATCGGCTACGAGAGGGCTGCCAGCGCCACGCGGTGCGGCGAACGCAATCGGATTTGTACCGAAGGTCGGCTTTTTCCCGTCGAAGGGAACAGTGCAGGCAAAGCTGTTGACCATACTCACGGCCAGCAAGCCCATTTCAGCAAAAGGCTCCACATCCGGCCACAATGCGCTGAAATGGTGCGAATTGCGGATCGCCGCTATTGCGATACCATTGCTACGTGCCTTCTCTATGAGGAGAGGAGACGCAGCGGCAAGTGCTGGCTGGGCAAAGCCGTTCATGGCATCGACGCGCAAAAATGCCGCTGCAACGTCTTCCACGGAAGGGACCGCCGAAGGATCTACCCACCCGCTCCGGATCGAGCTCACATATCCTGGAATGCGGAAAATTCCGTGTGACAGTGCCCCATCGCGCTCACAGTTGGCACAGTTCGATGACAGAAGTGCGGCAACCGCAGAGCTCGCGCCCACGCGGATGAAGATGCTCCGCAATAGCTCACGCAGGGTATCGTAATCCGTTGTGACTTTCGATTCCGAAGGCTCGCCTTCCGAAGCGTAAAAACTGTTAATCGTCATGTTGATAGCGTCCATTTCCGATAGGAAACATATTTTGCGATGAATGCATTTTCAAGAAGAAAGTTTCTTCCCGCTCCAATTAGGGATGCATATTCACCTTGAGCATATTTAATTGAAATTACTATGGAATTCTGATTTTTTTGGCCAGCAAAGGAATTTCATATTTTGCATGGACGATGATTGACAGCTGCAATCTTGTCATTACTATAGGCACAATAATTTCCGATACGAAATGAACTGAGTGGACGACCATATGCTGCCAGCTTGCCTTATCTGCAGCAGCATCAGCTATCGAGCGCGAAGTGTTCGTCGATATGACAGAGGGGCGGCGTTGTTCGGCGCCTTGAAACAGAGTGGCGGCTGGCTGAGGTTGAAGAATTGGAACTGACTGATCTTGATGCTAAGCTTGAAGATGTCATCGAGACAAATTTCGATGCTCAAGTCGCGTGGCTTGCCAAGCTTGTATCCTTTGATTCGGTTCGTGGAAATGAGGGGCCGTGCCAGGAATGGTTGGCGACTGAATTTTCAAAGCGTGGCTGGGGCTTGGACAGCTTCACGATCGCAGATGTCGATATTGAGGGAAAGCGTGGTTTTTCGCCCGTCATAGACGCGGACTACTCCAAGGCCGTTCAATTGGTTGCAACGGTTGAGGCTGGCGATTTGCCGGGTCGAAGCCTCATTCTCCAGGGGCATATTGACGTTGTGCCTCCTGGCGCACATGAGCTTTGGGACCGACCTCCTTTCGTTCCTCATATCGAAGACGGCTTCATGTGGGGACGAGGCGCGAACGACATGAAGGTTGGCGTCGCCGAGATGGTCTTCGCGCTGGATGCGTTGAAGAAGCTGGGTTACGTACCGGATGGCAAGGTGTTGGTCCAGACGGTGAGTGAGGAGGAATGTACGGGTAATGGCGCCCTGGCTACGCTTGAGCGAGGCTATAGAGCCGATGCCGTTCTTATTCCGGAATCACTTAACAATCGCCTTATTCGCGCAGAGCTTGGATCTGTGTGGTTCAGGTTGCGGATACTTGGCAAGCCCGGGCACGTACTGAACTTCAATCGCGCATCCAACGCTATCCTCGCGGCCTATGAGTATGTTGAAGACCTGGAAAAACTCACTAAGGAGGTCAATGGTGAGGCGAAAAATCACCCTTGGTTCAGTCATATCGACAACCCTGTGAAATTCAGTCTCGGGAAAATTCGAGGCGGCGACTGGCTCGGTTCAGTGCCCTCCTGGTGCGAGATTGAATGCAGACTTTCCGTCCTGCCGGGGCACCCGCTGCACGAGGTTCGTCAGCGAATCCTCAACCGTGTCGAAGAAACAGCAAAACGTCTCGGCACTGACCGCGTGCCTGAACATACGTGGATCGGCTTTCAGGCCGACGGGCATGTTTTTGAACCGGGGAGCGAGGCTGAAGCTGTGCTTGCTCGGAGCCATCGCGCGGTCTTCGGTTCTGAACTTGAAAGCTTCAGTATGACCGCCACCAGCGATACGCGGCAATATAACCTCTACTATGATATTCCGGCCCTTTGTTACGGCGGGCGCGGTGAGGATAGTCATTCTCCCAAAGAGCGCACTGATCTGGCCAGCATGAAAGAAACAACGCGTGTTCTGGGATTGTTCATCGCAGAGTGGTGCGGTTTGAAGAAGGTTGGCGCAAGATGACTATTGCCACCTCATCCTCCATCATCGCCTTTAAGTCATCGGACTTGGACAAAGCCGAGCTTAAACTCTCCCAGAAACCGTTGAGAGCAGCATATGACCATTGCGTATGATAGCGAGGAATTGTGGAAAATTGCAGCCGGGCCCGATGCCGGTCCGTCGCTCTTGTCCTACATCCGCCAAGGGCTTAAGCGGGACGCAGGTTGTGGGTTGATGACAGCTTCGGTTTACGATGTCCCGAACATGAGATCGCGGCGCGTTTTTTCGGACGATCCACAGGCTTATCCAGTCGGCAATTTCAAGCGTCTCGACCGCAATCTCTATTTCGAAAAAGTAATCGTCGGGAACAAACACTTTTCATCGACAACGATCGAAGAGATTGCAGAGGTGTTTTTCGACTGGGAGAAGATCCGGGACCTCGGTTTCGACTCCAATCTCAATGTTCCGGCAGTTGTGAATGGCAAGGTGATCGGTTCCGTCAATCTTCTAGCGAAGAAGGGGCACTACACCAGCGAGCGGGTAGAAATGGCATTACTGTGGAAGCCGGCCATCACCCTCGCTTTCCTTCTTCTCCACCATCAAGGAGCGGAAACCGCCACCTTCACGTCAAGGCAAGAGGTCACGGACACACCCATAATGGAGGGTGAGTAAGTCACCCTCCACGCCAAAAAACCAGAAATCGAAAGAGAGCCGAAAAGGCCGCATCAGACCTTCAGAGTATATGGAGCGCTAAATGAAACTAAGATTGTTGACAGCCACCACCCTCTTGGTTGGGGCATCGCTGATATCCGCCGCGCAAGGGCAGGACAAGACCTTCAAGATTGCCTTCCTTGCGGCATCCAGTCAAAACGGGTTTAATCAGGCGATCTATTCGGGAATAGAAAAGGCCGCCAAGCAATATCCAAATGTCACAACCGAAATCTTTGACGGCAAGTTTTCTGCCCCGACGCAATTTGCCCAGGTCGAGGATTTGACCGCGGCAAAACGTTTTGACGCCATTATCCTTTCCCCAAACGATACGGTCGGTATCGCTACTGCGCTTGAAGACGCCACGGCTGCCGGCCTCAAGGTCGCCACCACGCTCTTCCCGGTTGGCCCCGACTTGAAGAACATGCAGCCTCAGATCAAGGGTCTGACGACCACCGTCGCCAGCGATCCTTCGATCGGCGCCAAGGCACAGGCAGAAAAGATCGTCGAATACTGCGCGAGCAAAGACCCGTGCCGTGTGGTCGTTATGATGGGTCAACTGATCTATCCATTCGACAATCTGCGCTATGAAACCTTCAAGGAAGTCCTCGGTCAGCACAAGAACATCAAAATTGTCGCAACGGGCGAAGGCAATTACAGTCCCGATACGTCCCTTAAGGCGATGCAGGATATTCTACAGGCCAACCCGGAAATCGACGCTGTGCTTTCCAACGCTGACCAGCATCTGCTTGGCGTAGAGATAGCGCTGGAAGACGCGGGTATTGATCCATCATCGATCTATCTGATTGGCGGTGGCCTGAATCAGATCACGATCGACAAAATCCGCGAAGGAAAATTCAAGGCATCCTTGGCCAACTTCCCGGAATCGATGGGTTCGTCCGCACTGGATGCCGTCGTGAAGTCTTTGAAGGGTGAGCAGGTCCCCGTCTGGATCGATGAATCTAAGCTTCACGATATTCCGATGATCGTAGACAAGGCCTGGCTCGATGCCCATCCGGATTTCAAGGCGGAATGGCCAGGCTGATATCGCTTCGCCGAATGGCGCGGCAGACTGGCCGCGCCAATTTTTTGACGCTTGGTAGAAGAGAACAGCCATGAAGGAACGCGAACTTGCGGTTCGCGTCGAGGCCGTTGCCAAAAGCTTCGGCGGAACGCGTATTCTCAACGATATCCATATCGACTTCCGCGTTGGGGAAGTGCATGCGCTTGTCGGTGAAAACGGTGCCGGCAAGTCAAGTGTCGGGAAAATCATTGGTGGATATTACTCGGCAGACGAAGGCGAAGTTTTTGTCTTCGGCGAGAAGGTCACCAAATATTCCCCGCGCGAGGCGCTGTCTCGGGGCGTCGCTATGATCCATCAAGAACTCCAGCTTGTCCCGGAGATGACGGTTGTTCAGAACGTCTTTCTCGGGCAGGAAAAGAATCGAGGCGGGCTGCTGATCGGTGGTGACCTTGCACGTTTTCATTCTCTTGAGAAGACATGTGACTTCGGTCTCGACCCTAACGTGAAGGTGGCCGATCTTCGTATCGCAGACCGTCAGAAAGTGGAGATCATGCGGGCCATTGCCCGCGACGCGCGCGTCATCATCATGGATGAGCCAACGTCCTCTCTGACCGAAGACGAGGCGCGACGACTCCATCAGTTGATAGCGCGCCTGAAAAGTCGCGGTGTTACCGTCATCTACGTCAGTCATTTTCTCGATCATATTATTGCGAACTGCGACCGCGTAACCATTATGCGCGACGGGAATGTCGTGAGGACGGCTGACATCGATGGGGAAACCAAGCAGAGTCTCGTGGACGGGATGCTGGGTGCAGCCTCGGAAATCATCTGGCCTGCCCTGCCCGCCCTGCCGGCACAGCAAACCCAGCCGGTCGCCGAATTGAGAAACGTCCGTACTCGCGCAGGGCTTCAGGACATTTCGATGCAGATCCGACCAGGTGAGATCGTCGGTCTGATCGGTCTTGTCGGCTCCGGCCGAACTGAGGTGGCCCGCGCGCTCTTCGGTGCGGACGAAATCATCTCTGGTGATTATTTTATCGAGGGAAAAGCGCAGGTGCGCCTGAACGTTCGCAAAGCGGTTCAGCAGGGCGTGGCGCTGGTGCCGGAAGATCGCCGCAAGCAGGGTCTGGTCCTTACACAAACGACACGGCCAAATATAAGCCTGGCGACGCTGGACAGGATTAACACACTCGGTTTTCTCCGGACTGGCCGCGAACGTGCACGCGTTGAAGAGATGATCCGCCATTTTGGCATTGTCCCTGCGAAGATCGACGGAGACGTCGCCTTTTATTCGGGCGGGAACCAGCAGAAGGTGCTTCTGTCGAAATGGGCGGTCGCCCGTCCAAAGCTGTTAATCCTTGATGAGCCCAGCCGCGGCGTGGACATAGGAGCGCGCCAACGCATTCACGAGTTCATCGTTGAAATGGCGCGTGCGGGTGCTGCCGTACTGCTCATCTCTTCCGAATTGGAAGAGGTAATCAATCTTTCCCATCGCGGATATCTGATGAGCGAGGGGCGGATCTTTGCCGAAGAAGATTGCCGCACTTTGACAGTCGAGACTGCGCTCAAGCGCATCTTCGAAATCCAGAGCCGCAAAAACCCATCCGAGGAAAAGGTTCAATGAACGACTCTCGCACCATTGCCGCAAAGAAACACGGCAAGATCTTCGATCCCATCGCTATCGTCCGAGAGTACGGCGTTCTCATTATTATCGCGCTGCTTCTCATCGTGTTGACCTTCGCTTCGAACAGCTTTTTGACACCGCGTAACCTGTTGAATATCGTCAATCAGAGCGCGCCGCTGATGATCATCGCCTGCGCTTTGACGCTGGTCATCATCGGGGGCGGCTTCGATCTCGCAACAGGTGCGATCTTCGGTGTGGCGGCTGTTTCGGCAGGCTGGATCGCCACGAATATCGATCCCTATCTTGCGATCATTTCGGGACCATTGATTGGCCTTATGCTCGGAACGCTCAACGGGCTGATCATTACGACCTTTAATGTCCATTCTTTCCTCGTCACACTGGCAACGAGCCTTGTTTACCGTGGCATTGCGATTTTGATTACGGGCGGCTCGCTCATCCCGGTTCGGATCGAGCAATTTTCATGGCTTGGCCGCGGTCGCATCGGAATGGTCAACATTGCGGTGATCGTACTGGTTATATTTATGATAGCGATGATGGTGCTCCTCAATCGCACGACTTTCGGCCGGCGGGTCTTCGCAGTTGGCGGAAACGAGGAGGCGGCAATCCTTTCAGGGATTCGGACAAATCTGGTCAAGACGGTCACATTCGCAATCAGCGGCGCGGCGGCGGGCCTTGCAGGTGTCATTACCGTGTCACGTCTTTCTATGGCCGAACCGCAGGCAGGTGCAGGTTTTGAGCTGGAGGCAATTGCCGCCGTCATCCTTGGCGGAACCGCAATCAGCGGCGGTGCGGGCGCGATCTGGCGCTCTGTGGCTGGCGTGCTCTTGATGGCTCTGATCGGCAACGGTTTCAACATTCTCAATGTCAATCCGTTTTTCAAGGATCTTACGACGGGTGTGATCATCGTGATTGCAGTGGCGCTGGCCGCGTCCAAACCCCGCCGCTGACGGAATTTGTACGTTTACGCGCGCGCTGCGGAGTCAGAAGCGCTTCGGACATGCATTGAAAAGACTATGAGAAGGTAAGTCATGACTGAAAAAATCATTCGCGTCTCGACGGATGTGGGAGGCACGTTTACGGACCTTGTGTATTTCGAAACTGATCCTGGGACCGGCCTTCAAACGGTGCGAACGGAAAAATCGGACACCACGCCGCCTGACTTCGAACTGGGCGTGTTGAACGTGCTTCAAAAGGCAGACGTTGATATTACCCGGGTGGATTTCTTCGCTCACGGAACGACAGTGGTCATCAACGCACTCACGGAGCGAAAGGGCGCGAAGGTTGGCCTCATCACGACTAAAGGTTTCCGCGACGCGCTGGAGATCGGGCGAGGAAACCGCCCCGATTTCTTTAACCTGATGTATCAGAAACCAGCTCCGTTCGTTCCTCGGCACCTGCGGCTGGAAGTTCCTGGGCGGATAAATTATCAAGGCCAGGAAACAACTCCCCTCGACCTCTCAGAGCTTGGCGCCATTGTAGACGCGTTCAAGGCTGCAGCTGTTGAAGCAGTCGCAGTTTGCCTGCTTCATGCCTACGCCAACCCTGCCCATGAAACGGCAGTCCTGGAAGCGCTGCGCACTCTTTGGCCGGAGGTTTCGGCGGTGGCCTCGCATCAGATCACCCGCGAATGGCGTGAATATGAACGCACCAATACGACCGTTTTGTCAGCGTATGTTCAGCCGAAAGCGGCCCGTTACCTCGAAAAGCTGGAGGTTGGGCTCAAGGACAAGGGATATCGGGGCAATCTCTTCATCATGCAATCGAACTGCGGTGTGGATTCCGTTGAAGCGGTGAAGGCTATCCCGATTACGATGGTCGAAAGCGGTCCGGCCTCGGGCTTCTGGGGGGCTGCGGAACTGGGCCGCATCATCGGCGAACCTAACGTGCTCGCCCTTGATATTGGCGGCACGACGGCGAAGTGCTCCCTGATCGAGAACGGTCAGGTCAAGATCAAAACCGATTACTGGATCGAACGTAACCGCACGTCTGCGGGTTATCCGATCATGGTTCCGGTGGTCGATCTGGTTGAGATCGGAAACGGCGGTGGCTCCATTGCTTGGGTAGATGATTTTGACAAATTGCATGTCGGACCGCAATCGGCCGGTGCGTCACCGGGCCCGGCTTATGGGCGGGGAGGTATGAATGCCACGACGACGGACGCCAATCTCGTCCTCGGTCGCATCAATCCTGACTACTTCTGTGGCGGTTCGGTTGTCGCTGATATCAGTGCCCTGAACGCGGCCATGACCCCTCTTGCCGAGAGGCTCGGGACAAGTATCAAGGATGTCGCGCGTGGGATTGTGCGTATCGCCAACTCGAATATGGTGAATGCGCTCAAGCTCGTCTCCGTCAACTGCGGTTTTGATCCACGCGACTTTACCCTCATCGCTTTTGGTGGTGGAGGTGCAATGCACGCGGTCGCTCTCGGACAGGAGCTCAACGTTCGGAAAGTCGTCATTCCTCGTGGTGCGTCTGTCTTTTCGGCATGGGGCATGATGATGAGTGACCTGCGCCGCGATTACTTCGTCACTCAGTTGATTGATGAAAAGGACTATCAGTCACTCGACATATTGCTTTCACGCACAATGGAACTGGCGAGAGCGGAATTCCTTCGTGAGGGCGTCGGCGCCGACAAGATCAGCATGCGTCCGCTGGTTCGATGCCGTTATCAGAATCAGGAATTTGCCGTGGAAGTGCCGATTTCCGCGGGCCGTATCGGACCGGAAGAAGCCGCACAGATGGCCGATGATTTCCATGAGATTTATCAGCGTGAGTATACTTATCGTCTTGATGCAGGCGTTGAAATCATAGGACTTCATCTGATCGCGTCGAGCGAAGTTGGCAAGCTTGAACTTGTGAGACTGCCAAGGAACGAAGCCGACATCGATAGTGCGATCAAAGGCCGTCGTTTGGTGGACTATGCGACCGAAGGCGAACATGAGGCAACCATCTATGACGCGACCAAGCTGGAGCCGGGCATGATGTTCAAGGGACCTGCTATCGTAGAGGATCCAGGTACGACGATCGTGATCCATCCGGGCAATACCGTTCTCATCGACGACTTCGGCAACACGCATATCAACATCCGGAATTGAATCATGACCGAAACACAGCAAAAAGAGTTCGATCCCGTTACCTTCGATATCATCCAGAATGCCCTCGAAGCGGTCGCCAACGAGATGTTCGTGGCTCAGCGCAAGACATCGATGAGCGCCATCATTTACGAAGTGCTAGATCTTTCTTCCGGCGTGCTCGACAAGCACGGGCAGGTGGCTGCATCGGGTGCTGGCATACCGGCCTTCATTGGCGTACTCGACAAGGCGATTGCGGGTATTCTGAAAAAATTCAAGCCAGAGGAGATCAGGCCGGGAGATCTCTTTGCATCCAACGATCCCTATTACGGCGGTGTGACGCATCTGAACGACATGGTGCTCGCCTTGCCTGTTTTCCATGACGAGCATCTGGTGGCCTGGGTCGCCAACATCGCGCATTGGAACGATGTCGGCGGCAACGTCCCCGGATCCATGTCCTCAGAGGCGACCGAAATTTTCCAGGAGGGTGTTCGTATCCCCGCGGTGAAGCTGTTCGATGAGGCCCGCCCCAATCAGGCGGTGTTCGATATTCTTTATGTCAACACACGCCTCCCGGATTTTTTGCGCGGCGATCTTTGGGCCGGTATCGCTGGCCTGCGTATCGGTGAGCGCCGAATTCTGGAACTGGTCGAGAAATACGGTACCGAGACGTTCGAGGCCGCCGTTGCAGATTTCATGGATTTCGGTGAACGACGGGCGCGGGCCGCGCTGAAGACAATCCCCAATGGCAGCTATAGCTTCGAAGAGGAGCAGGACACCGGAGCGATTCACAAAGTGACGCTCACCATCTCCGCCGAGGAATTTGTGGTCGATCTTCAGGACAATCCATTACAGAAGGGATCGTCGAATTCGAGCCGTGAAGGTACCGAGATCGCCATACAGCTGGCGTTCAAGTCGTTCACAGATCCCGAAGCTCCCGGGAATGGCGGTTTTTTCCGTCCGCTGAAAGTGTTGACCAAGCCGGGTACGATTTTTCATGTTCAAGAGCCTGGCGCACTGGGTTACTATTCCGAGGTCGAGATCCGGCTCTTCGATATGGTTCTAAGAGCGCTAGCCGCCCACTTCCCAGGCGCCGTTCCGGCTGGAAATTTCGCATCGATTTGCGGCACCGTTGTGGGAGGGCCACATCCTGTTACCGGCCGCCACTATACGATTGTAGAGCCACAAGTTGGAGGTTGGGGCGCATGGGAGGGCGCTGACGGCCCAAGCGGGCAGTTTTCCGGCTTCCATGGGGAAACCTTCAATTGCCCTGCAGAGGTGGCGGAGGCGCGCTATGGCCTCAGCGTCGACCAGGCGACGCTCAATGCGGAACCCGGAGGTGAGGGACAGTGGCGTGGAGGCAAAGGCATCGACGTGCATTATCGCGTTCTCGCTGACAATAACTTCCTTTCTGTCGGTTACACACGCTCACGCATTCCGCCGTGGGGTGTAGCTGGGGGGCTGGACGGTTCGACGAACTATGTGGAGGTTCGGCGCGCAAATGGCTCAAAGGAACGTTACGCTTTTGCCACGAATGTTGTCGTCAACAGGGATGACGTCATTCGAGTCGTGACCGCGAACGGTGGCGGCTTTGGAGATCCGAAATTGCGTGACCCGGTATCTGTAGCAGCAGATATCAGGGATGGATATGTGACCCCGGAGCGGGCGACAGCCGTTTACGGAGTTACCACAGAATAAGTGCCGGCGGCGCTCGGTTGCAGCGCCGCTGACGGCCCCTTTCTCTATGATGGTCCGACGCGCAAGTTCACGCAGGCGAGCGATAGCATTCTCTGCGTGCCAGCTACCTAAGCGTGTCGCGATTTTTCAGATCCACTCCTGACGCATGGGTGCTTGTTTCACAGCGCAAAACCGCTGCACACTTGCGCGACATGTTTCACCGTGGTGCAAAGACGCGTTTATTGCCAAACGTAATAAAGGACCTGGCCAGTGCCTGTTTGGGGCGATCGCGATCCATGTTGCTTGTTAGGCTCACTTCGAACTTGACCATATCAGGTCCTGTCTGGAGGATGTGACGAATACTGGCGAAGCCTGAACCCATATCGTCAATTACAATGTGGATACTTAGAGCGTGTAGCGACTCTAGGGCGGCTTGAAGCGCAGCATAATCCTAGACTTGATTGTGCTCATTGATTTCGAGAGTGATCCGATGGCAGGGGTAATCACTCACCAGTTCCAACAGTCGTCCACCGATGATCGTTTCTGGTGCGCTATTGACGCTGAGGTCGCCTCCTGCGGGCCAAACGCAAATCCATAGCGATCTGAAAGAGTTGCATGTGGCGCATCTAGCCTGCTCAAGGACAGAACCTCTGCAAGATGCCAGAACTCGCTGGCCTGGAGGAGAAGGCCACAGCAGCCCTATCGGGTCTTGCTCCCATGAGCCGCCGGTCCGGACGATGGACCGGACGCGCTTTCATCGCCGGCGGGGGAGCATCGTCCGCCACGCACTCTACATGCCAGCCTCGTCGCATGCCTCTTCAACCCAGACCTCAAGGCCGCATACGACCTCCTCATCAAAGCCTGAAAGCCGCCGAAAGTTGCCACCACGATCATCATGCGAAAGCTTATTGTCATCGCAAACGCACCGCTCAGGAGCAACCGAAAATGGATGCCAAAAATCCCTTGATCAAAACGGATACTTCAAGTGTTTGTCCAGCATTCCGGTGATCACGGATTACGCTCTATTCCCCTGCTTTCACGCATCGTCCGAAGCCGAAGCGATTATGTCCTGGTTGAAAATGCTCTATCTGCAAAGCGGTTTGAGGGTAAACCGATACTCACCCTCACCCTTCTCGCGCGATTTCACGGTACTATCAAAACGACCCGCCTGGGGTGCAGCATTGTGCGCAACGTCATGCTGCCTGAACGTGGATCGTGATATTGTGGTTTTGATCGTCGTCCATGGTGAAGACGTTATAGGTCAACCCATGCTCGACAAACTGGTTATGTGTATCGGTTGCGCCGGCCAGCGTGATCGTATCTCCACTGTCCCTGTTGATCGTCAGCAGATCACCTTCCGGAGCGAGACTGCTCAGAGTGGTCGAATTGATCGTCACGCTATCATTTCCAGAGTTGCGGAAATCGAGCGTTTCCAGCCCCGAAAGCCCCGTCAGAACCCCTGATCCCACCGCAGTGAAAATCGCCGTATCCTTCCCGGCTCCCCCGCTTACGGTATCCGAGTAATCCACATAGAAGATGTCGTCGCCTGCACCACCGCTCAAGAAATCAGCGCCGCCGCCGCCTCTAAGCGTGTTCGCATTCCCGTCGCCCGTCAATGTGTCGGCAAAATCCGAGCCGGTGATATTCTCTATGCCGGAATAGGTGTCTCCTTCGGCTTCTCCATCATGGCCTGTTCCTGCGCCAAGATCGACCGTGACGCCGGCCGAAGAATGGCTGTAGACGGCGGTGTCGATGTCTGCCCCACCGATCAGTTGGTCCGCCCCTGCTCCGCCTTCCAGCGTGTCGTTTCCTATGCCGCCAACGAGGCGATCGTCACCGCTGGTCCCGACGAGGTTCTCGCCCTGCAGATCACTGACCGCTATGGCGATTGAACGCGTGTTGCTGATACCGTGATCGTCCGTCGCCACTAGGTCGAGCGCGTAGCTCGATCTTGTTTCATAGTCGAAGGCCACGCCATCTAGGAGCTTGATCGTTGTTCCGGAGATTTCAAACAGCGCGCTGTCTGCGCCTGCAAGGCTGTAATGCACGTGATCTCCGGCATCAGGATCACTGCCGGTGAACGTCGTTACGGTCGCTCCGCGCTGATCTTCAGCGATCGTGATTGTCGATGCGGCAAGCGTGGCGGTCGGTGCCTCATTGACATCTCTGACCACCACCTCGACAGCCTGGCTGGCGACACTGGTGCCATCCGAGACCAGAATATTCAGGTTGTAGTGGTTGTCATTACCAGCGTCCGCAGGGCTCTCGAAATTCGGAGCCGTGCGGAACGTCAGGACACCCGTCGAGGAGTCGATCGAGAACAGATTGGCGTCTGCCCCGCCTGCCAGGGCGTAAACCAGCGCGCCACCTGCGGGATCCGTTGCCGCAACGGTACCAACCGCAGTTGCGTTTTCGTTGACCGTGAATGCGGCGGGTGAGGTGATGGTCGGAGCGACGTTTGCAAGCGTCACAGCCATCATCTGGCTGGTGACGAGCGTTCCGTCGGAGACGGACACTCTGACATTGTAGACGTTGTCGTGGTCGGCGTCCGCCTTCGCTTCATGATCCGGGGCCGAAACGAAGCGCAGAGCGCCCGTCTGAGCATCGATCGAGAAGGCACTGGCATCCGCACCGCCGGAGATCGAATAGACGAGATTCGCACTGTCGGCGTCCGTTGCAGCAACGGTCGTAACAGTCGTTACGCCCTCATTCACCGTTACCGAGCTGGCTGAGGTGATGACAGGCGCTTCGGCAACATCCGTCACCACAACGCTGACGCTCTGTGTCCGCGCATTGGTGCCGTCTGACACTAGAACGGTGACATCGTAAACGTTGTCGTGATTGATATCGGCTGGCGCCTCATAATCGGGAGCGGAGCGGAAGCTCAACTGGCCCGTCTGGCTGTTTATCGTAAACAGTGAAGCGTCTGCGCCACCGGATATGGCGTAGGTCAGCACTGTCCCGGCATCGGGATCCGTCGCGGTCACGGTCATGACCGACGTCGTGTTTTCGGCAATGTTAGCCGTCACGGCAGACGTAAAGGTCGGCGCCTGGTTGACGTCTGTCAGCATCACATTGAAGGTTCGGTCCGTGGAGAGCGACCCATCGGAAGCCCGGACGGTTACCTCGTAAAGGCGATCATGGTCGGCGTCTGCCGGGTTCTGATAATCCTGCGCTGACGCAAAGACGAGCTGGCCCGTCTGTCCGTTGATCAGGAACTGAGCCGAATCCGCTCCTCCCACGATCGAGTAGGTGATAGCGGCCCTTTCAGGGTCGGCGGCAACGATAGTGGCGACAGCCGTCTGCTGTTCTGCTGCCGACAACGTTGTTCCGGTCGAAAAAACGGGGGCCTCGTCGACGTCGGTCACTGTCACGGCCAGAGCGCGCGTCGACGACAGGCCGGTCTGGTCCTGAGCCTGCAGGACGACCTGGTAGACGTTGTCACCATTGGCATCGGTCGGCTGCTCTCTGTCGGGGGCCGAAACAAAGGTTAACACGCCCGTCTGGGCATCGATGCTAAACTTGGCCGCGTCTGCACCGCCTGCGATGGACCAAGTGATGGTGTCGCCGACATTCGGGTCCTGCGCCATGGCGCGCATGACCATCGTGCTGTTTTCGGAGACCCCCATCACAGGCGGTACGTTTACGATATCCGGCGCCTGCTGGTCGCGCAGTACCGTCACGGCCAAGGTCTGGAAGGTAGTGACCGTGACATCCGAGACGCGCACCTGCAGATCATAGACATTGTCCTGGCCGGCATCCGTGGGGCTATCGTAATTCGGCGCGGCAACGAAGCTGAGTGCGCCTGTTGCGGCATCGATCGCGAACTTCGCCGCATCCGCTCCACCTGCGATCGCCCAGCTCATGGCGTTGCCATCCTCATCCGTCGCAGTCAACGTGGAAATGCTCGTATTGCCCTCCACCATGCTGAGTGCCGTCGCGGAAGTGATAACCGGTGCGTCATTGACATTGGTCACGGTGACGGCAACAGCCTGCGAGGTGACGTTGGTGCCATCGGAGACCGAGACGGTCAGGTTATAAATGTTGTCGTTACCGGCGTCCTGCGGCGCTTCAAAATTGGGGGCCGTCCTGAAGCTCAGCGCGCCCGTCTGCGCATCGATCTGGAACAGTGCGGCATCCGTGCCGGAGATCGACCAGCTGCGGGTTGCTCCCGCATCCGGATCCACAGCCGCAAGCGTCGCCACCGCAGTGCCGTTCTCGGCCACGTTGAACGTTGCAGCCGATGTGATCGTCGGCGCCTCGTTCACGTCGGTGACGTTAACCGTCAGCGTTCTCGTCACGCTGTTGGTGCCATCAGACGCCGTCAAGGTCAGATCGCGGTGGGTTGCCTGCTCGTAATTGAAGGACACGCCGTCCTTAAGGCGAACCGTATTGCCATCCACCACGAACATGTTCGCATCCGCGCCACCCAGCGTATAGGTCAAGGTGGTACCGGCATCCGGATCGCTGGCCGCAAAATTCGCGACCGTCGCAGCCGCGACATTCTCGTTGACCGCACCGGTACCCGTCAGCGTCAGGCTTGGCGCTTCATTGACATTGGTCACGCTGACGGCAACAGCCTGCGAGGTGACGTTGGCGCCATCGGAGACCGAGACGGTCAGGTTATAAATGTTGTCGTTACCGGCGTCCTGCGGCGCTTCAAAATTGGGGGCCGTCCTGAAGCTCAGCGCGCCCGTCTGCGCATCGA
>Ga0308159_1003305_pt1 | contig 16489 bp, 14 predicted proteins | sample PhyCR1_FD_201040 | JGI IMG/M metagenome (GOLD analysis project Ga0308159, IMG submission 201040) | Phyllosphere microbial communities from UC Gill Tract Community Farm, Albany, California, United States - DLSLC.R1 | ecosystem: Host-associated > Plants > Phyllosphere > Unclassified | place: USA... | reverse complement strand
AAATGGGCGATTAGCTCAGTTGGTAGAGCATCTCCTTTACACGGAGGGGGTCGGCGGTTCGAGCCCGTCATCGCCCACCACTTCTGATAATTGAAGAGTACAAGACAGTTACTAAACAGTGGGTCGTTAGCTCAGTTGGTAGAGCAGTTGACTTTTAATCAATTGGTCGCAGGTTCGAATCCCGCACGACCCACCACTTAGTAAGAGAAAAGCGCCTAACGGGCGTTTTTTGCGTTTCAGGGCCAGCGAAAACTTCTTCCTTCTTCCTTCTTTCATTGATCCTTCTCTGTTTCCTCGTCTCTTGAATTCAAACGTCTTCAAACTTGTTATCTCCCCCTTCTCCTGCATCAGTCCAATTCTCTGCGAGTATAAGTTTTATTTCTCTATTCTTCCCTTTTACGGCGACCTTCATACATTACCCTTATACGTGACGAAATGGGTGAAATATCCACCACTAAACCGCTTTACTAAACCGGTTTACTTTGTTATCACACTGTTATCAGCTTAAAAAGCGACCAGGAGAAAGCGGTATGAGCAAGCGCGTATTGTTGTTGGGTGAAAGCTGGGTCAGTTCTGCGACCCATTATAAAGGCTTCGATCAGTTCGGCAGTGTGACTTTTCATCTAGGGGCCGAACCGCTGGTCAAGGCCCTCGAAAATACCGAATTCGAGCTGACATATATGCCCGCTCACGAAGTGGTTGAAAAGCTGCCGTTCGATCTGGAAGGCCTCAAGGCCTATGACGCCATTATCCTGTCCGATATCGGCGCAAACTCCCTGCTGTTGCCACCAGCGGTATGGATGCACAGCAAACCCATGCCCAACCGCCTTAAACTTTTACGTCAATGGACTGCAGAAGGCGGCGGCCTGATGATGATAGGCGGTTATTTCTCCTTCCAGGGTATCGACGGCAAGGCCCGCTGGCGCAATACGCCGGTTGAAGAAGCCTTGCCGGTCACCTGCCTGCCTTACGACGATCGTCTGGAAATTCCAGAAGGTTTTTCGGCAAAGATAACTGCCGATAGCACCCATCCGATTCTTAAAGGCATCGAAGGCGAATGGCCGCTGCTTCTGGGTGCCAACGAAGTGCTGCTGAAAGACGGCGCTGAAGTGCTCGCGACCTTGCCCGACGACGAAGGCGGTCATCCTCTGCTGGTCAGCGGAACCTACGGCGAAGGTCGTTCGCTGGTCTGGACCTCCGATATCGGCCCGCATTGGGTTCCGGGTGAGTTCATTCAGTGGCCGGGTTATGACCAGCTCTGGAAAAACTGCCTGAGCTGGCTTACCCGTCTGGAAGATAAATAACGCCGAGGGCATCGCGGATGAGTCAACCCTACGTTCAGGCCAGACATATCAGCAAGCGTTTTGGTGCATTGACCGCGCTCAACGACATCAATATCGATATCTACGCCGGCGAAGTGCTGGCGCTGCTCGGCGATAACGGGGCCGGTAAATCAACCTTTACCAAAGTGCTGGCAGGCGCCTACCCCGCGAGTTCCGGCGAGTTGCTGGTCGCGGGTGAACCTGCGGTCTTTGCCTCGCCGAAACAGGCCGCCGATCGCGGTATCGCGACGATTTTTCAGGAGCTTGCCCTGTCCGAAAATCTGTCGATTGCCGAAAACGTGTTTCTTGGTCGCGAGCTGAAACGCCGCTTTCTCGGGATTCCGTTTTTACGTCAGCAGGCAATGCAGTCGCGCGTCGCCGAACTGTTGCAGGAACTCGAGGCGCACATCAGCGATCCACTGGCCCCCGTCGGCAGTCTGTCTGGCGGGCAGCGTCAGGCGGTGGCAATTTGCCGGGCGCTCAATCTTGATGCCCGTCTGGTGATTATGGATGAGCCCACAGCGGCACTGGCCGTTGCCGAAACGCGCAAAGTGCTGGCCCTGACCCGCAAGCTGGCCGAACGCGGCTGCGCGGTGGTGTTGATTAGTCACAATATTTCCGACGTTTTCGACGTTGCCGACCGGATGGTGGTTTTCCGCCGGGGCCGGAAAATTGCCGAACGACGCCGTGCCGAGACAACCCCCGAAGAGATTGTTTCGTTAATTACCGGCGCCCATCCCGACGCGCGAGCGTTTGATGCCGTCACCGTGTAGCTGTGCTACTCCTTTATAGATGGTGGATCCCTTATGTCAAAGACTTCACGAATCGTTAAGACCCTTGCCGCCACGTTAGTGACCTCTGCCCTGCTCGCCTGCGGCATCTCGGGTGCTTTCGCGGCAGATAAGCCGAAAGTGGCCTTTGTGCCGCAGATTGTCGGCATTCCGTATTTCAAGGCGATGCAGGACGGCGGTACGCGCGCGGCCAAAGAGTTTGGCGTGGATTTTGTCTACACGGGGCCGGTCGATACCAACCCGATGGACCAACTGCAAATCGTGCAAAACCTGATAGCTCAAGGTGTTAACGCCATTTCCGTAAGCGTGCTCGATGCTTCGAGCATTGCCCCCGTTGTCGCGCAGGCCAAAGCCAAAAACATCAAACTGTTCACCAGCGACAGTGATGCGCCCGACAGCGGCCGCGCGGTTTATGTGGCGCAGGCCACCGATCAGGGACTCGGCGAAACTATCATTGATCAAATGGTCGAACGCGTCGGCGATCACGCCACCATCGGCATCGTTTCGGGTGAGGCCACCGCCTCCAACCTCAATGCCTGGATTGGTTTCATGCAGAAACGGGTGAAGGAAAAATACCCGAATGTCACGTTGCTGAAACCTCAGTTTGCGGGTGGCACCTCGAGCCGGGCGGCGCAGATAGCCACCGATCTCATGGCTTCCCATCCTGATCTGAAAGGCATTATTGCCGTCGCTTCGACAACCTGTCCGGGCGTGGCGCAGGCAATAGAAACCGCAGGAAAGGTCGGCAAAGTGGTCGGCACCGGCTATTGCAGCCCAAACACCGCGCGTGCCTATCTTAAAAGCGGCTCCTTTGGTTTCTCCGTGCTGTGGGATCCCGAAAAACTGGGTTATCTGACCGTCTGGGCCGGTAAACAGCTGATTGATGGTAAAAGTTTCAGTGCCGAAAATACGGTGCCGGGGCTGGATCAACCGGTTAAATACGATGCGAAAACCGGCATTTTGCTGCTCGGCGCGCCTGCGGTCTTCACGGCTAAAAATGTCGACCAGTTCCATTTCTAAATGAAGGGATTCAACCCCAACGGAGAGCGCAGCGCTGTGGTAAATCGCAAGAGCTTGACCTCGTCTCTTTCTTTATCCGGGCGGGAACTGACGCTGGCCTGCGTCTGTCTGCTGGCCTTGGTGGTTTTTAGCCTGTCCTCGCCGTATTTCGCGACGGTCGATAATTTAACGACCGTCATGCGCAATAGCGTCGAGTTACTGCTGATTGGTCTGGGCATGACGCTTCTGCTGGCGATGGGCGGGGTTGATGTGTCTGTCGGCGTGGTCATGGGGCTGGCGGCGATAGGCGTCGGGCAACTGCTCAATACCCCGCTCGACCCCGCTCTCACGGCACTCGCTGGCCCGCTGATTGGCATTCTCGCCGGGCTGATTACCGCCTGCGTGGTGGTGCTCGGCAAGATCCCGTCGATTGTCGGCACGCTCGGGCTTTACGGCGTCTATCGTACCGCCGTTTTCGCCCTGCTCGGCGGCCAGTGGCTGTCGGGGCTGCCCGCCACGCTGACCCGGCAGCTTGAAACACGATTGCTTGGCCTGCCCGTGACGGTTTGGGTCATCGTGCTGGCCTATTTTATGGTCTGGCTGGCGCTGCGCCGCACGCCTTTCGGCCCGCATCTGCTGGCTGTTGGTCACTCTCCCGACAAGGCACGCCTTTCCGGTATCGCCGTCACACGGGTTCGTTTTATTACTTTTATTATTAGCGGCGCACTGTGCGGATTGGCCGCGACCTTTTATGTCGCGACCTACCGCAACGTGGAGATGACTATCGGCAGCACGCTGGCGCTTGAGGCTATCGCCGCCGTGGTGCTCGGCGGCACCAGCATCATGGGCGGTCACTGTAGTCTGCTCGGCACGGTGCTCGGCGTCTTTCTGCTGCGGATCCTGCAAAACGGCCTGCTGCTGATGGGCGTTCCGTCACTGTGGCAAACCGTGGTGACCGGTGCGCTGCTGTTGCTGGTGCTGATTGCCGAGGTGGCCACCGGAAGACTGAAATATGCGCCGTGGATGATGCGCCTCAAACGGAGACAATCTTCATGAAGGCCCTGAACAAGGCAAGTACGCTGCGCTGGTGTCAGCGAAATCTGGTACTGACGATTCTGGCCGCACTGTGGATAGTGCTGATTCTGGTCGTGGTCATCGCCCAGCCCTCCATTTTTTCGGGCGCGACGCTCGGCAGCATTTTGCAGTTCGCCACCCTGCTGGCGCTGGTTTCGCTGGGACAGGCACTGGTCGTGCTGTGTGGCGGCGCGGGCATCGACCTTTCCGTCGGCGGCAATGTGTCGCTGTCAGCCATTGTCGGCGTAACCAGTGTACAGGCCGGATTGCCGCCTGCTCTCCTGCCGGTCGTTTGCCTGCTGTGTGGCGCGTTGCTCGGCGCCCTCAACGGCATTCTGGTCGCCAGACTGCGCATTTATCCGCTGATTGTCACCCTCGGCACCTTCTATCTCTATTCCGGACTGGCGCTGTGTCTCACCGATGGTGCAGCCCAAAGCGGCGTGCCTGCCTGGGCGCTGCCGTGGGGTCGCGGCATGCTGGGCGATGTTCCACTGCCCTTCCTGACGCTGGTTCTGCCCGCGTTTGTCATCGTCGCCATCCTGCTCTCCTTCACCTCGTGGGGCCGCTGGATTTATGCCATGGGATTCAACGAACACGCGGCGCGGCTGGTCGGTATTCCGGTAGACCGGATGCGGATCGTGCTTTACAGCCTGTGCGGTCTGCTGGCGGGCGCGGCGAGCTTTGTTTCCCTGTCGTGGCTGGGCAGCGGCCGACCGGACGCCGGCGTCAATCTGGAACTTGAATCACTGACCGCTGCACTGCTCGGCGGTATTGCCATCTTTGGCGGCAAAGGGGGCGTGAGCGGCGTTTTCGCTGCCGTGCTGCTGCTGGTCGCGCTGAAAACCAGCATGCTGCAGTTTGGCATCAACAGCGTCTGGCAAGTCGGCGTCGTGGGTCTGCTGCTGATAGCCGTACTGCTCGCCGACCGACTTTCTTCACGCGTTTCGCAAATAAACGGAGCCCGATAATGTCTCTTTCAGAAAAGATTTCCGCGCATATAGAAGCGAATCCGCAGCGCATCGTCGAGACGCTGTGCGATATTTTATCCTTTCCGTCCATCGTGCTTGCCGACCCGACACAGGCCGGTCCGGGCGAGCATGACTGCCAGCGTTACCTGCAACAGCGCCTCGAAGCGCTGGGCATGACGACCGACCTCTGGGACCCCGACGGCCCGGCATTGTACGAGAAATACAAGGGTCGACCGGGAGCCAACAAGGGCCGCACTTTTGAAGGTCGCCCCAATCTTGGCGGCACATTGAAAGGCACAGGCGGCGGGAAATCCATTATGCTGACCGGGCACATCGACGTCGTGCCACCCGGCGCACGCGCGCACTGGAACACCGATCCTTTTGTTCCTGAAGTGATTGACGAACACGTCTTTGGACGCGGTGCCGTCGATATGAAAGGCGGTGTCGCCTGTATGCTGATGGCGGTGGAGTTTCTGCATGAACTGGGTATCAAACATGCCGGTGACGTGGTCTTTACCACTGTCGTGGACGAAGAGATAGGCGGCATGGGATCACTCGCAATGGTGGATCGCGGCTTCAAGGCTGATGCAGGCATCATGACCGAGCCGAGTGCCAACCGCATTGCCCCGCTGTGCCACGGCATTCTCTGGGGCAAGATTCTGGTCAATGGCGTGGGCGGCCACGCCGAACTGATGCCGAATTCATGGTATGGCACCGGACCTGTCGATGCAGTGCAGCTTTGCCGCCAGATTATGGACGGCATCGATATCATCAACCGCCGCTGGCAGTTTGATCCTAAAAAGAATCATCCGTTAATGGCGTTGCCGAATCAGATTCTGGTTACTCAACTCAAGGTGGGCGAGCACGCATCTTCTACCGCAGGGTATGGCGAAATCATCATCGACGTGCAGTATCTTCCGTCAGAAAAAGACGAGTTTGGGCTTGGCGGCCATGTGAAGCGCGAAGTCGAGGAGCATCTGGCAAATATTTGTCTGGCGGATCCTTATCTGCGCCAGCATCCGGCCACCATCGAGTGGATCCTCGACGCCGACTGCGCCGAGATCCCGGCCGATCACCCGTTTGTGCAAACTTTCCAGCAGGCCGTGATCGAAGCCGATCTTTCTCCTGTGCTCTCGGGATTTGGTGCGCACAGCGACATCGGCCTGCCGAGCGGTCTGGGCAATACCCCGACCGTCAATTTCGGCCCCGGCGACCCTGCGCAGTCCCACCAGCCCAATGAACGCGTCTCCATCGCCGATCTGGTGAGCTGCACCAAAGCCATCGCCCTGACAATTGAAAAATGGTGTAGATAGTGATGCAGCGCTGCGCGCACGGCGAGGCGACCTATTCAACGCCGTGTGTGCAGTCCTCTCTACCCCTCTCCCGATAAGTTGTCCGCTTTCGAGGTGAAATCCAGGATGGTTGCATTATCACTTTCGTCTTTGAGGTCAACGCCGGACAATCGTCGGACAAAGGCCTGTTCCAGCAGCCACGCGAGTTTGAAGGCCGCCTGAGGATAATCCAGACCTTCGGGGCGTACATTGGAAATGCAGTTACGTTCCGACTCCCTACGGCGCGTGTGGGGTCCCCACGTCATATAAATGCCCAGGCTGTCGGGTGAAGAGAGTCCGGGACGCTCGCCGAGCAAAATCGCCACGGCCTTTGCCTTCATGGTTTCGGCAATGTCGTCGCCGAGCGCGACGCGCGACTGATGCGCCAACACAACAGGCCCCACCTTGATACCCAGCGCACGCAGGTGAGGCAACAGCGCGGTGATTAGCGGCACAGCCTGCCGGTGTACGGCTTTGGACGACAGTCCGTCGGCGACCACCAGCAGCAAATCGATATCCTGCGCCGGTAATGCACGCAAAAACGCGCGACTTTCCTGCGACAGCTTGCGGCCAAGATCAGGACGGCAAAGGTAGGTGGTACGATCGGGTGCGGCACTGTCGACGCGCAGCGTCTTGAGGCCGAGCGCCTGAAGTTCAGGCTCAAGTTCCTGGCTATTAAACGGCTGATGCACTGCATCGCGCGCCTGCGCATGTGCCATGCCAAAACGCAGCACTTCATCGGTTGGCAGACTTGCGCCGGTTCGCCCGAGCGCAATCCGCGCGGCGGTAAACTGTCTGAGTGTCTGCCAAGGATTCAGGTGTACCGACGGCAAGGCGGGTTTGTCATCTTTCTTGCTCATCAACGACCTCCCAGCTGCGGCAGATGCATCAACAGCGGATGAGACGCACGGGTGTCGCGCAGCCTGCCCGCCGGGTCGATAATCTGCATTTTTTCCAGCCATGCCCCGAATTCGGGCGCATGTTTCAGGCCCAAAAGCTCGCGAATATAGAGGGCGTCGTGAAAGGAGGTGCTCTGATAGTTCAGCATGATATCGTCCGCGCCGGGCACGCCAATCAGGAAGGTCAATCCGGCGGTGCCGAGCAGCGTGAGCAGCGTGTCCATGTCGTCCTGATCCGCTTCGGCGTGATTGGTATAACAGACATCACATCCCAGCGGCACGCCAAGCAGTTTTCCGCAGAAATGATCCTCCAGACCCGCGCGAATGATCTGCTTGCCGTCATAAAGGTATTCCGGTCCGATAAACCCCACCACGGTATTGACCAGCAGCGGCGAAAAGCGGCGCGCGATGGCGTAGGCCCGCGCCTCGCAGGTCTGTTGATCGACGCCGAAATGCGCGTTCGCCGACAGGCAACTGCCCTGTCCGGTTTCGAAATACATCACGTTATCGCCGAGCGTGCCACGGTTCAGGCTCAGCGCCGCCTGCTGTGCCTCTTCCAGCAGGGCCAGATTGATGCCAAATCCGCTATTGGCCGCCTCGCTCCCGGCAATGGACTGAAACACCAAATCCACCGGCGCGCCGCGCTCCACCAGCCGAATCGTGTTGGTGACGTGGGTCAGAATGCAGGACTGCGTCGGGATCTCGAAGCGGCTTATCACGTCATCCAGCATGTAGTTGAGATTTTCCAGCAGCGGCAGGCTGTCGCTGGCCGGATTAATGCCGATGACGGCGTCACCGGAGCCATACAGCAGCCCGTCGAGCATACTTGCCGCGATGCCCTGAAGATTATCGGTGGGATGATTCGGTTGCAGCCGCACGCTCATGTGCCCCGGCAACCCGATGGTGTTGCGAAAACGGGTGATCACCCGACATTTTTTGGCCACCAGAATCAGGTCCTGATTGCGCATCAATTTGCTGACGGCGGCCGCCATTTCAGGGGTGATGCCTCTGGCGACGCGCGCCAGCACGGCGGAATCTGTCTCTTCGCCGAGCAGCCAGTCGCGGAAATCCCCCACCGTCAGATGCGAAATTTCAGCGAAAGCGGCGGCGTCGTGGCTGTCGATGATTAACCGCGTGACCTCGTCATCTTCGTAGGGAATCAGCACCTGTTGCAAAAAGGTCTTGAGCGGCACCTCGGCGAGCGCCATCTTTGCCGCCATGCGCTCCTCTGCGCTGTCGGCGGCGATTTCTGCAAGATAGTCACCCGAACGCGCCGGAGACGCCTTGGCCATCAACTCGCGCAGGTCGCGAAACTGATAGCTGCGGTGGCTTAACGTGGTCTGAAACATATCACTCCCTCGAAAGCCGGTTATTTAGTGCTTTTCACCGGAGCCGGTTTTAAACCCCTAAGCTGCGGGTCGGAAGCCGCATCGCTGCGTGCCTGATGGGTCAGCCTGAACCAGGCATAGGCCAGCAGCATCATGGCGGCAAAAATCAGGAACAGTAAGGTGTTGTAGTAGATCATCGCGCCAAGACAGACCAAGGCCAGCACTAGCGCCAGAGCGGGCGCAAAGGGATACAGCGGCGCACGAAACGGACGAATCAGCCGAGGCTCGCTGCGGCGCAGCTTGAACAGCGCCGCCATGGAAATAATATACATTACGATGGCGCCGAACACCGACATGGTCACAATATTGGCGGTCAGCGGCAAGCCGCCAATCACTATCAGCTGATCCGAGAAGATGGCGGCGATGCCGACTACGCCACCGGCAATAATGCCCAGATGCGGGGTCTGAAAGCGCGCATTCACCGTCGCGAGCCGCCTGGGCAGATATCCCGCCCGCGCCAGCGCAAAAATCTGCCGCGAATATCCCATGATGATGCCGTGAAACGAGGCAATCAGCCCGAAAAGTCCGAGCCAGACCAGCATATGCAGCCAGCCGCTGTTACTGCCGACAATCAGTTTCATCGCCTGCGGCAGCGGGTCGTTGATGTTGGAGAGCTTGCTCCAGTCCCCTACGCCACCGGCAAACAGCATCACCCCGAGCGCCAGCACGGTTAAGGTAAGAATGCCGCCGATAAAGGCTTTCGGGATGGTTTGCTGCGGATCTTTGGCTTCTTCGGCCGCCATTGATGCCCCTTCGATGGCCAGGAAGAACCAGATGGCGAACGGAATGGCGGCAAACATTCCCGAAAATGCCGCCGGGGTAAAGGTGTCGCTGCCTGCCCAACCGCCGTGCGTAAAGTTCGCCATCTCGAATCCCGGCGCGACCACGCCCATAAATACCAGCAGTTCAAAGATGGCAAGCAGCGTAACCAGTAACTCGAAGGTGGCGGCGATGCTCACACCCAGAATATTGAGCGTCATAAAGACCAGATAGGCTCCCACGGCCACCCATTTGGGGTCGATGGCCGGAAACTGCACATTGAGATAGGCACCAATCGCCATGGCAATGGCCGGTGGCGCGAAGACAAACTCCACAAGTGTTGCGAATCCGGCAATAAAACCGCCGGTGGGTCCAAAGGCGCGATAGGCGTAGGCAAAAGGCCCGCCCGCGTGGGGAATCGACGTGGTCAGCTCGGTAAAGCTGAAAATAAAGGCGCAGTACATCGCGGCTATCACTAATGCGGTAATGAGAAACCCCAGCGTACCGGCCTGCGCCCAGCCATAACTCCAGCCAAAATACTCCCCGGAGATCACCAGTCCCACGGCGATTCCCCACAGATGAAAACTGCCCAGCGTGCGTTTGAGCACGGGCGTTGCCGTTGTTTTTTGCATGTTTGATTCCCCAGCGTGACGAAGTGCTTCTATCCTGCAAGGGCTGTACCAACTTATGCAGCGCGGATTGACAGGCCAAGACCTGTGCATCACCTTTGTTGTGCCTCATTTTGGCGCGTGCCGTCACACCTTGCGTCTGTAACGGTGCGTGACCGCATTATGGGCCGTATTTCGCGGCCATCCTTACAGGCGTGTCATTTATCTTTGCTAGGATGAAGGCAGACCAGGACAAGGGGAATTTGATGAGCGAACAGCAGATATTGGAATGGATTGCACAAGATGACATGCGGATGCGGGCGCTGCGGGCGGTACAGACGCTGGGTCTGCACGATGTGTGTCTCGCGGCAGGCTTTGTGCGCAATCTGGTGTGGGATCGCCTGCATCGGCATGCGCAGACCACCCCGCTCAACGATATCGACGTGGTGTATTTTAATCCTCACGACCTTAGTCCCGAGACAGACAGCCGCCATGAACAGCAGTTAAAGGCTTTGCTTGCGCTGCCGTGGTCGGTCAAGAATCAGGCCCGCATGCATCTCAAATATGGCCGTGCGCCCTACCTTTCTACGCGTGATGCCATTAGCTACTGGGTAGAAAAAGAGACGGCGATAGGTGTGCGGCTCAATGCGCAGGACGCCCTCGAGCTGGTCGCCCCGCTGGGCGTCGACAGTCTGTTTGCCTTCACCATCAGCGCCAATCCTCGACACGGCATGCCCGAGTTACTGCTTTCACGCGCACGCGAGAAAGGCTGGACCACACGCTGGCCCGGCTTACGGATTGAAATCTAACCCGTATTTTTTGCGTTTGTCGGTCAAAATCTGCGCCTGCTGCTTGACCACCTGCCAGATAGCTCGCGCAGCAGGCGACAGAGAACGGTTTTTACGTTTGACCAGCATCAGGGCACGATTCACTTCGGGCACCAGCGGGCGGATGACCAGTCGGCTTCCCGACGGCAGAGGCAGCGCCAAGGCAGGCAATACGCTGATGCCGATCCCCGCTTCCACCATCGGATACAGCGTTGCCGGATGGCCTATCTCCTGAACAACCTGATTTTTTACTGATAATTCGGCAAAGGCGCGGTCAATCAGTTGACGACTGCCGGATGAATAATCCTGCAGAACCAACCTTGCCTCGTTCAGCGCCGTCCACGGCACCTGTTCCTTCGCGGCGAGCGGATTATCTTCGTGACACAGCAGCAGGAAGGGTTCGTGCAGAATAATTTCGGTATCGAGATCGTTGCAATAACCGGGATCGATAACAATGCCGAAATCGACCTCCGCATTGCGCACACTGTTCAGCACCTGTTGCTGTGATTGATCCCTGAGCAAGATCTGAATATCAGGAAACAGGTCACCGCTGCTGGCAATGCATTGTGGCATGAGATGTGCCGAGATGGTTTGACTGGAGGCAACGCGAACCCGGCCATTCTGCTCCGTACCAAAACTGCGGGTGTCCAGCAGCATCGCGTGCAGTTCATCGAGCAGAGGCTCCACGCGGTTGGCAAGGCGACGACCTGCGTCGGTCAGCGCCACTTCCCGTGTGGTACGGTCGAGCAGGCGCACACCCATTTCGCCTTCCAGCTCTTTAATACTGTGGCTAATGGCCGATTGGCTCAGTCCAATCATCTCGCCGGTCCGGCTAAAACTGCCGTGACGCGCCACGGCAATAAATATCTTGAGCTGCTTGAGCGAATAGTTCATGAAAATAATTCATTAATGGATTAAATAAATCAATTTTATAATTCTACGCGAAAAGCACAGAATAGCCGCATTACTTCTTCATTATCGAGACAGCCATGAAAGCCCTGCGTTTTTTGCCCGATACCTTTACTCTGATGCTGGTCGCGACCGTGATTTTAGCGACCCTGCTGCCCGCTCAGGGCATTTACATTACCGTCTTCAATGACTTGACCATCTTTGCCATCGGCCTCCTGTTCTTTATGCACGGCGCGAAACTGTCCCGGGCCGCGATTCTCGAAGGCAGCAACAACTGGCGTCTGCATCTCTGGGTGATGTTCAGCACCTTTATCCTGTTCCCGATTCTGGGTCTGTTGTTCCAGTGGTGGCATCCGGTCGATGTCAGCCCCGAGATCTACACTGGCTTCCTCTACCTTTGCGTACTGCCTGCGACCGTGCAGTCGGCCATTGCCTTTACCTCGATGGCAGGCGGTAACGTAGCCGCCGCCGTGTGCAGCGCGTCGGCGTCCAGCCTGCTGGGTATTTTTGTATCGCCGCTGCTGGTCAGCGTGCTGATGCATGTTCAGGGCGATACGGGCAGCAGTCTTGATCAGGTCTGGCACATCGTATTGCAGTTGCTGGTGCCGTTTATTGCCGGTCACCTGCTGCGTCCGTGGATTGGCAAATTTGTCGATAAGCACAAGAAAATCATTGGCAAGACGGACCGCACCTCGATTCTGCTGGTGGTCTATACCGCCTTCAGCGAAGCCGTTACGCAGGGAATTTGGCACAAGGTTGGGCTGGGATCGTTCGCGTTTATCGTTGGGGTGTGCATCGTGCTGGTCGCACTGGTGATTGTTTTCAACACCTATATGGCGCGCTGGATGGGCTTCTCGAAAGCCGATGAAATCACCATCGTCTTCTGTGGTTCCAAAAAGAGTCTGGCCAACGGCATTCCGCTGGCCAATATTCTGTTCCCGGTCAGCGCAATCGGCATGATGGTACTGCCGCTGATGATTTTCCATCAGGTTCAGCTGATGATTTGCGCCGTACTCGCCAAGCGCTATCACGACAAACAGCTAAAGCTGGAAAACGAAAAGCTGCAGCAGGCAGCCCCCGCCGTCAAGACGCAGGCAAAAGTAAACTAAAACTCTGGGCGCGAGGTTAGCGCTCGTCGTTGTCTGAATACTTTTCGTTATACGGCATCTTCTGAGGGGAAGATGCCGCATTGGCCCCGCGTTTCAGCGGGGTCAGCAAATCCTGAAGACCTTCGATTTTAATGGCGAGCGCCATTTCCATCAGCATGCCCAGTTTCCCTTCCGGAAATTCGCCCTTTCGGGCGAACCACAGCAAATACTCTTCAGGCAGGTCGATTAATACCCGCCCCTGATATTTACCGAAAGGCATGACCGTATTGGCAATGTCGATCAGATTCTCTTTTTCCATCCTGATTACCCCTGACCGAGATCCAGCAGGCGGATCATTTCCTGTTCATCAATAACGGCAATCCCCAGCTCCTGTGCCTTCGCAAGCTTGGAGCCCGCCGCTTCACCGGCGATCACCATGTCGGTTTTTTTCGACACGCTGCCGGTCACTTTCGCCCCGAGCGCCGTCAGGCGATCCTTGGCTTCGTCACGGGATAAAATCGACAGCGACCCGGTGAGCACCAGCACTTTACCCGCGAAAGGACTGTCAATCTCCTCGGCAACGATCACTTTCGGCGCTGGCCAGTGCACGTTGATTTCAGGGCTGAGCAGCTCGTCAATGACCTGCTGGTTATGCTCTTCGGCGAGGAAATTGACCACGTGTTTTGCGACCACATCGCCGACGTCCTGCACCTGTTTCAGCGACTCGACGTCGGCCGCACGCAGCGCGTCGATGGTGCCGTAATGGGCCGCCAGATTTGCCGCCGTGGCTTCGCCGACTTCACGAATGCCGAGCGCATAGAGGAAGCGGGCAAAGGTGGTTGATTTGGCCTTTTCGAGCGCCGAGGCGAGGTTTTGCGCCGATTTAGGTCCCATGCGGTCCAGACCGGTCATTATGCCCGCACTTAAACGAAACAGGTCGGCCGGATTCTTGACGTACTCTTTCTCGACGAGCTGGTCGATAATCTTGTCGCCCATGCCATCGACGTCCAGCGCGCGGCGAGACACGAAGTGTTTCAGCGCCTCTTTGCGCTGCGCGCCGCAGAACAATCCACCGGTGCAGCGGGCAACCGCTTCGCCCTCTACACGTTCGACGTCGGAATGACAGACAGGACAGTGCGTCGGGAAGCTGACTTCGCGCGCCGCTTCCGGCCGACGATCGGCAATGATGCCCACCACTTGGGGAATCACGTCGCCCGCACGGCGCACAATAACCGTATCGCCAATCTTGAGGCCCAGACGTTCAATCTCGTCGGCATTGTGCAGCGTGGCATTGCTGACCATCACGCCTGCCACCAGCACCGGTTCAAGACGCGCCACCGGCGTGATCGCGCCCGTGCGGCCTACCTGAAACTCAACGTCTTTGACCTGCGTAATCTGCTCCTGTGCAGGGAATTTAAACGCCGTGGCCCAGCGCGGCGCGCGGGCAACAAAGCCGAGCGTTTCCTGCGTATCCAGCGCATCGATTTTAACGACTACGCCGTCGATATCGAATCCCAGCTGCGGACGGTCAGCTTCAACCTGGCGATAAAACGCCAGCACTTCTTCGCTGCCGGTGCAGAGCTTCACGCGGTCGCTGACCGGCAAGCCCCATTGTTTGAACTGCTGTAAACGACCTAGGTGGCTGGGCGGCAAGGTGCCGCCGTCCAGCGCGCCGACGCCATAACAGAAGAAGGTCAGCGGACGTTTGGCGGTAATGCGCGGGTCCAGCTGACGCAGGGAGCCTGCCGCCGCATTGCGCGGGTTGGCAAACACCTTGCCGCCCGTGCGTCTGGCCTCTTCGTTCAAGGCCTCGAAACCTGGCTGCGGCATGAACACTTCGCCGCGCACCTCGAGTCGAGCAGGAATATTGTCACCGCTGAGGCGCAGCGGAATGGCGCGGATGGTGCGCACATTCATGGTGATGTTTTCACCGGTGGTGCCATCGCCGCGCGTGGCGGCCTGCACCAGCTCGCCGTTTTCATAAAGCAGGCTGACGGCAAGCCCGTCGAGCTTGAGTTCGCAGCAAAAGGTCAACGGCGTGGTGACTTTCAGTCTGTCCTGCACGCGTTTATAGAAAGACAGGAAGCTGGCTTCGTCGAACACGTTGTCCAGTGACAGCATCGGCACCTGATGCCTGACCTGTTCAAAGGCGGAAATGGGCGCGGCCCCGACGCGTTGCGTTGGCGAATCTGGCGTGACGAGTTCGGGATGCGCTTCTTCCAGTGCGCGCAGTTCGCGCATGAGGCGGTCGTATTCGGCATCGGGAACGTCGGGGGCATCCAGCACGTGATACTGGTATTCATGATGACGCAGCTGGGCACGCAGTGTGTCTATCTGATTTTGAATTGAGGCCATGGCTCACCATCTTGAAGATAAAAAACCCTCGACATGCCAACATGCGAGGGTTAGTAGAAGTGTGTCAGATTTTAGCTCATCCTGCGGCGTGAGCGAAGAACTAGGCGGTATTTTCCAGCACTTCGCGGATACGCGCTTTATAGGTTTCGAGCTTCTGCGGCGTAATCATCCGACGTTCGTCATCCCACACTACGGCTCCCACATCGTCAGCAATGCGCTGGGCAGACTGAAGCAGCAGTTTGAAGTTCTGATGGGCATCGCCGAAGCAGGGCACCATCATGAACAGCGTAATGCCGGGGGTCGAGAAATCAGACATATTCTCGGGGTCGAAGGAACCCGGTTTCACCATGTTGGCCAGACTGAACAGCACGGGACCGCTGCCGGAAGGGCTGACGTGGCGATGGAAGATGTTCATCGCACCAAACTGGAAACCGGCCTGCAAGACGCTTTGCAGCAAGACTTCACCGCCAATGACACCGCCATGATGTGCGGCAACGTGCAGCACAAGAACCGTTTCTTTCAGTTTCTCTCTTACCGGCTCGTCCTGTTCTTCAGGCTCGGCTGGCGCGAAAGGCTGAGGTTCGGCGCGCGCGGCAGGTGCAGCGTCGGCATGGATTTCAGCCGGTGGCACAGGTGCCGTATGCTCGCGGGCAGGCTGAGCAACAGGCTCGGCTGGCGCGTAGGCAGTATCGGCCGCCGAGTAGCCGCTTAACAGCGGGTCATCGTAATGTGCGGCTGGCTGCGGCGGCTGAACCGGTGCCTGTGAAGGCGCGGGACGCTGCTGCGGTGCCTGCTGGGCTGGTCGCTGGGTATCAGGCTGGGCCTGAACCGGCGACGGCTGGCCTGGCTGATGCTGCGCAGGTTGAGGTTGTGCTGGCTGATGTTGGGCCGGCTGAGGCTGGGCAGGTGCCTGCGGTGCGCGCTTGGGATCGGCATGCATCGGGGCAAACTTCTCAGCTTCGTCATAGCTTCCCATCGTAGGTTCGTCATGTGGATGGGCCGAGCGCACGCGCACTTCTCCCACCCCATCAACGAAGTCTTCGTTCGGGGATTGCTCTCGTTCTTTTTTCACTCGTTTAGCTGGACGATCGCGAAAAAGCGAAGAGCGTTCTTTACGGCTGGTCCACAAACCGTGCAATAACAACGCTATTATGGCGATCGCACCAACAAC
>Ga0308159_1003304_pt1 | contig 16492 bp, 15 predicted proteins | sample PhyCR1_FD_201040 | JGI IMG/M metagenome (GOLD analysis project Ga0308159, IMG submission 201040) | Phyllosphere microbial communities from UC Gill Tract Community Farm, Albany, California, United States - DLSLC.R1 | ecosystem: Host-associated > Plants > Phyllosphere > Unclassified | place: USA... | reverse complement strand
TTTGCCGGCCTGCATGTCGGGCATCAGGGTTTTCCAGGTGGTCTGCACCCATTGCACCTTGACGCCGAGGCTGTCGGCCAGGGAGCGGGCCATGCTGATGTCGATGCCTTCGAAGTCGCCGTCGCTGCGCTTGAAGGTGTAGGGCTTGTAGTCGCCAGTGGTGCAGACGCGCAACTGGCCTTGTTGCTGGATGCTGTCGAGGTGGGTTGTGGTGTCGGCGGCCTGAGCAGTAAAGGGCAACGCGAGCAATGCACCGAGCAGGATTGTGGTTTTTGTCGTTGGCATCTGTCGGAATTTTCTCTGGGATGGACGGAAAGGACGTGTTCGAAGTTAAACACGTTCTCACCTTTGATCCAGTCCGACAGTGTGCGTCAGCGTTGATTCGCTACAGACCCAGCCCTTGCTGCACCACCTGCAGCAGGTTGTTTTCCGTCAATGCAATCGCATCCAGCTCCTGACCTGTCTCGATAGTCTGCAACCACCAGTGGATTTCGCCATGCTCGTCAACCGTGCGCAGCAACGACTGATCGCGGCCCGGGACCTTGATCTCCACACGTCCGCAACCATCCTCGGTAAACCGCGCAATCGGATCGAACGTCAGGCTGTGATGATTGGCCTCGATCACCAATTGGTCGATGGCGTAGTCGTGGGTTTCGCCATCCGGCGAACTTTCGCAAACGTGCGTAGGATTTCGCCGAATCTTCAGTCCTACTTCCGTCACTGGCTGCAGCCAGCCCTCGATGCGGTGGTACAAGTCGTACACCTGAGCGGGCCAGCAATCGATCTCAAGTGCAGCGCAGCTGATGTCGTCAGCCTGGGTGTGCCGGGTCTGCTTGAGTCTGGCGGCGAGTTCGTCTGCTTTACTCATGTCGGTTCCCTTGTTGGATGTCTGCCTGTTCAGCGTAGACCTTTGAACGACGCAGGGCTTTGCCTTGCGTCATGCGCTTGCAATACAAGCGTGTCGAAATCAGCAATGGTCAAGCCTGGCCAACAATGAAAATCACGGACGCAGGCGTCCCAAGGAACGGGTCAATGAAAAAGCTGTTTACAATTCTGGCACTGATCGCGCTGACGGCCGGTAGCATCGGCATGAGTTCGGCGCGTCAGTCGTCATCGAGCAAAGCCCAGGCGGAATCGGTGGCGGGGGTGTTCGATTACTACCTGCTGGCGCTGTCCTGGTCGCCGACTTTTTGTCTGACGCACAAGAACGACGCGCAGTGCACCGGCAAGGGTTATGGTTTTGTCCTGCACGGCTTGTGGCCGCAATATGCCAAGGGCGGCTGGCCGCAATCCTGCCCGCCGCTCACCACGCTTTCGGCGGCGGAAACCAGCAAAGGCCTGACGATGTACCCGACGAAAAAACTCCTCAATCACGAATGGTCCAAGCACGGCACCTGCAGCGGTCTTGGCGCAATGGGCTATCTCGACAAGTCAGATCAGGCCCTTGGCGCTGTGAAGATTCCGCCGGAGCTGCAACCTTTCGGCTCGACGTCGTACTACTTCGAAGCGCAGGAAATCGTCGATCTGTTTCGCAAGGCCAATCCGCGAATTCCGGCTGACGGCATTGCAGTGGTCTGCAGCGGCCCGCAGTTGTCGGAAGTGCGGGTGTGCATGGACAAGGATTTGCAGTTCGGCGCGTGTGGCAAAGGGGTTAACACTCAGTGTCGGGCCGGGGATATTCGGGTGCCGCCGGTACGGTAAGCATCTGTAGCGGCCTATGAAAAGAGGCGCTCGCATGAGCGCCTTTTTGTGCCTGAAGATTTGTAGCTCTTGGCAAAATTCGATCGTGCTGCGCGCTTCTACATCCATGCGCGACTGCATAAACAGTGGCCACGGGTAACAGTCGCATTTCACACGCACAGGCCGCACGTCACTGCATTGTGTCTGTGGCAAGGCCTGCCGCTGCCGTGGCTGAGGCAGACCGCGCTGAAGTTCTACGGGCGCACAGCGGTGGACGAGGATGACAACGGCTTCGCGCTGGACGTATCCGAAGACGACCGCATCGCCAGCGTCATGGGCGAGGCCGATATCCTCTTTCTGAAGAACCACGGCGTGATCGTCGCCGCGCCGACCATTGCCGAATCCTGGGACGATCCGTATTACCTGGAACGCGCCGCACCGGTGCAACTGCTGGCCATGGCCACCCAGCGCGATGTTGGCGTCTGGCCCTGCACAACTGATTAACCGTAAAGCAGCAATCGAAAATAAATCGACGATCAGCGATCATCCAAACTCGCGAGGCGCCGATAACTGAGCGGGAGGCGGGCGTTTGCTCCGTGCATCCCGGTGGGCTACGCTCACGAACACAAGGGTTTCGGGCTCGCGCCCCTGTCGTACCTGCCCAGGACATGCTTTTGCCAATTCCCGTTCACGATCCGCATCAAGCTCCCGGCACGCTCAAGCGCCTGCCGCTTCGCAAAGCGGCGGTGCTGTTCATCGTTGCGGTGAGCCTGTGCCTGTGCGGTCTTCTCTACCTGCAACTGGAGCAGTCGCGGCGTCAGGACCTCGCGGTGGCGAAGATGGCTTCGGGCAACCTGACCCGAGCCATGGCCCAGCAGGCTGAAGACACTGTGCGTGCAGCGGATCTGGTGATGACCAGCCTCGTCGACTGGATTCAGGACGATGGTTATGGGGCGACGCAGCGACCCCGGTTAAAAAGGATCTTCGTGCGCCGCGCGCAGCAGCTGGATCAGTTGCACGGCATTTTTCTCTTTGACCGCGAAGGGCAGTGGGTCATTACTTCGTTCGCCGATCTGCCCCGTGGCAACGGCGTGGCCGATCGCGAATATTTCAGGTTCCACCAGCAGAATGCCTCGACGGTTGCGCACATCGGCCCGGCGATTCGCAGCCGCGAAAACGGCGAGTGGATCATCCCGATTTCCAGACGCGTCAACGACCAGCTCGGCAATTTTCAGGGCGTGTTGATGGCCGGCATCCGCATGTCGTACTTCGATCAGTTCTTCAAAAGCTTCAGCCTCGATGACAGCGGCATCATGTTCATGGCGTTGACCGACGGCACCTTGCTGGCGCGACGGCCCTTCGACGAGTCGCTGATCAATACCTCTGTAGCCCACGGCGAGATCTATCAAACCCTGTTGCCCAACGCGAATGCGGGTACGGCGATGCTCAATTCCGTGGTCGATGGCGTGACCCGCCTGTATGGCTATCGCCAGCTCGCCTCGTATCCGCTGGTGGTGTCCGCCGCCACTTCGCAAGAGACGATCCTGCAGGGCTGGCACGAGCGCGCATTCCAGTCCAGCGTGATTGTCGCGCTGGTGATTCTCGGCATTGGCCTGTTCGGTTGGGTATTCATTCATCAGGTGCGCGACGGCGAGCGCATCGAGAAGAACTTGCGCAAGGCGCAACTGGCGCTGGAGCAGATCGCCACCCACGACAGCCTCACCGGGTTGGCCAATCGCCGCTTGTTCGAGCGCTCGCTGGATATTGAATTTGCCCGTGGCGCGCGCCAGGTCAGTCCGGTCAGCCTGATCATGCTCGATATCGATTTCTTCAAGCGCTACAACGATGCTTATGGCCATGTCGCCGGCGACCAATGCCTGGCGCAGGTGGCGCAAGCGGTGAAGGCCTGCTGCCAGCGCAAGTCGGATCTGGCGGTGCGTTACGGTGGTGAAGAATTCGCCGTGCTGTTACCGGACACCGACATCAACGGTGCACTGGCAATCGCCGGGCAAATTCGCCGCAGCGTGATCGACAAACACATCATTCACAGTGGCTCGCCGACCGGTTATCTCACCGTGAGTCTGGGCTGTTATTCATTTATTCCGCATGGCCACGACAGCCCGCAGGTATTCATCCAGCGCGCCGATGCGGCGTTGTATCAGGCGAAAAATGCCGGACGCAATCGCGCGGCGGTGTTTGCGGTGCAAGAAGACTTTGCCGAATTGATGCGTTCGGATCGCTGATCTCAATCACACTATCGAACAAATGTGGGAGCGAGGTTGCTCGCGAAAGCAGCGCACCAGTCACTCAATCGGTCGACTGACACAATACCTTCGAGAGCCAGCTCGCTCCCACAGTTAATCAGCGTTTCTTTATCTGGGATGGCTCTTGTTCGTTCAGCCGCCCGTGCCACCGCCCGCACCCCCTGTGCCGCCGCCGGCCGAACCGGTGCCGCCGCCCGCGCCGGAACCCGAACCGCTGGCGCCGCCATTGGTACCCGTGCCACCGCCAGCTCCGCTACCCGTGCTGCCGCCCGAGGTTCCCGAACTGTTGCCGCCCGACGGAGCGCCCGGGGTGTTATCCGGTGGCATGGTCGAGCCGCTGGTGGCGCCGGATTTGGTGCCGGTGGCATCGGTGCTGTCATTGGCAGCGAAGCTGGCGGTGGATGCCGTGGCGAGCAGGCCGGCCAACAACAGCGAAGTGAATGTGCGCGTCATCATGGTACGTCTCCTGATAAAGGGGATTACCTGATATTGGTCTCGCGCGTCCAAGTCTTGGTGCCGGTCGAGTGACGAGCGGTCAAGCTGCTGCGCCAAGTGGCCTACTGTTCTTCGGCACTATTGGCTATTTGCCGAACCATCCACGGGGACTAACGTAGCCACACATTCAATCGCTACCCCGGAGTCCCACCATGCAACCTCGTGCCGATTTCTACGCCGCTTCCCCCGATGCCCTGAAAGCGATGATGGCGCTGGAAAATGCCGTCTCGAAACTGCCGCTGGAAAAAAGCCTCATCGAACTGGTCAAGCTGCGCGCCTCGCAGATCAACGGATGTGCCTTCTGCATCGACATGCACACCGCCGACGCGATCAAGGACGGCGAAACCCCACGCCGCCTGTTCGCCGTGACGGCATGGCGGGAAGCGCCGTTTTTCAGCGAGCGTGAGCGCGCCGCGCTGCTGTGGACCGAATCACTGACGCAACTGAGCCTGACCCACGCCCCGGACGAAGACTACGACGTGGTCGCCGCGCAGTTTTCACCGAAGGAACTGGTTGACCTGACCGTGGCGATCAACACCATCAACGGCTGGAATCGCCTTGCCGTAGGCTTCCGTAAGCTGCCGCAGGCCTGAGCTGCCGGCATCACAGGGGCATTTTCAATGCCCCTGCGCACTCGGTGCCGCCGGTGCTGCGTCTGATTGTCCACTTACTTGAGCCACTGGCCCGGCGTGCTACCGGTCATTGATTTGAAAAAGGCGATGAACGCGCTGTCGCTGGCAAACCCCAGCTCAAAGGCGCAGTAACTCAGGCTTCGTCCGGTGGCGAGCAGTTCGATGGCGCGCATCAGGCGCCACTGCTGGCGCCATTGCTGATAGCTCAAGCCGGTCTCGCGCTGGAAGATGCGGCCGATGGTGCGGCTGCTGGCGCCGATCTGATGTTCCAACACATTAAGTGCGGGTGGCAGGCATTCTGGCACCGCCAGGAGAGGTTTCAGGCGTTTGTCCTGCGGCAATGGCAACAGCATCGGTTGCTGCACAGCATCCTGAATTTCGCTAAGACACAGCCCGAGCAAGTGGGCAAATTTGCCTCGTCGCCAGTCAGTGTCAAAGGGCGCCGTCGCCATCGGCTCGAGCACCGCGCGCAGCAGCGGGCTGACCTCAATGACACAGACCTGCGGCGGCAACTCATCACATAAGTCATCGACCAGATAGATCGAACGGTAATCGACGCTCTGCTGCATGACCGCGCGGTGGCTGATCCCAGCCGGGATCCAGGCTGCCCGCGAGGGAGGCAACAGGCACAACTGCTGCGCCAGGGTAATCCGGATGCAGCCCTGTCGCGTGTACAGCAATTGCCCGCGTTGATGGCGATGCATGCCTGAATCGTGTTCAGCCAAAATCGAGGCGAGGCCGATGACCGGAGCGGTAAAACTGTCCGCATCAAACGTCGAGTGGGCATCGAGCCAGGCCATGGATTTGTCCGATTCAAGCGATTATTTGGCGGGATCTGGATAATACGCCACGCGTTGGATTTTAAGCTTCTCGACTTTGGGAGAGGAGTTTTGAGGGATGTATAAACGGAATTTTCTGGCGCTGGCCATCGCCTTGCTGATGTTTCCACAAATCGCCCAAACACTGTACAGCCCGGCGTTGGGGGATATCGGAAGCGTCTTTGCTGTCGGTCCGCAAGCGGTAGCGCAGACCTTGTCGGTGTACTTTCTGGCGTTTGCATTTGGCGTAGTGGTGTGGGGCCGGGCGTGTGATCGCTTCGGACGACGACCAGTGATGTTGGCAGGGTTGGCGCTGTATGCCGTTGCTATGCTGATCGGCCTGCGGGTCAGCAGTTTCAACGCTTTGCTGTGGGTTCAAGGACTGGCAGCGTTTGGAGCGGCGGTGGGTTCGGTGGTCACGCAAACCGTATTGCGTGATCGGTTCAAGGGTGCCGAGCTGGCGCAGGTTTTCTCACTGGTGGGCATCGCTCTGGCGGCCAGCCCGGCGATAGGATTGTTCAGCGGGGCCAGCCTGGTGCAGGCGTTCGGTTATCGCGGTGTGCTGGGCGCGCTGGTATTGCTGGCTACGTGTTTATGGCTGTGGAGTTGGTACGGCCTGGCGGAATCCCGCCCGCAACAGACCCCGGTTGTCAGTCTTTCCGAGACCCTCTGGCGCATGCTGCGCGACCTCGGGATTTGGCGCTCGGCGGCGTGGATTGCCTCGTTCAACATTGCGCTGTTCAGTTACTACAGCCTCGCACCGTTCATGTTCCAGCGCTTGGGCTTGAGCGAGGCCTGGTTCGGATACAGCGGCGTGTTGCTTGCGCTGGGTTCGGGTGTTGGTGCGTGGTGCAACAAGCGGCTTTTGTTGGCCGGGTTCGCAGCGGTGCCATTGATCCGGCTCGCAGCGGTGTGTGGGCTGGCCGGTGGCATTGGCGTCTGGTTACTGCAGGACAGCGCCGCGTTTGTGGTGCCGATGCTGCTGATCGTGCTGGCGTTCGGCATGGCCATCCCCAACATTCTTGGCCAGGCGCTGGTGGATTACACCGATCGCCTGGGTACCGCAGGCGCCTTGCTGGGTTTGATGTATTACTGGCTGATAGGCGCAGGATTGATGCTGGCCGGCTGGTTTCAGGCATTGGGAGCGACGTTGATCGCGTGCAATGGTGTGGCATTGTTGCTGACTGTATTTGCATCCAAAGGAATGAATTGCCGGCCTTAATACGAAGCATTACTATTCACACCCTTTCCTCACCACGCCGTCCATCCCTCATGCGCTCCCGCAGATCCGGCTTTTTCGAGCATTACGAAGAGTTGATCGGTACCTGGACTCGTCGCTTGCGCAATCGCGCGCAAGCCGAGGATCTGGCGCACGACACCTTTGTGCGGGTACTTGAGGCGGATTCGGCGAAGGTGCAGCAGCCGCGCGCTTATCTGCACCAGACGGCGCGTAATATCGCGGTCGATGGTTATCGGCGGGAGGACCGGCGGGGCGTCATGGAGTCGGAGGCGGCTGACGACAGTGCGTCGTTCGCGGGCGATCCGGAGCATTACATGCACGCGATCCAGTTGGCCGATTCCATCGAACGCGCGCTCAGCGAACTGCCGCTCAACTGCCGCAGGATTTTCGTCTGGCAAAAGATCGAAGGGCTGACGCAGGCGGAAATTGCCGAACGCCTGGGGCTGTCCAAGAACATGGTCGAAAAGTATATGATCCGCACCCTGCGGCATCTGCGTGAGCGGCTGGATGGCTTGCAATCATGAGCGCTCGCACCTTTTCATTCTCAGCCGGACAGGACATTCCATGATGGAAACTCGTGATTGCGCCTGTGGGCAAGCGGCGGTGCGTGACGAGGCGGCGGCGTGGTTCGTGCGTTTGCAGGAGCCGAATGTCAGCGTCGATGAACAGCAGCGCTTCGACGCCTGGCTGAACGAGCATCCGCAGCACCACGAAGAGTTTCAGCTGCTGCAGGGCTTGTGGATGGCGGCTGATCTGCTGCCGACCTCACGCCTCGAAGCACTGGTTGAACCTGCGCCGACTCGTCGCGAACGCCGTCCGTTATTGCGTTATGGCGTGGCCGCGAGCGTCCTCGCCGTTGCGCTGGGACTTGGCCTGTTCAGTGGACTGAATCATTCGGGCGGTTACCGCGCCGAATTCGCCACAACGCTTGGCGAGCGCAAACACGTGGCGTTGCCGGACGGTTCGGTGATCGATCTGAACAGTCGCAGCCGCTTGCAGGTGCGTTATGAGCAGCATCGACGGGTAATCGAGTTGAGCGCGGGCGAGGCGATGTTCAGCGTTGCATATGACGCCTCGCGGCCTTTTATTGTCGAGGCCGGCAGCGGCAAGGTCACGGTCACCGGTACGCGTTTCGATGTACGCCGCGATGCCAATCAAACCCGCGTGGCGGTGGAGCAGGGTACGGTGAAAGTGCAGGGGAGTGATGCCCCGCACGACAAGTTCGTCAACCTGGCCGCTGGCCTCGGCACTGCGGTTGATGCCCAAGGCAACGTCCTGCCGGCCTACGCGGTCGACCCGGCGCAGCTCAGCGCGTGGCGTAACGGCAAACTGGTGTTCAACAACGCCAGCCTCAGCGAAGTGGCGGCCGAAGTATCGCGCTATCGCGACAAGCCGCTGGTCGTGTCCCAACCGGACGTGGCCAGCCTGCGCCTGACCAGCGTGTTCAAAACCGACGACACCGACGCGTTGCTCAAGGCTCTGCCGACCATTTTGCCGGTGGCCGTGCGCACCCTCGCCGACGGCAGTCAGGAAATAATCTCCAGATAGCATTCAGGTTTTTTCCGAGTTCATCGTCTTCCTGTTCAACTGCAACTGGTTTGCATTAACAGCCGCACACTCTTGCGATCCACAGGACTCCGTACGACGTGAACATCACCACCACTCACAATAAAAAATCCCCTTGGTTGCCCCTGGCGCTGGCGCTCGCGGTCAATGCAGCGATGCCGTTGGCGTTTGCCGCCGAAGCCATTCATATCCGCGCGCAACCGCTGGGCCAGGCCTTGAGCGAACTGGGCCAGCAAACGTCGCTGCAGGTGTTTTTCAGCCCCGAGCTGGTGGCCGGCAAGCAGGCGCCTGCGGTCGACGGCGACCTCTCACCGGAGCAGGCCTTGCGCCAGTTGTTGCAAGGCAGCGGCCTCGACTATCAGATCAACGAAGGCTCGGTGACGCTCGCACCAGCAGCTACCTCCGCAACCGGCAATGGCCCGCTGGAGCTCGGCGTGACCGACATCAAAGTGGTCGGCGACTGGCTCGGTGACGCCGACGCAGCGGTGGTGCAAAACCACCCGGGCGCGCGAACCGTGATCCGCCGCGAAGCCATGGTCGAGCAGGGGGCGATGAACGTCAGCGACGTGCTCAAACGTGTGCCCGGCGTGCAAGTGCAGGACGCCAATGGCACTGGCGGCAGTGATATTTCCCTCAACGTCGGCGTGCGCGGTCTGACTTCGCGCCTGTCGCCACGCTCGACCGTGCTGATCGACGGCATACCTGCCGCGTTTGCCCCCTATGGCCAGCCCCAATTGTCAATGGCGCCGATTTCTTCGGGCAACCTCGACAGCATCGACGTGGTGCGTGGCGCCGGTTCCGTGCGTTACGGGCCGCAGAACGTGGGTGGCGTGATCAACTTCGTGACCCGCGCGATCCCGGAAAAAACCACCGGCGAAATCGGTACCACCCTGGAAACGACTCAGTACGGCGGCTGGAAACACATCGACACGGCGTTCCTCGGCGGTACCGCCGACAACGGCATGGGCGTCGCGCTGCTGTATTCCGGCGTCAATGGTCACGGCTATCGCGAGCGCAACAACGGCAATGACATCGACGACGTGCTGCTCAAGACGCACTGGGCGCCGACCGATCAGGACGATTTCAGTCTCAATTTCCACTATTACGACGCCAGCGCCGACATGCCCGGCGGTCTGACCCAACGTCAGTACGACGACAAACCGTACGAATCGGTGCGTGACTACGACCAGTTCACAGGCCGACGCAAGGACGTGTCGTTCAAGTGGATCCGCCAGATCGATGAGCGCACTCAGGCGGAAATCCTCACCTACTACACCGACAGCTTTCGCGGCAGCACCATCGCCGCGCGCGATCAGCGCACCCTCAGCTCCTACCCGCGTTCCTACTACACCCTCGGCATCGAGCCGCGCGTGTCGCGGGTTTTCGATGTCGGTCCGACCACGCAGGAAGTCAGCGTCGGTTATCGCTATCTGAAAGAGGCCATGCACGAGGAGTCGAGCCGTCTGGCGCTGGTCAATAATCGGCCGGTGACCACGCCCACCTCCGACGGTCATGTGTTCCAGGATCGCACCGGCGGCACTGAAGCCAACTCGGTGTATGTCGACAACAAGATCGACGTCGGTAGCTGGACCATCACCCCGGGCATTCGCTTCGAACACATCAGCACCGATTGGCATGACCGCGCCGTGCTCGACACGGCTGGCCGGCCGGTCCCGGAAAAAAATCGCAGTATCGAAAGCAACGAACCGCTGCCGGCGCTGAGCGTGATGTATCACCTGTCCGATGCCTGGAAGCTGTTCGCCAACTTCGAAACCTCGTTTGGCAGCCTGCAATATTTCCAGCTTGGCCAGGGCGGTTCGGGTGACAGCACGGCCAACGGTCTGGAGCCGGAAAAGGCCAAGACCTACGAGATCGGCACGCGCTACAACGATGATGTGTGGGGCGGTGAGGTGACGCTGTTCTACATCGACTTCGATGACGAACTGCAATACATCAGCAACGACGTCGGCTGGACCAACCTTGGCGCGACCAAACACCAGGGCATCGAAGCTTCGATGCACTACGACATGGCTGCCCTCGACCCGCGCCTCGATGGCCTGACGGCCAACGCTGGCTTCACTTATACCCGCGCGACCTATGAAGGCGAGATCCCCGGCTTCAAGGGCCGCGATCTGCCGTTCTATTCGCGGCAGGTGGCCACGGTCGGTTTGCGATACGACATCAATCGCTGGACTTACAACATCGACGGCTTCGCTCAATCGAAACAGCGTTCACCGGGCACGGGGGTGAATGCGGATGGCAGCTTCAATGGCAACTACATTACCGAAGGCACGGCAGACGGGCAGTACGGCGACATTCCGGGTTACGTGACCTGGAACGTGCGCGGAGGCTATGACTTCGGCGCGCAGGTGTCGAATCTCAAGCTCGGCGCCGGGGTGAAAAACATCTTCGACAAGCAGTACTTCACCCGCTCCAGCGACAACAACTCAGGGATGTATGTCGGTGCGCCACGCACGTTCTTCGTGCAGGCCAGCGTCGGTTTTTAAAACACAAGATCAAAAGATCGCAGCCTTCGGCAGCTCCTACAGGGGAACGCAAACCCATGCAGGAGCTGCCGAAGGCTGCGATCTTTTGCTTCAGACCTTGAGGACTTTGCCGCCAATCGCCACAGCCACCAGCAACACCGCCATCAGCCCAAAGGCAAAACTCAGGCTGCTGGCATGCGCAACGAAACCGATCACCGCCGGCCCGGCGAGAATCCCGGCATAACCGAGCGTGGTAATCGCCGGCACCGCGATGCTTTCCGGCATCACCGTCTGCTTGCCCACCGCGGTGTACAGCACCGGCACGATGTTGGAACAACCGGCACCGACCAGCGCGTACCCGACCAGCGCCGCTTGCCAGCTCGGCGCGAAGGTGGCGAGAAACAATCCCGCCGCCGCCAACAGACCACCAAACAAAATGATCCGCGTGGCCCCAAGCTTGCGCACGATGCGGTCGCCCAGCAGACGTCCCACCGTCATCGTCAGGGCAAACGCTGCGTAGCCCATTCCCGCGTAAGCCGTGTCGATGCCGCGTTCCTGGGCCAGGAATACCGCGCTCCAGTCCAGCGCCGCGCCTTCGGTGAGGAAAACGATAAAGCACATGCCGCCGATAAACAGCACGATGCCGTGAGGGATGGCAAAGGCCGGGCCCGAGCTTTCGCTGCCATAGGGCAACATGTGCGGCACGCACTTGAGCAAGGCGCCGATCAGCAACACCACGACCACCAGCATCGCCGCCAGTGGAGTCAGGCCGAGGCCGAGCAGGGCGCTGACGCCTGCCGCGCCGACGATGCCGCCCAGGCTGAACAAGCCGTGGAACCCCGACATCATGTGCTTGCCGCTGGCGCGCTCGACGATCACCGCTTGCAGGTTCACCGTCGAATCCACCGTGCCCAGGCCTGCGCCGAACATGAACAGCGTGGCGATCAGCGCCGGAATCGACGACACCGTCGCCAGCAACGGCAGTGCCGCGCAGATCAGCAGCGTGCCGCCGGTAGCCACGCGTCGGCAACCGAAGCGCGTGGCGAGGATCCCCGCCAGAGGCATCGCCAGAATCGAGCCGACGCCCAGGCACAACAGCAATAACCCGAGCGTGCCCTCATCCAGCCCGGCCCGCGCCTTGGCATACGGCACCAGCGGCGCCCACGCGGCAATGCCCAGGCCAGCGATGAAAAAAGCGATGCGCGTGGACATCTGTTGCAGACGTCCGGGGACGAACGTGTCTTGGGGGTTGAGACTGGTCATATCGATCCTTGGCAAAAAAACAACTGCATCCCGAGTGACATTCTGCTGGCGGTGAGGTTCGATCTCAGGCCTTTCGGGGCGTAACGGTGAACATCCTACCCTGTGGGAGCGGGCTTGCTCGCGAAGGCGGTATGTCAGGCGAAGAATATTTGACTGGCTCACCGCCTTCTCGAGCAAGCCCGCTCCCACAGGGTGTGTATTAATCATTAGAGTGGCGTTCATCCATACGAAGGGAAATGGTCGGCAATGACGAGGTTCTACGACGCACGCGGCAATATCTACGCTGTGGTATCGCCCCAAGCCTTGCGCAAGGCCGGGATTGCTCTGCCGGCCAGCGCCGCAGAGTGCGCCGCATCTCGGCGGCAATGGAGCGAAGCCGCTATCGCCCTGTGCTGCCATTGGCCCGAAGGCCTGCGCCCGGCCAACAGCAAAGCCCACCGCAGCGACGGCCTGCTGATCGGCCCGTTCCAGGCAGCGGCGCCGTTCGATGTGCTGATCGTCAACACCGACGGCAGCCTCGCCGAACGCAGCGGTAATGGCCTGACAATTTTCTCTCAGGCATTGACCGAGCAAGGCTTGATGCCGGAGCAGGGGGCAGTGGTGCGCGTTCATCATGACAAGGGCCAGGCGCTGGAAACCTCAGTGAAACCGGCCACGGTCGAAGGCGTACGCGGTTTCTGGCTCGACCTCGGCCAGCCCGGATTCGGCCCGGAGGTTGTGGGTGCGCAGACGGTTGAAAACGTTCAGTTCAACAATCGCGACGTCAGCCATGTCCAGCCCCTGGCACAACTCAATCCTGACTGGGCACACAGCCAATTCGTCCGTATCGGCAATCCGCACTGTGTAACGCTGCTCAGCGATGCGGCCGCTTTGCCGAGCAACGAACAGATGCGTGAATCCACCCTGAACCAACGGCTTACAGCGATCGCCTATGCCATGCCCACCGGCGCCGGAAATCCCTGCCCGGCGGGCATCAATCTGCAATGGGCCGCGCTGGCATCACCGCAGAAAATCCTCGCCCGGGTATTCGAGCGCGGCGAGGGGCCAACCGCCTCTTCCGGCACCAGCGCCAGTGCGGTGGCCTGTGCGGCGTGGCGGGTGGGGTGGGTTGAGTCGGGTGAAGTGCACGTGGTGATGCCCGGCGGCATTGCGCCGGTTTTGCTTGAGGTTTCGGAAGGGGAGTTGCTGCGAGTGAAATTGTTCGGCACGGCGCGGTTGATGGATTGAATCGGCCGACGCCATCGCTGCCAAGCCAGACTCCCACAGGTTTTGCATTCGGGCGCAATCATGTGTTCAACACAAAACCTGTCGGAGCCTGGCTTGCCAGCGATAAGGCCATCAGCCCCGCCGCGAAATCTCAGCTGAACTCCACCACTGGCATCTGCCGTTTCATCAACACCTTGCCACCACGAATCGAGTACAGCGGCAGGCCCTGGCTGCGGATCACTTCGTAATCGCTGTCCGCCGAAAGAATCAGCAGGTTCGCCGGGCGGCCCTGTTCAAGGCCATAACGCTCGCCCAGGTGCATGGCCTTGGCGCTGTTGTCGGTGACCAGGTCCAGGGCACTTTGCAGGTTGCGATAGCCGAGCATGTGGCAGATGTGCAGGCCGGCTTCGAGCACGCGCAGGATGTTGCCGTTGCCCAGCGGGTACCACGGGTCGACGATCGAGTCCTGACCGAAACAGACGTTCATTCCGGCTTCGAGCAGTTCGTTGACGCGGGTCACGCCGCGGCGTTTGGGGAAGTTGTCGAAGCGTCCTTGCAGGTGAATGCTTTCGGTCGGGCAGGAGACGAAACTGATCCCGGAATGGCCGAGCAGGCGGAACAGTTTGGCGCAGTAGGCGTTGTCGTAAGAGCCCATCGCCGTGGTGTGGCTGGCGGTGACGCGGGCGCCCATGTCGCGGCTGCGCGCTTCTTCGGCGAGCACTTCGAGGAAGCGCGAGTGTGGGTCGTCGGTCTCATCGCAATGCACGTCGACCAGGCACCCGGTACGCTCGGCCAGGTCCATCAGGAACTTCACCGAGCTGACGCCCTGATCGCGCGTGTACTCGAAATGCGGAATCCCGCCGACCACATCGGCGCCCATGCGGATTGCTTCTTCCATCAACTCGCGGCCGTTGCGGAACGACTCGATGCCTTCCTGCGGGAACGCGACGATTTGCAGGTCGATCAGGTGGCGGCTTTCCTCGCGCACTTCAAGCATGGCCTTGAGCGCAGTGAGTTGCGGGTCGGTGACGTCGACATGGGTGCGCACGTGCTGGATGCCGTGGGCGGCCAGCGCCTGAATGGTCTTCTTGGCACGGGTCTTCGTGTCTTCTTCGGTGATGGTGACTTTGCGCTCGCCCCAGCATTCGATGCCCTCGAACAGCGTGCCGCTCATGTTCCAGCGCGGCTCGCCGGCGGTGAGGGTGGCGTCGAGGTGAATGTGCGGCTCGACGAAGGGCGGCACCACCAGATTGCCACCGGCGTCGAGGTCGTCCGGGCCGAGCGTCGGCGCTTCGGTCTGGCGGGCGATGCTGTGGATCAGACCGTTTTCCAGGTGCAATTCGTGCAGGCCTTCCTGGTTGCGCAGGCGGGCGTTGATGATGTGCATCAGGCGAATCCTTTTATAGATCTTGTAGTGGTGCGCTGACGCGACGGGCGCCGAGCAGACTGGTGACGATGACATACGTTAGCGCGGCAGCGGCAATCCCTACCAGCGGCGCGACCCACGGCGAACTGAACGCAGCAATGGTGCCCACCCCGTAAGCCCCGAGCCCCGGCCAGTTGAACGCCGGCAACCGCGCGTCGGCCAGACGCGGATAGCGCCCGCGCCAGCGGTAGAAAAAGTCCGCCATGATCACCCCGCCAATCGGCGGGATCACCGTGCCGAGCAAAATCAGATACGGCACCAGCATGTCGTACATGCCGAGCAAGGCGAGCACCGTGCCGATTACCGCGCCACCGAGGGTCACGGTTCTGCGCCGGCCGGTGCGCAGCAGGTTGCAACCGGCGACGGCGAAGTTGTAGATGGTGTTGTCCTGCGTACTCCAGATGTTCAGCAGCAGCATGGCCATCGCGGCCATGGCGAAGCCCTGCAACAGCAGCACTTCGACCACATCCGGTTGCTGATAGACGATCGCGCCGTACGCGCCGATCAGCACCATCAGGCCGTTGCCGATGAAAAAACCGATCAGGCTGGCCAGCACTGCCACTTTTGCCGAGCGCGAAAATCGCGTCCAGTTGGTGGCTTGCGTTGCGCCGCTGACAAAGGTGCCGAATACCAGCGTGATCGCCGTCGACCAGTCCAGCGAGCCGCTCGGCACCACGCTGAGCAAGCCTTCGAAGCCGCCGACTTTCACGGTCGCTGCCCACATCGACAGCATCAGCAGCAACATCATCGCTGGCACCGCAACGTACGAGAGAATTTCCAGTCCGCGATAACCGATGTACGCCGTAGCGCAAAAGCCCAGCCCGAACAGCACCATCAGGCCGAGCACCGTGGCCTCATCGAGGCTGAAATACTTGCCTATCACCACTGCCGCCGTCGCCGTGCCCCAGGCGTACCAGCCAATCTGGGTGAAACCGAGTATCAGGTCGCTGAGCTTGCTGCCCACTTCGCCAAAACAGAAACGGCCCATCAGCACCGAGTTGAGGCCGCTTTCGAAGGCGATGTAACCCAGGCCTGCCGCGTACAGACCGAGCAACAGGTTGCCGACGATGATCACCGCCATCATCTCGGCAAAGCCGAACGCGACCCCGAGCTTGCCGCCAGCAAACATGGTCGCGGTGAAAAAGGTGAAGCCGAGTAACACCATCGCCGTCGAAGCCAGGCCTTTGCGCGCGTGCATCGGGACTTCACTGAGCGGGTAATCGTTGCCGGAGGTGTTCTGGGTCATGGGGCAGTCCTTGCTGGAAGGGAGAAGACGCGGGAGGGTTGCAGCGGTCGTGCCAATCAATGGCAATGCGCGGTATGTATGGAGAAGGCGGGATATTCGGCGCGAAATGGTGCACCTGACTTCATCCAAGCCCAATGTGGGAGCGGGCTTGCTCGCGAAGGCGGTGTGCC
>Ga0308159_1003301_pt1 | contig 16501 bp, 17 predicted proteins | sample PhyCR1_FD_201040 | JGI IMG/M metagenome (GOLD analysis project Ga0308159, IMG submission 201040) | Phyllosphere microbial communities from UC Gill Tract Community Farm, Albany, California, United States - DLSLC.R1 | ecosystem: Host-associated > Plants > Phyllosphere > Unclassified | place: USA... | reverse complement strand
GCGTGTGCCAGACGTCGAAGCGCTCGCCGCGCGCGAGCAGGCCGCCCAGGTGCGTCGTGAAGGCGTCGATGCGGCTGCGCACCATGGCGACCATGTCGCGCGGCGTACCGGCCACGGGCACCAGCGACACCCGGCAGGCCGGTTCGCGGAACAGGCGCTGGCCCGGCGCCGCCGGCGCGAACACGGTGACCGCGTGGCCGGCCGCGTGCAGCGCGCTCGCCAGTTCCAGCGTGTGCACCACGCCGCCGCGCGGGTTGACGGAATGCGTGAGCAGCGCGATGCGCAGCGATGCGCTGTCAGGCATGGGCCGGCTCCCGGGCGGGCTGCGACGCCGGCGGCTGGATGAAGGGCGCCGCCTCGAGGTCCCACAGCAGCGCGTCCTCGCCGCCGGCGCGCACCTGCACGCGACGCGACGCGTCGACCTCGCCGACCACCGCGCAGGCGATGTCGCGCGCCGCGAAGCGTGCCAGCACCGTGGCCGCATGCACCGGCGGCACACTGAGCACGAAGCCGTAGCTCGGGAAGGACGCGAGCCAGCGCATCAGCGGCACCCCGGGCGGGCGCGGCAGCGCGTCGATGTGGATGCGCGCGCCCACGCCCGAGCATTCCAGCAGCATCAGCGCCGTGCCCACGGCACCGGCCATGCTGATGTCCTTGGCGGCCGCGCACAGGCCGTCCTCGGCCAGCGCGGGCAGCAGCTCCAGGTCGGCGCGCAGGCGCGCGGCCGGCGCCTTCGTCGACGCGTTCCAGTACGGAAAGGGCTCCTCGTAGCCGCCGCGCAGGTCCACCGCCATCAGCAGCAGGTCGCCCGGCCGGGCGTCGAAGCTGGTCAGCAGGCGCCGCGCATGGCCCAGGATGGCCACGGCCAGCTGCGGCCGTTCGCTGCGGTTGTTGCTGTGGCCGCCGACCACGGGCACGCCGTAGCGCGCCGCCGCCTCGGCCAGGCCGCGCAGCACCTCGTCGCCGGGGCTGCTGCCGGTGCTCCACAGCGCATCGACCACGGCCGTGGGCCGGCCACCCATGGCGTAGATGTCGCTCACGTTGACCATCACGCCGCAGTAGCCGGCGAACCAGGGCATGCGGACGATGAAGTCCTCGACCAGCCCCTCGATGGCGAAGAGCAGGTAGCCGCCATGCCCGTCGGGGATGGCCGCGCAGTCGTCGCCCACCGGCACGGCCTGCGCCAGTGCCGCCGGGCCGCCCGGCAGCGCGCGGCCCAGCGTTGCGACCACCTCGCTGATGTCCTGCTTGTGCGCGAAGCCGCGCGTGGCGCGCAGGGCCTGTGCGATCTCTTGAGCGGTCATGGCGCCACCCTCGCGCGCGTGACGTAGCCGCTCACCGGGTCGTGGCAGGGTGGGTAGAGGGCCAGGTCGGCCTGCATCCGCGCATGCGGGCGGCCGTGGACGGCCGTCTCCTCGAGCAGGCGCCAGCCCAACTTGCCGAAGAGCGGCACGTTCTGGCGCTGCACCTGGGCCAGGAAGGTGGTGCAGCCCAGCGCGTGGGCGCGCGAGACGGCCAGGCGGATCAGCGTCGCGCCCAGGTGCCCCTGGCTGCGAAAGGCCGGGTGCACCGCCAGGCGCGAGCCCCACCACTCGCCCGCGGCCTCGCCGCGGTGGATGCGCACGGTGCCGACCACCTGCTCGGGCATGCCGGCCGTGCAGGACATGGCCACCAGCAACTGCGCGTCGCCGTCGATCGCATCGCGGTCGTCGCGCGCGAAGATGCCCTGCTCGATGCAGAACACCGCGCGGCGCAGGGCCATGGCCTCGTCGCGCTCCCAGGGCTGCTGGGCCTCGCGAACGAGGTACTCGACCGGGGTGTAGACGAGCGCCAGTTCGCTCAGGTCGTCGGCGTGCAGCATGGGATGCGCCTCAGCTTTCGTAGACCGACAGCGACGAGCAGGCGCCGCACTTGCCGCAGCCCGCCTTGATGTCGCCCGAGCGCAGACCGGCGGCGGCCACGCGCGCGCCCAGCGGCTCGAGGATGCTGCGCATGAACTCGGGCGAGGGCGCGGGATGGTCTTCCAGCGGCGTGCCGCTGATCGGCACGAAGGGCACGACGAAGGGGTACACGCCCAGCGCCAGCAGCTTGTCGCCGATGTCCAGGATGGCCTCGCGCGAATCGCCCAGGCCGGCCAGGATGTAGGTGCTGACCTGGCCGCGGCCGAAGGCGCTCAGGTAGCGCTCGACGGGCACGCTGGCCTTGCCGGGCATGATCTTCTCGCGCACCTCGGGCGTCACCACTTCCAGGTGCATGCCCAGCGTGTCGATGCCCGCGGCGTGCATGCGCGCGAACCAGCGGTCGTCGTCGGGCGGCTCGCACTGGCCCTGGATGGGAATGTCGACGGCCGCCTTGATCGCGAAGGCGCTCTCGCACAGGATGGCGGCGCCGCGGTCGGTGGCGTTGGGGGTGCCGGTGGTCAGCACCATGTGCTTCACGCCGTCGAGCAGCACCGCGGCGCGCGCCACCTCGGCGAGCTGCTCGGGCGTCTTGCGCGCCACGGTGCGCCCGGCCGCCAGCGACTGGCCGATCGCGCAGAACTTGCAGGTCTTCCTGCGGCTCTCGTAGCGGATGCAGGTCTGCAGCACCGTGGTGGCCAGCACGTCGCTGCCGTGCAGCGTGGCGATGTGCGAGTACGGCACGCCGTCGAAGGTCTGCATCGCGTAGAAGCGCGGCTGCTTCGGGAAGCTGATGCTGGCGATCGGGATGCTGCCGCGCATCACCCGGCTCACGCCGCGCGCATCGGGCGCCTCGGCGGTGAAGGGCGAGTGCCACGCCGTCGACGTGTGCACCGGCACCATGATCGTGTGGCCGTCGACGGTGACGGCCTTGTGGTCCGACGGGCCCGCGCCGCCGGGGCGGCGGGCGGCGCCCGCCGCCGGGTCAGCCAGCCGCAACCCGAAGGACTGGAGCTGGGTCATCAACTGGCGGCTGGACAACGGGTCGCTCGTTTCGGGGGGCGTGTTCATGGTCGGGGCTCCAGGCAACGGAAGGGGTGGAGGACATCGGCACCACGGGCGTGGCCGGCCGGTCGTTGAGGGCGAGCGACAGCAGTTCGGGCCGCGCGTAGTGGCCCACCGAATCCATCATTCGCTTGCGCTTGGCGATCAGCGCCATGTCGAGGTCGGCGATCACCATGCCCTCGCCCTCGGTGAGCGGCGGCGCCAGGTGCTTGCCCTCGGGCGAGACGATGGCCGTGTGGCAGCCGCCGCGCAGCGCCTTCTGCAGGCCGACATCGGGCGTGACCGAGCGCACTTGGTCGTCGGTCAGCCAGCCGGTCGCGTTGACCACGAAGCAGCCCGACTCCAGCGCATGGTGGCGGATGGTCACCTCCATCTGCTCGGCGAAGATCGGGCCCACCAGCGAGCCCGGGAACTGCGCGCAGTGGATCTCCTCGTGCTGCGCCATCAGGCTGTAGCGCGCGAGCGGGTTGTAGTGCTCCCAGCAGGCCAGCGCGCCCACGCGGCCGACGGCGGTGTCGACCACCTTCAGGCCCGCGCCGTCGCCCTGCCCCCACACCATGCGCTCGTGGTAGGTGGGCGTGATCTTGCGGCGCTTGAGGACCAGCGCGCCGTCGGCGTCGAACACCAGCTGCGTGTTGTAGAGGCTGCCGTGGTCGCGCTCGTTGACGCCGAGCACCACCACCACGCCATGGGCACGCGCGCTCTGCGCCACCGCCTGCGTGACGGGGCCGGGCACCACCACCGCGCGCTCCATGAGCTTGAGGTGGGGCGCGCCCTGCTGCACCGGCGGCAGCACGAAGCTGAAGTACGGGTAGTAGGGCACGAAGGTCTCGGGGAAGACCACGAGCTGCGCGCCCTGCTTCGCCGCGCCCTCGACGGCCTCGCACACGCGCTCGAGCGTGCCCTCGGGCCGATCGAAGTCCGGCGCGATCTGGATCGCGGCGGCGCGAATGACTCGCGTGGTCATGCAAGGCCCCTGAACATCGCGGCCAGCGAAGCGAAGCCCGCTCGGGTGCCCCCGTGGAACCGGCTCCGCCGGGCCACCGGGGGCGCCCCCTTGAGGGGGGATTCGGCTACACGAAGTGAGCAAGAAACGGGGGTGGACATTTACAGCGTCCAGGTGTCGATGATCACGGCGCCGGCCTTCTTGTGCAGCAGCACCAGGTCCAGCACGTCCAGCGGGTTGATCGGCTTGATGCCCTCGATCAGCGCACCTTCGCCGTGGCCGTACAGCGCCTGCAGCGCGAAGCGGCAGGCATACACCTTGCCGCCTTCCTCGATGAACTTGGCGATCTGCTTGTTGAAGTTCTGGTGGCCGGGAAAGGCCTCGTCGCCGAGCGTCGGGAAGCCGCGCTGCACGCCGAGCGTCACGCCGGGGCCGTACAGCAGCACCGAGGTGTCGTAGCCCTTGCGCTTCAGGCGCGTTGCCTGCAGCAGGTTGACGAAGCCGATCGAGCCTTCGAAGGCCACGGTGTGGAAGGTCACCAGGGCCTTCTCGCCGGGTTCGGCCTTCACGTCCTCGAACACCTTCTCTTCGTAGTCGACGAGGAATTCGCCTTTCTCGTTGCGGGGGCGGGTCACGGTGGGCATGGGGTACTCCGTTGGGATTGGACAAAGAGGGGTTGCGTGCCGGGCCGAAGCCACGTCGCCGCGCTGTTCTCTTCGCATCCGATGTGCCAGCCGCGCAGGGCCGCCGTGCGATCAAGCTGCAATCAACGCGCAGCCGTGCGGCATGGGGCGCAGAAAAAAAATATCGCGACCCCTCGACGGGCCGGCCTGCGGCCCCGCTCGCGCTTGCCGGTGCACCGATCCGACGCGCCGCGCATGCAATCAATGCACCCGATCAAGGGGGTTGATCGCACCCGATCGATGCGTCTTCCTCCTCTGGCGCAGGCATGCTTTCTGCACGTTGATTGGCATGCGCATGCAATCAATGGATGCAATCAAGTGCCCCTGACACCGATCATCAGCCACTGGCGCAAGCAGTTGCGTGCCAGCGCCAAGCCGGCCTACCTGCTGCTGGCCGACCTCATCGCGGACGACATCCGCAGCGGGCGCCTGGGCGTGCGCGACCGGCTGCCCACGCTGCGCGAGCTGGCCGCCGAACTGGCACTGAACTACACCACCGTCGCGCGGGGCTATGCGGAGGCGCGCAAGCGCGGCCTGATCGACTCGCGCGCCGGCACCGGCACCTTCATCCGCTCGGGCACGCCCAGCCTGCGCCTGCGCGGCGGCAGCGGGGCCGAGATGACGATGAACATGCCGCCCGAGCCTGCCGACGAGCACCTGCTCGCGCGCCTGCACGAGGGCATGGCACGCGCCTGCACGCAGGCCGACTTCTATGGGCTAATGCGCTACCAGGACTTCGGCGGCGCGCCCCAGGACCGCGAGGCCGCCATGCACTGGCTGCGGCCGCACGTGCCGGATGCGGGCATCGACCGCCTGCTGGTGTGCCCCGGCATCCACAGCGTGCTCACGGCCCTGTTCTCGCTGCTGGCGCGGCCGGGCGAGCTGATCTGCGTCGAGTCGCTCACCTACCCCGGCGTGAAGGCCATCGCGGCGCAGTTGGGCGTGCAGCTGCATGCGCTGCAGTTGGACGACGACGGCCCCATCGCCGATGCCTTCGAGCATGCCTGCAGGACGCTCAAGCCCAAGGCGCTGTACTGCAACCCGACGCTGCTGAACCCGACCACCATGACCGTCTCGCGCGCGCGGCGCGAGGCGCTGGCCGATGTGGCGCTGCGCTACGCGGTGCCGATCATCGAGGACGATGCCTACGGCATGCTGCCGCGCCAGATGCCGCCCGCCCTGGCCACCCTGGCGCCGGCGCTGACCTACTACCTCACCGGCTTCGCCAAGTGCTTCGGCGCCGGCCTGCGCACCGCGTACGTGTGCGCGCCCACCGCGCGGCTGGCACAGCGGCTGGCCGGCGCGATGCGCGCGACGACGGTGATGGCTTCGCCGGTGACCAACGCGCTGACGACGATGTGGGTGGAGGACGGCACCGCCGAGGCCATGCTGCAGGCGGTGCGCGGCGAATCGGTGGCGCGCCAGGCGCTGGCGGCACGGCACCTGGGCGAGCACGGACTGCAGGCGCACCCCGAGGGCTTCCACGCGTGGCTGCCGCTCACGCCCGGATGGAGCCCGGTCGAGTTCGCCTCGTACCTGCGCACGCAGAACGTGGGCGTGGTGGCCAGCGCCGCCTTCTCCACCGACGGCGATCCGCCCGACGCGGTGCGCATCTGCCTGGGCGGGCCCATGGGGCGGGAGGATTGCGACGAGGCGCTGCGGCTCATCGCCGACACGCTGACGCACCCGCAGCACCCGCACGCGACGCTGGGCTGAGCGGTTGGCCGCGCCGCGGCAGCGGCACCGGCCCGATGGCGGCCTGCGCCCGGTGCACAGGCGACGCGGCGCCGTGAAGACGCCAGCGACTCAGTGCCGCATCGGCGGGAGGATCTGGTGGCGGTCCACCCAGCGCGCGGCCTCGCGCTCGGCCACCTGCAGGGCCTGTGCGGCCGAGGTGCAGGGAACCACGTCGAGCGCGATGGCGATGCCGTTGGCGGGGTCGGCGTCGGCCTGGTACAGCACGCGGGGCGCGAACAGGTCGCATCCCAGGTCGTCGGCCATGCACACGAAGGTGCAGCCGCGGTATTCGAAGGCCTGCCCGGCCGGCGCAGGCACGCGGCTGGCGGCACCGGCGGCCGCCAGCGCCTGCGCCGCGCGGCGCCAGGGCCATCGGTCGACGTGCGCGTCCATCGTCGTTCTTGCGGGAGCGGCGGAAGCAGGCATCAAGTCCATGGCGGCGAGTCTCTTCGCGCCGTGCCGGTCCGCGTTTGTGGACAAGTGCCCGCCGCCGCGAAAGCGCCCGGCCCGAAGCCGTGCAGGACAACATCCCGACCCGCGTGCGACCCCGCGCAACGGGCTTGTGCGGTGGCATCCTCACGCATCGGTCGGCAGGCACCTGCATGCCGGCGTTTTCCAAGCAACCACCAAGAGCTGTTCCAGAGGTACACGCACATGATCAAGATCGGAATCGTTGACGACCACGCCGTGGTTCGCGCAGGCCTGCGCGACTTCTTCGCCACCCATGTGGACCTGCGGGTCGCCGGCGAGGCGGCCTCGGGCCGCGAGGCCATCGACCTGGTGCGCAACACCGAGATCGACGTGCTGGTGATGGACCTGTCGATGCCCGGCCAGAGCGGCATCGACGCCCTGGCGATGATCCGCGCCAAGGCGCCGGACGTGGGCATCCTCATCCTCAGCGGCTACCCCGAAGAGCACTACGCGATGAACCTCATCCGCCAGGGCGCCTCGGGCTACCTGAACAAGGACTGCGAGCCCGACGAGATCGTCAAGGCCGTGCGCACCATCGCGCTGGGCCGCCGCTACATCACGCCGGCCGTGGCCGACCTGCTGGCCAACCAGCTGGGCAAGAAGGAGAACACCGCGCCGCACGAGCAGCTGTCGGAGCGCGAGTTCCAGGTCTTCCTCAAGCTGGCCAAGGGCGAGACGGTGGGCAAGATCGGCGACGACCTGTCGCTGTCGGTCAAGACCATCAGCACCTACCGCACGCGCCTGATGGAAAAGCTCAACCTGCAGACCAACAGCGACCTCACGTACTACGCGATGAAGTCGCAGCTGATCGACTGATCGCACCCCGCGCGGCTTCGCGGCGGCGCCTCGCGCGCTGCGCCCCGAGCCGCGACACTCGCGGCATGACCGATGCCTACGCCGGCGACGAATCGCAGATCCAGCCGCCGCCTTCCTTCCTCGCCCTCTACACCGATCCTCGGCGCCAGCGCCTGCGCCTGCCGCTGGCCGAGGTGCGGGCCCGCTACGAGCTGTGCGAAGACCTCGCCCAGGCGCTGACGGAGCACGCCCGCACGCTCTCGCAGGGCGGCAGCGTGTCGGACGACGAGGTGCTGCAGCGCTGCCACGCCGGCCTGGCCACGCCCGAGTCGGGCCTCTCGCCCTCCGAGGCCGAGTGGGTGGTGCGGCGCCTGGCCGAGCTGCTGGATTGGGCACAGCCCGCGGCTTTCCGGCCGGCCGACTGAGGGCGCGCCTGCCGCCCGATTCGGGCATCGAAGCCGCCCGCCTGTCGGCTGCGGCTCAGCACGCCAGGCCGTGGCGCGGTAGGCTCGGCGGCAGAGACAAGCAAGACGCCCCGCCCCGACCATGAGCCTTCGCGCCCCTTCGGACAGCGCCGCCCTGGCGCGCCCTTCCACGCCATCCACCGCCGCCGCCGGCCTGCGCAGCCGGTGGGGCATGCTGCTGGTGCTGAGCACGGCCTTCACGCTGAGCCAGGCCTTCCGCACGCTCGCCGCCATCATGGCCGCGCCGCTGTCGGCCGAATTCGGCCTGTCGGCGCAGGCGCTGGGGGTGTTCGCCGGCGCCTTCCATTTCGCATTCGGCGCGCTGCAGCTGTTCATGGGCATCGGCATCGACATGAAGGGGCTGCGGCGCACGGTGCTGGTCGCCTTTCCGCTGGCGATCGCCGGCGCCGTGGTGTCGGCACTGGCGCCGAGCTTCACGGTGCTGGTCGTGGGGCAGGTGCTGGTCGGCGTGGGCTGTGCGCCGGCCTTCCTGGTGTGCACGGTGTTCATCGCCAAGCACTTCGCGCCCGAGCGCTTCGCGGCCGTGTCGGGCGCCATCCTCGGCCTGGGCAGCACGGGCATGCTGCTGACCGGCACACCGCTGGCGTGGCTGATCGAGGCCAGTTCGTGGCGCATGGGCTTCTGGGTGCTGGCCGGGTGCTCGGCCCTGGCCTGGCTCGCCATCGCGGCGGTGGTGCGCGAGCCGGAGCTGCCGGCCACGGGCCCGCGCGAGTCGCTGGGCGAGGCGGTCCGCACCTTCGGCACGCTGTTCGCGCTGCCGCACACGGCCGGCATCGTGGCGCTGGCGCTGGTCACCTATGCCTCCTTCGTCGCGCTGCGCGGCCTGTGGCTGGGGCCGATGCTGATGCAGCGCCACGGCTACTCGTTGCTCGACAGCGGCAACGTCGCCGTGCTGATGACGGTGATCGCACTGGTGGGTCCGCCCCTGTTCGGCCGGCTCGACCCCGGCCCGGTGCGGCGGCGGCGCTGGATCGTCGGCTTTACCTTCGCGGCAGCGGCGCTGTTCGGCGTGCTGGCGGTCGACACGCACGCGGCCGTGGACGTCGGCCTGGTGCTCGTCATCGGCCTGCTGACGGGCTACATGGTGCTGCAGTACCCGGACGTCAAGGGCGCCTATGCGCCGGCCGTCACGGGGCGGGCGATGGCCCTGTTCACCATGGCCATGTTCCTGGGCGTGGCGCTGATGCAGTGGATCACCGGCACCATCGCGTCGGCCGCGCAGTCGCATGGCATCGAGCCCTTCCTGGCCGTGTACGCCAGCATCGCGGCGATGCTGGTCGCCGGCGTGCTGGCTTATGTGTGGCTGCCGCAGCCACCCGTCGCCGGCGGGCCGCCGCGGGTGCCGGCGCAGCGCTGAGCGGCGGCGTCAGTCGCCGGCCTTGCGGTCGCCGGCCTTCTTCTTCCTCGTCCAGAAGGGCGCGGCCTTCTTCCGCCACCGGCGCAGCACGCGCCGTGCCGCTGCGCCCGCGGCCTCGTGCCGGGCCTGCAGCCAGCCGACCGCGAACCAAGCCCGTGGGTCCTGCGCGACGCGCGAGCGGTAGAGGGCCAGCGCCACGGCCTCGTCGTTGAAGCGGCCGAGCGCGTCCTGCGCCGGCCGCAGCCGCGCGAGGTAGCGCGCCGCCGCCTTGGGGTGGAACAGGGGCGCGGCGAACTCCGCGAGGTAGCGCAGGCGCTTGAGGCGCTTGCGCACGCGGTGCTGGCCTTCGGCGTCGAGGGTGTCGAAGCGCTCGCCGTCGCGCAGCACCTGGCGGTGCAGGCTGCGCAGCCGATCGCGCAGGTGCCGGCGCGCCCCCGCGGCGTCGAGGCCGGGCGCCGCGGCCGGGTCGGGCGGCGCCGCGCCATGGCCGATCAGCGCCACCAGCACCGCCTGGAACGCCGGTGCACGCACCGCGGCGCCGGGATCGTCCACGGCCGCGCCGCCCTCGCCCATGTCGATGGGCGGCGCACCCGCTGCATCCAGGGCGGCCCGTGCCCCGGCCAGCACCAGGGCCCGGTCGCGCTGCGCACCGAGCGCACGGAACGCCCCGACCAGCGGCGCCTCCCAGGCCGGATCGAGCCCCGGCGCGAGGGCATCGAGTTCGCGCAGCGCCGTGCGCAGGCGGCGCAGGCCGATGCGCAGCTGGTGCACCTGTTCGTCGTCGCGGCTGCCGGCCGCCAGTTCGCTGGCGTTGGGCAGGATCTGGGCGAGCGCATGCGCGATCACGGCCTGTTGCAGGGCGCGGCCGTCCAGGCCCGCGAACGAGGACGGCACCGGCGCCGCCTTCACGGCCGCCACCGCGGCGACGTCGTGCATCAGGCGTTCGCCCCGCTCGGCCTTGGAGACCGTGCTGAACCACAGCCCGTGCCGCTGCGACCAGGCCTGCGCCAGCGCGACCAGGCCGCGCACGTCGCCACGCAGCAGCTCCAGTTCCAGCTCGCACACCGGTGCCACGCGCAGCGCGCCGTCGGCACCACGCGCACGGATGCGGCCGGTGTCGAGCGCGATCTCGACGGCCGCGCCGCCGCTGCGCACCTCGCGCGTCAAGCGCTCGATGTCGGTCGCGTAGCTGTCGCGCAGCGGCCCGTCCGCATCGCGAAGCACGGCGAGCAGCCGATCGCCGACCGGCGTGCCGGCATGCAGTTGCGGATCGGCCACCAGCGCGTCGCCGCCTGTCTGCGGGCCGAGGTCGACGTTGTGCTCCCAGCGCTGCAGCGGCCCGTCGCCGGCCGCCTTCACCGTCTGCACCCAGCGCGGCCCTTCCTGGCGCAGTCGCAGCACCATGCCCGCCGCGGCCAGCGCACCGCCCGGCGTGTCGACGTAGCGCGCCTGCAGCCGCGTGCGCCGCACGGCGCCGCGGCGCAGCGCCGCCTCGACGGCCTGGAGCCGCTCGGGCGGGATGCAGAACTTGAACTCGATTTCCATGGAAGGCCGGCGATGTTGATCGCACGATGCTCGCACAGGCCGGCCGATGCCGACTTGACCGGGATCGACCGCGCGCGGCGTCGGCCCATGCCGGCGCGCGGCATTTGCCGACGCAGCGGCCCTCCGGCGACGGCCACACTGTTGCGCCCTCCCTCCTGCCCCTTCGCCATGCGCCTCAAAGCCACCAACCTGCTGCGTGTCAGCAACGAACAGCCCTGTCCCGTCGTCGCCATGCTCCGTCCGCGCAGCGGCCTGGCGCAATGGATGGTGAGCGAGCGCTACGAACTCAAGCCGTGGGTGCCGACGGTCGAGTACACCGATCCCTCGGGCAACCTGTGCCAGCGCTTCACGGTGCCCGCCGGCGGCATGTGCATCGAGGTCGAGGTGGTGATGGAGACCGAGGACGAGTTGGCCGTCGCGCCCGACGCGCCGCCCACGCCGACGGAGCAGCTGCCCGACCACGCCCTCATGTACCTGCTGCAGAGCCGCTACTGCCCGTCGGACAAGATGGAAGACCGTGCGCGCGAGATCGTGAAGGGCCTGCAGCCGGGCTATGCGCAGGTCGAGGGCATCCGCCGCTGGATCCACGAGAACCTGAAGTACGAATACGGCGTGAGCGACGCCAGCACCGACGCGCTGGGCACGCTGGAGAACGGGGCGGGCGTGTGCCGCGACTTCTCGCACGTGGGCATCGCGCTCACGCGGGCGCTGCACATCCCGGCGCGCCAGGTGGTCGGCTACCTCTACGAGCTTGATCCGATGGACATGCACGCCTGGTTCGAGGCGTTCATCGACGGCCGCTGGTACACCTTCGATGCCACGCAGAGCGAACCGCGTGGCGGCCGCATCGTGGTGGGCTACGGCCGCGACGCGGCCGACGTGGCCTTCATCTCCAACTACGGCCCGCTGGAGATCGAAGAGATGCAGGTGCAGGTGACCCGCGTCGACGGCCAGACCTGAGGCCTGGCGGCGCCGCATGCGCGGTGCCGCAAAGCGCTGGAACGCTCAGTTCCAGCCGCGGTGCCAGCCGTAGCGCGGGTGGTACCAGCCCCAGCCATAGCGCGGGTGGTAGCGCCATGCGTAGCCCGGCGCGGGCAGGGCGTAGCTCGGCTCGACATACACGACACCCGGCGGCGGTGCATAGCGCTCGATGACCACCGGCGGCGCGGGTTCGACCACCACGGGCGGTGGCGGGTGGTGATGGACCGGCGGGGGCGGCGGTGGTGCCACCACGCAGCCGCCGAGGACCAGGGCGATCAGGCCGGAGGCGGCCAGTGCGAAACGGGTTCCGTGTGTTGTTGTCGGTCTCATGGCTCGATGAAGTTGAAACGCGGATCGGCCGGGTTAGGTCAAGGCGACGCACTGTCCACCCATCCGCTGTCGTTCAACGTCCACCGCACGCGGCCGATGACAGGGTGCGTGTCCACGTTGGTATCGGGTTGTTGTCGGCCCGCGGCCCGATGTCTCCGGTGCGCAGGTCGTGGTCATGTCGCGGTCAGGCGTCAGGGCCGCACGGCCTTGCGGTGCATGCGGCGCGATGCGCGCACGGCCTTGCGCTGGCGCTTCTGCCAGCCCGACACCACCGCGCTCGCGACCGTGGCGGCGCCCAGCCAGAGCAGCTGTTTCATGAGCCCCTCGGTCGCCCGCTGCATGCGCGCATCGATCTCGGCCTGCGCGGCCGCGGTGCGTGCGATGGCGGCATGGTCCGGCACGTCGGTGGCCGCCGCCGCGCTGGTGGCCGCGGCCACCGTACCTGCCGCCGCGTCGGTGCCGGCCTCGGCCACCGCGGCGGCGGTCTCGGTCGCAGCCACGGCCTGCGCACCCGCCACCGAGCCGTGCGCATGGGCGTACACCTTGGTGAACTCGGCGCCCAGCAGGAAGATCTGCGCCGCGTAGTAGACCCAGGCCAGCAGCACGACCAGCGAGCCGGCCGCGGCGTAGGACTCGTTCATGCCGCTCTTGCCCAGGTACAGGCCGATCGCGAACTTGCCGACCTCGAACAGCACGGCGGTCACCGCGGCGCCGATCCACACGTCGTGCCAGGCGATCGGCGCCGTGGGCATGAACTTGAAGATCATCGCGAAGAGCAGGGTCGTGATGCCGATCGACACGGCGATGTTGAGCATCTGCAGCAGCACCGCCCAGCCCGGCAGGTAGCCGCCGGCCCAGGTGCCGAACGCGGCCACGATGGTGCTCACCAGCAGCGACACCATCAGCAGGAAGGCGAGCGCCAGGATGAGCCCGAAGGACAGCACCCGGGCTCGCAGCAGCGACCACACGCCGCTGGGCTTGGCGGCGGCAGGCACGTGCCAGATCCGGTCCAGCGCACTCTGCAGTTCGGCGAACACCGTGGTCGCTCCAACCAGCAGCACGCCGACGCTCAGGAGGCCCGCCAGCAGGCCCTTCGAGGGCTCGCTCGCACTCTTGACCAGGCCCTGCACGGCCAGCGCACCGTCGCGCCCGATGAAGCCCGAGAGCTGCGTGACGATCTCGCCCTGCACCGCCTCGCGCCCGAACAGGGCGCCGGCCACCGCGATCACGATGACCAGCAGCGGCGCCAGCGAGAAGATGGTGTAGTAGCTGATCGCCGCGCCCATGCTGGGCGCGAAGTCGTCGGACCAGGCGGTGACGGCCTTCTTGCCGAGGTCGAGGAACTGCTTGGGATGCATGGCGGCACGTTGCGTGAGCGTTGATCGCCGAGCATGGGCCAGCGCGGCGCCCCGCACGATGCGCCGGACGCGAAGCCGTGGGTAGGCGAAGAGGCTGCCCGCGGCATCGCCCCGCGCGGACACAGCGCATCGGATGCGCCGAGAATGCGCGACCGATCCTCGTTCCCCCCAGCATTCGCTTGCCATGACCATCACCAAGGACACCGTCGTCACCCTCCGCTACAAGGTCTCCGACCCCAAGACGGGCCAGCTCATCGAGGCCGCCAAGGAGCCCATGGCCTACCTGCACGGCGGCTACGACAACACGCTGCCCAAGATCGAGGAAGCCCTCGAAGGCAAGGACACCGGCTTCCAGACCACGCTGACGCTGGCGCCCGCCGATGCCTTCGGCGAGCGCGACGAGTCCCTGCTGCGCACCATCCCCAAGAGCGAGTTCCCGCCCGGCGTGAAGGTCGGCGGCCAGCTGCAGGGCCAGCTCGACGACGGCACGCAGCACGTGTTCAACGTCGTCAAGATCAAGGGCCCGCAGGTGCTGCTCGACGGCAACCACCCCTGGGCCGGCCGCACGCTAAAGTTCGGCCTCACCGTCGTCGACGTGCGGCCTGCCACCGAGGAAGAGATCGCCCACCGGCACGTGCACGGGGCGGGCGGGCATCACCACTGAAGGCGTCGCGCCCTCGCGATGGCGGTGAGGCCGCCGAGCGCGGCGTCGATGCCCGTGGGCCGATGCTCAGCGTGTGAAGGTGTTGGCCACGCGCCGCGACGCGAGCAGGTAGGGCACGCCCACCGCGCACAGCACGGCCAGCGGCACGGCGGCACGCCAGGGGTTCGTGCCGGCGTCCCAGGCCACCGGCAGCTGGCCGGCCCACAGCGCGCCGATGCCCTGCAGGCCCAGCGCCAGGCCGAAGAAGGCGATCACGCGGCCGGGCGCGCTGGCGCGACGGCGAAAGAACGCTGCCGCCGCCCACACGCCGACGACGAAGCCGACCAGGCCGGCCAGGATCTCGAAGTGCAGCAGCGAGGGCAGCAGCGGGTGGTAGCCCGCAGCGTCGGGCGAGGCCAGCTGCGCCCAGGCGCCGGGCTGCAGCAACTGGTGCACGGTGCGCGCCACGTCCGCCAGCAGGTACAGCGGCGCAGCCAGCAGCGCGAGGGCCGGCAGCAGCAGCCAGCCGGCCAGCCCCTCGGGACCGGGTCCCGATGCGGCCGCATGGCCCGCAGCCGACGGCGGGAACGACGAGGAAGAGGACAGCAGCATCGCGGCGACTCCACGGTGACGAATGGCCCCAGCGTAGCGCGACCCGCCATGTCCCTGCCCGGTCGTTGGGCATAGGACCCCTCCGCCGTTGGTTCGACGGGGCTCCCCCGCGGCGGCTTCAGTGCAGCGAGAGGCTGCCGCAGTAGGCGAGGAATTCCTCGAGCTCGCTGGACTTGTCGAAGACGGCGTTGGCGCCGAGTTCGGTGCAGCGCTCGCGCATGGCCGGCGTGGCGTAGTTGCTGAGCACCACCACGCGCTGGTCGGGCCGGCGCCGCTGGCAGGCCTCGACGATGCCCAGCCCCGACCCGTCCTTGAGGAAGAGATCGATCACCGCCAGCCGCCAGTCGGCCGCGTGGTCGCGCGTGAGCCAGGCGATGGCGTCGTCCTGCCCCTCGGCGACGCCGACGACCTGCGTGTCGCCCAGCTCCTCCATGGTGGGGATGAGGCTGTGGCGGATGAGGGCGTTGTCTTCGACGAGAAAAGCGGGAGCGGGCATGAGCAAACCCTGTGGTGTGTTGTGCTTGTACATGGAACTTAAGGCCGTGCGCTGCGATGTCAGTGGGTGCGACACCGGCTGCAGGCGCAGGACCAGGCCTACGCCGCGGTGCAGCATGCGTATGTCCGCTCCTGATTTCATAGCGTCCTGCGCAGCGCGGGCGCACGATCGGGGCCTTTCGACCTGGGGTTTTTGCGCGGCGCCGTTAAAATCCGCACAGGGTGTCCGGCGGCCTCGCGCCGGGCAGGTTCATGCGCAGGTCGGGCCGCCGCGCGGAATGGACCGTGCATGAACACCCTGTCGTCTCCCACGACCCTTCAGGTCGTCGCCGCCGCGCTCTTCGCGCTGGCCCTGATCCACACCTTCGCCGCGCGCCAGTTCGAGCGCCTGGCCCATCGCTACCCGCGCCATGGCGGCCTGTTCCACCTGCTGGGCGAGGTCGAGGTGGTCTTCGGCGCCTGGGCCATCGTGCTGGTGGCCGCGATGGCGCTGCTGCAGGGCGGCGCGCAGGCGCTGGCGTATGCCGAATCGCGCCAGTACACCGAGCCGCTCTTCGTGTTCGCGGTGATGGTGGTGGCGGCCTCGCGCCCGATCCTGGTCGCGGTGCAGGCCGGTGTCGACGCGCTGGCCCGTGCACTGCCCGTGGCCACGCCGCTGGCCCGCGCCTGGCTCGGCCTGGCGGGCGTGCCCCTGCTGGGCTCGCTCATCACCGAACCGGCGGCCATGACGCTGGCCGCGCTGATGCTCGCGCCGCAGGTCTTCCATGCCGGGGTGCCGCAGCGGCTGAAGTACTTCGCGCTGGGCGTGCTGTTCGTCAACGTGTCCATCGGCGGCACGCTGAGCGCCTTCGCCGCGCCGCCGGTGCTGATGGTGGCGGCGGCCTGGGGATGGGATTCGCTTTTCATGCTGCAGACCTTCGGCTGGAAGGCGGCGATCGCGGTCGTGCTGAACGCCACGCTGGCCACCGTCGCGCTGCGGCGTCACCTGCTCGCGCAGCCCGCGCCGGCCGGCCTGGGCAGCCCCGGCATGCCGCCGCTCGCGGTGGTGCTGGCGCACTTCGGCTTCCTGGCCGGCGTGGTGCTGCTGGCACACCACCCGG
>Ga0308159_1003299_pt1 | contig 16507 bp, 12 predicted proteins | sample PhyCR1_FD_201040 | JGI IMG/M metagenome (GOLD analysis project Ga0308159, IMG submission 201040) | Phyllosphere microbial communities from UC Gill Tract Community Farm, Albany, California, United States - DLSLC.R1 | ecosystem: Host-associated > Plants > Phyllosphere > Unclassified | place: USA... | reverse complement strand
CATAATTTTTTCAAAAAAGCAATGCTGAATAACTCATCTCTACGGTAAATCCCCAACCAGTATTTGTTATTGTAACGATTTAAGCCTTCATAATAGGGTAGGTTAAAATTGGATAAAATCACAGGCTGTTCGGCTATTTTTAAAACGAAGTTATCCTCGTCCAGCAAATCAAAAAGATCTTCTCCTTTGGCCATTTCATTGTCGATAAAGAGTGATGGATGGGCCATGATAATTTTTTCTATTGCTTTGGTAAGCTTAGCAATTTGTGTGGTATAACCCAGTTTTTTCCATTCATAAATTACGTTGGTTTTAGGGAAACGGATAATCAAATGCCAATAATGTTCTGCCTGTACAGAGGCTACCCAGTTAATGTTACCCGTAAGCATAGGGGTAAAGCTCTGATTGCCATCGCAAATATTCACTTTAACACGGGGCTTAAAATCAATATCATCTAAAATATCTTTATAAACACCACCGGTTACCCAGGTATTTCTAATGAATATTTCTTCAGCAGGATAGGAGCTAATAATGTTCGGAAATTGGTTTTTGCCAACCTCGTACTCAATACCAATCATATCCAGTTCGCCGGTAAATGTTGCCAAATTATACGTCGCTGCATCAACCAACAGCTGTTGCCGAAGGCCAAAACGTACAAATGAGATCTTGACTTTCGTTGCAGCAACCAGAATATTATACAGGTTGCCCGGAGAAATTATTCCGCCCGGAAAGTTGATGATAACTGTTTGATCCATCTCTACTGGTTTATAAGTCCGAATTCTACCATGGCCTTCGGGAAATTCTTATTCTCGTGCCCCGGTCTACAGAGTTTTAAAAGTGCAAACCGTTGGATGTCTGTTAAAACGTGCCATTGAGATATGGAAATTTCAAGCTTATCTTCACTTAATTTTTCTTCGAGTATTTTCGGAATTTCAGTTGAGTTTTGCCAGGCTGGCTGATTATCTACTGGAATGGAGGTAGCTTCTTTTCCGGTATGCTTCGTAATTAACCGGATCAGATTTTTTCGATAATATTTAATTTCTTCAGAGGATGAAGTTGGCAGCAAAGCCAGTTCCACCCGCTCAGCTGGATGGAATCTTCTCCATTCGCCGAGTTTGAGTTTAATGCCTGCCAAATCCATTTTAAAGCGAACCACCATCGGGATGCAACGAATATTTTCTTCCATAAAATCTTCTTCAAAATCGAAATATTCGATGCCCTGTAGGTGTTTAAATTCTGAGGGCCTTGTTATTACATTCATCATCATTAAAATTTATGCTAAAATAACTTCAGGTATGGTTTTCGGTATGTTTACAAAAGAATCTAAAATAGCCTTTACTTCTGGCCTGCAACTGCCACAGCCCATACCAGCACCGGTAAGTTGGCACAATTGCAGATGATCTTTGCATCCATCTTTTATCTTGTTAATCAAATTGCCTTCACCAACATTATTACAGCTGCAAACTGTTTTGCCAATAATGGATTCTGCTGTTTTTCCACTTCTTAAAAGCTGAAGTCTTTTTTCGCTCAGCTCCATCTTATTTTCGATAAGATTTTTAAACTCCAAAAATTCGCTTTTATCTCCAATTAAGATTGCGCCAACCAATTTATCATTCTGTACAATACACTTTTTATAGTAACGTTTTGCCTTATCAATAAAAATAATTTCCTCAAAAGTTGGGTCATTGCCAGGTATTTCGGCCAGGCCCAAAGAGCATAATTCCAGGCTATGCATCTTTAAAATATTCATTAACAAACTGCCCTGATAAAATTTAGCAATATCACCGCAAAGGTATCTTGCTACGATTTCGGCCTGCTGCTCTGCCGCTGCGGTGATGCCATACATTTGGCCATCAAATTCGGCTATCTCACCAACGGCGTAAATGTTCTCTTCACTCGTTCTCAAGTACTCGTCTACAACAACGCCTCTTTTGCAATCAATACCCGCATTCTTAACCAATTCAACATTGGGAACGGTTCCTATGGCAATAATCAACGATTCGCAATCGATCATCAATCCGCCTTTTAAACGCACCCCTGAAACATTCCTTTCTCCGATTACCCTTTCAATTTCATCGTTATAAAAGATTTCAATACCCTTGCTGATCAGTTCTTCATGAAGCAGCTCACTGCCTGTTGCATCTAACTGGCGCCCCATTAACCTTGAAATTCTTTGAATAATAGCCACCTGCGAGCCTTTCTCTGCCAGTGAAGCGGCCATTTCAATACCCAGCAAACCTCCACCAACAATCACCACTTTTCCTCTTGCTACATGGGCATGTTGCGTAAAACGGTCTGCATCATTGCGGCTTCTCACGGTAAAAATTCCGTTTAACTGCGGAAGGTCTTTCAACATAAAGGCCCTGCTTCCGGTAGCTAAAAGCAACACATCGTAATAATGAATTTGGCCATTGCTATCTACAACAGTTTTTTCAGATTTATTAATTTTTTCTATGCCTACTCCGCGGTGTAGTTTAATGCGAAGATCAATTTCTTCATTATCGGTCATTTTAACCAGGTTGTGCCAGGGCAATGTGCCAGTAATGTAATCGGGCAACAAAACCCGATTGTAGAATGGCAAATTTTCCCTGCTAAAAATTGCAATATCGTCTTCAGCATTTAGTGCCCGGTAGCTTTTTACGAAACCGCAAGCGCCTGCACCCGCACCTACTACAATAATTTTTTGCTGCTGTTTTTGATAACGTCTTACCTCGACGGCAGTATATTTGAAATCGGGTTCCTTACTTAATGGGTCTATAAGATTATGGGTAACATTATTTGCCCGGTTTAAATCGTTTTTTAAAATTTTGCCCCAGTGCATAGGCATAAAAACCACGCCTTCTTTAATATCGTCAGAGAGTTTTGCTTTCAATCTTACATTTCCCCTCAAACTGTTCATTTCTACTACATCATTGTTTTTGATCTTTCTTTTTTCCGCATCTGCGGGATGAATTTCTAAAAACGATTCGCTGATATGTTGGTTGAGTTTGTTTACTTTTCCAGTTTTGCTTCGGGTATGCCATTGGTCTCTTATTCTGCCTGTGGTTAAAATAAGAGGATGTTCGGGCGTAAGCGCTTCCGATTGATTCTCATCATTAAAAGAAACAATATTGGCCTTTTTATCGGCTGTGTAGAACTGATGATCTGTAAATAACCTGGCAGTTCCAAAGGTTTTGCCGTCTTTTGGGTATGGCCACTGAACAGCTCTTTTCGCTTTTAGGATAGCATAATTTAACCCGCTGATATCGATGTTAGTGCCCGCTGTAAGTGCAGCATGTTCATTGTAAATTGCAGCAGAATCTTTAAAAGAGAAGCCTTTGAAACCCATTTTTTCTGCAAAGCGACAGATGATTTCTGCGTCAGGCAGTGCTTCACCAGGAGCTTCTAAAACTTTGCTCAAGTGAGAGATGTATCGACCAGCATTGGTCATTGTGCCTTCTTTTTCGGCCCATGCTGCGGCGGGCAAAACTACATCTGCATATTCCAAGGTTTCTATTTTGTTGCTGATGTCTTGTACGACTACGAATTTCGCTCTTTTAAGTCCTTCTTCCGCTTTACGTACATCTGGAAGGCTAATTAATGGGTTCGTGCACAAAATCCATATTGCTTTCAGCTTTCCGGTATTCAGTTCATCAAACATTTCTGTTGCAGTTAACCCAGGTTTTGCCTGGATACTTCCTAAAGGGATTTGCCAGAATTTTTCTACTTCATTGCGATGGTTTTTATTAGCCAGATTTCGATGAGCAGGCAAAAGGTTACTCAAGCCGCCAACTTCTCTACCGCCCATGGCATTGGGTTGCCCGGTTAGGGAAAAAGGACCACTTCCAGTTTTACCGATGTGGCCGGTAATCAGGTTGAGATTAATGAGCGATAAGTTTTTGTTTGTACCCACCACACTTTGGTTAAGGCCCATGGTCCACATGGCAATAAAACCTTTCGCATTGCCGATGTAGGAGGCTGCCAAACGAATATCGCTTTCTTCAAGTCCACAAATTAATGCCGCCTGTGCCAGGGAAGTCTCGAAGACAGTGGTTCGATAGGCTTCAAATCCATTGGTATGTGAAGAGATAAATTCTTGATCTATTTTTCCGTTTTCTATTAAACATCTCCCCAAGGCGTGATGCAAGGTAATATCCGTACCTGGATTTACCTGTAAATGAACATCGGCAAGCGCACAGGTTTGCGTTTTCCTGGGGTCACTCACGATAATTTTCAGGTTTGGATTTTTTTCTTTTGCGGCCTCTACCCGGCGCCATAAAATAGGATGGCACCAGGCAGGGTTTGCACCAGCCACGAAAATACAATCGGCAATTTCAATATCATCATAACTAATGGGTACGGTATCTTCGCCCAAACTCATCTTGTAACCCACAACTGCACTGCTCATACATAAACGGCTATTGGTATCGATGTTATTACTGCCGATAAAACCTTTAATTAATTTATTAACAACATAATATTCTTCCGTTAAACATTGGCCACTGGCATAAAACGCAACACTATCAGGCCCATGTTTAGCAATTAACGCCTTAAAAACCATCGCTGTGCGCTCCAAAGCAGTATCCCAGCTTACGCGTTGTAAGGGCATACTTTTATGGTATCGCATAGCGGGATAAAGCAATCTATCGCTCTTATCATTCGCAGTGTAATGCAAATTCATCCCTTTGCTACATAACATTCCTTTATTTACCGGATGATCTTTATCTCCCTCAACTGTAATCCGTTGTTGGTTATCCTTGCCAAGCACAATACCGCAGCCAACCCCGCAATAGCAGCAGGTAGTGGTGTTGTTATCGGGAATGTTCGATTTCTCTTTCAATTGCTAAGCCTCAAATAATGGATTATAAATTTAATTTCCTGCAGCGAGTATCATGGTTTCTACTGTAGATTTCTTTTTTGCCATCACTGTTCGGAAAATGAACACAGCGATACCAATTACGAGAATGATATAGCCAAGAAGCGTAAATGCTGAAGTATAATCGATTAAATCTTTTTGAATGGTTTGCCCGTTTTCGATAACATTTTTGGTTAAGTGGCTGGCTTCCGATTTAAACAGGAAAGCGATCAGCATGGCGCCAATGTTTCCGCCGGCACCAACAATGCCAGCAACACTGCCAACTGCCACTGGATTGATGAAGGGAACCAAGCTGTAGGTGGCGCCATTGGCCATTTTCAAGCTCAAACCGAAAACAAACATCATAATGATAGCCATTCCGATGTCGCCAGATTTAGCAAACCAGATTAAACCGATTCCTTCAATAAGTAAAAGCACCGATAACAGAAGTGTTTTCCCGTCAAAACCCCATATTTTACCAATTTTATCAGCGAAAATGCCACCTAATGGTCTGGCAAAAATGTTAATCCATCCAAAAATTCCTGCTACTAAACCGGCAATGGCAATGGTGGCTCCGAAAGAATCAGTAAAAAAGATTGGCGCAAAATTATCAACCGTTATTTCCACACCAAAACAGGCGGCGTAAGCAATGGTTAAAATCCAGGTGCGGTAATCTTTTGCAGCGATTAAAAATGTGTTTTTACTGGTTTTTATGATTTCGTCTTTAAGATTTTTATAATCCCCCTGTGGACTATCCTGTGTATATCGATGATATAAAAATGCGCATACTAATAGCATTATCCCAGGGAAAATCATGGCATAACGCCAACTATCTGCTGAGCTACAAAAACCTAAAGCAGTTAAGGCTGATGCAAGTAATGGCATAAATACGTTAGCAGCTCCACCACCAGCATTACCAAAACCTCCTGCAGTAGCGTTTGCTGTCCCTTTAACGTTTGGCGCAAACATGATAGAGGTATGGAATTGGGTAATGACGAATGATGCGCCTATAACGCCAATGGCTAACCGGAAAAGTAAGAAAGAAGTGTAAGATTGGCTAGTGCCGATTAAGAGGACCGGAATGGCACAAAGCACTAAGAGCCACGTGTATATAATTTTCGGTCCAAATTTATCGATTAACCTGCCAATTAATAAACGGGCGACAATGGTTGCAGATACGGATGCAATTTGAATGTTGCCAACCTCATCTTTGGTGAGGTGTAGTTGTTCTCTTGCTATTTTCATTAATGGTGCCATCCCGAACCATGCAAAAAAGCAAAAGAAGAAGGTGAGCCAGGTAATATGAAAGGTTTTCATCTGTACTCCTTTCAACGAAAAGATATTAAGTTTCTCTAGGGGTTTATTTATAGTTTGAGCTGTCATAAGGGTCTAGATTTAATTCGTTCTTATTAAAATTTATAGCCGATTCCGGCACCAACATTCCATTCGCCATCTTTTACAGCCGTTTTTGCATTATAATATAAGGGCACCTGAATGGCCAGATGATGAAAAACTGCGGTAAGGCCGAAGCCCAGATTGGGAGTAAGCAAACTATTTTTTGGTGCTCCCGGATTTACTTTATCTTCTTTGATTCTTAAACTCGGCAGCAATCCTGCTGCTATGGAATAGGGTTTCTTAACAAATTTAATATTCGGCCCCACGCAATTGATATAAGCGCTTTTATCTACATATCCGGCTACGATTATCCCATCAAATAGTGCTAATTTGGTTTGAGCTTTACCCTGAAATGAAAGCATAGCTATGGCCAGGCAGCTTAAAAAAGCCACATATTTCTTAATTTTCATTATCTATTTTTTGCTTTAATAGTGTTTACAAATGATGATTTTGTGGTTCATCTAAGTTAACCGCGATATATACAGTTCCATCTTCAATTTTTACAGGATAAGTTTTTATGGCGCATTCATCGCCACTTAAACATTCGCCTGTTTTTAGTGAAAAGTTCATTTTATGAAAAGGGCATGCTACTTTAGGTTCGTCTGTAATGGTTCCAATCATGCCTCGGCTTAAAGCCATTTGTTTTTTGTGCGGGCATTCATTCTGCGTGGCATACCACTCGTTTCTTCTGGTAAAATAGAAGAGTGCAATTTGCTCCTCTCCATATTTTACGCACACACCTCCATTTTCCACTGCATCCTCCACACGGCATGCAGCTAACCAATTAGTTGTTGTTTCTGTCATAATCTTTAGTTTAGGGTTTGATGATTTGTTGGTTGATTATATTTGGTTAGACTTTTTTCCATTCAGGAGTTTTTTTCTGCCCACGCATCTCTACAAACTCAATCGTTGGGTCTTTATCCTCTGGTGCATTAACGAAGTGAGAAAAACGCTTTCTAATAGCTGGATTCTCCACCGCTTCTTTCCATTCACACTGGTAGGTTGAAACCAGATTTTCTATTTCTGCTTCCCATTTTTCAGCCATTCCCAGGCTATCGTTGATAACAACATTGCGTAAATATTCCATTCCGCCTTCCATTTTGTTTAACCAGGTTGCTGTTCTGGTTAATGGATCGGCTGTCCGGATGTAAAACATCAAAAAGCGATCGATATATTTTATGCAGGTATCGCTGTCCAAATCGGCAGCCAACAATAAAGCATGTTGCGGTTTGCTTCCGCCATTTCCGCAAACGTAGAGGTTCCAGCCTTTTTCTGTCGCGATGATTCCAAAATCCTTGCTTTGGGCTTCTGCACATTCTCTAATGCAACCGCTTACGGCCGATTTAAATTTATGCGGCGCTCTGATTCCGCGGTATCTCTCTTCAATTCTAATGGCAAAACTGACACTGTCGTGTAAGCCAAACCGGCACCAGGTGCTTCCAACACAGCTTTTTACGGTACGCAGTCCTTTGCCGTAAGCATGTCCGCTTTCGAAACCAGCGGCAATCAGTTCCTCCCAAATGATTGGAAGATCATTCAGGTGAGCGCCAAACATATCGATTCTTTGTCCACCCGTTATTTTGGTGTACAGGTTGTATTTTTTAGCTACTTCGCCAATAACAATTAATTTATCAGGTGTAATTTCCCCGCCTGGAACGCGTGGTACTACCGAATATGATCCGCCTTTTTGAATGTTGGCCAGGAAACGATCGTTACTATCTTGTGCAGTGTCATTTCCTTTTTTAAGGATCATTTCATTCCAAAGGCTAGCCAATAGCGATGAAACCAATGGTTTACAAACCTCACAACCATCAGATTGACCAAATTCATTCAATACATCATCATAATTTTTTAAATTATGGATGTGAATCAGGTCGTAAAGCTCTTGTCGGCTGTAGTTAAAATGTTCGCAGATTACATTCCTTACATATTTACCTTGTGCTTTTAAGGTGTGAAGCATTAAATCTTTAACCATCGGCATGCAACCACCACAGCCTGTTCCTGCTTTGGTACATTTTTTTATGTCATCTAAAGTTTCGCAGCCCTGATCGATTATTGAACTGCAGATCCCCCCTTTTGTTACGCCCTCACAACTGCAAATTAAAGCTGCATCTGGTAAGCTTTCAATCCCTGCGCCAACTTGCTCTCCACCGCGGCTACCCAATATTAATTCTTCAGGATCTGCAGGTAACAAGATTTGGTTAACACTGGTTTGCAACAGCATATTATATGCTGTTGCGTCGCCAATTAAAATACCTCCTAAAAGGTATTGCCCGTCATTACTAATGTTTATTCTTTTATAAATTCCTTTGTGTTTATTTTCAAAAACAATGGTTCTGCAATCTGGCTCATTAATAAAAGGATCGCCGAAACTGGCTACATCAATGCCGATTAATTTAAGTTTGGTGCTCATATCAAAGCTTTTAAATGATTTCGATTGAGCACATAGATTAGAAGCCAGCACTTCAGCCATTTCGTAACCTGGAGCTACAAGTCCATAAATCATTTCTTCGAACAGAGCACATTCCCCGATGGCGAAAATGCAGGGATCATTGGTTTGCATTTCGGCATCCACTATAATTCCCCCTCTTGGTCCCACATCTATTCCACACTTTCTAGCTAACTCATCCCTGGGTTTAATCCCGGCAGAAATAACCAATATATCGGTGGCCAGTTCACTACCATCGCTAAATTTTAATCCGCCAATATTAGTTTCGCCTTCAATGCTGCTGGTGTTTTTGTTCAAGTAGATCTGAAGGCCCAAATCTGCTAACATCGATTTCAACATTTCACTTCCGGCCATGTCGATTTGTCTTGGCATCAATCGCGGTGCAAATTCAATAATGCTGGTTTCCTCAATTCCTAAATCAATTAAAGCTTTTGCGGCTTCGAGGCCTAGTAGGCCGCCACCAATTACCGAAGCTTTTTTTGCGTTTTTGGCGTAGCCGGCGATAAGATCAAGATCATCAATGGTGCGGTAAACAAAAACACCCTCTTTCTCTATGCCTTTTATATGAGGTACAAATGCAGAAGAGCCCGTGGCGAAAACCAAAAAATCGTAACGATAAACTTCGCCAGTTGAGGTGGAAACTGTTTTCGCCGCTCTATCTACCTCGACAACGGGATTGTTAAGGTGTAAATCAATTTCCTGTTCTTCATACCAACTGGCCGTAGACATAGAAAGGTCTTCTGCTGTTTTACCGTTAAAATACTCACTTAAATGAACACGGTCGTAAGCCCTGTGCGGCTCTTCTCCAAAAATAATTAGTTTGAACGAATCTGATTTGGATTTAAGTTTGTCACAGAACTTATATCCAACCATTCCATTTCCGATTATAATTATCTTTAATTTATTCATGATTTAAGGTGATTTTAGTTTATTGATGATTTTAGGGGTTGGTTTTTGTAAATTTTATGTTCAAACAGTTCTATTCGGCATATAAATTCTTAATTAACTATAAAATTTCATGTACATTTTGTAATTAATATGATTTTTGATATTCAAATATAGATTTTTTTTGGTTAAAAGTTTATTAAATATGATTTTTGTCATAAAATTTTGTGATTTTTAATAATTTATCATCACTTTTATATCTTAATAATTAAATAATTTAAAATAATAGACAAAAAAATGGCTGAATTTGGACTTTTTATAATGGGTGCAGGTCCTGGTGACCCAGAATTATTGACAATGAAAGCATATAATGTGCTCAAAAGGGCAGAAGTTGTGCTTTATGATAATTTAAGTAATCAAAAATTGCTTGAAATTGCGCCCAAAGGCTGCGAAATGGTGTACGTGGGTAAAAAACCTTATGAAAAATGTACGCCTCAAGAAAAAATTAACGAATTAATTGTTAAATACGCCAAACTAAAGCGAGTTGTGGTGAGGTTAAAAGGTGGCGACCCTTTTATATTCGGTAGAGGTTTTGAAGAAACTTTGTATGCTGAAGCACATGGGATCAAATCGCATTACATACCAGGAATTAGTAGCATGCAGGGCTCAGGTTTTATTGATGTGCCTTTAACCCACCGCGGAATTAGTGAGAGTGTTTGGATTATTACCGCCACAAAAAAAGATGGAAGCCTTTCTAAAGATTTGGCTTGTGCTATGAAAACCTCGGCTACCGTAGTGATTTATATGGGAATGAAAAAACTCGCTGAAATTTCTGCGGCATATAAGTTAGCCGGTTTAGGATCAACACCTGCGGCAATTATTCAGCATGCTACATTGCCTCATCAAAAACAAGGAACTTGTGAAATTAAAGATATTCAGGAAATGGCGCTGAAAGAAGGGTTATCTTATCCAGCCATTATTGTAATAGGTGATGTAGTAAAGGTTAGGGAAATTGTGTCATCACAACAATATTTTAAACAGGCAGTTGCGGTATAAATCAAAAAAAAGGTCTAAGAAATTAATCCTAGACCATATTTTATGAAATAGATTGCTACTTTGCTAGGTTCTCCCCATCACGGAGGAAAAGACAATGAAGATTGTTTGGATTATTTAAATTCTCTGAAATCCTGCCCGTCTTTAATGTTCAACAAGCTTTCGTAAATTAAGCTGATCACATTATCAACATCTTCTTTGTGCACCATTTCTACTGTGGTATGCATGTAGCGTAAAGGCAAAGATATCAATGCCGAAGGAACCCCGCCGTTTGAGTAAGCAAATGCATCAGTGTCCGTTCCCGTTGAGCGTGAAGAAGCTTGACGTTGGAATGGGATTTCGTTTTTCTCAGCCGTTTTGATTAGTAATTTATTCAAATTGGTTTGGACTGCCGGAGCGTAAGAAACCACCGGACCTTTACCTGCTGATAAGTCACCTTGCGTATTCTTGTTGATCATTGGTGTGGTTGTATCGTGGGTAACATCAGTTACAATGGCCACATTTGGTTTAATGCGTTGCGCAATCATTTCTGCTCCACGTAAGCCAATTTCTTCCTGTACAGAGTTTACAATGTATAAACCGAATGGAAGTTTTTTCTTGTTTTCTTTCAACAAACGGGCAACTTCGGCAATCATGAAACCACCAACGCGGTTATCTAAAGCACGACCAACGTAATAGCGATCGTTTAATACCATGAATTCATCTTCGTAGGTGATTACGCAGCCTACATGGATGCCCAATGTTTCTACTTCTTCTTTTGTAGTGCAACCGCAATCCAGAAAAATATTTTTCAATTCTGGTGCCTGTTCTTTTTCGCCATGACGGGTATGGATAGCTGGCCAGCCGAAAACTGCTTTAACCAAGCCTTTCTCGGTATGGATATTTACGCGTTTTGATGGCGCAATTTGATGGTCAGAACCACCATTACGGATGACATAAATTAAACCATCACTGGTAATATAGTTTACATACCATGAAATTTCATCGGCATGGGCTTCTATTACCACTTTGTAAGGGGCTTTTGGGTTAATTACACCGACTGCTGTTCCGTAGTTATCTACAAAATGCTCATCAATGTATGGTTTTAAATAGTTTAGCCATAATTTCTGGCCTTCCCATTCGTAACCTGTTGGAGCAGGATTGTTAATGTATTCTTCTAAAAATTGTAACGATTTTTTGGTCACAACGGTTACATGTTTTTTCTTATCCTGCGTTTTTGGCAGGTTAGCGTCTTCTTTTTTCTTAGCCATATTTATTTATGATGTTAGATTCACAATTTCGGATTTGCGGGTAGCATCCCCAGTCATCAATCAGATTATATTTATGATTTTAGCTTTACAAATTCGAATAGGCGAGGTGTTAAATCGTCATTCGTCAATCTACAATCTAAAATTCTTTCTCCATTACTACGAAATCATAACCATCTTTAAAAAATGTTTTTTCCGTTTCATGGAATCCAAATTTATAATAAAATTCCTTAGCATTTACCCTTGCATTGCACCAGAGCTTGCTTGCTTTCTGAATTTTACAAAAATCCAAGATATATTCCATTAATTGCGATCCATAACCAGATTTTTGTGCTTCGTTTGAAATAGCGAGTTTTCTAAATTGATAAACATCGCCATCATGAAATAATGAAACCACGCCAGTTAATTTGTGATCAGCGTATAAGCCAAAGTGAAGCCCATCAAAATCCTCATGAAGTTTGACAGATTCAAAGGGAAGTTCCGGATACATCACTTCATGACGGATACGCCAGGTTAGCGAAGGGAATATTTGTTCGATTTGTACTAATGCCATAATTAAAGTAGAAAGTTGAATCCTAGCTTTCCCCCGACATTGAAATAGGTATCTACTTTTGTTAGTGATACCAATGGACCAAGCGCTAATTTGAAATTTATTTTTCTGCCTATCCAGGTTTGAAAACCCCATTGTGGCATTACGTTAATTTGATAGCCGTAAATGGTATCGCTTTCCGTTGGAATAACGCCTAAAACATCCAAGCCTAGATAACCGGCGTTGTTGTTTATTGTTTTTCTGCCCTTTTTTACTCTTTTCTCGAAGTTGTAATAATGCCTAAATCCTGCATTCAAAACTGGGTAAATCTTAAAATCGGATTTTGTATTAGTGGTGAAATTAAAATTGTTATCGAAAAATATATCTGTTTGATAGATAAAAGTTCCCTCTGCACCACCACCAAAGTAAACTGATGTTGTTTTGCCTACTTTTTGTTCTCTTTCGAAATTAAGACCAAGTAGCGATAGCCTTATTTTATTCAAAGAAACTACTTCTATCGGTTGCGTAACCTTTGTACTATCTTGGGCTTTAGATTTAGAAATAGATAAGCTACAAATTAAAATAGCTAGTGTAAGTTTGATTGCGTTTTTAGATGTCATGTATTGAGTATTGATTTAGATAATTTTTTTCTGCCGTAGAATAGATAAATTAAAATATTGATGATGATAATTACCGTCATGCCGTAGCAAAACATGGCCCAGCCGCCTTGTGCCCAAAGCCATAAGCCTAAGGCCGAACCGCAACTGGCGCCAATAAAACTAACCGACATAAAAATCGTATTTAAGCGGTTTCTCGCCTCTGGTATGAGGGTGTAGATTCGGGTTTGGTTGGTCACGTGAATGGCTTGCTGACCGATATCGATGAGTACAATGCCAATCACAAAAAGGTATAAGTGGTTGCCAGTGAAGTAAAATAAGGCTACACTGATGAGTTGCAGGATAAATCCGATCATTAAGTTTTTACGAGGGTTGTTGCCATCGCTTAACTTCCCTACAAGCGGCGCAGCTAAAGCACCAGCAGCGCCGGCAATGCCAAACAAACCAATTTGCAAGGTTTGAAAATTAAACGGGGGATTGGCTAAAAACAAAACCATGGTTGTCCAGAAAGCACTAATAATAGCGAAGGCCAAAAAGTTGATAATGGAAGTTTCGCGGAGCACTGGTTGAGATTTAATATAGCTAAACATCGAGCCCATTAATTGCTTGTAACTTCCCTTAAAAGCCGGAAAGCTTTGAGGAAAGCGTTTCGCCATTAAGGCAATAAGTAACAAACAAATGCCTGCAGCAATATAATAAACCGCCCTCCAGCCAAGCCAGAAACCAATACTTCCGCTTACTGCTCGAGAGGCCAGAATACCTACCAGCAAACCGCTCATAATCATGCCAATGTTGGCGCCACGATTTTCATCGGTACTCAGGTTGGCGGCTAAAGGCAGTATTAATTGAGGTACAATGGAGCAGATGCCAATCAGCAGAGAGGCGATTTCCAATAAGAAAAAAGAATGTGAAACGGCTGCTGTTAACAGCGCCAAAATAGCCATAGCTGTTATAATCAAAATCTGCTTTTTGCGCTCAAACATATCGCCCAGCGGCACAAGTAAAAACAAACCCAAAGCGTAACCAATCTGAGTGGTGTAGGTAATTCTACCTGCATAAGTTTCGGTTAACTTAAACTCTTCTGCAATTAAAATAACTAATGGTTGGCAATAATAAATATTGGCAACAATGAGGCCGGTACAGAAGGCCATCAGGAGGATGTCTATGCGTTTTAGCATGTTAAGGAGAAGTTCGAAGTAAAAAGTTCAAAGTGTGGGGGACGAAGGTAGCTAAAGGTTAATGTTTGCTCTTTTATCTTTACTCCTCTTATAAAGGTATATTTCCATGTTTTTTACGAGGACTGTTGACCACTTTGTTTTCCAACATCTTAAAAGCTTTAATCAGTTTTATCCGGGTTTGCGAAGGCTCAATTACCTCATCAATAAAGCCACGTTCGGCGGCCCGGTAAGGGTTGGCAAAGATATCCGAATACAGTTTTTCTTTTTCCAGCCATTTCTCATTAGGGTTCTCTGCAGTAGTAATTTCCTTTTTAAAGATAATTTCTGCAGCTCCTTTTGCGCCCATTACCGCAATTTCACCACTTGGCCAGGCGTAATTCATATCAGCGCCAATGTGCTTGCTGTTCATCACATCGTAAGCACCGCCATAAGCTTTCCTGGTAATTACGGTAATTCGCGGTACAGTAGCCTCGCTAAAAGCATAAAGCAATTTTGCGCCGTTGGTAATAATACCGTTCCATTCCTGATCGGTTCCTGGTAAAAAACCTGGAACATCTTCAAAAACCAGTAAAGGAATATTAAAACAATCGCAGAAACGAACAAAACGAGCCGCTTTTGTAGAAGAATTACTATCTAAAACGCCTGCCAGATAAGCAGGCTGATTGGCTACAATGCCAATGCTTCGTCCAGCCAAACGGGCAAAACCAACCACAATATTTTCCGCAAAGTCTTTATGAACTTCCAGAAAACTATCTTGATCAGTAACCTCTGCAATAATTTCGCGAATGTCATAAGGTTGAGAGGCATTTTGAGGCATAAAAGTATCTAACGCAGTTCTGCTTTCGTCGCTACTTTCGTAATGAAGTTGAGTAGGTATTTCCTCGCAATTTTGAGGCATATAACTTAGGAGTTGCTTAACATGGTTAATGGCTTCAATTTCATTGGTGCAGGCAAAATGTGTCACACCCGATTTTGTGGCATGCGTAGTTGCACCACCCAATTCTTCCGATGTTACCTCTTCATGCGTTACCGTCTTCACTACATTTGGCCCGGTTACAAACATGTAGGAAGTATTCTCTACCATCAAAATGAAATCGGTAATGGCAGGGGAGTACACCGCACCTCCGGCACATGGCCCCATAATAGCAGAAAGCTGCGGGATAACCCCCGAGGCCTGAACATTTTTATAAAAGATATCAGCATAACCGCCTAAAGAAACTACTCCTTCTTGAATTCGGGCACCTCCACTGTCGTTTAAGCCAATTAAAGGTGCACCATTTTTCATGGCCAAATCCATTAACTTGCAAATTTTTTCGGCATGCGTTTCAGAAAGCGATCCTCCAAAAACAGTAAAATCTTGAGAGAACACATAGGTAAGCCTGCCGTTAATGGTTCCATAGCCAGTGACTACACCGTCTCCCAGAAATTTTTCGCGTTCCATTCCGAAATCCGTACTGCGATGGGTAACGAGCATACCAATTTCTTCAAAACTACCTTCATCCATTAAAAAGTGAATGCGTTCCCGGGCAGTAAGTTTACCTTTTTTGTGTTGGCTATCTATTCGAGCCTGACCGCCACCAAGCTTTGCCTGATTAATTTTATCTTGAAGTAATGCTATTTTCTTATCCATTGCTGATAATATGTGGATTTAAAATTAAAAATTAACAACGGTAATGCAAGCTTAATTGGAGAAGTTTGTGGGAGAGTGATCTTAACGTTTCCACTTGTAGTTAAATGTTTATAAAACGAAAACTGAGGAAGCTTTTATTTCTTTGTAGTAATATAGCGCAAGCAACCAATTTTAACAGCATACATAAAGCGCTCTTTAAACCGGGCAATTTAAGTAAAGACTCATTAGCTTGATGCTTCAAAAATATTTTACTAAATTGAATATCAGAAGAATATGGGTTTTATCAGCGAATAAATTGTTGTATTGCAAATATTTTACAACCCATTGTGCTTGAAAAACCAATTATCCGTTTATTTTTGCAAACAACATTAGAATAAGATTAGAACAAATGTTTTTGAGGAAATACAAATACACAATCGTTGCAGCATTTATGCTTATCTTCTCCGCGAAGATGGCTATTTCTGGTGCGCCTGTGTTTTGTTCCAGTATCGATAAAGAAATTATGAACGCAGTAATCATGCAAATCGAGTTAGAGCATGAAGGCGGTAAAGACTCCGCCAAAGACATTGCAAAATTCTCCGATTTCAAGCTTATCGAGCTAAACCATCCCATCTTTTCTTACGAGTTCTCTTCCAGTCATTTCTTTTTGAAGAGCAGTTTTATTGAGCATTTCAAGCGGTATGTAGATCCATA
>Ga0308159_1003298_pt1 | contig 16507 bp, 14 predicted proteins | sample PhyCR1_FD_201040 | JGI IMG/M metagenome (GOLD analysis project Ga0308159, IMG submission 201040) | Phyllosphere microbial communities from UC Gill Tract Community Farm, Albany, California, United States - DLSLC.R1 | ecosystem: Host-associated > Plants > Phyllosphere > Unclassified | place: USA... | reverse complement strand
GATCGTCGCGATCGCCCACAGCACGTACTCCGCGCCGCTGCCGTCGACCCAGGGGTCGATCCGCAGGCGCCCGTCGAGAAGAGAGATCACGGGCAGGATGGCGGATGCCACCAGCACGAACTCCGCGACGATCCATGCCGAGCGTCGTCCCTGTCGCAGGCCCCACGCGGCCACGAGCAGCAGGACCAACGGCACGATCGCGAGAAGGGCGGGGCCCGCCCCGCGGGTCATCAACAGGGCGATCTGCTCGTCGCACACCGAGGAAGCGACCCGGCCGCACTGCGACAAGAGCTCGTCGTCGTATTGCGTGTAGGCATCCACGACGAGCGAGAGCGGCCCTCGACCTCCCCCGCTGACCAGGGCGACGATCGGCCCGCTGCCCACGACCGCGACCAGCAGGGCCAGGAGGGTGCGCGTCTCGCGCGTCGAGCTGCGGTGCCACGAACGCCGCTCCCGGCCCCGCACGAGGACCGCGCCGACGACGAGTCCGAGGACCGCGGCAGAGAGCCGGTACCAGGAGTCCGCGTCACCGGCGTAGAGCGCGAACAGAGCCAGCAGGGCGAAGCCCACCAGTCGCAGGCGCCGGCGCCACAGCGTCGGCGCGAAGGCCGAACCCGCCATGACGGCTCCCGCGATGGCGGTGGTCGGATCGAGCACGGGCACCTCGGCGGCGACGACCGGGCGGAGGTCCGTGATCGTCCAGGCGGCCGCGTGGAATCCGATGCCCACGACGAGCCCGCTCAGCCCGATCAGGACCAGGAACACGCTCGTGCGCCGCGACCCGACGAGTCGTTCGACGTAGGCCAGGGCGGTCAGGGCGAGCAGCACCGACGAGAGGGCGTCGATCGTCGAATCGGGGATCACGAGTGCCGTCAGCAGGGTCCACCACCGACCGCTGCCGAAGGTGGCCAGCGGCCCCGCTCCCCACACGAGCGCGTCCTCGCCCCAGAGCGATCCGGTCGCCGCCGCGGACGCGACGACCACCACGGCGACGACGATCGCCACGGGGTTGTGGGACACGTACCGGCGCAGCGCAGCACCGACGACGGTCAGCCGAGACGGGGGGCGTTCGGCGACCGGAGGAGCGGCGGATTCGGACATCGGCGAAAGCGTATTGCCACTTCCTATGAGCGGGCGTCAGTACCAGATGTCGAGGAGCGGCGCGACGTCCGGTGCGAAGGACCGGTCGAGGGATGCCAAGGCCCCGGCCTCACCGCGCACGAGACCCGCGAGCGCCAGCTCGGTGGAGCGGACACCGCCGAGGAGCAGTGAGCTCAGGGCGCCGACGGTCAGATCGACGTCGACCGGACGGTCCGTCACGGGCACGACCTGTGCCTCGCCGTCCGCCCCGATGCGCAGGCTCCACGTGCCCTCGGCGAATCCGAGCGGATCGGCCACGCGGAGCACGATGTCGAGCCCGGCGGCGTACCGGCGCGAGGCCAGGGCCCCGGGAACGTCGAGGATCCGCAGCCAGTGGTGGTCGGTGAGCGTCGCCGTCACCGCACGCCGATCGGCGACCATCCACTGCACCGGGGGCACGGCGGGCTGCAGCCACGCCTTCACCCGGCCGACCAGGTCGTGTTCGAGCGCGAAGCGCCACAGGGCGGCCGACGCCTCGCCGTCGACGGCGAAGATCGCGCGCACCTCGAGATCGTGAGACGAGAAGTCGTCGCGTTCGTCGATCACGTAGACGAGGATTCCCGTCTCGTCGCCGTCGGCGGTGCGGTAGGCGACGGCGCGCACCTTCTCGCCCGACTTGTCGCCGGGCGCGACACCGGCCACCCCGCGCCACCGGCCGTCCCACCCGGGGACCGAGCCGGGGCGTTGCACCCGCACGCGCTCGTGTACGGCCCGCAGACGATCCACCACGGTCTCCCGCGGGACGAAATCGAGCCGGCCGGGAGCCGTCGGACCGATCCAACGGGCGCGGCCCGTGTCGACCACGACGTCCGACGCCCACGCGGCGGGAGAGAATCCCCACCGGCCGTAGATGGTGGCCTCGGTGACGGTGAGTCCCGCGATCGCGAAACCCGCCGCCGCGGCGGTGCGCAGCTCTCCGCCGATCATCGCGCGGGCGATGCCTCGACGGCGATGCGTCGCGGCCACCGTGACGGCGCTGATGGACCACAGCGGCGTCGTGCGCCCGGGAGAGGTCGTGAGCTCGGACGCCCACGAGTCGATCGTGCCCACGGGCACACCGGGCTCGGTTCCCTGACGGTCGTAGACCGCCGTGAGGCGCCGCGTACGGAGCGTCTCCCGCGCGTTCTCGGCCTCGGCGTCGGTGGACTCGCCACCGAGGAACCCCCGGGACACCGCGCGCTGGAAGGGACGGAACCCCTCCCCCTCGGCGTCCACCCGCGCGTACTCGAGCCCGACGGCTGCGAGGTCGGCGGCGGAGGTCTGGTCGAGGGGCAGCGTCAAAGTGTCGATGGATGCCATGACCCCAGCCTAGGGATCACGTCCGACATCCGGCGGGCGAGTGCCCGCGCCGGTCAGTGCGTCGCCTGGATGGCGCGCAGGCGCGAGAGCACCTGATCGCGGAGTTCGTCGGGGGCGGTCTCTTTGCACGCACGCGCGACCACTTCGGTCAGCGTGCGGGCCACGAGGGCCTCGTCCTGGCATCCGGGGCAGTTCTCGAGGTGCTCGCGGATGTCTTTCTGCTCGGTCTTGCACACCTCGTTGCGGAGGTATTCCTCAAGGTCGCGTCGCGCCTTGTCGCAGCCGCAGTCGCTCATTTCGTCTCTCCCGTCGCGGCCTGGATGCCGCGCTCCTTGGCGTAATCCGACAGCAGGTCGCGCAGCAGCCGCCGGCCGCGGTGCAGACGGCTCATGACCGTGCCGATCGGGGTCTTCATGATGTCGGCGATCTCCTGGTAGGCGAAGCCCTCGACGTCGGCGAGGTACACCGCCATCCGGAAATCCTCGGGGATCGACTGCAAGGCGTCCTTGACGACGGATGCCGGCATGTGATCGATCGCTTCGGCCTCGGCCGAACGGGCGCTGCTCGCAGTGGTCGACTCGGCGCCGCCCAGCTGCCAGTCCTCGAGGTCGTCGATGGCGCTCTGGTACGGCTCTCGCTGCTTCTTGCGGTACGTGTTGATGTACGTGTTCGTCAGAATGCGGTAGAGCCACGCCTTGAGGTTCGTCCCCTGCGTGAACGTCGCCCACGAGCCGAAGGCCTTCACGAAGGTCTCCTGCACGAGGTCGGCCGCGTCGGCCGGATTGCGCGTCATGCGCATGGCTGCGGCGTACAGCTGGTCCATGAAGGGCAGAGCCTGCTCTTCGAACTGTGCGCGGGGCTCCGCCTGCGGGCCGGCGTCTGCGGTGTCGTTCATCGCGCGCCAGTCTACGTCGAGCCCGTCGACGGCCACCGGGATGGCCTCGACCAGTCGGTCGCGTTCGAGAAGTGCGGTCACGTGTCGTCCCCTTTCAGTAGGGTAGGAACCGATGTCTCCCCTCGGGTATTCCCCTTCCGCCGCCGGTCCCCGCGGTGAGTGGGACGCGCCCGCCGCGAACGGTCCACTCGATGCCACCGTCACCGTGCCCGGATCGAAGTCCCTGACCAACCGCGAGCTGATCCTCGCCGCCATCGCCGACGGCCCCGCCACGGTGCACGGCCCGCTGCACTCCGACGATTCCGCCCGCATGGTCGACGCGCTGCGCGCCCTCGGCGTCGGGATCGACGAGATCGACACCGGTTCGCCCTTCGGCCCGGACCTGCTGGTCACGCCCCCGTCGTCGTTCACGGGCAGCGGCACGATCGACTGCGGCCAGGCGGGAACCGTCATGCGGTTCATCGCTCCGGTGGCGGGCTTCGCCCGTGGCGACGTGCACGTCACGGCCCACGAGAGCGCGCTGCACCGACCGATGGGGGCGATGATCCACGCCCTGCGGGACGTGGGCGTCGACATCGACGACGGCGGCCACTGGGCGCTCCCCTTCACAGTGCGCGGGCACGGTCACGTGCGCGGCGGCGAGGTCGAGATCGATGCGAGCCAGTCGAGCCAGTTCGTCTCGGGTCTTCTGCTCGCGGCGCCGCGCTTCGACGTCGGGCTCCATCTCCGTCACGTCGGCTCGCGACTGCCGAGCATCCCGCACATCGACATGACGGTCGAGGCCCTCGCTCATCGGGCCGTGCACGTCGAGCGCCCCGCTCCCGGCGAGTGGATCGTGCCGGCCGGCCCCGTGCGCGCCAAAGACGTGGCGATCGAGCCCGACCTCTCCAACGCCTCCCCGTTCCTCGCTGCGGCCATGGTCGCGGGCGGATCGGTCACCGTCACGGGCTGGCCCCTGCACAGTACGCAGCCGGGCGCCCTGCTCGTCGACATCCTCGCCGAGATGGGAGCCCGCGTCAGCCGTCGCGGCGGCGCCCTCACCGTGGCTGCCGGCGATGACGGCATCCTGGGCGTCGACCTCGACCTGTCCGCCGCCGGCGAGCTGGCTCCCACGCTCTTCGGTCTCGCCGCCTTCGCGGACGGGCCGACCACGCTGCACGGCATCGGACACATCCGCGGACACGAGACCGACCGCATCGCGGCCCTCGTGGGCAACCTGCGCTCGCTCGGCGGCGAGGCGCACGAGCTCGACGACGGCATCCGCATCGTCCCGCGGCCGTTGACCGGAGGCGAGTGGAAGGCGCACCACGACCACCGTCTGGCCACCACCGGGGCCCTGATCGGTCTGCGCGTGCCCGGCGTGCGCGTCGACGACATCGGCACGACCGCCAAGACGCTGCCCCAGTTCGCGGGTCTGTGGCAGACGATGCTCGACGACTCGCGTCGCTGAACGGGGACGAACGCGTGAGCTGGCTCGACGACCCCGACGACGAAGACGACCTTCAATACGACGAGTCGTCCATCCGGGTGCGTCCGAACCCGAAGGCGAACAGGCCGCGTACGAAGCGCCGCCCCGCGCACGCCGACGCGCAGATCGCCCGGGTGCTCGGCGTCGACCGCGGCCGCTACACGGTCCTCGTCGACGAAGACGGCCCCGACGAGCGTCGGGTGTTGGCCACTCGCGCCCGCGAGCTCCGCAAGCAGCCCATCGTCAACGGCGACCGCGCCCGCGTCGTCGGCGACCTCTCGGGCGACGAGGGCACGCTCGGTCGCATCATCGGCCTCGAAGAGCGCACCTCCCTGCTGCGCCGGAGCGCCGATGACACCGACCAGGTCGAGCGCGTGATCGTCGCCAACGCCGACCAGATGCTCGTCGTGGTGGCCGCGGCCGACCCCGAGCCCCGCGCCCGTCTCGTCGACCGCTACCTGGTCGCGGCGCTGGATGCCGGCATCCGCCCCCTGCTCGTCGTCACCAAGACCGACCTGGCCGACCCGACCGAGTTCCTCGCGCACTTCGTAGGGCTCGACCTGCGCGTGTTCACGAGCGCCCAGGGCGAGATGCCCCTCGACGAGATCGGCGAGGCGCTCGTCGGCCACTCGACCGTGTTCGTCGGGCACTCCGGCGTCGGGAAATCCACGCTGGTCAACGCGCTCACGGGCTCGGAGCGGGCGACCGGCCATGTCAACACCGTCACCGGGCGGGGCCGTCACACCTCGTCGTCGGCGGTCTCGCTGCGGTATCGCGGACGACACGGGTCGGGCTGGGTCATCGACACCCCGGGCGTGCGCTCGTTCGGGCTGGGCCACGTCGACCCCGCCCACGTGCTGGGCGCCTTCACGGATCTCGCCGAGGTCGCCGAGGAGTGCCCACGCGGCTGCACGCATCTGCCCGACGCCCCCGACTGCGCGATCATCGAGGCCGTCGAGTCCGGACGCCTGGGTCCGGGGGCCGCGGCCCGGCTCGACTCGCTGCAGCGCCTGCTGACGACGTTCCAGGGCATCGAGCGTTCTAGGCTGGAGGGGTGACGAACCTCGAAAAGGGCGACATCGCCCCCGACTTCACCCTCCTCGACCAGGACGAGCACCCCGTCTCTCTGGGCGACTTCCGCGGCCGCCGCGTGATCCTCTACTTCTACCCCGCGGCCCAGACCCCGGGCTGCACCACGCAGGCCTGCGATTTCCGCGACAGCCTCGCCTCGCTGCAGGGTGCCGGCTACACGGTTCTCGGCCTCTCGCGCGACCTGCCCGAGAAGCTGCGCGCCTTCCGCGACAGCGACGGACTGACCTTCCCGCTCCTGAGCGACGCCGACCACGCCGTCCACGAGGCCTACGGGGCGTGGGGCGAAAAGCAGAACTACGGCAAGACGATCACCGGCGTGCTGCGCTCGACGTTCGTCGTCGACGAGGACGGCAAGATCGTCGAGGCGATGTACAACGTCAAAGCCACCGGCCACGTCGCGCGTCTGCGCAAGATCCTGGGGCTGGCCGCCGCCTGATCTCCGGATGCCATGACCCCGCCCCGCGACAGCGGTCGGCGGGGTCTTCGCGTTCAGGCCGGCGACTCAGTCGTCGTCGCGACGGCGCGGAGCCGCGGCGCGCGCCGCCAGCACGAGCAGCACCAGGCCGACGACCGCGGGGACGGCGATCAGCACGGCGATGTCGGGAGCCGCCCACTCCCCCGTCACGGCGCCGATGGCCACCGACAGGACGAGCAGTTGCGTCACGATCCCGCCCGACCGGCCGGCGGACACGTCGCGAGCGGTCGCGACCCCGAAGGCGCCGACGATGGCGGCGCCGATGACGGTGAGGACGATGAGGGCGATCGAACTGACCACGGAGTCGGTGTCGCCGCCGATGAGGGCGACCGTCTGCCAGCCCGCGAGGGCCAGGATGCCGACACTCTCGAGCCCCAGGAGAGCTGCGGCCGCAACACGAATCGGCATCCGGAAGGCCTCCCCGGCGGGCGCACCTGCGCCGTTACGATCTGGAAACCTGCCGGTTACCTCTTGATCAGGCGGAACCGCTATGGGAGCATGGAACAAGCCGTGTGCTCCCACAGCGAAGTGGGGCGAGCAATCGCTCGCGTTCCCACCAGGGTACCGGACCCGAATCCCGGTGCCGAATCGACCAATTTTCTGTTACAAGGATTGGCGCGACAAAGCAGCCTGCCTGACCGTCGACCCCGAGCTGTTCTTCCCGGTCGGCAACACCGGCCCCGCGGTCGACCAGATCGAGAAGGCGAAGTCGGTGTGCGCACGCTGCACCGTCACCGAGGTCTGCCTGCAGTACGCCCTCGAGTCCGGCCAGGACTCGGGTGTCTGGGGCGGTCTGAGCGAAGACGAGCGTCGCGCGCTCAAGCGTCGCGCCGCTCGCGCCCGTCGCGCCTCCTGACGACAGCAATGCGAAGAAGCCCGCCCCTCTGGGGCGGGCTTCTTCGCGTGTACGAGAGTCTGCGCCCTCATCGCGCGATCTGTGCGGACCTGCGCGTTCTGCGCGCGACGCGACCACTGAGGCGTGGGCGACATCGGGACACGGCATCCCTCCCCCGGTCGCACGCCGTCCCGGCGGTGCCGCGTCAGGCCGCGGAGCCGCCGATGTAGCGCAGAGGGATCTCGATCGTGACCTCGGTGCCGCTGCCCATCAGCGTGTGCCAGTCGATCGTGCCGCCGAGCTCGCCCTGGATGAGCGTGCGGACGATCTGCGTTCCCAGACCCCGACCCACCTGCCCCTCCGGCAGCCCCACGCCCGTGTCGCGCACGCTGACCTCGAGCATCTCGCCGCTCCGCTCGGCCGCGATCTCGACGTCGCCCTCTTGGCCGGCCAGACCGTGCTCGACGGCGTTGGTGACGAGCTCGGTGAGCGCCAACGCGAGGGGCGTGGCGAACTGGCTCGGAAGCGTTCCGAACTTGCCCGTGGTGCGGGTGCGCGCGCGAGTGTTCGGGGCCGCGGCGACCTCGGCCACGAGCTTGAGCACGCGCGCGAAGACGTCGTCGAAGTCGACGTTCTGGGCGAGGCCCTCGGACAGGGTGTCGTGCACCACGGCGATCGCCGAGACGCGGCGCATCGCCTGGGTGAGGGCGTCTCGCGCCTCGTCGGAGTGCGTGCGGCGGGCCTGGATGCGTAGCAGCGACGCGACCGTCTGCAGGTTGTTCTTGACGCGATGATGGATCTCGCGGATCGTCGCGTCCTTGGTGATCAGCTCCTGCTCCTGGTGCCGGATCTCGGTGACGTCGCGGCTGAGCACGATGGCACCGATGCGGGTACCGCGGTCGCGGAGCGGAATGGTGCGCAGCGAGACCTGGACGCCGCGCGCCTCCATGTCGGCACGCCACGGGGCGCGGCCGCTCACCACGACGGGGAGCGATTCGTCGACGTCCTGGCGTTTGGCGGGGAGGATCCGTGCGGTCACCTCGGCGAGCGACTCGCCCTCGAGCTCGTCGTCGAACCCCATGCGGTTGAAGGCCGAGAGCGCGTTGGGGCTCGCGAAGGTGGTGATGCCGTCGACGTCGAGGCGGATGAGTCCGTCCGACGCACGCGGGGCGCCGCGGCGCGGCGCGGTCGGGGCCGAGAGATCGGGGAACTCGGCCGAGGCGATCATTCCGAACACGTCGTCGGCGCAGTCGTTGAACGTGATCTGCTGACGCGAGGGGGTGCGCGTCTCACCCAGGTTCGTGTGGCGGGTCAGCACTCCCACCGTCGTGACCGCGTGCCCCTCGCGCGAGAGCTCGCGCACGATCGGCACCGCGCGCACGCGCGTGGGCGTCTCTTCGAACCAGTCGGGGGATGCCGAGTCGACGATGCGACCGCTCTGGAACGCCTCGCGCACCTGCGTGCGCCACTGGGGACGGACGCGGTCGCCGACGATGTCGCGGTAGAAGAGCGTCGCCGCTCCCCCGGGACGCGTGTGGGCGACCGCCACGAAGGAATCGTCCGGAGTGGGAACCCAGATGACGATGTCGGCGAACGCCAGGTCGGCCAGCAGCTGCCCGTCTCCCGCGAGCCGGTGCAGCCACTCGACGTCGGCCTCGCTGGAGCGGCCCTGGGCGTAGACGAGTTCACTGAGTGTCGACACCCCTCCACCCTAGGGGGAGCCCCGTGATGGGGAGTCGCCCACCCCACCGTCGCGGACGCCGTTCGGACGAGACGCGGCAGGGCGAACGTCCACGTCGACGCCGCCCGGAGGGACGACGAGACGAGCCCTGCACCGTGCACACCCGGGCATTCCGCCGCCCTCGCACGCACCGGCGGGGTGACGGGTGAGGTCTCGTTGTCCCCCAGTCGGCGGACAACATGAGCACTTGGTGGGGAGAGCCTCACCCGGAGGACGATTTACGGCGACGGACGCCGGCCGCGAAACAACCGTCTTCGAGCATGCAGACGTGCGCTCCGCCGTTCGAAAGCGGTGGCGGTGGACGCCCTCTGCCGCCTCTGGGCCAGGACGGCGCCGGCCGGGACGATCATCGAGACCGCAAGCCCGAACGCCCCCGCTGCGCGGCGAGGACGGCGGTCATCGCGGGGTGCCCGCGCGCCCGAGAGCGGTGGGGGCGCGGCGCGATCCGCCGACGTGAGAGAGCCCGCGCTCCTCCCCAACCTCACCCCGTGGGCGGATCGTCCACCGACATAGCGAATTCCCCTCCGGGTGTGCGGGGGCCCGCCTACTGTCGGCGTCATCCCCGCCCCGCTGGACGCACGACCGACAGATTGAGGATCCATGCCCGAAGCAGCCCGGCGACGCGAGGCCGAACGACGCGCGCAGCAGAACGCGCGCACCCCGCAGCCTTTCGGAACGAACCCATCCGCCGAGAGCCCCCCGCCCCTCGAGGTGCTCGTCGGCACCATGGTGCGCGGCATCCTCGAGGTGGTCGCCGGTGTACGGGACCCGGAACAACTGGCCCGGTGGATGTCGGAAGAGGTGTATCGCCACCTCCTCACACGCACCAGCCTGGCCACGCGCGCACGAAGCGCCCGGCGCGTTCAGGTCTATCGCGTCATGCACGAGATCCGCAGCGTCCGCCTCTCGTCACCGCGCGACGGCGTCATCGAAGCGACGGTCGTCGTCTCGGGCCGTATGCGCACCCGAGCCGTCGCCCTTCGCCTCGAATCCCTCGAACGGCGCTGGCGCATCACCGCGCTCAGCCTGCTCTGACAGTCGCCCCGGCGCCGGACGGGCGCCCGTCAGGGCCGCCAGGACGCCAGGAAGTTGCCGAGGCGCTCGACCGCGTCGCTGATCACGCGCGCCTCGGGCAGCGTCACGATGCGCACGTGATCGGTGGCCGGCCAGTTGAAGCCCGACCCCTGCACCAGCAGCACGTGCTCTGCGAGCAGGAAGTCGCGCACGAACTTGCCGTCGTCGGGGATCTCGTACACCTCGGGGTCGAAACGCGGAAACGCGTACAGCGCGCCCCGGGGCATGACGCACGAGACACCGGGGATCGCTTCGAGGCCCTGCCATGCGGCATCCCGCTGCTCGTGGAGACGACCCGTCGGGGCGATGAGCGCATCGATCGACTGCACACCCGAGAGCGCCGCCTGCACCGCGAACTGCGCCGGCACGTTGGGGCAGAGCCTCGTGGACGCCAGCAGGTTGATGCCGTGCAGGAAGCCCTGCGCGTGCTCCTTCGGACCGGTGATGGCGAGCCACCCCGAGCGGTAGCCCGCCACACGGTAAGTCTTGGACAGGCCGTTGAAGGTCAGGCAGAGCAGGTCGGGCGCGACGGTGGCCAGGGGGATGTGCACCGCATCGTCGAAGAGGATGCGGTCGTAGATCTCGTCGGCCAGGAGCAGCAGCGAGTGCTCGCGCGCGATAGCGGCGATACCCTCCAGGATCTCGCGCGAATACACCGCACCCGTGGGGTTGTTCGGGTTGATGACGACGATCGCCTTGGTGCGGGGCGTGACCTTGGAGCGGATGTCATCGAGGTCGGGCTGCCACTCGCGCTGCTCGTCGCAGAGGTAGTGGACGGGCGTGCCGCCGCCGAGGCTCGTCATCGCCGTCCACAGCGGATAGTCGGGCGCGGGGATGAGCACCTCGTCGCCCTCGTCGAGCAGGGCCTGCATCGTCATGGTGATGAGCTCGGACACGCCGTTGCCCAGGAACACGTGATCCGGGTCGAGGTGCGGGAAGTCGGGTTCCTGCTCGTAGCGCGAGACGATCGCACGCCGGGCCGACAGGATGCCACGGCTGTCGCTGTAGCCGTGCGCGTTGGGCACCGAGGCGATCATGTCGCGCACGATCTGGTGCGGCGCCTCGAACCCGAAGATCGCCGGGTTGCCGGTGTTGAGCTTGAGGATCGCGTGCCCCTCGGCCTCCAGACGGTCGGCCTCGACGAGGGCCTCCCCGCGGATCTCGTACAGGACGTCCTTCAGCTTGGATGACTGGTCGAGGGGGCGCAGCGGGCTCATCGGTTCAGGATATCCCCGCCCACCTCCGGCCAATCGACACCGGGTGGACCCCTCTTCCGGGTGCGAACCGCCGCGCGCGGGGCGGACGCCGGTCACCACAGACGACGGATGCCGCGCCCCGGCCTCGGGACGCGGCATCCGTTCTGCGCTTACTTCTTCTTCGCGGCGCGGCGGTCGGCGCGGTTGTTCGCGGCCGGCTCGTCGCCCGAAGGCACCCGCTGTCCGAAGGCTCCGCGGGCGGCGGGAGCCTGCTCGGCGGCGGGCTCGGCCTGCTGCTCGGCCTGGCGGAGACGGTTGGTCGCCGCCTGCTGCACCTGGCCGCGGTCGTTGCGGACCTCGACCTCGCCGGCGTCGTTCGCGGCGGAGTACTCGAGGCGCTGCGTCTCGACCGGCGCGGGGGCGAGCCCCTTGGCCTCGACCTGTGCCTCGTCGCCCTCGACCTTGCGGACCTCGACCTCGAGGTTGTAGAGGAAGCCGACCGACTCCTCCTTGATCTGCCCCATCATCGACTGGAACATCTGGTAGCCCTCGCGCTGGTACTCGATGAGGGGGTCGCGCTGGGCCATGGCACGCAGGCCGATGCCGTCCTTGAGGTAGTCCATCTCGTAGAGGTGCTCGCGCCAGCGGCGGTCGAGCACCTGCAGGACGACGCGACGCTCGAGTTCGCGCAGCGCCTGCTCGCCCAGCGCCTTCTCGCGGTTCTCGTAGGCGATGCGGGCGTCCGAGATGATCTCGCGCTTGAGACCCTCGGGCGTGATGCGACCCTTGTTGCCGCCGGCCTCGGCCACGACCTCGTCGATCGTGACGCTCACGGGGTACATCGTCTTCAGCTCTGTCCACAGCGCGTCGAAGTCCCACGACTCGGTGTGACCCGAACCGGTGTGGTCGTCGATGACGGCGGTGATCGCGTCCTCGATGAAGTGCTGGACACGGTCGGCGATGTCGTCGCCCTGGAGCATGTGACGACGATCGGCGTAGATCGCCTCGCGCTGACGGTTCAGGACGTCGTCGTACTTGAGGACGTTCTTGCGCATCTCGGCGTTGCGCGACTCGACCTGCGACTGCGCACTCTTGATCGCGCGCGAGACCAGGCCCGACTCGATCGCGACGTCGTCGGGGAAGTTCGTGCGGGCGAGGATCGCCTCGGCGGCGCCCGACTGGAACAGACGCATGAGGTCGTCGGTCAGCGACAGGTAGAAGCGGCTCTCGCCGGGGTCGCCCTGACGACCCGAACGACCGCGCAACTGGTTGTCGATACGGCGCGACTCATGGCGCTCGGTGCCGAGGACGTACAGACCGCCGGCCTCGACGACCTTGGCGGCCTCTTCGGCCACGGCGTCGCGCATGCCCTGGTAGACGGTGTCCCACTCGGACTCGTAGGCCTCGGGGGTCTCGACCGGGTCGAGGTTCTTGGCCTTCATCTCCTGCACGGCGAGGAACTCGGCGTTGCCCCCGAGCATGATGTCCGTACCGCGACCGGCCATGTTGGTGGCGACGGTGACGGCGCCCAGGCGACCGGCACGGGCGACGATCTCGGCCTCGCGCGCGTGGTTCTTCGCGTTGAGCACCTCGTGGCGCACGCCCTTCTTGGCCAGCAGCCGCGAGAGGTACTCGCTCTTCTCGACACTCGTGGTGCCGACGAGGACCGGCTGGCCCTTCTCGTGACGCTCGACGATGTCCTCGACGACCTGCGCGAACTTCGCCGTCTCGTTCTTGTAGACGAGGTCGGACTGGTCCTTGCGGATCATCGGCTTGTTGGTCGGGATGGGCACCACGCCGAGCTTGTAGGTCGACATGAACTCGGCCGCCTCGGTCTCGGCGGTACCGGTCATTCCGGCGAGCTTGTCGTAGAGACGGAAGTAGTTCTGCAGCGTGACCGTCGCGAGCGTCTGGTTCTCGGCCTTGACCGGCACGCCCTCTTTGGCTTCGATCGCCTGGTGGATGCCCTCGTTGTAGCGGCGGCCCACGAGGATGCGTCCGGTGTGCTCGTCGACGATCATGACCTCGTCGTTCATGACGACGTAGTCGGTGTCGCGCTTGAACAGCGCGATCGCCTTGATGGAGTTGTTCAGGAACGAGATGAGCGGGGTGTTCGCGGACTCGTACAGGTTGTCGATGCCGAGGTAGTCCTCGACCTTCTCGATACCGGGCTCGAGCACACCGATCGTGCGCTTCTTCTCGTCGACCTCGTAGTCGACACCGGCCTCGAGGGTGCGGGCGAGCTTCGCGAACTCGGCGAACCAGCGGTTGGCCTCACCGGACGCGGGGCCCGAGATGATCAGCGGTGTGCGGGCCTCGTCGATGAGGATCGAGTCGACCTCGTCGACGATCGCGTAGAAGTGACCACGCTGCACGAGGTCTTCCTTGCGCCAGGCCATGTTGTCGCGCAGGTAGTCGAAGCCGAACTCGTTGTTGGTGCCGTAGCTGATGTCGGCCTCGTACTGCTCGCGGCGCACCTCGGGGGTCTGCCCTGCGACGACCGTTCCCGTGGTCATACCGAGGGCGCGGTAGACGCGGCCCATGAGCTCCGACTGGTAGCTCGCGAGGAAGTCGTTGACCGTGATGACGTGGACGCCCTGGCCCGCGATCGCGTTCAGGTACGCGGGGAGAGCCGCGGTGAGGGTCTTGCCCTCACCCGTCTTCATCTCGGCGATGTTGCCGAGGTGGAGGGCTGCACCGCCCATGATCTGCACGTCGTAGGGGCGCTGGCCGAGCGTGCGCTTGGCTGCCTCGCGGACGGCGGCGAAGGCCTCGGGCATGAGCTGGTCGAGCGTCTCGCCGGCTTTGTAACGCGCGCGCAGCTCGACGGTCTCGTTGCGCAGCTCGTCGTCGGTGAGCTGCTCGTAGTCCTCTTCGAGCGCTCCGGTCGCCTTCACGACGCCCTGCAGTCGGCGCAGGATGCGGCCCTCGCCGGCGCGCAGCAGTTTCTCGAGCGGATTGGCCACGAAGCATCTCCATCTGTCGGGTGCGGCGCCCGCGTGGACACCGGCCTGCGAACAGGCATACATCGCCCATGTTATCCGTGTTACCCGTTCGTGACCTGCGAGGAGGCCACAATCCGAAAGCGGCGGTGCGCGCCCGCAGCGAACACACGGCGACGGCGGCGAGACCGACGCCTAGGATCGAGCCATGGCCGGTTTCTGGGGCAAGAGGAAGCGCGAAGAACAGGACGCGGCGGACGCCGATCTCGCCCGTCGAGCGGAGCTGGCGATCGTCGCCGCCGACGAGCGCGTGCGCCTGACCTCGGACGAGCTCGACTTCGCCCGCGCCGAACTGGGCGACAAGGCCACCGAGGATCTCGCCGCCGCCCTCGATTCCGTTCGCACCCACCTCGCCGAGGCGTTCCAGCTGCACCAGCTGAACCACGACGAGATCCCCGACACGAAAGAAGAGCTGCGCACGCGCAACGCGCGCATCATCCAGCTCTCGCAGTGGGCCGAGGACCTGCTCGAAGAGCGCACGCAGGTGTTGCAGCCGAAGATCGACGCCGTGCGCCGCGCGCCAGAGACGCTCGCTCGCGTGCGGGCCGACCGCGACCGCCTCGCCGAGCGCATCCCCAACGCCCGCGAGGTCGTCGACCGGCTCTCGCGGCGCTACAGCGACTCGGCCCTCTCGCAGATCGGCGGCAACCCCGAAGAGATCGAGCAGCTCCTCGACTTCGCCGTGCACACCGCGTCCGTCTCGGAGCGTCGACGGGAAGCGGGTCAGCGCGAGCAGGCCTCGGTCGCCCTCGAGGCCGCCACCGAGGCCGTGCGCCGGGCGGAATCGCTCCTGGATGCCGTGGACACCTTCGAGATCGAAGCGCTCCGCGCCGAATCCACCCTCGCCGCCGTCATCGACGACTCGCGCGGCGACCTCATCGAGGCGCGAATGGGGGCGCAGACCCCCGCGGTGACCCAGGCCATGGCGACGCTGCAGCAGGCGCTCACGGCGCTACCCGCCTCGGGGACGCGCAGCGACCCGTTCGCCGCTCTGTCCTCGCTGCGACAGGCCAACGCCGACCTCGACCTCGCGCGCGAGCGCGCCGCCCGCCCCGTCCCCTCGCAGGATCAGGTCGAGCACGCCATCGACGACGCCGACCGCCAGATCGCCGTCGCCCGGGGACTCATCACAGGTCACCGGGGCTGGATCGGCGCCGACGCTCGGACGCGCTTCGTCGAGGCGGAACGTCTGCGCGCGGGTCTGCCGCTGGGCCCTGTGCCCGAGGACCAGCGTGAGACGGCCCTCGCCACCGCGCGACGCGCCGGGAGCCTGGCATCCGAGGCTCTGCAGATCGCCCAGCGCGACATCGAGCAATCCCGCCCGAACGACTGGGGAAGCGACGGTCGCGGTGGCGGTTATGGCCGCGGAGGCGGAATGGGCGGCGGCAACATGGTCGGCGGCATGCTCGGCGGCCTGGTCATCGGCTCGCTGCTCGGCGACATCTTCGACGGCTGAGCCCGCGCTCTTCACCCGCGGCATCGCCCGCACGACGAAGCCCTCGGTCCGCAGACCGGGGGCTTCGCGATGAACTCAGGTCAGGACGCGACCTCGACGGCGGGCGCCGCCTGCGTCGCGAGCGCGATCACGCCGTAGTCCCAGCCCTTGCGTCGGTAGACGACGCTCGGGTGGTCGGTACGCGCGTCGATGAAGAGGAAGAAGTCGTGGCCGACGAGCTCCATGCGATCGACGGCGTCTTCGACCGTCATCCACTCGGGGCCGAACTCCTTCTGGCGGATGACGACGGGGGTGTAGTCCTCGTCTTCGACGGCGGTCTCTTGGACGGGTACCGAGCCGGTCGCGACCGCGCGCAGCACCTCGACGGAGGCGGGCTCGACGTCGATGCCCGAGAGCTCTCCGGTGCCCTTTTCGAACTTCGCCCCGCGGGGGTGGTTGCGGGCATCGATGCGCTTGTCCTTCGCCCGACGCACCTGCTCGGAGATCTTGTCGACCGCGAGATCGAGCGCCGCGAACTTGTCGGTGTCGGTCGCCTCGGCGCGGACGACCGGGCCCTTGCCGTCGAGGGTGAGCTCGACCGTATCGTCTTCGAGACGACCGTTGCGATAGGAGCGGTGAGTCACCTTGACCTCTAGCGCCTGAGCGCGAGGCGCGAGGTGCTCGATGCGGCTGACCTTCTCTTCGACCACCGAGCGGAAACGATCGGTGATACCGACTCCCACGCCGACGATGTTGGTGTCCATCAGTGACCTCCTTGTTCCGGGTTCCGCCCGGTCTAAGGGCGGAACATCCGTCGCCTTCAGTCATCCCCACGCTAGTAGTCCGACACCGCCG
>Ga0308159_1003297_pt1 | contig 16508 bp, 16 predicted proteins | sample PhyCR1_FD_201040 | JGI IMG/M metagenome (GOLD analysis project Ga0308159, IMG submission 201040) | Phyllosphere microbial communities from UC Gill Tract Community Farm, Albany, California, United States - DLSLC.R1 | ecosystem: Host-associated > Plants > Phyllosphere > Unclassified | place: USA... | reverse complement strand
GCTTCTCGCCGAGCATGGGAGCGTTCACGGCGGCGGCCTGGATCAGGTCCTGTGTGGCGGTGTCCGGATCGGTCTGGAATCCATAGTGGTGCAGCAGCTCTTCGCCGATCTGCATCAGCACCGCCACAAGCTGCGTATGCTGCGCGAGGCTCTGCGGCGGCTGCAGCGCGCGCGTGCCCACGGCCTGCTCCAGCGCGCGCCAGGTCTGCTCGGCCTGCGCCCAGGCGCGCACCTGGGTCTCCGGCACGCCGGCTTCCGCGAACGCCTTGCCCGCCTCCGCGAATGCCTGGTTGAGCGCGTCGCGCGCGGCAGGGCGCCGCGCGGCCAGCGCCTCGTCACCGCCCAGCATGGCCGCCGACAGGCCGCGGTGCACCTGCAGCTGCTGCACCGCCCGGTTCACCGCGATGAGCGGCGCTGCGCCCCGGCTCTCGCGCTGGGCGGCCCCGATGTCCTGCAGCGACCCGCGCACATACAGGACCGTGGGCAGGGCGCCCATGAGCAGAGCGATCACCCCCAGGATGAGGAATTTGTGGAGCAGGCTCAGGCGGTGCAGCGGAGACATGGTGGGGGCCGGTTGGGATGGGAAAAGGGCGTGCGCGGGCCCTGCGCAAACGATTGTGGGTCAGCAGGGACGCAAGAGGTGTGCCGACACGCGGAAGACTTGACCAACATCAAGTGCGATCCATCTTCATAATCGGCATGCGGCTTGCCGCACGAATCCCCCTCAACCCGCCGGCAGCGCGTGCCGTAATGGATGCCTGCCGCCCCCGGCGGCACCACGGCCGCGTTGCAGCGCCGCACTGCGCCCCCGTTCCATGCCCTTGCTCTCCACGCCCCACCCCGTCCCGCCAGGCCCCGCCTGCTCCTGCGCAAGCCCGGCGGGTGGCATCGCCCTGCGCGGGAGCGTGCGATGAGCGCCGCCGCGCAGGGGCAGGCCGCCGTGCCGCTGGTCCCGCGCGACCTCCTGGCCGCGCTCGCCGTGGTCGTGCTGTGGGGCGTGAATTTCGTGGCGATGAAATGGGGGCTGCGCTTTTTCACGCCCTTCCAGCTCGGCGCGATGCGGTATGTCTTCGCCGCGCTGCCGCTCGTCTTCTTCCTGCGGCCGCCTGCCGTGCGCTGGCGCTGGGTGGTGCTCTATGGACTCTTCCAGGGCGTAGGGCAGTTCGGCATGGTGTTCCTCGCGCTGCGCGTGGGGCTCACCGCCGCCCTGGCGAGCGTGCTGCTGCAGACGCAGGTGTTCTTCACCGCGTTCTGGGCCTATCTGCTGCTGCACGAGCGTCCGGGCCGACCGCTGGTGGTCGGCCTGGGGCTGGCGGCCCTGGGCCTGGTCTGCTTCGGCCTGCATTTCGTCGCGCCCGGCAGCGCATCGGATGAGGTGACGCTGGCCGGCGTGGGGCTCGCGCTCTGCGGCGCGGCGTCCTGGGCCGCGTCCAACATCGTCGCGCGCATGGCCCAGCAGGAGTCGCCCGGCTACCGGCCGCTGTCCTTCGTGGCCTGGAGCAGCCTGGTGCCGGTGCTGCCCTTCGTCGCGCTCTCCATGGCCTTCGACGACGATGCCGCGCGCTGGCTGCGGGCCGACGCGTGGACGGCATTGCCCGGGCTGGCCTGGGGATCGGTGGCGTACCTCGGCTGGGCGGCCACCATCCTCGGCTACGGGCTCTGGACGGGGCTGCTCACGCGCTATCCGGCCAACCGCGTGGCGCCCTTCAGCCTGGCCGTGCCGGTGGTGGGCCTGTCGGCCGGCATGCTGGTGCTCGGCGAGCGCGTATCGGCTTGGCAGTGGGCAGGCATCGCCGCGGTGGTGGCGGCGCTGGCCTGCGTGGTGCTGGGGCCGCGCTGGGCCGCGGCGCACCGGCGCTGAACGGTGCGCCCGGTGGTCCAATCGGGCCATGGGCATCCACCACCTCTACCTCGCGGTCGCGATCGGCGCCGAAGTCCTCGCCACATCGTTCCTCAAAGCCTCCGAAGGCTTCACCCGGCCCGTGCCGAGCCTGGTCACCCTGGCCGGCTACGGCGTGTCGTTCTATTTCCTCTCGCTCACCCTGCAGGCGATTCCCACCGGCATCGCCTATGCGATCTGGTCCGGCATCGGCATCGTGCTGGTGTCGACCATCGGCTGGCTCGTCTATGGCCAGCGGCTCGACGGCCCGGCACTGGCGGGCATGGGGTTGATCCTGGCGGGCGTGCTCGTGATCAACCTGTTCTCGAAGACGGCGGGCCACTGAGGCCCGCCCCTGCCGCTACAGCGGGCGCCGCCGCGCGAACCGCACGACCGTGACGCCCGTGCGCGCCTGGCGCGTGGAGGGCATCACCAGCACGCAATCGTCGTAGGGCGTGGCGACGGGTTCGCCGTCGTTGTCGCCGATCACCGTGCCCGCCTGGGGAATCACTTCCAGTGCCGTCACCGGGCGCACGAAGCGGAAGCCGCTGCTGCGCGCGACGACCGGGCCCGTCACCTCCAGCACCCATTGCCGCGGCGCATCGGGCTGGCGCCAGCCGGGCAGGGCCTGCGCCAGCGCGGCGGCATCCAGCGTGCCCGCGGCTTCAAGAAAGCGCGCGCACTGGTCGCGGGCCACGGTGCGGCTCGCCGGATCGCCGTGGAAGCCGCATTCGATCAGCAGCGATCGCGTGCCGTTCTCGCCCGCCTCGCCGGCATCCGCGTGGCCGAAGCGGCCGTAGTCGCGCATGCGCACGCCGTCCTGGTGGCCGGCGTCGGCCACCACGTATTCGGGCGCGCCCATGCGCCGTGCCAGGGCCTGGTTGCGCGCATGCGTGCCGGTGAGCAGCAGCGGCGCGCCGGGCTCGTGCATCGAGTGCAGGTCGAGCAGCCAGTCGGCTTCGCGCACGAAGGGGCGCAGCGCGGCCGCGCGGCGGCGTTCCTGCGTGTCCGCGGCATCCAGCCGGTCGTCGCTCCATTGGCGGTTCATGTCCTGGTCCACGAAGCGCGAGGCGTCGTGGTCCTGCGGATCGAAGCGGTCGAAGGCGGCCAGGTTGCAGAAGGCCAGGGTCAGGCTGCCCGCCTGCGGCCGGAGGCCGGCGTCCAGCAGATCGCACAGCGCCCAGGCGCCGCACAGCTCGTTGCCGTGTACCAGGGAGGTGATCAGTACGTGGCGGCCGGGCCGGCCCGAGTCGAAGCGCCAGACGCCTTCGGTGCCGGTGTTGCCGGCGCGCCATGCGCCGAGGTCGGGTTTCGGCAGCTCGAAGCGCAGGGAGGAATCAGCGGTATCGGAAGCCATGGGCATCACTCCTCGATCTTGGCGAACTGGACGATCTTGCGGTACTTGGCCACTTCGGAGGCCAGGTAGGCGTCGAGATCCACGGAGGGCGAGGCCACGACCGATCCGCTGGCTTCCAGCTTCTTGCGGAACTCCGGCGCCTGCAGGGCTTCGCGCGTCACCTTGCGCAGCTTGTCGGCCACCGGGCGCGGCAGGTTGGCGGGGCCCATCAGCGCGAACCACACGTTGATGTCCACGTTCTTGAACTGCGGCAGCTCGGCCAGGGCCGGAATGTCGGGCGTGATCGCCGAGCGGCGGGCCTCGGTCGTGCCCAGAGCCACCACCTTGCCGCTGCGGATGTGCGGCAGGCCGCTGGATAGCACGAACACGCCGAACTCGATGTTGTTGCCCAGCAGGTCGTTGGTGAGCGGCGCCACGCCGCGGTAGGGGATGTGCGTCATGAAGAGCTGGCCCTGCTCCTTGACCATCTCGCCGGCCAGGTGGAGCGACGTGCCCACGCCCGAGCTGCCGTAGCTGGTCTTGCCCGGCTGCGATCGCACGCGCTGCACGAACTCGGCGGCGGTCTTCACGCCCGAGCCGGTGGAGGCCACCAGCACCAGCGGCTGCGACGCGATGAGCGACAGCGCCGTGAAATCCTTCACGTCGTACTTGACCTTCTTCGTGACGAGCCGGTTGATCGCGATCTCGTTGCTCGCGCCCAGCAGCAGCGTGTAGCCGTCCGCTGCGCTGCTGGCCACCTTCTGTGCGCCGATCGCGCCGCCAGCGCCGCCCAGGTTCTCGATCACCACCGGCACGCCCAGGCGCGTGGAGAGCTCCGGTGCCAGGGTGCGGGCCGTCAGGTCGGTGCTGCCGCCGGGCGGATAGCCCACGACCAGCGTGATCGGCTTGGAGGGCCAGGCATCCTGCGCGAATGCGGCCTGGGGACCGGCGAAGGCAGCGGCCAGGGCGAGCGGCGCAAGCAGGGCGAGCGCGCCGCGACGGGACGAACCGGCGCGCTCGGGCGCACGGTGGTGGCGGAACAATGGCATGGAAGGTCTCCGTGGGCGGTGGAATGGGGTGGCCCCGATTGTGGGATGCCCCTGCCGGCAGGCCGTGCCAAAACGGCACGCAGTGGTGCTGTTTTGGCACACGGAGATTGCGGGTGCTCAGCTGCGCGACAGCGCCTGCCACACGGCCTCGGCGGCCTCCGTGAGCCGGCGCTTGGGGCGCACCAGGCGCACGTCGAACCGCAGCTCCAGCCGCCGGTCGCCCGCGGGGGCCAGCCGGCCGCTCTGGCAATCCGGGCGCACCATCGACCACGGCAGCCACGCCACGCCCAGGCCGCGGTGCACGTACTCGTACTGCGCATCGGCCGAATCGCATTCGATGATGCGGCGCAGCCGCGGCGCCAGCGGATGCCGCGCGAGCAGGTCTTCCACCAGCCGCCCCAGCGCCAGCGTGTCCGCGTACGCGAGGTAGGGAACGGCCGGGCCGGTGGGCGACAGCGCGTGTTGCGGGGCGCCCTGCGCGTTCGCCCGCGACACCGGCACCAGCCGGTCCGAAGCGAGGGTGGCGTGGGCATAGGCCCGGCCATCCAGCCGCACCTCCAGCGCCGCATGGTGGTAGCCGAGCCAGAGGTCGGCCTCGCCGCGCTCCAGCATCGCCACGGTCTGCGCCAGCCCGTTGGTGACTACGTGCAGCTCCGCGGTCCGCAGCGTCGCGCGCATGCGCGGCAGCGCATCCGCCAGCACCGTGCGCGCCAGCGTGCGGCCCGTGGCGAGGGTCACCGACCGCGCCTGCCGCCCGGCGACGGCGCGCAGCTCGTCCTGCGACTGCGCCAGCTCCCGCGCCAGTTGCTCCGCCGTCGCGAGAAACGCCGTGCCTGCCGCGGTCAGCCGCACCGGGCCGCCGGCAGCGCCGCGGGCACTGCCATCGGCACCGGGCGCCGGCTCACCTTCCGCGCCGCCGCGCTCCACCAGCGCCGTGCCCGCCCAGGCTTCGAGCGCCCGGATGCGCCGGCCGAATGCCGGATGCGTGACGTGCCGCGACTCGGCCGCGCGCGTGAAGCTGCGCTCGCGTGCCAGGGCGATGAAGTCTTCCACCCATTTGAACTGCATGGCGTTGTATGAGGGCTGTAACGGTGCGTGGGAATTTCTTGCCGGAAGGATTCTAGACGCAGCCAGAATCCAATGTTATTCGTCAGATAACGAAGATTTTCAGTTCTGAAGGTTTTTTTGTTTCTGAGGTGGGCAAAAATTGATTTTGCTCATCGAGTAAAGGTATAGAATATGTCGTTGAATGAAGCCGCGCAGGACGCATTCCTTGCAGGCAGCAGGGTTTTGGGATCATCCATCGCATTGTCAGCATCTTATCCCGCGGCTGCATGCTTCCGTGATTTGCAACTGACTGAGATCCCTGACGTCATGGAACGCAAGGGTTTCAATGTCGGAGCCTCATTAATGCGCAGATGGTTTCGTGGGCCCGCTTTTCTTCTGCCAGATCGGTGGAAAAGGGGGTACGAGATAACACACTCGGATTTGCCTCGTGGCTATATAGATGAAAGCACGGTTTCCATGAGTTGGGCCATGCAATATGCTCGCACACAGATCGTGTTTGATGAGCTCAGAGCGGCAGTGCTAGGGCAATCTTCCGAGAAGAGTGAAAAACTCTCATGGGATGAGCTATATCGTTGCTTAATGAAATACGGGAAAATTGCACCGCATGAAACCAGATTCGGCGACGTAGAATCTGCTATCGTATTAATTGATTCTTGTCACATGAATGCAAGACCAATCGCCGCTAATCGATGGGAAAAGTTGACGGATCCTCTGGATGACCTTTATTGTGCCTTGGGGGCGTTCACGTTGCATGTATCTGGCCGAGGCCGTATCATTCCAACAAAAAAAGGTCTGAAGACAGTCCACACGGTTTACGTGGAAGAACTTCTGTTCTACATTCGCGATTCTTATGACTTTTCTGGTGATCAGCCTCTGGGCTATTGGGGGCAGGATGGTGCTCACAAATTGCCAGGGAGGAGTTTGTCGATGGTGGAGAACAGGAGTTTCAATGACTGGCGATCACATACTGGAGCCGGCGCGGATTTTCTGATATTCTCTGACGTCCATCGGTATAAGATTCCTGCTCCATTGCATAAGGTGTTTCCATGATTAAATGTCCCTCATGGTGATGCTGTTGCCATATGAAAATATTAATTGGTGCTGCGGTAAAATGGCTGTTGGCTGCCGTTTTCTTGGGTATTGGTTTGCTTTTGTTTGCATGCCTTTCCAAGCCTGCAGCCTCACAGCTCTTCGTAGACACGTGCCCCACGGGGCCCTATCGCATAGAAGCTTTTCAATATAAAAGCGGCGCGGGTTTTGTGCAGTTGGTGGGCGGCAGCGGCACAGTTCTGGGTCGCTCGGAATTTTCTGAAAGCGCCATGGTGCGACCACGGTGGTCGCAAGACTGCAGATCCGTGAGCTTCGGCTCCGACACAGACCCTGCACCCCTGGCGGCGCGACCTTGAACTGTGATGGCTGCCCTAGCAGCAGCCCCGTTTCAACCCAGGGCTGCTGCATGGGCGGGGTATCAGCCCCGCGCCGCGTTCAGCGCAGCGCGCGTGGCCAGCGCCGCCTGCCGGGCCGCTGCGGCGAAGCCGTCGTCCGCGCTCGCGTACAGGATGGCGCGCGAGGAGTTCACCACGATCGGGCCGTCCGGCCGCAGGCCGGCGCGCACCGTGGCGGCGGCATCGCCGCCCTGGGCGCCCACGCCCGGAATGAGCAGAGGCAGCGTGGGGGCGAGGGCGCGCACGCGTTCGATCTCGGCCGGGTAGGTGGCGCCCACCACGAGGCCGAGCTGGCCGTTGCGGTTCCAGGGGCCCTGGGCCTGGCGCGCGACGTGCTCGAACAGCAGCGGCTGTCCGTCCACGCTCGCCAGGCGCTGGCTCTGCAGGTCGTCGCCGCCCGGGTTGGAGGTGCGGCACAGCAGGAAGGCACCCTTGCCGTGGTAGGCCAGATAGGGCTCGATCGAGTCGAAGCCCATGAAGGGCGAGAGCGTCACCGCGTCGGCGCCGTAGCGCTCGAAGGCCTCGATCGCGTACTGCTGGGCGGTGGAGCCGATGTCGCCGCGCTTGGCGTCCAGGATCACCGGCACGTGCGGCGCCGTGGCGCGCATGTGCCGCACCAGGCGTTCGAGCTGCTCTTCCGCGCGGTGCGCGGCGAAGTACGCGATCTGCGGCTTGAAGGCACAGGCGAGGTCGGCCGTGGCATCGACGATCGCCGCGCAGAAGTCGTAGATCCGGCCGGCGTCGCCGCGCAGGCCGGCGGGAAAGCGCGCGGGTTCGGGGTCCAGGCCCACGCAGAGCAGGGAGTCGTTGCGCGCGGTCGCGTCCCGCAATTGTTCGAGGAAGGTCATGGCCGGCAATCGTCGGGTCGGAGGGATCGGGCCGCTCACGCGGCGCGGGCGCGCTTCTGCAGGATCTCGAAGGCCGGCAGTTCCTTGCCTTCCAGCACTTCCAGGAAGGCACCGCCGCCGGTGGAGATGTAGCCCACGTCCTTCTCGATGCCGTACTTGGCGATGGCGGCCAGCGTGTCGCCGCCGCCCGCGATGCTGAACGCAGCGCTCTGCGCGATCGCGCGCGCGATGGTTTCCGTGCCGTGCGAGAACGCGTCGAATTCGAACACGCCCACCGGGCCGTTCCAGACGATGGTGCCGGCGGACTGCAGCTGCGCGGCCAGGCGCTTCGCCGTCTCGGGACCGATGTCCAGGATCAGGTCGTCCTCGGCCACGTCGGCCGCGGCCTTCACCGTGGCGGGGGCGTCCGCCGCGAAGGTCTTGGCCACCACCACGTCGGTGGGGATCGGCACCTCGGCGCCGCGCGCCTTCATGGCCTCGATCACGGCCTTCGCCTCGCCCACGAGGTCGGCTTCGGCCAGGCTCTTGCCGATCGGCAGGCCGGCGGCCAGCATGAAGGTGTTGGCGATGCCGCCGCCCACGATGAGCTGGTCCACCTTGTCGGCCAGGCTCTTGAGGATGGTCAGCTTGGTGGACACCTTGCTGCCCGCCACGATGGCGGCCAGCGGGCGGGCCGGCTGGGCCAGCGCCTTGCTGATGGCGTCGATCTCGGCCGACAGCAGCGGGCCGGCGCAGGCCACCTTCGCGTATTCGGCGATGCCGTAGGTCGTGCCCTCGGCGCGGTGCGCGGTGCCGAAGGCGTCGTTCACGTAGATGTCGCAGAGCTTGGCCATCTTCTGCGCCAGTTCCGGCTGGTTCTTCTTCTCGCCCACGTTCACGCGGCAGTTCTCCAGCAGCACGACCTGGCCGGGCTGCACCTGCACGCCGTCCACCCAGTCGGCCACCAGCGGCACGTCGCAGCCGAGCAGTTCGGCCAGACGCGCAGCCACGGGCGCGAGCGAGTCGGCGGGCGTGAGCGTGCCTTCCGTGGGGCGGCCCAGGTGGCTCGTCACCATCACCGCGGCGCCCGCGTCCAGCGCCATCCGGATGCACGGCACCGAGGCGCGGATGCGCGTGTCTTCGGTGATGCGGCCGTCGTCGTCCTGGGGCACGTTCAGATCGGCGCGGATGAACACGCGCTGGCCACGGGCCTGGCCCTGGGCGCAGAGGTCGGAGAAGCGGAGGATTTGCATGGGGGAGACAGGAGGATGTGGAAAAGCCCGGCGGCCGCGGAAGGCGGCGCACCCGGACGGTCGCGGAAAAAAACTGCGGGCGATTGTAGGCGCCGCACCGCCGGCACTGCCGTAGGCGGCGGGCTACAGGCGGCCGGTGCGCGCTCGCTGTGCGCCGCGCTACCAGCCCAGCCCGATGTGCAGCGGCAGGTAGACCGCCATGCCCACGCAGATCGTGCCCAGGATGCCCCGGCGCCAGAAGTAGTAGCTCGCGGCGCAGACCAGCGCCGGCAGGCGCGCATCCTTCAGCGTATCGATGAATTCGCCGCCCGCCATGAAGAGCTCCGGCGCGAGCACGGCCGCCAGGGCCGCGAGCGGGGCGTATTTCAGGCCGCGCTTGAGCCACGAGGGCATCGGCACTTCGTTCTCGGGAATCATGAAGAACGCGCGCGTGACCAGCGTGATCACCCCCAGCCCGACGATCGCGATCACGGTTTCGGTCACCGATGCGCCCATGCCGCCTCCCCGCCCCTGCAACTGCTGTCCGTCATGGATGTTCCTCCTCGCGCAGCGGCACCACGTCGCCGTCCTCCACGTGCTTTTTCTCGTCGGGCCTCAGCTTGCCGTGCGCGGGCACCAGGCGCACCTCGGGCCGGCGGCGCAGGTGGCGGTCCACCGCCTCGATCAGCAGACCCGCGGCCACGGCGGCGGCGATCGCCACCAGGATGTTGAGCTTGAGCGGCAGCGAGAACGCCGCGATCGCCGCGGTCATCGCCACGCCCGTGGCGATCCAGGTGGCGCGGTCGAACAGCATCGACAGCAGCACGCCCAGCAGCGCGAGCACGCCCGCGAAGCCCAGGCCCCACGACAGCGGCACCACGTTCGCGAGCAGGATGCCGGCGATCGACGGAATCTGCCAGGAGCACCAGTTGAGCATCGCCGCCCCCCAGAAGTACGGCACCTGCTCGGCCTGCGGCGCGGGCCGGGGGAAGCGCTTCATGAACGCGACGAAGATCACGTCGCCGCTGAAGTACCCCACCGCGAGCCGCTGGCGGCGCGGCAGCCACGCGAAATAGCTGCGCCACATGCTGCTGAAGATCACGAAGCGCAGGTTCACGCAGCACGCGGCGAGCCACATCACCCAGAGCGGCGCGCCGGCCGCGAGCAGCGGCAGCACGGTGAGCTGCGCGCTGCCCGCATACACCATGAGCGACATGAAGATCGCCAGGCCCGCGGGCATGCCGCTCTTGACCATCGCCACGCCGGTCACGAGCCCCCAGGCGCCGATGCCCACGCTGGTGCCGATCATGTCGGTCATGCCGGTGCGGAAGTACGGATGCCGCACCATCTCGCCCACCGACTGCGGTACGGGCCCCTCCGGCGCCTGGGCGGACAGGTCGCCGGGCACGCTCATGCGCCCGCTCCGCCGCCGAGCACCATGCCCGGCGCGAGCGGATGGCCGCGCAGGAAGTCGCCCACCGGCAGGCGCTTGCCGCCCGCGCGCTGCAGCACCGTGAGGCGCAGCACGCCGGCCGCTTCGGCCGCTCCGTCCGCGTCACCGCAGGCCACGTCCACGCCGCCGCCATCGACCTGCAGGATCTCGCCGGGCTTCGCACCCGCAGCAGGCCGCTGCGGCAGGGGCTCGCAGGCCCAGACCTTGATGGTTTCGGCCCCGCACGAAGTCGAGGCGCCCGGGAACGGATCGAAGGCGCGCACGCGCCGTCCGATGGCCTCGGCCGGCAGCCGCCAGTCGATCGCGCTCTCGGCCTTGTCGATCTTGTGCGCGTAGGTCACGCCTTCGGCGGGCTGGGGCGTGGCGGCGAGGCCGCCGCAGGCCGCCAGTTCCAGCGCCTCGACGATCATCCGGCCGCCCAGGTCGGCCAGCCGGTCGTGCAGCGTGGCCGTGGTGTCCGCGGGAGCGATGGGCGTTTTCTCCGTGAGCAGCATCGCGCCGGTGTCCAGGCCCGCGTCCATCTGCATGATGGTCACGCCGGTCTCGGCATCGCCGGCCTCGATGGCGCGGTGGATGGGCGCGGCGCCGCGCCAGCGCGGCAGCAGGCTCGCGTGGATGTTCAGGCAGCCCAGGCGCGGCAGGTCCAGCACCCACTGCGGCAGGATGAGCCCGTAGGCCGCGACCACCATCGCATCGGCCCCGGCCGCTTCCAGCGCGGCGCGCGCGGCCGCGGCATCCTCGGCGTATTTGCCGTCCAGCCGTAGGCCGCGCGGCTGCGCCACCGCGATGCCGTGCGCGAGGGCGCACTGCTTGACGGGGGACGCCTGCAGCTTCATGCCCCGGCCGGCGGGGCGGTCGGGCTGGGTGAGGACGAGGGGGACGCGGATGCCTGCGGCGAGCAGGCGCTCCAGGGCCACCCGCGCGAAGTCGGGCGTGCCCGCGAAAATGATCTTCATGGCGGCGGAAGGGGGCGCTCCCGCAGGGGCGCCGAACGGTCAGAAATGGAACGGGTCGCGCGGATCGGGCTCGTCGGTGAACATCACCTTGCGGACCACGCCGTGGCGGTCGATGTGCACGTGCCCGAAGCGGCGCGTGTTCATGTCGTCGAGGAACCGGTAGGTCCAGATGTCGCCATCGAAGCGCGCCACCTGCTCCACGCGCATCGGCGGGCCGAAGAAGCGCCGGACGTCCTCTACCGGCGTGCCGGCCGGAATGCCCGCGAGGTTCTGGAAGTTGAGGACCTGGTCGCGCCGCACGAGGCGGCCCTGCGCATCGAAATCGAGGTGGTAGACCTGCCGCCCCATGGGCTGGGTCGTGTAGACCATGCGCTCGCCGCCGCCGGGCAGCGCCGAGGAGAAGTAGGGTGGGCCCAGCTCGCGCAGCACCGAGTCCCGCGGCGCACCCGGCCGCAGGAAATCGGGCGACGCGCAGGCCACCAGCAGCACGGCCAGGCACGCCACCGCGACGCGGCGCCAGAGCGTGGCCGCGCGTCCGGTCATGTCCGCGCCCTCTGCTGCTGCTTGACCAGCTTCGTCTTGATGCGGTTGCGCTTCAGGGGCGAGAGGTATTCGACGAACACCTTGCCCAGCAGATGGTCCATCTCGTGCTGGATGCAGATCGCCATCAGGCCCTCGGCCTCGATCTCCCGCGACTGGCCCTGGGCGTCCAGGGCGCGCACGCGCACGGCGGTGGAGCGCTCGACGCCGTCGTAGATGCCGGGCACCGACAGGCAGCCTTCCTCGCCGACCTGCTTGTCCTCGCTCGCCCAGAGGATCTCGGGATTGATGAGCACCACCGGGGTGTCGCGGTCTTCGGACACGTCCATGGTGATGATCCGCTCGTGCACGTCCACCTGCGTGGCCGCCAGGCCGATGCCCTGCGCGTCATACATGGTCTCGAACATGTCGTCCAGCAGCGCGCGCACGCGGTCGTCCACCGCCGCGACGGGCTGGGCCACCTTGTGCAGGCGGGGATCGGGATAGCAGAGGATGGGAAGGAGGGCCATGGGAGGGACGGGCGGAGATGTCGCTATTTTCGCCACTTTCGTGCGGCGGCGTCGCGGGCCGGGGCAATAATCATTGCCCGATCCAGGGCTTGGGGCCAGAATCCGCAGAGATTTGTAACGTATCGGCCGGCAAGTTTTGTCACCAGCAAGACGGCCCGCTGCCAGTGAGGGGCGCTTTGCGATGTGTGCTGACAAGAGCAACGACGGGATCGAGACCATGAAGCCATCTGCCCGCCCGGGCACTGCCCTGCCGGGCGCCCTGGCGCTGGCCGCCGCGGCGCTGCTGGCCCCCATGGCGGTGCAGGCGCAGAACTATCCCATCACGGCAGACCAGCGCGCCACGGCCCAGCAGGTGGCCTCCCGCGGCGTGCCGCTGGCCGAGCTGGCGCCCAGCGCGCCCGACACCTACGTCGTCAAGCGCGGCGACACGCTCTGGGCCATCTCCGGCATGTACCTGCTGCGGCCCTGGCGCTGGCCCGAGCTCTGGGGCATGAACCTGCAGTCCATCCCCAACCCGCACCTCATCTTCCCCGGCCAGACGCTCTATCTCGAGAAGATCGACGGCTACGCCCGGCTGCGCACCGCGCGCGGCGGCACCGGAGGCGATCCCGAGACGGTGCGCGTTTCCCCGCGCACGCGCACCGACAGCCTGGCCGGCACTGCGCTGCCCACGCTGCCGCCGCACCTCATCGAGCCGTTCCTGGTCGAGCCGCTGGTCGTGGACGAACTGACCTTCTCGCAGGCGCCGCGCATCGTGGCCACGGTGGACGAGCGCGTGCTCATGGCGAACGGCGATCGCGCCTATGCCCGCGGTCCGGCCGGCCAGCCGCTGCTCCTGGAACCCTCGACGCCCCGGCTCTACCGCGTCTTCCGCAACGCCGTTCCCATGAAGGATCCGGAATCCGGCGAGATCCTGGGCTACGAGGCCCAGTACGTCGGCCGTGCCGAACTGCTGCGCGGCGAGACCACGGCGGAGACCCGCACGCCCGACGGCGTGACGACGGACGTGGTGCCCGCCACCATCGAGCTCTCCCGCGCCAAGGAGGAGATCCGCTTCGGCGACCGCCTGCTGCCCGCGCCAGAGCGCGGCTACGCCAGCTATACGCCCCAGGCACCGCAGTTCGCCGTGGATGCGCGCGTGGTCTCCATCTACGGCAGCGCGGCCGTGGCGAACGCGGCGCAGAACCAGGTGGTGGCGATCAACCGCGGCACGCGCGACGGCATGCAGCCCGGCCTCGTGCTCACCGTGCTCACCAAGGGCGAGCGCATCGTCGACAAGACCGATCCGGACCGCGGCACCATCAAGCTCCCGAGCGAGGCCAACGGCACGGGCATGGTGTTCCGCACGTTCGACCGCGTCTCGTACGTGCTGCTGCTGCAGGTGCGGCAGGGCGTGCGCGTGGGCGACCGCCTCGTGAATCCGCAGTAGGCGCGGCCAAAGTAACGCGGCCGTGGCGCCGCGCCGCTATGCTCGCCGCATGCAACGCGACGAACTCTCCGCATGGCTGCGCCTCACGCTCACCCCCGGCGTGGGCCCGGGCACGGCGCGGCGGCTGCTGGCCGCCTTCGGCCTGCCGCAGCAGATCTTCCGGCAGCCGGAAGATGCCCTGGCCGCGCACGCCACGCCATCGCAGGTGAAGGCGCTGTGCGCCGTTCCGGGCGGCCTCGCCGCGCTGGAAGAGGCCACGTGGCAATGGCTCCATGCCGCAGCGCCCGAGGAGGGCACCCCGGAGAACGAACCGCCCGTGCGGCGCATCGTGTCGCTGGGCGACGCGGCCTACCCGCCCGCGCTGCTGACGATCGAAGACCCGCCGCTCCTGCTGTACCTGACGGGCGCGGCGCGGTGGCTGGATGGCGACGGCCCGTCCTGCTGGCCGATGGAGCGCTGCGTGGCGATCGTCGGCAGCCGCAATCCCACGGCCCAGGGCGCGGAGAACGCCCGGCAGTTCGGGCGCGCGCTGCGCGGCGCCGGCCTGTGCATCGTCTCCGGGCTGGCGCTCGGCATCGACGCCGCGGCCCACGAGGGCGCACTGGAGGCCGGCCCCGGGCCGGGCAGCGGTGCCGCAACCCTTCCGTGCACGATCGCCGTCGTCGGCACGGGGCTGGACCGGGTCTATCCGGCCCGGCACCGCACGCTGGCGCACCGTATCACGCGGCAGGGCGTGGTCGTCAGCGAATACCCGTTGGGCACGCCGCCGCTGGCCGGCAACTTCCCCCGGCGCAACCGCCTCATCGCCGCGCTGTCGCAGGGCACGCTCGTGGTCGAGGCGGCGCTCGCCTCCGGCTCGCTCGTCACGGCCCGGATGGCCTCGGAGCAGGGGCGCGAGGTGTTCGCCATTCCCGGCTCCATCCACGCGCCGCAGTCGCGCGGCTGCCATGCGCTCATTCGCCAGGGGGCCAAGCTCGTGGAGTCCGCGCAGGACGTGCTGGAGGAATTGCGCCTGCCCGCGCCCGCGGCGGTGCCTGCCACGGGTGGCCAGGCCATGCACGGCGAAGAGGATGCGCAGGACGCAAGCGAGGGCGATGCCGGGCTGGATGCCGTCGATACCGGCCGGCACGCCGCGCTGCTGTCGGCCCTGGGTTTCGACCCCGTGGGCCTGGACGCCCTGGTGGCCCGCACCGGCCTGGATGCCTCCCGGCTGCAGGTGGCCCTGCTGGAGCTGGAGCTGGACGGGCACGTGGCCCGGCTGCCCGGCGGGCTCTTCCAGCGCATGGCGCGGGGTTAGAGCGGCTAACACGACCCTTCTGGCGTTGTTGCCGCATCTTGTCGTACTACTCGTACTGCCTGCGATGCGACGCCTAGCCAGAACCGCTTCGCTGGGTCGTGTTAGCCGCTCTTAGTGCAACCCGGCCTTACACGTCCAGCATCAGCCGCAGGTTCTGCACGGCCGCGCCGCTCGCGCCCTTGCCGAGGTTGTCCAGGCGGGCGACGAGCACGGCATGGCGGTGGGTCTCGTTCGCGAACACGCGGATCTCCAGCATGTTGGTGTCGTTGAGCGCCAGCGGATCGAGCTTGCCGTCCTCGGTGGGCGGCAGCACGCGCACCCACTGCTCCGGCGTGTTGCTGCGCGCGTAGTGCGCGGCCAGGGCATCGTGCAGGTCGGCGCCCTTGGGCGCGCCCGGCAGCAGGTCGAGGTGCAGGGGCATCTGCACCAGCATGCCCTGCGCGAAGTTGCCCACCGACGGCACGAAGATCGGCCGGCGCGTGAGGCCCGTGTACTTCATGATCTCGGGCAGGTGCTTGTGCGACAGGCCCAGCCCGTACATCTCGAACGGCGCGGCCTCGCCCTTCTCGTAGGCTTCGATCATCGTGCGGCCGCCGCCCGTGTACCCGCTCACCGAAGGCAGCGCGATGGGGTGGTCGGCGGGCACCAGGCCGGCATCCACCAGCGGGCGCAGCAGCGCGATGGCGCCGGTGGCGTAGCAGCCGGGGTTCGCCACGCGCGTGGCGCCCGCCACGTCGGCGCGCTGGCCCGGGGCCAGTTCGGGAAAGCCGAACACCCAGCCCGGCGCCGTACGGTGCGCCGTGCTGGCGTCGATCACCTTGATCGTGCGGCCCGTGGCCGCCTCGATGCCGTCGACCAGCGCCACCGTCTCGCGCGCCGCGTCGTCGTGCAGGCAGAGCACCACCATGTCCACGCCGGCGATCAGGTCGCGCTTGGCCGAAGCGTCCTTGCGCAGTTCCGGCGCGATGCTCACGAGTTCCACCTGCGGCATCGCCTGCAGGCGTTCGCGGATCTGCAGACCCGTGGTGCCGGCTTCGCCGTCGATGAAGATCTTGGCCATGGACATGGAGACTCCTGAAAGAGGGAGGGGCGCGGAAAGCCGGCGCAGGGCTACGTGACTCCCGCAGGGGATGGTGCGTCGCAGCATGATACAGTCGCCGGCTGCCATGTCACCCACCCGCGGCCAGACATCCGGTCATGGCAAACGGGTAACCACCATCCTTCCCCTGAGAGAGACCTCATGAAGATTCACGAATACCAAGGCAAGGAAATCTTGCGCAATTTTGGTGTGCCCGTTCCCCGCGGCATTCCCGCGTTCACGGTGCAGGAAGCCGTGGAAGCCGCCCAGAAGCTCGGCGGTCCCGTGTGGGTGGTCAAGGCCCAGATCCACGCCGGTGGCCGTGGCAAGGGCGGCGGCGTGAAGGTCGCCAAGAGCATCGACGACGTGAAGAAGCTCGCCGGCGACATCCTGGGCATGCAGCTCAAGAC
>Ga0308159_1003296_pt1 | contig 16513 bp, 17 predicted proteins | sample PhyCR1_FD_201040 | JGI IMG/M metagenome (GOLD analysis project Ga0308159, IMG submission 201040) | Phyllosphere microbial communities from UC Gill Tract Community Farm, Albany, California, United States - DLSLC.R1 | ecosystem: Host-associated > Plants > Phyllosphere > Unclassified | place: USA... | reverse complement strand
CCGAAGTGAATGTCGAGGTCGAGCAGGGCGGTGGGCAGCTTGTAGTCGGCGCTGAACAGCCAGGCCAGCGAGGTGGCCAGGGTGGAGGCGCCGACGCCGCCGCGCGTGCCGATCACGGCGGTGGCGACGTGGGGCTTGCCGGCAGTTGCATCCTGGACGCGCGGCGCGGTGAACACGGCCTGGGCATGCGTCAGCGCATCGCGCACCTGCGGGCCCGACAGCGGCTTGAGCAGATAGTCGTGGATGCCGCTGGCGATGAGGTCGCGGTAGAGGCGCACGTCGTTGACCTGGCCCACCGCGATCACCACGGTGCCCGGCTCGCACACTTCGGCCAGCGCGTTGATGTCGCTCAGCGGGTCGCCGCTTTCCGACAGGTCGACGAGCAGGATGTTCGGGCTCGCGGTGATCGACAGCGACTGGACGGCGCTGCGCAGGCCGCCCTTGCCGCATTTCTCGGTCTGCCAGCCCAGCTCGGCCGTGAGCGAACGCACCACGTCGAGCGAGGCATCGTCGCACAGGAAGGCCGCGAACTGGTCGCGGGCGCCCGGGCCGCCGGATTTCCAGGGTGCGTTCATCGGCTCAGTTCCCCTTGATGCCGGACTGGCTGCCGGTCGTGGTGACTTCGGTGCCGTTGCCGGTCGTCTTGGCCGTGCGATAGGCGTCGATCGCCTTGTTCGAGCTCATCACCACGGTCGAGCCGGAGCCTTCCGTGCCGTGGACGAGGTCCTCGGGATTGGCGACCATCGCGGCGAGGTTCGAATTGACCGCGCAGCCGTAGTTGCTGGACAGGCCGTTGTTCGGGTTGAAGTCGCTCTTGGCCGACCAGTCGGGGCAGCCGGGCACCGAGGCCTTCGAGCGGGTGACGACGATGCGCGCGGTGCCGGCGGTGACGTAGCCGGCGGTCTGGGGCGCGGGATCGCCGCTCGGCACAATGCCGTAGCGCGATGCCACCGCCTCGACCGCGCTGCGGGTGGCGGGGTTGCCGCTGGGATCGTCGATGCTGATACGGTCGCCGTACTTCAGGCCCATGGCGTCGAACCAGCCGGCCAGCCGGCCCTGTTCGCCATAGGCGAGGCCGTTGCCGCCGGTCGTCACGTCGAGCGTGTAGTCGACCTTCTCGACCACCGGCTGGTGGACCGAATACATCGAGCGGTTTTCCGGGATCCCGCCGCAGCCGGCGAGAACGACGGTAAGCAGGCCGACGACGAGGCTGCGCTTGCGCATGGTGTTCATCATGGTCACTTTCGGGCTCACTTGAGGCTGAAGCCGGGCTGGACGGTATCGACGGCGGCGGTCTTCTTCGCCGGCCTGCCGGTCGCGGCCGGGTCGGCGGCGCCGACGCCGGGCGCGGCGCTGGAGGAGGGCGCCTGCGTCGGCTCGGGCCGCTTGGCGCCGCTCTTGCCGTCGGTTTCCATGTTGCCCAGCAGGCGCTGCAGCTCGTTGGGCGAGTTGAAGCCGTCGGTGGGCAGCGCGATCTGCGAGCCGTTGACCGGGTTGACCAGGTAGGGCGTGACGATGATGACCAGCTCGGTCTCGCCGCGCTTGTAGGCGGTGGAACGGAACAGCGAGCCCAGGATCGGCAGGTCGCCGGCGCCGGGCAGCTTCTGGATCGAGTTCGAGGTGTTGTTGCTCAGCAGGCCGGCGATCATGAAGCTCTGGCCGGAGCCCAGCTCCACGGTCGTCTCGGTACGGCGGATGGTGAGCGCCGGGATCTCGTAGCCGTTGAGCGTGACCGCGCCTTCGCTCGAAAGCTCGGACACTTCGGGGCGCACGCGCATCGAGATGCGGCCGTTGGCCAGCACGGTGGGCGTGTAGCTGAGGCTGACGCCGTACTTCTTGTATTCGACCGAGGTGGTGCCCAGGCCCTGGCTGACGGGGATCGGATACTCGCCGCCGGCCAGGAAGTCGGCCGTCTCGCCCGAAAGCGCGGTGAGGTTGGGCTGGGCCAGCGTGCTGACGAGGCCGATGGTCTCGCCCGCATCGAGCGCGCCGACGAGGTCCACGCCGAGCAGCTTGCCGGCGAGGCCCAGCGTGGTGCCGGTGCCGTTGGGGGCGATGGTGGTGGCGCCGTTGGTGGCGGCCGTGTTGCCGATGCCGATGGCGGTGCCCGCGCCGTACTGCACGAACTTGCCCGAGCCCTGGCCGACCACGAACTTGGCGCCGGTGGTGGCGTCGGAGCTGGTGATGTTCACGCTCAGCGACTTGACCAGCGAGCGGCTGACCTCGGCGATGCGCACCTGCAGGTTGACCTGCAGCGGCGTCGCCATGCGCAGGCGGCTGATCACGTTGGCGTCCTTGCCGGCATAGGCCTGGACGAGACGCTCGGCCTCGGCGGCGTCCTCGGGGGTCTTGATGGTGCCGGTCAGCAGGAACGTGCTGGAGCCCATCGTCGAGACCGCGATCTTGGCCTCGGGCATCGCCAGGCGCAGCATCGAATCGACGCTGTCGAGGTTCGAGCCGACCCGCACCGTGCTGGACCAGACGACCGCGCCCGCCGCATTGCTGGCGTAGACGGTGGTGGTGCCGCCGGCCTTGCCGAAGACGTAGAGCTGGCGCGCCGACTTGACCTGGACGTCGGCCACCGAGTCGTTGGCGACGAACACGTCGGCCATGGCGCCGGGCACGTTGACGAGCTGGCCGTTGCCGATCGAAAGCTCGATGTCCTGGCTGGGCCGCACCACCGAGGAACCGATGGTCTGCGCGCTCGCCGGGGCGGCAAACGCCGCGGCCAGCGGGGTCAGTGCGCAAACGGCGGTCAGCGTGGTCTTGAGAAGGCTAGGCTTCATCTTGGTGCCCCCAAAGGCGTAGGAACGTGGCGCAGGGCGCGGGTCGGCGTGGCGGTTCATCAGTGGTTGCCGATCGGTTCGGCGGTGGTTTCCTTGCCCCGGGTGACGCGCACCGTGGGCCCGGTCGGTGCCGGACGGGCGGTCGTCGCCGCCGCCATCTGCGGGGCGGGAGCCGACATGGTCTGCACCGGCTGCGCGGTGGGTACGGTGGAGCGCTGGAAGCGCGACACGTCGCCGCCGGTCACGTAAGTGCCGCTGCCCTCGATCGGGTGGTCCATCGCCTGCTTCATCAGGGCGTCTTCCTGCTGGCGGGTGGCGCCTTCGGGAACCTTGACGTCGCCATTGGCGAGGATGCGCTCGAATTCGCCCTGGTTGTCCGCGATCGAACGCAGCGACAGGCTGATCTGGCCGATCTCCTGCGCGACGGCGACCTTCTCGGCGATGCGCGGGGTGACTTCGAGGGTAACGGTGCGGAAGGCGTGAACCACGGTCTTGCCGTCCACCACTTCGCTGTCGGTGGCCTGGTCGGTGGCGAGAACGCGCAGGTTGCGCAGGATGGTTTCGGTGGTGCGCAGCGAATCGCCGCTGCCCGCGCCCTGGCCCTTGACGTCCTGGGTCAGCATCAGGTCCACCCGGTCGCCCGGGAACACGAAGCCGCCCACGCCGGTCTTGGCGGACACCGGGATGGTGATCGCGCGCATGCCCGGCCCGAGCGCCGCCGCCAGGAAGCCGCGGTCGCCCGGCGCCACCAGCGACCCCTGCGTCAGCGGCTGGCCGGCGGTGATCGGAAAGCGGACCACGGTGCCGAGCAGCTTGCTCATGTCGGCGGTGCCCTCGACGTAGTAGGCGTCCTTGACCATCTGGTCGGGCCAGCCCTGGAAGGACACCGAATCGGCCGTGATGATCGTGCCGACCGGCAGCGCGCGCTGCGCGACGAGGACCTTGGGCCCCGTGCTTTGCGCGGCCACCGCCTTCGCCTGCGGCGCGGCGCCGCCGGCAAACAGCGACCTCGCGGCAAATGCGGTGAATGCTGCGACGAGCAGCGCCACTGCGAGCAGCAGCACCTTCTTCCTGTCCATGGCTGGATAAGCCCCTTGAAAAAACCCCGATCTCAGCGAGCGTTATGGGGTCAATTGGTTAAGAACGGGTTCACCCCGTTTCGGCGCCATTTCGGTGCCGTTTCGGCCCCGGTTCGCGGCTGTTCGCTGCGGCTCAGGCGGCCAGATGGGCGGCCGAACCTGCGGCTACGAGCGTATGCGTGCCCATCACCCACAGGCTCGCGGCGGCGATGGCGATGCCGTAGGGCACCTCGATTCGGGTCTTCTGCCGGCGCATGATGTGGCGAAAGCCGATCAGGAACACCGCCAGCACCGCCAGGATCGCGAGTACCACCGCCCAGGCGCCGGGCATCGCGGCGAGCAGGGCCCGCGCGGTTCCCGGGTCGACGATCGGGCGGTGCATCGCCACCGACAGCACCACCGCGCCCGCGCACCACACCCAGCCGAACGCGACGAGGCCGGCCAGCGCGTCGCGCCCCGTCTCGCCGGGCACGCGCTTCATGTTGCACGCGGCCATCGCCAGCGAGGCGCCGCCGCCGAGGATCGCCATCAGCATCACCAGTTGCAGGAAGCTGGCGGGCGTGAACCACAGCGCCAGCGCGGTCAGCAGCTTGACGTCGCCGCCGCCCATCTGCCCGGCCGCGAACAGCAGGCAGGCGACCACGAAGGTCCCCGCCGCCAGCGCCAGCTGGAAGCCGATCTCCATCGGCGCGAATCCCATCGCCAGCCACCACAGCGGCGCGGCGACGGCGATGGCGGCGTTCAGCCAGTTCTTGATCTCGCGGCGACGCAGGTCGGTCAGCGCGGCGGTGAGCAGCGCCGTTGCCAATGCGGCCAGCAGTGCGTACGAAAAAAGAGCACCCGTCATGCGATCGTCCCCAGTATCGGGACCGCTTTACGACGGGCACCACTACCAAATAGTAACCAAACCGCCCGCCCATTTTCGCGATGCCCCTGCAAGTGACCTTCGCCATCGACAGCATCCTCAAATCCGCAGCTTCCGTTTCTCCGGCCCGCCGCGCGATACCGCCGGCGGCGGCCGAATCGCGCTGGGCGCTGCCGGACGGCCACCCCTTGCGCCGGATCGACTGGCCGGCCCCGTCCTCGCCGCGCGGTTCGATCCTGTTCATGCCCGGGCGCGGCGACGCCTATGAAAAGTGGCTCGAGACGCTGGACGGCTGGCACGCGCAGGGCTGGCAGGTCACGTCCGCCGACTGGCGCGGGCAGGCCGGTTCGGGTCGGCTGGGCCGCGATGCCACCACCGGCCATGTCGACGATTTCGGCATATGGGTGGCCGACTATGCCGCGGTCTACGCGGACTGGGCGGCGAGCACGCCGGGGCCCCACGTCGCGGTGGCGCATTCGATGGGCGGGCACCTCGTCCTGCGCGCCGTGGCCGAGGGGGCGGTGCGTCCCGACGCGCTGGTGCTTTCGGCGCCGATGCTGGGCATCCATCCCACGTGGGTTCCCGCGCGCGTCCTGCACCGCGTCGCCCGCGCCATCGTCGCCCTCGGCGATCCGCGCCGCCCGGCGTGGAAGGGCGGCGAGAAGCCGGGCGCCCAGAGCGCCGGGATGCCCCGCGCGCGCAGCCTGCTGCTCACCCACGACGACAGCCGCTACGACGACGAGGAATGGTGGCGCCAGGCGCGTCCCGCGCTGGCCATGGGGCCGGCGAGCTGGGGCTGGGTGGAGCGCGCGCTCGCCTCGATCCGGGTGATCGAGCGGCCGGGCCTGCTCGAAAGCGTGCGCGTGCCCACGCTGCTGCTGGGCACCAGCATCGACGGCCTCGTCTCCTGGAGCGCGATCCGCCGGGCCGCCGCGCGCCTGCCGCGCGGCGAGCTGGTCGCCTTCGGCAGCGAATGCCGCCACGAGATCCTGCGCGAGGTCGACCCCGTGCGCGGCCGCGCGCTGGCGGCCATCGAGGACTTCCTCGATCGCACCGCGCCCGCTAGGGGGTGAGCTCGTAAACGGGCCGCTTCCGCTTGCGCTTCCAGCGGACAAACCCTCAGAGACCGACCGACCCGATGGATTCCCAGTTCGATATCGCCATTGTCGGCGCCGGCATGGCCGGAGCCTCGCTCGCCGCGGCGCTGGGCGGGCGGGCGCGGGTGCTGCTCGTCGAGGCGGAGGGCCAGCCCGGCTATCATGCCACGGGCCGCTCCGCCGCGTTCTGGACCGAGAGCTACGGCGGCCCCGGCGTGCAGCCGCTCACCGCCGCCTCGGGCCCGGTGCTGCGCGGCCTCGGCGTGCTGACCCCGCGCGGTGCCCTGACCATCGGCCGCGCCGGGCAGGAGGGCGAGGTGGCCGCCTTCGCCGCGCGCTACGCCGCGATCGGGGTGGAAGTCGAGCTGCTGGACCGCGACGGCATCGCCGCGCGGATACCGGCCCTGCGCCCCGGCTGGACCAGCGGCGCGCTGGAGCCCAGCACCTGCGACATCGACGTCGCCGCGCTGCACCAGCACTATCTCGCGCAGGCGCAGCGCAGCGGCGCGCAGCTGCGGTGCCGCGCCGCGCTGGCCTCGGCATCGCGCACCGCCTCGGGGTGGACGCTGGCGCTGGCGGACGGGCGGGAAGTCTCGGCCGGGGTGCTGGTCGATGCCGCCGGGGCCTGGGCCGATCCGGTGGCGCGCCTGGCGGGCGTGGCTGCGCTGGGCATAACGCCCTATCGCCGCACCATCGCGCAGGTGTCGCTGGCCGAGCCGGTGCCGGCCGCGTTGCCGCTGGTGCTGGACGTGGCCGGCACCTTCTACTTCAAGCCGGAAAGCGGCCGCCTCTGGCTCAGCCCCCACGACGAGACCCCCACCACCCCCTGCGACGCCGCGCCCGAGGAGATCGACGTGGCGCTGGCGATCGACCGGCTGGAGCAGGTGGTCGACTGGCGCGCCGCGCGGGTCGAGCATCGCTGGGCCGGCCTGCGCTCCTTCGCGCCGGACCGCCTGCCGGTCTACGGCTTCGCGCCGCAGGACGGGGCGTTCTTCTGGTTCGCCGGACAGGGCGGCTTCGGCATCCAGACCGCCCCCGCCGCCGCCGACCTCGCCGCGCGGCTGCTGCTGGGCGAGGGCCCCGGCGCGGTCGACCCGGCACCTTACGCGCCGGGGCGTTTCATATAATCGCAACCGGCCACATCCCCCAAACCTCGTCATCCCGGACTTGATCCGGGACCGTGGGCATCGCTTGAGGAGATACCTCGCGCTGAAGCGCCTCAACGCCAGCTATCGCCTGAAGAATTGCCCAAGGTCCCGGATCAAGTCCGGGATGACGGCGCGAGGGGCGATGCGCGAGGCGCGAAGGGGCCGCCCGCCCATCACTCCGCGTTTTCGGCATCCGGCGTTCGCGCCCGCGCCTTGATCCCCGGTGCGACGAAGTGCCAGGCCAGCAGCACGGGCTCCAGCACGGCCATGCCGATGAACACGCTGACCAGTCGCTGGATGGCCGGGCCGATCGCCGCGTCGGCATAGCTGTCGGGCACCAGCACCACCAGCACCGCCAGCGTGAACTGGAGGCCGATGTAGGTCGCGCCGGGGACGCCGTTCTCGATGTGGCGACCGATGACGATGCCGATGCAGGTGGCCGCGATCAGCACCGGCGCGCTGCCCTGCGCCAGCAGCAGCGCGGCCAGCGCCAGCGCGCCGCCGGCCATGCAGCCCAGCGCCCGCTGGACCAGGCGGCGCGAGACCGGGACGAAGCCGCTGGCGCCGATCCCCGTCACCGGCACGATCATCACCGCCATGATCGTCACCGCCGCCTGGGGCAGCTCGGGAATGTCGAACAGCGCGTGGAGCACCGGCAGCACGGCGATGGCGAGGCCGGCCTGCGCGGCGTGGCGCGCGGCGTGCGGGTGCCAGCGCATGCGGTCGGGCGGGACCTTGCGCTGCGCCCACCAGCGCTTGCCGGCCAGCGCCCCCGCGGTCAGGCTGACCACGGTGCAGGCCACGGTGCCGGCCACCACCTCCAGCAACCGGGTCTGCGCGAAGCCGATGGTGTCGAGGTCGGGGCGCTCGATCTTGTCGAGCAGGATCATCTCGAAGGTCAGCCCGAACAGCAGCCAGGCATAGGCCCGCCGCGCGGTGATCATCCCGTAGAGCCCCACCGCCCCGACCAGCGCGGCGGCGACCATCGCCAGCGGCAGCGAATGGGCGGCATAAGGCACGATCGCCAGCGCCAGGGCCGAGCCCAGCATGGTCCCGGCGATCCGCATGACCCCGCGCAGCAGCGTCTCCGAAACGTCGCTCTTGAGCAGCACGAAGGCGCTGAACGCGGCCCACGAGACCATCCCCGCGCCGAGCGCATGGGCCAGCACGATCGCCAGCATGACCGAGGCCACGCAGGCCCATTCGTCGGCCATGCGCGGACCGGGCGTGACCAGCGCGCGCGTTTCGGCGCGAAGGCTGTCGGTGAACTTGGGCAGGATTCGCGCCATCACCACGGCTTTAGATCGCGATGGTGCGAAGTTGAAGCCGTCTGATGAACATCCGTCATCCCGGACCCGATCCGGGACCTTGGGCCTTACTTGAGGCGATAGCTCGCACCGGGCCACTGCAGCTATGCGCCCAGCCTGCAGTTGGGCTTGGCCCTTGCCCACGGTCCCGGATCAAGTCCGGGATGACGAGGTCGTGTGTCTGCGCGAGGTTGTGTGTTTGCGCGAGAGTTATCGTTCGCGCGCGCGGCTACCTAAGCCGCCGCCTTCGCGGCGTCGCTTGCCAGCTTGTCGACGCGTTCGTTCTCGACGTGGCCGTTGTGGCCGCGCACCCATTGCCATTCCACCTTGTGGCGGCCCGAGGCCTCGATCAGGTCGTGCCACAGGTCGGCGTTGCGCACCGGCTGCTTGCTGGCGTTGATCCAGCCCTTCTTCTTCCAGCCGTGGACCCACTTGGTGATCCCGTCGATGACGTATTTGCTGTCGGTGTGGAGCGTCACCTCGCACGGCTCGATCAGCGCGTTGAGCGCCCGGATCGCAGCGGTCATCTCCATGCGGTTGTTGGTGGTGTCGGGCTCGCCGCCGGACATTTCCTTTTCGTGCTCGCCCATGCGCAGCAGCACGCCCCAGCCGCCGGGGCCGGGGTTGCCCTTGCAGGCGCCGTCGGTGAAGATGTCGACTTGCTTCATGAGCCGAAGATTCCTGAATTGGCCGGATCGGCATAGAATTCGAGCCGGCGCGCGAAGGCCAGCGGGTCCTTGGGCGTGACCAGCGCATCGGCGGGCGTGTTCAGCCAGTCGTAGGCGCGGGTCGCCAGGAAGCGCATCGCCGCGCCGCGCGCCAGCAGCGGCAGCGCCGCATGCTCCGCCTCGCCCAGCGGGCGCACGGCGTTGTAGCCCGCCATGAGCGCGTCCGAGAGCGCGGGCAGGAAGCGCGTGCCGTCAGGGCTGAAGCACCAGGCTGCGTGTGTCACCGCAACGTCGTAAGCCAGCAGGTCGGTGCAGGCGAAGTAGAAATCGATGAGTCCTGTCACAGCGTCGCCCAGCATCAGGACGTTGTCGGGGAACAGGTCGGCATGGATGACCCCGCCGGGCAGGCCGGTGGGCCAGCGGGCGGCGAGCAGGGCCAGTTCGCGCTCGACGATGCGGCCCAGTTCCGGGTGGATCGATTCGAGGCCGTCGCGCCCGCAGTCCCTGAGCAGTTGCTGCCAGTCGGCCAGAGCCATGGTGTTGGCCCGCGACGACGGAAAGTCGGCGGCGGCGAGGTGGATCTGCGCCAGCGCCCCGCCCACGGCGCGGGCCTGCGCCGGGGTCGGCTCGGACACCGAGACGCCGGGCAGGAACTCGATCAGCGCCAGCGCCTTGTCGCCGCCGGGCGCGGCATGGAGCCGGTGGCTGGCGCCGCTGGCATCGTGCATGGTGCGCGGCACCGGCGCGCCCTTGGCGGCGAGGTGGTCGAGCAGGTCGAGGAAGAACGGCAGGTCCGCGATATCGGTGCGGCTCTCGTACATCGTCAGGATGAAGCGCCGGCTGGCGCCCTCGTGCTTCGTCTCGATCAGCCAGTTGCTGTTCGAGACGCCTTCCGCGATGCCCTTGGCCGAAACCAGCGTGCCGACGTCGAAGGCGGCGACGATGCCGGCCATCTCCTCGGCGCCCAGCCTTGTATAGACCGCCATGGTTTCAGCGCACCAGCTGGCGGGGCAGCTTGAAGGTCATGTGCTCCTTGGCGGTCACGAATTCCTCCGCCTCGACGCTGCGCAGTTCCTTGATGCGGGCGATCACTTCGTTGACCAGTTCCTCGGGCGCGGAGGCGCCGGCGGTGAGGCCGAGCGTCTCGATGCCGTCGAGCCAGGCCGGGTCGATCTCGTGCGCGCGCTGGATCAGGTGCGATGCGGAACCCTCGCGCTCGGCCACTTCGACGAGGCGCAGCGAGTTCGAGCTATTGGGCGCGCCGATCACCAGCACCAGCTGGCACTGCGGGGCGATCTGCTTGACGGCGGCCTGGCGGTTGGACGTGGCATAGCAGATGTCCTCCGCCTTGGGCGCGACGACCTGCGGGAAGCGCGCCAGGATCGCCTGGATGATCGCGGCGGTATCGTCGACCGACAGCGTCGTCTGCGAGAGGTACGACAGTTCGACCTCGGGGCCGAATTCCAGCGCGGTGACGTCCTCGACCGTTTCCACCAGGGTCATGTTGCCCTCGGGGACCTGGCCGAAGGTGCCGATCACTTCGGGGTGGCCGGCGTGGCCGATGAACAGGATGTGGCGCCCGGCCTCGATCTGGCGCTCGGCCTGGCGGTGGACCTTGCTGACCAGCGGGCAGGTGGCGTCCAGCCAGTCCAGGCCGCGCTGGCTGGCGGCGGCGGGGACGGACTTGGGCACGCCGTGGGCGCTGAAGATCACCGGCACGCCGTCGGGCACTTCGTCCAGTTCCTCGACGAAGATCGCGCCCTTGGCCTTCAGGCTGTCGACCACGAACTTGTTGTGGACGATCTCGTGGCGCACGTAGACCGGCGCGCCGTAGATATCGATCGCCCGCTCGACGATCTCGATGGCGCGGTCGACCCCGGCGCAGAAACCCCGGGGCGCGGCGATCAGCAGGCGCAGGGGCAGCCGGGGCGACTGCGACTGCGAGCGGTCCTGCGGCTGCTGCTGCAACGGGGGCGAGGCTTCCGGCGACGGGGATGGAAAGGGCGCGTTCATGATCGGCCCTCTAGCGCTTTGCCGCTCGCCTCGCTAGGGCAAGCGCACGACATCCGAGGAAGTTCACGATGAATGCACGCCGCCTGACTGCCACCGTCCTGTGCTCCGCAGCCGCGATGACGCTGCTGAGCGGGTGCAAGACCAAGGGTGAGATCGTGGTCGACCAGGGCGTGGGCATCACCTCGATCCGTTCGAAGTGCCCGGCGGTGGGCATCCCCGAATATACCGGCGACATCACCCTGTTCCGCAACGCGGGCGACAAGACGGCCCCGAACATCGATCTCGTGGCGGCGATGACCGACGTTCGCACCCAGTGCAACGAGGCTGCCGACGCCGGCCCGAAGGTCACGGCGCAGATCTCGTTCCAGGTGCAGGCCCGCCGCAACGACACCGCCGGCGCGCGGCAGGTGACGCTCCCCTACTTCGTGACGGTGCTGCAGGGCGGTTCGGCCGTGATCAGCAAGCGCGTCGGCAACGTGACGATCGACTTCGCCGACGGCGCCGCGCGCGGCCAGGTCGCCGGCAACGTCAATGCCTACATCGACCGCGCCGCCGCGACCCTGCCCGACGACATCCGCGAGCGCATCACCCGCAAGCGCAAGGCCGGCGACAACGACGCCGCCGTCGATCCGCTGTCCGACCCGCAGGTCAAGGCCGCCGTGGCGCGCTCCTCGTTCGAGGTGCTGCTCGGCTTCCAGCTCGACGATAGCCAGCTGGCCTACAACGCCACCCGCTGAAGGCATGGCTGGGCGCCCGCTGGCGAATGCGGGGTTACGCCGGGTTGAAAGGCAGCGGGCGGGTACGGCCGGCGCTGGGTGCCGCCAGCGTCAGGCGACATGCTTGATGAGCTTGCCTTTGGATTGCGAACGGCCGGCGAGGGGCAAACCTCACGGTTCTCGCCGGCTCGGCCCTGGGGTTACGCGGGGAAGATGGGCCGGGCTCGCTCCCTTGGCCATCTGTCCCGGAGGCTGCACCTCCGATCGTCCGCGTATCCGTGTGCGGCTTTGTCCGGTTTCCGCAACCGGGCGCCGACCGTGTACGGGGTAAAGGGTTGTCAGCTCCGCAACCCCGTCCCGCCGCTGTGTCGATGGTGATCGACGGGACGGGGTGTAACCAAATTGGTTCGCGCTGTCAAGAGCAAGCACCCTCGTCATCCCGGACTTGATCCGGGACCGTGGGCAATTCTTAAGGCGATAGCTCGCGCTGGGCCTTTGCTACGCTACGTCCAAACGCAAGGTGGGCTTGGCCCTTGCCCAAGGTCCCGGATCAAGTCCGGGATGACGAGGGGGTGGGCCGGTCAAGTGGCGATACAGCGTCCAGCCCAAAGGCGGGCGTGGCCCTTGCCCAAGTCCCCGATCAAGCCCGGGACGCCGCCGCCCCTCGCGCCGCGTCGATCGCCGCTCTGGCCGCGATCGCCATGCGCTTGCGATCGCTGCGTTCCTGCGCGCTCAGCGGCGGCAGGAAATGGACCGTCAGGTCCACCCGCCGCACCCGCGCCAGGATGCGCAGCGCGTTGTCCAGCCCGGGTTCCTCGCCGACCCAGGCGATGGCCCGGGTCTCGGCGCCGTAGTCGAGCCAGATCGGCTGCACGGGAATCTCCGCATCGCCTTCCAGCGCCGAGAGCAGGGCGGACTTGAACGGCAGCGTGGCGCTGCCGTCCGAGGTGGTGCCTTCGGCGAAGATGGTCAGGGCGCCGGTATCGCGCAGGGCGGTGCGCACCTGCTCGACTTGCGCGGCGATGGTGGCGCGCTGCTGGCGGGCGACGAAGACGGTGTCGTTCAAGCCGCAGAGCCAGCGCAGCGGGCCGATCTGCGCCAGCCCGTCATGTGCGACGAAGGCGCTGCCGGTGATGCCGGCGATGGCGGGAATGTCGATCCAGCTGACGTGGTTGGCGATGAGGAACGCGCGCCGCCCCGGGCGCCGGCCGCGCGTGCGCAGGCGCACCCCGGCGACCGCGGCGATGCCGCGCAGGAACCAGCGCGGCACGGGGTTGCGGGCGAAGACCGGCGCGGCGAGATAGTGGAGCGGCAGGCAGATCGCCAGCAGGGCCAGCATCGCCAGCAGGCGCACGGCGATGAGCGGCCAGCCCCAGGCCGCGATGCGGCGGCCCGGGATTGCCGTCATCTGCGGGTTTTGGGCGTGTCGCCTTCGGGTCGTTCGAGCCTGACGCCGAACAGTTCCATCCGGTGGTCGACGAGGCGGAAGCCCAGCCGCTCGGCGATGACGCGCTGCAGGGCTTCGAGTTCGGGATCGACGAATTCGATGACCTGGCCGGATTCGACGTCGATCATGTGGTCGTGATGCGCTTCGGGCGCGGCTTCGTAGCGGGCGCGGCCGTCACCGAAATCGTGGCGGTCGAGGATGCCGGCTTCCTCGAACAGGCGCACGGTGCGGTAGACCGTGGCGATCGAGATGCCCGGATCGATGGCGGTGGCGCGCTCGTGCAGCTTCTCGACGTCGGGGTGGTCGGTACTTTCCGAAAGGACCTTGGCGATCACCCGGCGCTGCTCGGTGATGCGAAGGCCGCGTTCGGCGCAGAGGGCTTCGATGTCGATCGGTTGGCTCACGGTGGACCTAACTTATATGAAAAGGCGCACCGCCAAGATAGGGCGGTGCGCCTGCAATCACAACTGTAATGGGGGAGATCCGGCGCCGGACGGGGCGGGCACGGGCATCGTTGTCACCGGAAAAATCGCGGTTTGCGCTGACGATGCCTGTGCGCCCCGGGCGCGAGGGCCTCCGCCGGGATCAGGCGGCAGCCTTGGGCTTGCGACCGCGGCGCACGTCGGGCTTGCGACCCAGGCCGATCTTCTTCGCCAGTTCGCGGCGCTTCTCGGCGTAGTTGGGGGCGACCATCGGATAGTCGGCGGGCAGGCCCCAGCGCGCACGGTAGTCTTCCGGGGTCATGTTGTAATGGGTCATGAGGTGGCGCTTGAGCATCTTGAGCTTCTTGCCGTCCTCGAGGCAGACGATGAAGTCAGGCTTCACCGACGAACGGATCGACACCGCAGGCTCGGGCTTTTCTTCGACGACCGGGGCAGTGCCACCAAGGCCGGCGAGCGCGCCGTAGACGTTGACGATGAGCGTCGGCAGATCTTCGACCGCAACATTGTTGTTGCTGACGTGCGCGGAAACGATGTCCGAAGCCAGCGTGATCAACGTTTCGTTCATGTCGGGCTGGATATTATCCATTATTATTGTCCTTTGGTGCGACCAAGTAGTTGGGGGGGTAAGCAGCCGTTTGCGGCTCGCAGGTGGTGCATTGGACGATTTTTGTTAAGCGCGCAAGTTGATTTCCAAGTTACGTACAACTTGAGACAACGTTGCGAAACACACCCTGCTTCATCGCCACCAGAAATTCAGGCGATATCGCATGCAAAGGTGATGGCATCGAGGCGTCCGCCGCTTGGCGTGCGATAGTATTCGCGCCGTTCGCCAATGGAATAGAAGCCGAAATGCCGGTAAAGCCCTTCGGCCGGGTTGCCTTTTCTCATTTCGAGCAGGAGCCGTTTCGCACCGCGACTGGCGGCCCCGATTCGCAACATGCCGAGCAACGAAAGGCCAAGTCCCCGCCCTCGATATTGCGGATCGACCGCAAGAAGCAGAAGTTCTTCTTCTTCGTATCCGGTGCGCGAAAGAAAGAAACCGACCGCCGATTCGTTTTCTTGGACGTCCAGACCGGCAGTATTCGCCAGTCGGTAATGGCAATTGCCGAACTTGAGCGCGTCGTCGACTTGGCGGCGGTTCCACGCCTCGCCGTAGACGGGGTCGAACGCGGTCTCCATGACCGCCATGATCTTGTCGACGTCGTCGGTCATGCCGCCCCCGCCGGCAGTTTCGCGTCGGGTGCGCGGCCATAGAGCGGGTGCGTGGCGGGCAGCAGGGCAGCGGCGGGGAGCAGGTGGAAGGCGCGCGCATCGGGCCACAGCGGCAGGGCGCGGCCATGTCCGCGCGCATCGACCAGCGCCTGCGCCTGGTTGCCGGCGACGAGGGCCTCGGGGACTTGCGCGGCGGCATCGGCGGGGCGCAGCGAGGAGAGGTCGCGCAGGCTGGCGCCGTCCGCGCCGAAGCCCTCGACGAACCATTCTCCGTGGCCGCCGGTCGTCGCCACGGCCACGGGCACGTCGCCCTCGGACGCGCGGGCCATCGCGGCGATCAGGGCGAGGGTGGGATAGCCGACGAGGTCGCTGCCCCAGGCCAGCGCCAGCGCGCGGGCGGCGGCAAGGCCCACGCGCACGCCGGTGAAGCTGCCCGGACCCAGCGCGACGGCGATCCGCGCCGCGCGGCCGCGGCCGGGCAGGGCGGCGATCATCGGCACCAGCGCTTCGGCGTGGCCGCGCCCCAGCACGCGAAAATCCCCCGCGAGGAGGTTTTCACCGTCGAGCAGGGCGACCGAACAGGCGTCCGTGGCGCTGTCGATCACGAGCGTGGTCAGGGGCATCGGCGCAGTCAGGGGAAGGTCCCGGCCCGGCTCAGGCCGCGCGGACTTCGCTTACTTCGGGGACGTAGTGCTTGAGCAGGCTTTCGATGCCCTGCTTCAGCGTGGCGCTGGACGAGGGGCAGCCCGAGCAGGCGCCCTGCATCGACAGGTAGACCACGCCTTCGCGGAAGCCGCGGTAGACGATGTCGCCGCCGTCGTTGGCGACGGCCGGACGCACTCGGCTTTCGATGAGGTCCTTGATCTGATCGACGATGTCGGCATCGGCCGGATCGTCGCCGTAATCCTCGTCCTCGGCAGGGACGGCGAAGCCGCCGGCGGTGCCGCCCGCGAACAGCGGCGCTTCCGAGACGAAGTGGTCGAGCAGGATCGAAACCACCTGCGGGCGCAGCGAAGACCACTCCACCCCCGGCGCTGCCGTCACCGAGATGAATTCGGTGCCGAAGAATACGCCGGTGACATCTCCCAGGTCGAACAACGCCTCTGCCAGCGGGGAAGCGACCGCGTCCTCGGGCGAGGTGAACTCGCGGGTTCCGGCGGTCATGACCTGCCGGCCGGGCAGGAACTTGATCGTCGCGGGGTTGGGCGTGGTTTCGGTTTCGATGAACATGATTCCTGCGATGTAGGTGAAGTGGCCCGAGCGTCAAGTGCAAGACCCGGCGTTCGTCGTCGCTTCTTGCAATCTTAACCTTTCGTTGTGTTAACCAGTACACTTTACAGCGGTTTCGGATCGTTCGAAGGCGACGCTATTCACTGGTCCTTAAGGAAGCGCGCGCCTATACCTTTCGCAATGACATCCTCTCCGCGCGCCGTCCGCTCGCTCGCCTGCCTGCTCCTCCTCGCCCAGGCGCCGATACCGCCATTGCTTGCCCGCGAGGCCGCCGCACCGGCGGCGCCCGCCGGCTCGCCCTTGGCGGCGCCCGTGATCGGGCAGTCCGACCCCTGGCTCTACCGGGGCAGCGACATCCCGCACGATCCGCAGTGGCACTTCGGCGAACTGGGCAACGGCGTGAAATATGCGGTGCGCAAGAACGGCGTGCCGCCGGGCCAGGTCTCGATCCGCATCCGCGTCGACGCCGGCTCGCTCTACGAAAGCGATGCCGAGCGCGGCT
>Ga0308159_1003295_pt1 | contig 16515 bp, 8 predicted proteins | sample PhyCR1_FD_201040 | JGI IMG/M metagenome (GOLD analysis project Ga0308159, IMG submission 201040) | Phyllosphere microbial communities from UC Gill Tract Community Farm, Albany, California, United States - DLSLC.R1 | ecosystem: Host-associated > Plants > Phyllosphere > Unclassified | place: USA... | reverse complement strand
CCGAGCCGGTCCCAGTGGAACTGGACCTTCACGCGGCCGTACTGGTCCGGCCAGATCTCCTCGCCGGGCGGGCCGACCACCACGGCCGTCTGGGGGCCCGTGGTCTTGGGCTTGCGGGTCACGCGCGCGGGGGTATACGGCAGGCTGGTGGGCTGCGCATCGAAGGCGAAGCGCTGGAACGAGCCTTCCTCCTGCTCGGTGCCCTTGGCGCCCGGGTTCACCGAACTCACGCGCGGGTTCTCGCGGAAATGGTAATCCACGCCCGTGATCAGGTAAGGCTGGTTCTGGTCGCCGCGCGGGTAGTTCTCGAGCGTGAACGTGTATCCCGGCGCGATCGCGCGGTGCCGCGACTGGCCGCGCACCGTCGCACGGCCGCTCAGGTTCTCCTGCAGCCGCACCCGCGCATAGGCCTCGCCGTCGCCCAGTTCGGTGTAGCCCCCCGGCCATTCGTAGGTCTCGTGCGCGTCGTGGCTGTGGCCGGGCGGCATCTGGCGCATGTTCGCCAGATCGGCCTTGGGCTTCTTGAAGTCGTAATCGTCGTTGTAGAAGCGCCCGGGCTTGATCTCCTCGTGCAGCTCCCACGCATGGATGTTCTCGCGGTCGGCCACCGCGGACTTTTCGGGCGGGTAGAACGGGATGGTGGCCGCCCCGGGCAGCGGCTGGTGCGAGGCCAGGATGTCGTCGGCCAGCGTGAGCGTGTGCTGGCCCGCGGCATGCTGGTGGTAGTAATAGATGCCCTCGTGCTCCATCAGCCGCGAGACGAACTGCAGATCGCTCTCGTCATATTGGACGCAGTATTCCCACGTGCGGTAGCTGCGGTTGAGTTTCTTCTCCAGCGGGTATCCGTAGACACCGAGCACTTCGTCGATGATGTCCGGCACCGTCTTGTTCTGGAAAATCCGGAAATCGCTCTTGCGCGAGGCCAGCCACACCCACGGCTGCAACCGCAGGCGATAGGCGTAGAAGCGGTGGTCCTGCCCCTGCATGCCGAAGCGCGTCACGATCCCGTCGATGTAGCGCCGGCCGCCGCCCTCGGTCTCCACCACCAGCGTCGCGTTCTTGCCCAGCAGCGCCTTGGGATCGACGTTCTTGTCCTCGCTCAGCAATTCGATGTCGAGGCTGTAGGTCCGGCTCAATTCCTCCCGGCCCTTGAGTTCCCGGAAATGCAGCGTGTCGCCCAATGGCGTTTGAATGGTGACGCGACGTGTCATAATGCAACCAAACGTATTAAAGGTATTATTTATCTTCGCGTTGCACGGTAGTGCCGAACGGCGAATCATAGCCGTGATTCAGCCATTCGCAAATCGTCAAATATGCGAATCAATACCCGGTGGCATTATTGAAATACCGGCAGCGGATTTGATAGAACCGCGCTGCCGTGCAGGCGCATACGGTCACCTCCCATCGCAGGACGCGCCGGCCCGCCGGGCCTTCAACCGCCCTGGAGCAGCTCCAGCATCCCCGCCTCGTCCAGCACCGGCACACCCAGCTCCTGCGCCTTGGTCAGCTTGCTGCCGGCCTCTGCACCGGCGATCACGTAATGCGTCTTCTTGCTGACGGAGCCGGCCACCTTGGCGCCCGCGGCCTCCAGCCGCTCCTTGGCGTCCTCGCGGCTCAAGGTGGGCAATGTGCCCGTGATGACGAAGGTGCGCCCCGCCAGCGGCAGCGTGGCGCGCTCGGCGGGCGGCCCCTCTTCCCAGTGCACGCCGCAGGCCCGCAACTGCTCGACCACCTCGCGATTGTGCGGCTGGTCGAAGAAGGTGCGGATCGCCTCGGCCACGATCGGGCCGACGTCGTTCACTTCCAGCAGTTGCTCCACGCTGGCGTCCATGATGGCGTCCAGGCTGCCGAAGTGGCGTGCCAGGTCCTTGGCCGTGGCCTCGCCCACGTGGCGCAGCCCCAGGCCGAACAGGAAGCGCGGCAATGTGGTCTGCTTGGATTTCTCCAGCGCGGCCAGCACGTTCTGCGCGGATTTGTCCGCCATGCGGTCCAGGCTGCTGAGTGCCGACAGGCCGAGCCGGTACAGGTCCGGCAGCGTGCGGATGACCTTGCCTTCCACCAGCTGGTCGACCAGTTTCTCGCCCAGGCCCTCGATGTCCATCGCGCGGCGCTGCGCGAAATGCAGGATCGCCTCCTTGCGCTGCGCCGGGCAGAACAGCCCGCCCGTGCAGCGGTGGTTGGCCTCGCCCTTCTCGCGCACCACCGCGCTGCCGCAGATGGGGCATTGGCGTGGCATGCGGAAATTCGGAACGTAGGGCGAACGCGGCGCGGCGCGGGCCGCATCCGCGCCCGGCAGTGTGCCGTCGGCGGACGATGCCGCATCGAGCAGCGCGTCCGATCCCTGCAGCGCACCCGCCACCGGCGCGATGGCGGCAGGCACCGTGCCCACCACCTCGGGAATCACGTCGCCCGCACGGCGCACGATGACCTGGTCGCCCACGCGCACGCCTTTCTTGCGGATCTCGAACAGGTTGTGCAGCGTGGCATTGGTCACGGTGACGCCGCCCACGAACACGGGGGCCAGCCGCGCCACGGGCGTGAGCTTGCCGGTGCGGCCGACCTGCACGTCGATGCCCTCCACCCGCGTCACCATCTCCTGCGCGGGGTACTTGTGCGCCACCGCCCAGCGCGGCTCGCGCGTGACGAAGCCCAGTTGCTTCTGCAGCGCCAGGCTGTTGACCTTGTAGACCACGCCGTCGATGTCGTAGGGCAACTGGTCGCGGCTCGCGCCCACCTCCTGGTGGAACGCGACCAATTCGGCGGCCCCCTTCGCCGTCCGCACCTGGGCGGCCACCGGGAAGCCCCATGCCTTGAGCTGCTGGAGCATCGCGAAATGCGTCGCGAAGTCCGGCCCGCCGTCCGCGACGGGCGTCACGTCCCCCAGCCCGTAGGCGAAGAAGCTCAGCGGCCGCTGGGCCGCGATGTTCGAGTCCAGCTGGCGCACGGCGCCCGCGGCCGCGTTGCGCGGGTTCACGAAGGTCTTGCCGCCGGCCTCGCGCTGGCGTTCGTTGAGCCTCTCGAAATCCGCCCGCCGCATGTAGACCTCGCCGCGCACCTCCAGCACGGGCGGCACGCCCTGCTTTCCGCCCTCGGGCAGCGTCAGCGGGATCTGGCGGATGGTCCGGATGTTGTGCGTGACGTCCTCGCCCACCTCGCCGTCGCCGCGCGTGGCGGCCTGCACCAGGCGGCCGTCTTCGTAGCGCAGGCTCATGGCCAGGCCGTCGAACTTGAGTTCGGCCACGTACTCCACCGGAGGCGCGTCGGGCGCGAGCTTGAGTTCGCGCCGCACGCGCGCATCGAAGGTTTCCGCGCCGGAAGCCTCGGTATCGGTCTCGGTGCGGATGCTCAGCATCGGCACCCGGTGCCGCACGGGTGTGAGGCCCTCCATCACGGCGCCGATCACGCGCTGGGTGGGCGAATCCGGCGTCACCAGTTCGGGGTGCGCCGCCTCCAGCGCCTGCAGGGCCTGGAAGGCCCGGTCGTACTCGGCATCGGGCACGGTGGGCTGGTCCAGCACGTAGTACTGGTGCGCCCACTGGTGCAGTTGCGCCCGCAGCGCGCGGGCGCGCTGGCCTGCATCCGCGGGATCGCCCTCGGCAGGCGCGGAGAAAAGGTCGGGATGCTCGGCCATGGGATTCGTCTTTCCAAAGGGAAGGCCCGGCGGGCCGTCGCCGGGCCGCCGGACTTTTGTCAGCTGAACAACCGCCGCGCGAGCACCGAGCCGGCGGACAGTTCGCGGCTGTCGAGCTTGTCGTAGAGCAGTTCCAGATCGGCTGCGATCGGGTCCATGGTCATGGCCGGCAGCGGCGTGCCGTTCTGGTCGCACAGCACGCCGTCCATCGCCTGCCCGAGGGATGCGGCGATCTCGCGCAGCCGCGCGAAAGGCTGCTCGCTGCGGTGCACCTGGGCCACGTCCAGGCTCAGCGTGAGTTCGCGGATGGCCGACTGCTCCGGATCGTCGGACAGCGCGGCCTGGGTGTCGTAGGAGAGCGTGAGCACCGGCGGAAGCCCCAGCCCCGAGGCCGGCAGCACCAGGCGCCCCGGCATGGCGCCGGCGACGAAACCCAGCCGCGCGGCGTTCTGCTGCAGGTAGCCGGGACTCCAGGCCGCGTGGCGCGCGCGCAGGCAGAACGCCAGCTGGGCGTCGTGGTCGCTGGCGAACTGGTCCAGTTCGCGGGCGCGGGCGACCTCGTGCAGCATGTCGGGGAAGTCCGGGGTGGCATTGACCGCGTCGGCGAAGCCCTGGGCCTTGAGCACGAACTCGGAGAACTCGATCTCGTTGAGCGCGCCCACGCGGTTGGCGAGCTGCACGCCGGCCTGGAACTGGGTGTAGCGCTGTCCGGCCACCGGCATCTCCCACTGCTGCGACGCTTCGTTGAAGCCTTCGATCGCGAAGGGCTTGCTGCCGGCGCGGCGGGTGGGCGGCAGCGCCGCCAGCGCCGCATCGCCGGACACCACGTGGTCGGAGCCGATCGGCGCGATCGCGTCGATCAGCGGGTCCAGACCGCCCCGGCGCTCCGCGGGCGGCAGCGGCATCTGCAGCGAATCCTGCCAGTCCACCGCGTGGCCGCCATGGTGCGCATCGGTGCCCGCCGGCGGCATGGGCATGCCTTCGGTCTGGCCGCCGACCGCGCCGGGGGGCAGATCGAAACCGGGCTCCTGTCGCACGAGGTTGTCGGCGCCGCCTTCCCCCGCTTCGGGCGGGCTGGCCCGCCGGGGCGCGTTGCGGTGCGCGGTCCACGCGTTGTAGGCGATGACGACGGCCAGGACCACGCCACCGGCGATGATGAGTCCGAGTTGGAAATTGCTCATGGTGAGAGTGAAACGGTATACGGCGATGGCCTGTTGCGCTGCATCATGCGGACCTTCTGTAGGACGTCATGCCTCCGCCATCGACAGCGCGGACTCCATGTCCACGGCGACGATGCGCGAGACGCCCTGCTCCTGCATGGTCACGCCGATGAGCTGCTCCGCCATCTCCATCGCGATCTTGTTGTGGCTGATGAAGAGGAACTGCGTTCCCCGGCTCATGCTGGCGACGAGTTTGGCATACCGCTCGGTATTCGCATCGTCCAGCGGGGCATCCACCTCGTCCAGCAGGCAGAACGGCGCCGGGTTCAGCTGGAAGATCGCGAACACCAGCGCGATGGCGGTGAGCGCCTTCTCCCCGCCCGAGAGCAGGTGGATGGTCTGGTTCTTCTTGCCGGGGGGCTGCGCCATCACCTGCACGCCGGAGTCAAGGATCTCGTCGCCGGTGATGATGAGGCGCGCCTGCCCGCCCCCGAACAGTTCCGGGAACATGCGCCCGAAATGGCCGTTCACGGTATCGAAGGTGCCGGACAGCAGCGTGCGCGTCTCGGCGTCGATCTTGCGGATCGCATCCTCCAGCGTGGTCATCGCGAGCGTCAGGTCTTCCATTTGCGCATCGAGGAAGGTCTTGCGCTCGCGCGCGAGTTGCAGCTCTTCCAGCGCGGCGAGGTTGACCGCGCCGAGGGCCGCGATCTCCCGGTGCAGCCGGTCGATCTCGGCCTGCAGCCCCGCGGCGCGCACGCCCCCCTGCTCGATGGAACGGGCCACGGCCTCCAGGTCGGCCTGCGCGTCGGTCAGCAGGCTGGTGTACTGCTCCAGGCCCAGGCGGGCGGCCTGCTCCTTGAGCTGGAAATCGGTGATGCGCTGGCGCAGCGGATCGAGCGCGCGCTCCAGTTGCTGGCGGCGTTCGTCGCTCGCGCGCAGCCGGGCCGTCAGGTCGTCGTAATCGCTGCGCTGCGCGGCCAGCGCCTTCTCGCGGTCCATTTTCAAGTCGAGCGCCTGCTGCAGCCCGCCCTGCGCGGCCGCGGCGGAGAGGCGGCCCATTTCGTCCTGCGCGCGCTGGCGCTCGTCCTCCAGCGACGTGACCTGCACGCGCGCGGTATCGATGGTGCGCGCCAGCTCGGCCCGCCGCGCCTCCAGGCTGCGGCGGGAGAACGTGGCTTCCTGCGCCTGCCGCTCCAGGCTGCGCTGCTGCTCGCGGCATTCGGCCAGGCGCCGCTCGGCCTCGATCACGCGGTCGCCCAGCTGGGCGTGGCGCTCCTGGCTGTCGGCGAGCTGCATGTCGAGCTCTTCGAAGCGGGCTTCGGCGGTCGCCGCGCGCTCCTGCAGATCGTCCAGTTGCGCCTCCACCTCGGCGAGGTCGGCACCGATCTGCTCGCTGCGCGCGCGTGCCTGTTCCGCGAGCTGGGTGAGGCGCAGGTTCTCCACCTGCAGTTCGTGGCGGCGGCCCTGGCCCTCGCTCGCCTCGCGCCGGGCGGCGACCAGGCGCTGCGACGCATCCGCGTAGGCGGCCTCGGCGCGCACCAGGGCCGTGCGCGATTCCTCGTGGATCAGGGCCTGCGCCCGCAATTCCTTTTCCAGGTGCTCGATCTCCTGCGCGCGGGCGAGCAGACCGGCCTGCTCCGAGTCCGGTGCATAGAAGGTCACGCCATGGGCCGCCACCGCATGCCCGCCGGGCACGTAGATCGCCTCGCCGGGTCGCAGTTGCGACCGGCGGTCCAGCGCCTCGTCGAGCGTGGCGGCCGTGTGGCAGCCCTGCAGCCAGTCCTCCAGCACCGCCTTGAGGCCCGCGTCGGGCACGCGCAGCAGGTCCGCCAGCCGCGCGGGCGTGCCGGAGGAGGACGCGGCCGCAGAAGCGCCGACCCCCGCCGTGCTGTAGAAGGCGAGCCGCGCCGGCGGCGCATCCTGCGCCCCGGAACCGAGGAAACCCCGCACCGTGTCGAGGCGGCCGACTTCCAGCGCGCCCAGGCGTTCGCGCAGCGCCGCCTCCAGCGCGTTCTCCCAGCCGGGCTCGATGTGCAGGCGGCTCCAGAGGCCCTGCAACCCGTCGAGCCCATGGCGCGCGAGCCAGGGCTTGAGCTTGCCGTCCGTCCGCACTTTTTCCTGCAGGGCCTTGAGCGCCTCCAGGCGGGCGGAGAGATCGGCCTGCCGCGCGCCTTCCGCATTCGCCGCCTGCTGCCGCTGGCGCCGGTCCTCGTCGAGCTGGGGCACGCTGTCCTGCAACTCCGCGAGGCGCGCTTCCGCCATCTCGGCGGTTTCTTCGGCGGCCTCCAGTTGTTCGCGCAGGTTGGCGAGGCGCGCCTCGTCCGGGGCCGCCAGGGCATTGCGGTCGGCGCGCAGGCGTTCGTGGCGCGATTCCGCCTGCCGGCGCTGCTCCTGCAGGCTGCGCTGTTCGGCGGCCAGCACCTGGATCTGCTGCTGCACCTGCACCACGGACGCGCGCTGCGCCTCGGAGCGCTGCTGCGCCTGCCGCAGCGCCTCCTCCAGGTCGGGCATCTGCATCGCCTGCTCCTCGACCTGGGCGGCCAGCATCTCCGCGCGCTCGTCCGCATCCACGCCGGCGCCGGCGAGGTTCTCCATCTCGGCCCCGGCATCGTCCTTGCGGGCCGACCACTGCGCGATCTGCTCGGCCAGCTGCGCCAGGCGCTGCTCCACGCGCTGGCGGCCTTCGACGACGTAGCGGATCTCGGCCTCCAGCTTGCCGACCTCGGCCGTGGCTTCGTAGAGTCGGCCCTGCGCCTGGTTGACCTGGTCGCCGGCCGTGTAGTGGGCCTGGCGGATGGTTTCCAGGTCGGCCTCTACGTGGCGCAGGTCGGCCATGCGCGATTCGAGATCGTTCACGGCCTGCAGGCCTTCCGTGCGCACCCGGTTCTGCTCGGCCTCGGCATCGGCGCGCTTCAGGAACCAGAGCTGCTGCTGGCGCAGCGTGACGTCGGCCTGCAGCGCGTTGTAGCGTGCCGCCACCTCGGCCTGCTTTTCCAGGCGCTCGAGGTTGGCGTTCAGCTCGCGCAGGATGTCTTCGACCCGCGTAAGGTTCTCGCGCGTGTCCGCCAGCCGGTTCTCGGTCTCGCGGCGGCGCTCTTTATATTTGGACACCCCTGCCGCCTCTTCCAGGAAGAGCCGCAGCTCTTCCGGGCGCGATTCGATGATGCGGCTGATCGTGCCCTGCCCGATGATCGCGTAGGCGCGCGGGCCCAGGCCCGTGCCCAGGAACACGTCCTGCACGTCGCGGCGGCGCACGGGTTGGTTGTTGATGAAATAGCTGCTGTTGCCTTCGCGCGTGAGCACGCGCTTGACGGCGATCTCACCGTACTGGTTCCACTGGCCACCGGCCCGGTGGTCGGCATTGTCGAACACCAGCTCGACGCTGGAGCGGCTGGCCGGCTTGCGGTGCGTGGTGCCGTTGAAGATCACGTCCTGCATCGACTCGCCGCGCAGCTCGCTCGCCTTGGATTCCCCCAGCACCCAGCGCACCGCATCCATGATGTTGGACTTGCCGCAGCCGTTCGGCCCCACCACGCCCACGAGCTGCCCCGGCAGCACGAAGTGCGTGGGCTCGGCGAACGACTTGAAGCCGGCGAGTTTGATGGAGTTGAGGCGCACGGGTGGGAGCGGCAGGCGTGGAGCGGCGGGGCGGGAAGCGGCGAAGCGTTGCCCGGGCCGGCCGGATGGCGGAGCGTCCCGGGCTTCGCGGGCAGCGCTGGATGATACCGTGGCGCACGGCCGCTGCAGGAGCAGCGGCGCATCCCGGCGGCCGGGCGGCCTCCGTCCGTGACGGAGACGGCAGGCGTCAGCCGCCGTGCGGCGCGAACGCGATGATGGCCATGCCCGCCAGGGTCACCGCGCCACCGGCGACGTCCCAGGCATCGGGCCGGATGCCGTCCACCGCCCAGAGCCAGCCGAGCGCGACGACGACGTACACCCCGCCATACGCCGCGTACACCCGGCCGGCCGCCGCCGGATGCAGCGTCAGCAGCCAGGCGAACAGGGCCAGGCAGGCGGCGCCCGGCAGCAGCAGCCAGGCACTGCGGTCCTGCCGCAGCCACAGCCAGGGCAGGTAGCAGCCGGCGATCTCCGCCAATGCCGTCAGCACGTACAGCGCGACCGTCTTCAGCTCGGGCATGGAAGGCCTGGCTCAGCCGGCGTCCGGGGCGTGGGCCGGCGCGGCAGCGGAAGGAAAGGACACGACCAGCCGCTCGAAGGCCTCCACGTCCACCGGGCGGCTCAGCAGATAGCCCTGCCAGGCATGGCACCGGTTGCGCTCCAGGAACGCGCGCTGGGCTTCGGTCTCCACCCCCTCGGCGATCACGCGCAGCCCCAGGCTGGTGCCCAGCGCCACGATCGTCCGGGCGATGGAGGCATCGTTCGGGTCCGTCAGCACGTCGCGCACGAAGCTCTGGTCGATCTTGAGCTCGTCCAGCGGCAGCCGCTTGAGGTAGGCCAGCGACGAATAGCCGGTGCCGAAATCGTCGAGCGAGAAACACACGCCGTAGGCCCGCAGCTGCTGCATCTTGTCGATCGTGTCCTCCAGGTCCTGCAGCAGCAGGCTTTCGGTCATCTCGAGCTGCAGCCGGCGCCCCTCCGCGCCCGATCCCGCGATCGCCGCCAGCACCTGACCCACGAAGCCGCCCTGGCGGAACTGCCGCGCGCTGACGTTCACCGACAGCTTCAATTGCGCCAGCACCGGATCGCGCGCCCAGCGGGCCAGCCGCTCGCAGGCGGCGCGCAGCACCCATTCCCCGATGGGCAGGATCAGGCCGGTCTCCTCCGCCAGGGGGATGAACTCCGCCGGCGAGACGAACCCGCGGACCGGGTGGCGCCAGCGCAGCAGCGCCTCGGCCCCCACGATGCGGCCGTGGTCGACCTGCGGCTGGTAGAAGAGTTCGAACTCGCCCTGGCCCAGCCCGTCGCGCAGGTCCGACTCCAGCGCGGCCCGCGCCGCCACCGAGGCCTGCATCTGCGGATCGTAGAAGCGCAGCGCGTTGCGGCCGCCGGCCTTGGCCTGGTACATGGCCAGGTCCGCGCGCTGCAGCAGTTCGTCCACGGTTTCGCGGGCACCCTGGAAAATCGTCACGCCCATGCTGAGCGTCGTGTGCCGCGGTTCGCCCTCCAGCAGGAAGGGGTGCCGCATCGCCGCGAGGATCTTCTGGCCCATCTCCTCGGCACGCGCGGCCGCGCCCTCCAGGCTCTGCCCCAGGTCTTCCAGCACCACCACGAATTCGTCGCCGCCGTGCCGCGCCACGGTGTCCTCTCCCTGCACGCAGCCGCAGAGCCGCTGCGCCACCTGGCGCAGCAGCATGTCGCCGCGCTCGTGCCCCTGGGTTTCGTTGAGCGTCTTGAAGTTGTCCAGATCCAGCATCAGCACCGCGCCGCAGCGGCTCCGCCGCACGCTTTCGGCCAGCGCCTTCTGCAGCCGGTCCACGAGCAGCCGGCGGTTGGGCAACTGGGTGAGCGGATCGTAGTAGGCGAGGTAGTGGATCTCCTGCTCCGCGGCCTTGTGCTGGCTCAGGTCCACCAGGGTGACCAGGCAGGTTCCGTCGATCAGCACGCCGGCCATGTCCACCGGCCGCCCCGAGCCGTCCCCGCAGGTGAAGAGGTATTCGCGCGGCGGTATCGTGCCGTCGCCGGCCTGCGCGGCCTCGCAGGCCGCCTTCCACTGCGCCACCGCGTGCACGCGTTGCGCGGGCTCGGGCAGCACCAGTTCCCACCATGCCTGCATCGTGCCGGCCGCGTCCTCTCCGTGGCCGCAGATCTGCGCGAAGCGCTCGTTGCGGAACCCCAGCGCTCCATCGGCCGTGACGAGGCACACCCCCACCGGCAGGCGGTACAGGAGCTGGCGCAGGCGCGCCTCGCTGCCCCGCTGCGCCTCCTCCATGCGCTTGCGGTCGCTGATGTCCTGCACCACCGCGAGGTGCTGTCCCGGCGGCACGCCCTGCCCGTGCATGGGAGCGGTGCGCAGCTCCACCCAGACCATGTGCCCGTCCTTGTGCCGGTAGCGCTTCTCGTAGTGCTGCTCGCCACTGTTCCCCGCCGCGATGCGCTCGATCACCGCTTCGCTCTCCGCCAGGTCGTCCGGGTGCGTCACGTCCCGCACCGTGAGGGCCGACAGCTCATGGGGCGAGTAGCCCAGGATGTCGCAGAAGCGCTCGTTCGCCCGGACGAAACGCCGGCTGGCGGTGTCCACCTGCGCCACCCCCATGGAGGCCTGGTCGAACAGCGCCCGGAAGGGATCGCCATCGTGGGGGCGCCGCCACAGGCGCCGCCCGAGCACGACCAGCAGCGTGCCCAGCCAGAGCGCCAGCGCTGCCGCCACGGCGGCGGCCCAGGGCAGCGCGCGCTCGGCCGGTGAAAGAAAGGGCGCGTCGGCCAGGAACGTGACCTTCCACCGCCGGTCGTAGACCTGCAATTCGCGCTCATCGCGCAGATCCGAGGGCTCCGCGGCGGGGCCCGGGGCCAGGAGCGACCGGCTGCCCGCGGGCGGCACGCCACGCACGGAGCCGACGTCCAGCACGCCCATCACCACTCCCTTGAGCCGGCCTTCGTCGCGCAGGGACCGCACGAGATCGTGGAAGCGGATGGTCGCCGCCACCGATCCGATGTAGCGGCGGCCTGCCTGGTCCGCATCCAGGAACACGGGCAGCCGCAGGTTGAAACCTTCGCGGTGCTCCGCCACCTGGAACAGATCGAACGGCGCCGACGCGATGGCGCTGCCGCTGTCGCGGCTGTAGCGCACCGACTCCATGGTGGACGGCATAGCGCCCACGTCCAGGCCGAGCACGTCCTCGTTGCCCGAGCGGGGCCAGACATAGTCGGCCACGAAATACTCGGGCCTGCTGCCGTCCGGGCGTATCACGAACCCGGGCAGTCCCTCGGGACCGAGCGAGGGGTCCGTGCGGATGCCCTCTTCGAAGGCCGTCCGGTCGGCGTGGACGACGTACCGCGTGAAGGAGATGTTGAAGATCCCGGTGTAGGGGGCGCCCAGCCGCAGCTCGCGCAGCGCGTTGTCGTAGTCCGCCCGGCGCAACTGGGGATTGGCGAGGAACATGGCGCGCACGCCGGTGAGCAGGCCCAGGTAGGTATCGACGCGCGTCTCCAGCGCCCGGCTCGCCTCGGTGGCCCGGAGCGCGAAACGCTCCTGCGCGATGCCGTCCACCGACGCCTTCTGCCAGTGCCAGACGACCGCGCCCACGACCAGGCCGCAGGCTGCGGTAGCCAACAGCGGCCGGCGGGGCCGTGAAGGCATGCGCTGGTCGGAAAAGACGGACATGGACGGGAAATGGGCGAAGCGCGGCCACGGATCGTGGTCGGCGCGACATGGGCGGACGGATGGCCGAGGATAGCTTCAACCGGCACCCATTTTCACCAGCTGCGCCGTATTGCATTTTTTTGTCACGATCGCCCGCACCGACTCCATAGCCTTTACATTGCTTAACCCTGCAGGGCCCCCATTCCCATCGATACGAGCAGTGCCGCGGCCAGGGCGGGGGGCATCACCCAGGCGCCGACGCGCAGGAACTGCCCCGCGCCCACTTCGATGCCTTCGCGCCGCAGCGCCGCCAGCCACAGCAGTGTCGCCAGCGATCCCGTGATGGAGAGATTCGGCCCGAGGTCGATGCCGATCAGCGCCGCGGCGCGCACGGGCTCCGCCACCTGCGCTGACTGCAGTGCCGCCCCCGCGAGCAGGCCTGCGGGCAGGTTGTTGACCAGGTTGGTGGCCACGCCCAGCAAAGCGCCCACGGCCGGGCCCGCCGCCAGCGGCGCGGCGGCAGCCCCCTGCGCCAGCAAATGCGCCAGGCGGCCCACCACGCCCGTCACCTCCAGCGCCTGCACGAACACGAACAGCCCCGCCACCAGCGGCAACACGCCCCAGGAGACCGACCGCAGCACCGGCACGACGGCATGGCCGCAGCCGATGCGCAGCAGGGCCAGTGTGAGCAGCGCGGCCCCCAGCGTCGGCGCGCCCAGCGGAATGCGCCACCATGCACAGCCCATCAGCACCAGCGCCGACACCCCGAGCCCCGCGGCGGCCAGGCGGCCGCCCGTGCCCAGGGGATGCGACGGCACCTCCGCGGCGACGGGCCGGTCGATCTCGGGACGGAAGCGCCACCGCAGCACCAGATACGTCATCCCGATGGCCGCCACGGACGGCAGCCCGAACATCGCGATCCAGTGCGGCAGCGACGGCATCTGACCGCCCCCCCACAGCACCAGGTTGGCCGGATTGGAGATCGGCAGCACGAAGCTCGCGGCGTTCGCCACGAACGCGCAAATGAACAGATAGGGCAGCGGAGCGGCCCCAACCGCGCGTGCCACGGCGATCACGGCCGGCGTGAGCACCACCGCCGTCGCATCGTTCGAGAGCAGGGCCGTCACCAGCACACCCACGCCGAACACCCAGGCGAACAGCCGCTCGCCGGAGCCCTGCGCGCGGCGTGCCGCACCGGCCGCGAGCCAGTCGAACACGCCTTCGCGGCGCGCCATTTCCGACAGCAGCATCATCCCAGCCAGGAACAGATAGACGTCGTGCCCGCGCAGCACGCCCGTCCAGGCGTCCCGCCAGGGCAGCAGGCCGGCAATGACGAGCACCAGCGCGCCGCCGACGGCCCATGCGGCCTCCGGGATGCGCGCGGGCCGCAGGATGACGGCGGCGGTGGCCAGGGCGATCACGCCCCAGGTCCAGCCGGGATGGGCCAGGTTCATGGAATGCACTTTCCTTTCTTGCGCACGGGGCGTTCCGGCAGGTGCCCGCGCTGCGCTGTCATTGTTCGGCGTGCGCAGGAAGAGCCTCCCGCCGCAGGACGCGGATTCTAGGCAACCCGACCGTGGCGCGGAGCGCCGGAGCGGGCGTGCCGCGAAATCGGGGTTCCCGCCTACAGCGGCGCGGATTGGCCCCTGCCGCACGCGTGCCGCCGACCTTGCCTACCATTGCGGCTCACCAGGAGCGAGACCACCCGTGTTCCAGTACTTCGAAAACCGCATTCCCCCCTACCCCGCGGAGGAGCCCACCCTGCCGCCCAAAGGCTTCATGGCTTTCGTGTGGGCCGGCACGCGCGGCCTGCGCACCCATGTGCTCGCCATGACCGGCCTGTCGGCCGCGATCGCCATCTACGAAGCCTTCCTGTTCTCCGTCCTGGGGCACGTGGTGGACTGGCTCTCCGCCACCCCGCCCGGCAACGTTTGGACCGAGCACCGCACGGCGCTCTGGACCATCGCCGGGCTGATGCTCGCCAGCATCGTCCTGGTGGCACTGCAGACGAGCGTCAAGCACCAGGCCCTGGCGATCAATTTCCCGCTGCGGCTGCGCTGGAACTTCCACCGGCTGATGCTCGGCCAGAGCATGTCCTTCTACGCGGATGAGTTCGCGGGCCGCATCACCACCAAGATCATGCAGACGGCGCTCGCCGTGCGCGACATGATCTTCACGACGACCGACGTGGTGATCGGCATGGGCGTCTACCTCATCACCATCCTGGCGCTCGCCGCCGGATTCGACGCCCGGCTGCTCGTGCCGTTCGCGCTCTGGGTGCTCTGCTATGCCATCGCATGCTGGTACTTCGTGCCGAGGCTTGGCAGGATCGGCAAGGCGCAGGCGGACGCCCGTTCGGTGATGACCGGCCGCATCACCGATGCCTACACCAACATCGCCACCGTCAAGCTGTTCTCGCACACGCGGCGCGAGGCCGAATTCGCCCGCGCGGCGATGGATGCGTTCAAGAAGACCGGGTATGCGCAGATGCGCCTCGTCAGCGCCTTCGAGATCGTCAACCACATCCTCGTGGTGGCGATGATCCTCGGCGCCTGCGGCATGGCGCTGTGGCTCTGGTCGCGGGGCGAGGTCGGCGCGGGAGCGGTGGCGGCCGTCACCGCGATGGCGCTGCGCGTGTCCGGCCACGCCCACTGGGTGATGTGGGAGGTCACCACGCTGTTCGAGAGCGTGGGCACCATCCAGGACGGCATCAACACGCTCACCCGCCCCCGCACGGTGGTGGATGCGCCGAACGCCAAACCGCTCGCCGTGACGCGCGGCGAAGTGACGTTCGACGGCGTGACCTTCGGCTACCAGCCCGGCCGGCCGGTGATCGACAATCTCCACCTCACCATCCGCCCCGGCGAGCGCATCGGCCTCATCGGGCGCTCCGGCGCGGGCAAGTCCACCCTGGTGAACCTGCTGCTGCGCTTCCACGACGTGCAGTCCGGCCGGGTGCTGATCGACGGACAGGACATCGCGCTCGCCACGCAGGACAGCCTGCGCCAGGCGATCGGCATGGTGACGCAGGACACCTCGCTGCTGCACCGCTCGATGCGCGACAACATCCTGTACGGCCGCCCCGACGCCACGGATGCCGAGATGGAAACGGCCGCCGAGCGCGCCGAGGCCTCCGACTTCATCGCGCACCTCACCGACCTGCAGGGCCGCAGCGGCTACGAAGCCCAGGTGGGCGAGCGCGGCGTCAAGCTGTCGGGCGGCCAGCGCCAGCGCGTGGCGATCGCCCGCGTGATGCTCAAGGATGCGCCGATCCTGCTGCTCGACGAAGCCACCAGCGCGCTCGACTCCGAAGTGGAAGCGGCCATCCAGCAGAGCCTGGACACGCTCATGCGCGGCAAGACCGTGATCGCCATCGCCCACCGGCTGTCCACCATCGCCGCGCTCGACCGGCTCATCGTGCTCGACGCGGGCCGCATCGTGGAACAGGGGTCGCATGCCGAACTGCTCGCGCACGGGGGCGTCTATGCCCGGCTGTGGGCGCACCAGAGCGGCGGGTTCCTCGGCGCGCCGGAAGAAGCACCCGCCGGCTGACGGCGGCCGACCGCCCGACCGGGCGCGCTGCGCCCTACCGGGCAGCGGCGTCCCGCGCGCAGGCGGTCAGTCAGCGCGCGGGAAGCACGCGCGCAGGGTTGCCGACGACCGTGGCCCCCGCCGGCACGTCGCGCGTGACCACGCTGCCCGCACCGATCAGGGCACCATCGCCCACCGCCACCCCGGGCAACAGGATCGCACCGCCCCCGATCCACACGTCCCGCCCGATGCGCACGGGCCGCCCGAACTCCGCGCCCGTCGCACGGGTGGCCGCATCACGCGGATGGTCCGCGGCCAGGATCTGCACGCCCGGGCCGATCTGCGTGCCGTCGCCGATGTGCACTTCCACCACGTCCAGGATGACGCAGTTGAAGTTCATGAACACGTCCCTGCCCAGGTGGATGTTGTAGCCGTAGTCGCAATGGAACGGCGGCCGCACCACGGCGCCCTCCCCCACCGTGCCCAGCCCTTCGGCCAGCAGGCGGTGGCGGGCGGCCCTGTCGAGCCCGACGCGCGCCGCGGTGTCGTTGTAGCGCGCCATCCACCGCTGCGCTGCGGCCTGGTCCGCCTGCAGCTCCGGGTCGCCGGCGTGGTAGAGCCCGCCGGCCAGCATCTTCTGTTTCTCTGTAGGCATGGCGCCATTGTGGGCGCGGTCTCCCTGCCGCGCATGTCAGCGCAGCGCGCGGTTTCCGGCCGCGTCAGTTGATGAGGTCCGCGGTCGCCTTGGCGAGGTTCTTGATCGCCTTGGCCAGCGCCTTGGCGTTCTCGGTCTGGAACTCGTTGTGCGCCATCTGCATCTGGGCGGCCACCGAGGCCTGCGTCAAGGCATTCTGGTTCGCCATCTGCTGCTGCTGTGCCGCGATGGCGTGCTGCGTGGCCGCGTCGGGTACATGGCCCGTTCCAACAGG
>Ga0308159_1003290_pt1 | contig 16541 bp, 19 predicted proteins | sample PhyCR1_FD_201040 | JGI IMG/M metagenome (GOLD analysis project Ga0308159, IMG submission 201040) | Phyllosphere microbial communities from UC Gill Tract Community Farm, Albany, California, United States - DLSLC.R1 | ecosystem: Host-associated > Plants > Phyllosphere > Unclassified | place: USA... | reverse complement strand
GATCCTCCAATCGGTCGGCTCCACAACGCGCAACGCTGTCGGTTAATCCGGCAGCCGGCTGGCTGAAAAGAAAATGCGCTGACGGGCAGCGCAAGGAGAACGGTTGTTTTCAGCATCGTCCGACAGAAATGGGCAATAATCCGGCAGGATCGAACCTATGACACATCAGCGTCCTCTTATAGAGTTCCTGATGGACGACGAACGTCAACGGGTTCGACAAGGCCAGTCCGGATCGAACTCTGCGCGCGCCTCGATGCAAGGAGAGCACCATGGTAACATTAGAGATCAATGGGACGGCACATGAGATCGACGCCAATGCGGACATGCCGCTTCTGTGGGCGATCCGTGACCTCGTCGGACTGACAGGAACGAAGTTCGGCTGCGGCATGGCCCAGTGCGGTGCCTGCACGGTGCTGCTGGACGGCACCCCGGTCCGTTCCTGCCAAACATTTATCGGCGATATCGGTCAGGCGAAAGTGACGACCATCGAAGGGCTAAAGGGCAAGGTCGCAGAAACGGTCCAGACCGTCTGGGCCGATCTTGACGTTCCTCAATGCGGCTATTGTCAGTCAGGACAAATCATTTCGGCGACCGACCTGCTGACGAACAACGCCAAACCCACCGACGCCGATATCGATGCCGCAATGACGGGCAATCTCTGTCGTTGTGCCACTTACCACCGGATCCGAGCCGGGATTCATGAAGCTGCAAAGCGTTTGGAGGCCTGAACAATGATCCCGAAACTGATGCAATCTTTCGCTCTTCCTGTGGAGAAGGTGCAGGCATCCCGCCGGCAATTCATGCTGGGTGCGTTGGCAGTGGGCGGCGGTGTCGCCGTCGGCTTCCAAACGTTATCCGCCCTGCCTGCCACCGCCGCTGAGACCACGACAGACGCGGATGGCGCGCTCGCCTTCACACCTTATCTGACGATTGACGGCCAGGGCAAGGTGACGGTTCTTTCGTCGCAGTTCGAGATGGGCCAGGGTTCATATAACGGACTGGCCACCTTGGTGGCGGAAGAACTCGATGCCGACTGGGCTTCTATTGAAGTGCTGGGCGCCGCCGGGAACGTCAAGGCCTACGGCAATCTCGCCTTTGGCGGTGCCATGCAGGGAACAGGCGGATCGACGTCGATGATGACCTCGTGGGAACGCTACCGCAAAGCGGGCGCTGCGGTTCGAGCTATGCTGGTCACCGCTGCCGCCTCCGAATGGAAAGTCCAGCCGTCTGAGATAAAGGTTGCGGATGGTATCCTGTCTCATCCCTCAGGTCAGAAAGCTGGCTTCGGTGAATTTGCTGCCAAGGCTGCAACGATGCCTGTACCAACAGAGGTAAAGCTCAAGGAGCCTGGTGAGTGGAAACTGATCGGCAACGGGAAGCTGAAGCGGTTCGACAGCGCCCGGAAAACCAACGGCACTGAGCATTAGACGATCGACGTCAAACTGCCTGGCATGCTGACCGCCGTCATGATCCATCCGCCACTGTTCGGCGCCAAGGTCAAGTCCTTCGATGCCGCAGCGGCGCGTTCAATCAAGGGTGTCATCGACGTCGTCGAGACACCCCGCGGCGTGGCCGTCGTGGCGGAGCACATGTGGGCTGCTATCCAGGGACGCGAAGCCACCAAGGTCGAGTGGGATGAAGCCACGGCCGAAAAGCGCGGCACGCCCGAGCTGATGGCAATGTACAAGGATCTTGCGCGCAAGGCGCCCGTCGCCACAGCACGCAACGACGGCAACATAGAAGCTGGCTTTGCGGCGGCGGCCAAGATTGTTGAGGCGAGCTTCGAATTCCCTTATCTCGCCCATTCGGCGCTGGAGCCTCTCAACGCGGTCGCGCGCAGGAACGACGATGGCACTCTTGAAATCTGGGGCGGACATCAATTCCCAGATGTGTATCAAGCGCTTGCAAGCGAGATCGTGGGGGTCACGCCCGACAAGGTGCGACTGCACGTGCTGAAAAGTGGCGGCAGCTTCGGCCGCCGTTCAGTGTTCGACGGCGACGTGATTGTTGAGTCCGTCTATGTCGCCAAGGCCATCGGATTTCGGGCGCCGGTCAAGGTGCAGTGGACTCGCGAGGATGATATGCGCGCCGGGCGATATCGCCCTTCCTACGTGCATAATCTCAAAGCCGGACTAGACGCCAACGGAAAACTCATCGCTTGGAGCGATCACATCGTCGGACAGTCGATCGTTGCAAAGACGCTGTTCGAAAGCGTCGTCAAGAACGGCGTCGATCCGACATCCGTCGAAGGGGCCAACAACCTGCCCTATTCCATTCCCAATCAGATGGTTGGCCTGACCACGACGGAAGTAGGGGTGCCGGTTCTGTGGTGGCGTGCAGTGGGTTCGACGCATACGGCGTTTGCTGCGGAAGCGTTCATCGACGAACTCGCAGAGGCGGCCGGGCGCGATCCCATCGAGTTCCGTCTTTCGATGCTCGAACCGCAGTCGCGACATGCTGTCATCCTTAGACTTGCAGCGGAGAAGGCGGGGTGGACGAAACCGCTGCCGAAGGGACGCTTCCGCGGTGTTGCCGTTGCCGAAAGCTTTGGTTCGGTCGTGGCACAGATTGCCGAAATCTCGACAGATGACGACGGCGGCTTCAAGGTCGAACGGGTCGTCGCTGCGGTGGATTGCGGTCTTGCTGTCAACCCGGACCAGGTTCGCGCCCAGGTCGAGGGGAGCGTAGGGTTCGGTTTGGGCGCCATCATGGCTGAGGAAATCACCCTAACAGACGGCAAGGTCGATCAGGGCAACTTCGATATGTATACGCCGCTTCGCATCGATGCGATGCCCGACGTGGACGTGCATATTCTCGCGTCCTCCAATCCGCCCTCGGGCATGGGCGAGCCGGGTGTGCCACCGGTGGGTCCAGCCGTCGCCAACGCTGTCTACAAGGCGTTGGGGAAACGCATTCGCGTCATGCCCTTCACCAAAAGCCTGAACGCGTGATTTTTCCTTTCCCGGCCGCGCAGGCAGCCGGGGATGTTGTTCGCAGCATCTGGGTCTAGCGACGGAGAGCCAACTCTTTTCGAGGCCAGCTTTACTGTGCCTGCCGGACCGAGGGGCTATCGGTTTATTTTCATTTCCCACAGTCGTCTCGACGTGTCCTGTGGTACACTCAGCGAGTTGTCAGTGGGGTAGACCGACATAGTTCTCTGCAAGTGCGGTGGCGGCCGCGCGTGACTGGACGAGATAACCGAGTTCGGCCTCTTGTAATTTCTGTCCGAAATCGCCAGCGTCTGGGAAGCGGTGCATCATGGTTGTCATCCACCATGAGAAGCGCACGGCTTTCCAGACCCGCGACAATGCGCGCCGGGAATAGGCATCAAGCCCTGCGTCCGAACGCTCCTTGTAATGTTCGATTATCGCGTCACTCAAATAATGGACATCACTCGCAGCAAGGTTGAGTCCTTTTGCCCCCGTGGGAGGAACGATGTGCGCTGCATCTCCCGCAAGGAAAAGACGCCCGAATCTCATTGGTTCGCACACGAAAGAGCGTAGTGGGGCAATGGACTTTTCGAAGGACGGAGCCGTTCTCATAGCCTCAGCGTGATGAACTGGAAGACGCGTTCTGATTTCGTCCCAGAATCGATCGTCGCTCCATTTCTCAACTTTCTCATCCAACGGACATTGGATGTAGTAGCGACTACGCGTGTGTGATCGCATGGAGCAAAGTGCAAATCCACGCGGATGGTTCGCGTAAATCAACTCGTCATGAACAGGCTCGACATCAGCGAGAATTCCAAGCCATCCAAATGGATAGACCTTCTCGAACTCCTGGATCGCACGACGAGGAACGGCTTTGCGGGCAGCGCCGTGGAAACCATCGCAACCCGCGATGAAGTCGCAATCGATACGAAATGGTGCACCATTCTTCTCATAGGTCACATATGGCTGGTCACCATCAAATGCATGAGGTTTAACATTGAGCGCGTCGTAAACCGTGAGATAACCGCCGCGCTCGCGCGCGTCCATCGCGTCATGTGTTACCTCTGTCTGGCCGTAGACCACGACGCGTTTTCCTGCCGTCAGATCCTGCAGGTCGATCCTGTGGTCGCCGCCGTCGAAGGCGAGTGAGAAACCACTATGAAGAAGACCTTCTGCATGAAGACGTTCGGCCAAACCGGCTTTTTCCAACAGCTGGACTGTGCCCTCCTCCAGCACCCCGGCGCGTACCCGCCCAAGGATGTAGTCTTTTCCGACACGATCAAGGATGACGTTGTCGATACCGGCATTGGAAAGACTCTGGCCTAATAGCAATCCCGCTGGCCCGGAGCCGATGATGACAACCTGTGTACGCATATTTCCTCCCGGTCTTTCTCTAACTTGGTCAATGGGATTGTGAGCGGTGCAAAATCACGTGTGCCGAAGCTGACAGAGGCTCCGCCCTGATATTCGTGCTCATTGAATTCCGCCAAATGGCGGTCGCTTGGCCTTGCAGACAAACGCCTCATCTCGCTTCAACGAAACGACATCACGTCACCCTGCCAACACCTCCTGCCGGGTACGGCGACGCATTCTGATTTGTCATCACGGCGCATCGCCCGCCATGTAAAGCGGCGGGTTTTCGGCCCCATCGACGGGAAGCAAAACACCTGAGATAAAGGCTGCCTCATCGCTCACCAGAAAGGTTGCAACATTTGCGACGTCGGAAACTTCGGCAAAACGGCCCAGGGCGATGGTGCCAACGATGTAGTTCATCAGCGGTTCGTTATCGGTGAGCTCACGGGTGAGCGACGTCTTCACCATTGTCGGGCAAATACCGTTCACGCGAATGTTGTACCTGCCGTATTCGAGGGCAGCGGACCGGGTCATCTGTGCGGTGGCGGCCTTCGACATGTTATATATCGCTTGCATGGGAGGTTGCCTGATCGCGGCAGTCGAAAGCATGTTGATGATTGATCCTCCGCCTGCGGAGATAAAATGCTTGGCAGCCTCCTGTGTGCCGAACCACGTGCCTTTGACATTCACGTCAAAGGTTCTGTCGAAATCGGCGTCGGAAAATTCGTGGAAGCGCTTGCCTACTATTCCGATCCCCGCATTGTTGACCATGATGTCCAGACGGCCAAACGTCGACAGAGCAGCCTCAATTGCGCCTTGTGCTGCTTCACGCCTTGTCACATCGTAATCGACAAAAATCGCGCGGCCTCCGATCTCAGCAATAAGGTCGGCGGTCGACAGGTCGGGGCGCTCGTCGAAACTCCCTGGCCTAGGCGTCGTGATGATATCGCCGACGACAACATTGGCGCCTGCCCGCGCAAAGGCCACCGCGATGCCGCGGCCGATTCCCGTCGCGGCTCCAGTTACGATTGCCACCTTTCCATCCAGCGAAACGTTCATTCTTCGTCCCTTTGTTTTGTGATTTTGGTTTCAGCGAGACATGGAGCGCTGCCTTGCCCTTCTCAAAGCGCCGTGGCGCCCCCATCGATCGCAAGAGCGGCGCCATCGATGAACTCCGCCTCGTCCCCGGCCAGGAACGCCGTTGCCGAAGCAACGTCGTGGGCTGTACCTAAGCGCGAGAACGGCGTTGCCTGTCGGAACCGTGCGGCAGTCTCAGGATCGTCCAGCGCGGAGCGGGTCATCGCTGTTTGAATCGGACCGGGCATGATCGCATTGACGCCGATTCCATGGGGACCGAAGTCGACGGCCAGCTGCCGAGTCAACGCAAGCACAGCACCCTTGGACGCGCAGTAAGCTGGCTCCAGCGGCAACCCGGAAACGCCGGCAGCGGAGGCGATGTTGATCACGCGACCGCGGCAACGGCCTGGCAGCGGCTCCTGCTGCATCATTTGACGCAAGGCGAATTTGCAGCCCAACCACACACTTTTGGCGTTGACCGCCATGGTCAGTTCGTAGTCCTCCTCAGACTGCTCGATCACAGTCTCCAGCCGGGTAAAGATGCCGGCATTGTTCACCATGATATCGAGGCGGCCAAACGTAGACGCCGCAGCCTCTACTGCGCCCGATACCGCCGCAGATTGGGTTACATCACATTCTACGAAGATTGCGTCTCCGCCGATTTCGGTGATGAGTTCCGCTGTCGAAAGGTCGGGGCGCTCGTCATAGCTGCCTTCCTTGGGAACACGAATAATGTCGCCGACAACAACCTTGGCGCCGACCCGGGCAAGCGCAACCGCTATGCCGCGCCCGATCCCGGTCGTCGCCCCGGTGACGACTGCAACTTTTCCATCCAGCGATGCGCGCATGCTTGCTTCCTCCGTCGTGCGATCTTGTATTGAGAAAAGAGAGAGAGAGAGAGAGAGACGTTTCCGCTTCATTCCTAGACGGCGGGCCGAAGGTGCTTGTCGAACCAGCTAAGTGAAGCCTCAGCGGTCTGGAAAAAGTAATCGTCGTAGCAGGAGTAATGACCGCAGGGGAGAACGACGAGGTCCTTCTCCGGGCAGGGCGCACGTTCGAAGGCTTCTCGCGTCAGAGCGATCGGGATCAGGTCATCGTTTTCGGCACCGATCAGAAGAAGCGACTTGGGCGTGATCCTGCTGACATAGGCCATCGGCTCGAATCCGAACTGGGATTCCAGACTGCGGACTGTCACTTCGTTTTTCCAGTTCGGTGCGACTGCCGCAACTCGCATGCACCATTCCCAGGACTTTTTCGTCGGAAGGATGCACGGCGTTCGAGCAGGATCTTCGGATGCAATCGCTACAGTTCGCGGCGCTTGGCCGGCCGCCCGTTGTGCGCGGTCCGTTTCGAACAGTCGCAACATGTTCTGGCGTATCTCGGCTGGCAGCATGTTCCAAATAGCGCCTCCGCTCAGGAAAGGCACGGTGCTGATCAGGCAGTGCACCCTCCGGTCCATGGCCAAAGCCTGTATGGCCGTTCCGCCACCATAGCTGGCGCTCCATACGCCGACGCGTTGAGGGTCGACGCCCGGCAGAGTCAGTGCAAAGGAAATGGCATCCCTGAAGTCAGAGACTTGCAGGAAGGGATCGATTTCCTGCCGGATACGTCCGCCGCTCTCTCCCAGGCTTCGCGGATCGTAGGTCAACACACCGAAGCCCGCTGCGGCGAAGTATTCCTCGAAGAAGTGCTCCGGATAACCTTCCTTAACCGCACTGAAACCATGGTGCATGATGATAAGCGGCTGCGGCCCCAATTCCGCTGATGCAGGCAGAAAGTGCCAGCCGCGCAGAGTGATCCCGTCGTCTGTGCGGAAGGCAATGTCGGTCCGCTCGTAAGTCCCCGTTGGCTCTGCCAATGACATAATGAATTTCCTCCTAGAATTGACGATGCAGTGCCCAAGCTATCTGCTGCGGGCGTAGCATCCGAATGGTCTGTCGACGGATTAAGAGATCATCCAGCTCGGTTGCCCGAGCGCGCCCTGGCTTTCGAGTTGCGAGTGCGTTGTCTTTTTTCCATTTTCTTTTCATCTCCCTGAAGCTCTCGTGCCAGATCTGCCGGACGACACCGACTTCCTCGTCGACCCGGACACGATGCGATTTGCTTCTCTGCCTGCAAGCATGCCCACTCGCCGAAGTCGTGTCTTTGCACTGGCGGCCCATTAAATTTGCATTTTGGGAACTAACGGCCACCAGCTTGCGATGAGATATCGATGAGCGGCGACTCCTACTTTGTGAAAAATATATATTTTTCTGATACTTAAAGATCTTTCGTCTTTCCTAATGGGCCGTCAAATTGACACACACCCCCAACCCCTTCACAATTTTCCGAAGGAGTTGAATTGGGAGCTGTCAGTGAAGTTGCGCGCGCCAAAACGGTCAGACGAAATGATCCAGGTCAGCGGTGATTCCGATGCCTGGGCAGCCTCGCTCGGCTCCATCTTCGTCGAACTCGACGTGGAGCAACTTGAGGCGAAAGCGCCTACCGGGCGTATGTACCGCTACCCCTTCGGAGAGATGACGTTTATCCGGGCTATTACGCGCGGAGGCGCTCACCGCGCCGTGCGGTCCCGGCGATTAATTCAGGCTTCGACGAAAAATGACTTCGTCATCGGATTCCTGATCAGCGGCAGTTTGACCCTTACCCAAGGCTCTGGCCAGGCGATTCTCAGACCTGGAGATATGGCCATCTTCGACAGCACTCGTGAGTACGCTATTGAGGTTTCGCGGGGATTTGATGCTCTGTGGATAGGCGTCCCTAGACACCGCCTCGAAGGCAGGCTGACTGCGGCGACCGAAGTTCTCGCCCAGCGCATCGACGGTGAGGCCGGTGTTGGTCATGTCGCAAGCAACATGCTGCGTGCAGCGCTGGAAGAGGCCCCCCAACTTCTCCCGGCAGAGGCAAGCCGCATTGCCAATCATCTGCTCGATCTGCTTAGCTTGGCCCTTGCCTCGCCCGATCGGGCCGCACCTCCACCAAGCCAAAGTCGCTACGTATCCTCCACCCTTCGGCGGGTTCAGGGCTTCATCGACACTCATCTCGACGATGAAACTTTGACACCAGACGTCATAGCCCAAGCGCATTACGTGAGCGTTCGCTACCTCAACAAGTTGTTCGAGCGCGAAGGAACGTCTTTAGCTCGCTGGATCCGCTTACGCCGGCTCGAGCGATGCCGATCGGACATAGAAGATGCGTCTCAAGCTCGGCAGAAAATCAGCGACATCGCTTACAATCACGGCTTCAGAAACGTCAGCAGCTTTAATCGCCTGTTTAAAAGTTACTTTGGTTGCTCGCCACGAGCTTTGCGTAACCCCCGATAATTCGGCAACTGGGACACTGAAACGGACTTATCGAACTCAAACACAACTTTTTTGGTCCGAAAAAGTAATGGTGTCACCGTCTCGCGAGAACACCAAACCCAACTCCTGTTTCGAAAAACGCTTGGCCATTCTCGCGCTTAAAACGCTCATTGCCGCAAACTTCGTCCCTCAGCACAAAACCGGGCCTCTCGCGTCATGCTGGGCAAGAGCCGGTTCCTGATACACGAGCGGCTTGTCACCTGCTGAGGTCAGGTGAACAGGCAAGGTCATGTTCGCACCGTAGCGCGGAGACGGAAATGTCTGTAGCGCTTGCAACTTTTGTATTATATAAACACATAAATCATTTAAGAGTTCGGATTCAAATTACGTGACCAATAGCGGCAAGCTTCCAACCGATACCGGGACCGAGACAGGTGTCCTCAGTCAGCTTCAAGCCGAGGTTGTGCGAAAGCTTATTCCGATTGTCCTTACTGGCCGTTGGGCGCCGGGAGATAAGATCTCGGATGCCTCTCTATCTCGTGAATTTGGTATATCGCGCACGCCTATACGACAAGTGCTGCAATACCTTTCGGGCTACGGTTTGCTTTCGCAGACAGACAATCGAGGCTATGTCCTGGCCCGGATGCCAACAAGCGACGAAAAGTTCGAACATTCGCTCGCTCCGTCGGGAGTGGATTCGCTCTATCAAAACATCATGCATGCCAGGGCAAACGGCCTGATCGGCAGAGATGCGTCAGAGACGGAACTACTGGAACATTTCGGCACCTCACGCGGCCTGGTGCGCCGTGCGTTGATGCGCCTGTCCGCGGAAGGGATCGCAGAGCGACGTGATGGGCATGGCTGGCGCTTTGCCGAGTGTCTCGACAACCGGCAAGCAGTGAATGAAAGCTATGCTTTTCGTGCGATCATAGAGTGCGGTGCCGTCATGGAAGATACATTTAGAGTGGATATGGAGATGCTGCGAACGCTTGAAAGCGAACAGACGGCGCTCCTTAACGCTCCCCTGTCGTCGATTGACGGATCTGCATGGTTTGAAGCCAATGCCCGCTTCCACGAAAGCGTCGTTTCCTGGGCAAACAACCGCTTTCTCGACCAGTCGATCCGTCGCCAGAACAGCCTGCGGCGCATGACGGAATATGCCGAATTTGCCGAGTTGAGCGAAGCTGGCGTACGCAAGGCGGCGCGTGATCACCTGGCAATCCTCGAAGCCATCAAAAGCGATGACCGAAAGCTGGCCTCAGCCATCCTTTTCCGCCACCTCAGCCGTTCTTCCGCAAGTGGCGACGCCCACCCTGCCCGGTTGGGCGACTGATCCCAGATGGCATCACGCATCTTTTGCCGTGATCTGTGTGCTGAGCGCGGCGAACCGGCATCTGGGCTTGGCCCATCATCAAAAAGCTATGTGCTGCTTCACTGGCCGCGCGGTGATTGGCGTGTGCCACGCATCAAGTCGCGTGGCATGTCCGAGGGGCTTGGGCAAGCGATTTTGGCCGCAAACGCGGCAGGCATTCATGTCGCGCTGGTGGATGGCGATGACATCGGCTTCACGCATCAAGATACTGTCAGACACCATGTAACGCCTGAGGAAGCCGAAAAACTGCTGATGCATATTGCCGGTGGAGGCATGCTTGAGGGCATACATGACCCACGCTTGACCATCGTATGCTGCACCGATGGCAAGCAGGACCCTTGCTGCGCCCGTTATGGCTTTGCGACATGGAAGGCCCTTCGGCAGATGGCCGACCCAAATCGTTTTCGCATCCTGCAGTCGACCCATCTCGGCGGATGCCGATTTGCCGCCTCGCTTGTTGTTTTGCCCCAACGAGCTCGCTACGGTCGAGTCGAGCCATCTCAGGTCGAAGATTTTCTCGATTGTCTTGAACGCGGTATTCCCTACCTGCCCGCCTATCGCGGGAACCCCTCCTACGACGCGCCGGCACAGACCGCGGAGATCGCGCTACTGGAATGGGCAGCACAGCGCGGCATAACAGAAGACATCACACTTGATGAGAAGGGGAGTGACATCTCCACTCCCGAGCAGGTTCATTTCCAAGCGACGATTGGCACACAACACATCGCTGTAACAGTTGGAAGAGCCACGTTTGCGGTAAACACACGCTGCGTCACCATTGGTGAACCACAGGGCACCAAAGACGTCGCGCGGTGGGTCACCACATCTATTCTGGTCGAAAAGTGATCAATGCCCTATTCAACCTTCGAGGACAGCCGAAAAGAATGCTTTGACTGATGGTTGAAGACCGGTGCCATCATGGCTGATACCCGCGACCGTATCGAAACGCGGTTCAATCCCCATTGCCTTCAGGCCCTTTTCCAAAGTGCGCAAGCGATTGACACGGGTTTCGCCGCTATCGTTGATGCCCTCCATCCAGAAAGGTGATTTCGGCCCGACGGTGACGTCCCAGGTTTCGATATCCGCATCTCCGATCACCAGCTGCACGGCAACTCGACGCATCGCCTCGACATCTAGAGGCTGGCCGAATATCGCTTCCATGCCGTTTAAGCCGACCCACCAGTTGGTACGATCATCCGGAAGCGTGACTGTGCCCGGTGCCCCGACCGAAACAGCCCGGAGCCTGCGCGGGTGAAGATAGAGAAAACGATGGGCGAATTGTGCACCACCGGAAAAGCCGTGCATCAGCACCTTTTCCTTTCCGACGCGGTAACGTGTTGCCACTTCATCGATCATGTCCAACAGCACAAGATCATAGCGAATACCACGATAAATCATGTGCTTGTAATTATGTAGATCATCAGGGTCATCAATGCCTGCCGGGAAAAGCGGCGCCAACAGGACGCACTGATGTTTTTCCGCGAAGTCGATGAATTCATCGCGCAGGATATCGGCATCGCGCAGGCTGCCATGAACGAGGACAACAAGCGGGTGCACGGTTTCACCCGCCGGATCATATTCCTCGGGAATATAGCAGCACCATGAAAAGCGCTGATCCAGGCGTGAAGCAAAGATCGGAGTACGACCCCGGCGATAGAAATTGAGTGGCGCAGCCTCTTGCTTGGCAGACATGAAACAACTCCCCTTACAGCTTCTTCGATGGTTGCTGGCTGGCATAATCGGCCAACACACGGTTCATACGGGCGAGCACGCCCTTTAACGTTTCGTAACCATCGTTACGCTCCCGCGTTATCTCATCCATGTAGAGCTTGCGGTTAATCTCAAACTGCACACTGTGGCGTTGAATTGCCGGGTTCGAATACGCCGCAACCAGCTCCGCCCCACGAAAAGGCCTGTTAAGCGCAACGACCAGGCCCTCTGCTTCAAGGGTCTCGGTGATCAGCGCTATGAACTCTTTGGAAGCTGACCCGCCGTGCAGATCGCCAAGGCAAATATCTGCCCGCACCGTTCCCACCGGATCAGACGAAATCGCATGGCCAACTGCGGTCATGGAATGGCAGTTGATGTGATAAACACGGCCAAAACGGCTGTACACGGCGTTCAGCAGGCCAGCCAAATGTTCATGATATGGCTGCCAATAGGTGGCAATCCGCGCCTCTGCCTCCGCCACACTCATTGGTGCAGCATACATTGGCTCATCGCCCCAGGCATACCGCCACATCAATCCCATGCCGCGTTTTGCAGTTGCGCTTTCACGCACGGGATGGGGCCAATCACCGTCCACAAGCTGCGTGTCCATATCGAGCAGGGAGCGGTTCACATCGAGAAAACTGCGGGGAAAATGCGCATTCAGCAACGGCGCACCGACATCACATGCCGATAAAAACAGATCATCGATATAGGTGTCCGCTGCCACTCTTACACGCTCCGCGGAAACAGCAGGCTTGAAACCCTTAGGCATGTCCAAACCACTGTGAGGGCTGTCAAACACCATAGGAACCAGAGGCGCGCGGGGTGCAGTAACCGAAAGCACGCCGTCAAGCGTGACATCTTGCAACAGGCGATAAAGCGGGATCATATCTGGGTTCCTTCCTTTGCGTCCGGGTTCAGGCGCGTATTTACCTTGTCTACCGCACGGGTAATATCACCGAGCTTTTCGCCGTCGAGCAGTCGCTCCATGGTTCGGGCAACACGTGTTTCCCGGGCGATGCAGATCGCAGCAATCTCTGCCGCCTCATCTGCGGGCAGCACGACCACGCCGGAGGCATCCGCCAATACGATATCGCCAGGCAAAACCGGTACACCACCACAAGCGATCGGGCGATTGAATGTGCCGCCAAGATCGAGCTGACGCGTAGTGACAGACGAAACGCCGCGGCACCAAACGGGCAGCCCTTCGGCGATGATTTCCGCGACGTCGGTGCATGGACCGTCGATAATCACACCCGCCACACCCGCCATACGCGCGGCACGCGCAACTGCACCGCCAAGGCAGGCATGGCGACTGTCGCCCAACCGATCGATCACCAGCATGTCACCGGGGCGCACCTGACTCAGCGCGTAATGCAACAGCGTAGAACACATGGCGGGAATGGCGAGCGTCACGGCAACACCGGCACGGGCTTGTTGTTGCGGCAGGACCGCTTGAACAGAACCGCTCATGAAACCGGTAAGCCGAAGATGCCCGACGCTGGCCGTCTCAATCCGCTGCAACGCCTCGACAACCTCCTCAGGAGCTGTGACTGGCATTGTACCGATACGTAATTCAGTCACGGCTTTCTCCTTGCGACAGCACTGCGGCAAACGCCTCGAAAGGCCGCACAGCATCTCGTGGATCGAAACCGGCCAGATGGCGCATCAACCGCGCAGTATGGCCGACAATATGCTCACAGATCACCTGACCTTTTTCATCACTTGCCAGCGATGCCAGGCCACCAAGCATGCCGGCCGGATCGACCTCTGTACAATCCAGCGGGATTTGAACCGGGATCCCTTCGAAACGACTGGCCGAGACACCACCAACAGGCAGACCGAACACTCTGCCACGCGGGGCGGGATCACGTATCGCCCTTGTTCGAAGCAGTTCTGGAAAAAGATGCATATAGACCGAGGTCATCGGCTCCCCGCCGTGACCGCGCGCACCCGCGGCATCGTCGCCGTAAAGTGTCTTCCATAGGCTATCGGGCAGGCTTTGCCAGATGTTTAGCGCCGGTATCAGCACACCTTTTTCACGGCGCAGCTTGCGGCAGATCTGATCGACAAGTGGTGCATTTGTTGTGTGACCGTTGAATATAAGCAGTTGTTCATGGCCGTGATCGAGAAAGGAGGTCAAGATATCCTCCAGCACCGCTGTGAACGTTGCGGCACGCAATTGAATTCCACCGGCAATGCCCCGGAAAAACTCGGCATAACCGAAGGGCAGTACAGGTGCTGTCAGCCCGTCGCCCGCGCGGGCGCTCATTTCCGCCAGCCTTTCGGTCAGCATGAAATCACCCATCGGCGCATGCGGCCCCTGTTCTTCCTGCGACGCAAGCGGGATGAGAATGACTGTCGGGCGTTTCATCCGCTCCGCAAACGTCTCGTGCGTCATGCGGGAGATCGCAACCGGTTTATCGTCAACCATGCTGCTTCGCCCGTGCGTGCTGATCGATCAGTTGACCGTCGATGTCAGGCAATTCAAGCTCGGATGAATTGACATTCACTCGCCGCGAAAAACGTAACGCACCATCTGCGAAGCGCATCCGAACCGTATCGCGAAACGCCGTCTCAACGAATATCAAGTCCATTTCAAGGATCGTATGGGCATCATCATTTTCAGGGAGGCGGGCGGAGGCCAAGACCCTCAATCCGCCGGCTGGCTGGTAGGAATGGTGCAGCCTTGCGCCGGGTATTGTGGTGACAGTTTCAACATAAAAACCACATCCGGCCCGTACTTCATGCTCACCATCGGCGTCGCGAAGAGTAACGCTAAGCTCTCTATTGTTGGAAGCAACAACAATACGTTCGATACCTTGATCGTTAGGTTCGATCATCCATGTGCCGCACGGCACTTGGTCTGGCGAAAACGCCTCGTCTGCATAATTTTGAAGCCGTAAATCCGCCAGACGCTCATCCAGTCTTTCAGCGCTCTCAGATGTACCGCCACCCTTCCCGAGTGCTGGACGTAACACGTCATAGATAAGCTGATGCACACGCCGATCGCTATCTTCCAACCCGCCTGTAAATCCCACCACAGCATTCTTTTCGGGAAGAACGATACAGTATTGACCGAACAAGCCATTGGCGGAGAAGCTGTTATGGGGGCCGCGCCACCATTGATATCCATAACCTTCACGCCGGCTCACCGGTTGGCTATCACCAACTTCCTCTGGGCCGAGATAATGGTCGCCAGTAAAAACACCAAGCACCACGTCCCTAACCTGCAAGCCGGTTGCCTCTTGCACCCAAGCGCGCGGCAGAAGTTGCCGACCTTGCCATTCGCCGTTCTGCAAGTGTAGTATGCCGAGCTTCAGCATGTCCTCGCTGGTGCAACTAAGACCATTGCCGCCAGTGTTGATGCCGTCGGTCCCAGTATCCCATGTCATGTTGACCGACATGCCCATCGGCTCAAATATCCGCTCACTCAGGTAATCAGCGATTAGCCGTCCGGTGACGCGCTGCACGATTGCAGACAGCATGTAGCTTGCGGCACTGTCGTAGACGAAGACTGTCCCGGGTTCATAGGGCGTCGGCTGACGCAGGAAATCCTCGACCCAGCTTGAAAGTACCCTCCGCCAGGATCCACCGGAAATGCCACGGCCATGGCCACTGGTCATGGTCAGCAGGTGCCGTACTTTCATGGCTCGCAGATTGTCATCGACCGGCCCCGCATAGTCAGGGAAAAATTCCAGTACCGCATCCTCGACCGAAAGAAGGCCATCCGACACCGCCAGACCAACGGCCATGGAGGTAAAACTTTTGGTGACGGAATGCATCATGTGAGGGCGAGCACGTGAATAAGGCGCCCAGTAAGCGCTGGTAATCAGCGCGCCATCCTGCCAGATGAGAAGGCTATGCAATTCGAGATCATGCCGTTCGATTTCCTCTAGCATGGCTAGGATTATCGCCGGATCCGTGCCGCGTGAACCGGGTGTTGCTCGCGGCAGTGCCGTGGTTCTTGCTTTCATTTTCATTGCAATGCATCCGCCTGCTGCTTGTCCGTCGCGGCAAAACGCCAACTCAGCGAAACGCCCGTTTCGGTGCGGGTCAGGGTCGGGATGGCCGAAAGCAAGGCGCGTGTATACTCCGTATGCGGAGCATCAAAAATGTCGTCGCGGTTGCCTTGCTCAACTATGACGCCGTCACGCATCACCACCACGCGGTCAGCAAGCTGTTCAACCACGCCGAGGTCATGGCTGATGAACAGGCAAGAAAAACCATATCGTTTCTGCAAATCAGCCAACAGTTCCAGCACTCTGGCGCGTACGGTAACGTCGAGCGCCGACACCGCCTCATCGGCGATTACGAACTGCGGTCGCCCGACAATGGCTCGCGCTATAGCAACCCGTTGACGCTGGCCACCGGAAAGCTCATGCGGGAAACGGTCTAGATAACGACCGTCGAGCCCCACCTCCTCCAGAATGGTACGGGTGCGCCTGAACTTTTCCTCCCGCGTTGACGTATCGTCGTGCCGCAAAGCCTCTGTCACGATATCGCGTATTTTCATGCGCGGGTCGAGTGAACCGAACGGATCCTGAAAGATCATCTGGCAGTTGAGGCGGTAGTTGCGCCACGCTGGAGAATTCGGTTTCACCTCTTCGCCGGCGAAGAAAATACGGCCGGCGGAGGCTGGCACCAGCCCGGCAATACAACGGCCAAGCGTGGTCTTGCCGGAACCGGAGGCGCCAACCAGCGCGACGATTTCACCCGACCGCACAACAAGGTCGACACCATGCAAGGCCTTCGTCGTCTTTCGCGGCGCCATAAAACCTCCACGGGCGCTGTAAGTCA
>Ga0308159_1003288_pt1 | contig 16563 bp, 13 predicted proteins | sample PhyCR1_FD_201040 | JGI IMG/M metagenome (GOLD analysis project Ga0308159, IMG submission 201040) | Phyllosphere microbial communities from UC Gill Tract Community Farm, Albany, California, United States - DLSLC.R1 | ecosystem: Host-associated > Plants > Phyllosphere > Unclassified | place: USA... | reverse complement strand
TGCTGGAAATCGTCTCCGAACCGGACATGCGCAGCGCCAAGGAAGCCGTGGCTTACGTCAAGGCAATCCACGCGCTGGTGCGTTACCTGGGCATCTGCGACGGCAACATGGCCGAAGGTTCGCTGCGTTGCGACTGCAACGTCTCGGTGCGTCCGAAAGGCCAGGTCGAGTTCGGTACGCGCTGCGAGATCAAGAACGTCAACTCGTTCCGTTTCATCGAGAAGGCGATCAACTCCGAGATCCAGCGTCAGATCGAGCTGATCGAAGACGGCGGCAAAGTGATCCAGCAGACCCGTCTGTACGATCCGAACAAGGACGAGACCCGTCCGATGCGCTCGAAAGAGGAAGCCAACGACTACCGTTACTTCCCCGATCCGGACCTGCTGCCCGTGGTCATCGAAGAGTCGTTCCTCGGCGAGGTGCGCGCCACCCTGCCGGAACTGCCGCCGCAAAAGCGCGAACGCTTCCAGAGCCAGTTCGGTCTGTCGGCTTACGACGCCAACGTGCTGGCCACCAGCCGTGAGCAGGCAGATTACTTCGAGAAAGTCGCGGCCATCGGCGGCGACGCGAAACTGGCGGCGAACTGGGTGATGGTCGAGTTGGGCAGCCTGCTCAACAAGCAAGGCGTGGACATCGACGAATCGCCGGTTTCCGCTGAACAGCTGGGCGGCATGCTGCAGCGCATCAAGGACAACACCATCTCCGGCAAGATCGCCAAAGTGGTGTTCGAAGCGATGGCCAACGGCGAAGGCAGTGCTGACGAGATCATCGAAAAGCGCGGCCTGAAGCAGGTCACCGACACCGGCGCGATTTCGGCCGTGCTCGATGAAATGCTCGCGGCCAACGCCGAGCAGGTCGAACAGTATCGTGCGGCGGATGAAGCCAAACGCGGCAAGATGTTCGGCTTCTTTGTCGGTCAGGCGATGAAAGCCTCCAAAGGCAAGGCCAACCCGCAGCAAGTGAACGAACTGCTGAAAAGCAAGCTCGAAGGCTGACCACAATGGAGCCAGCCGCGGTCATGACTGGCTCCGTTCCCTGTGGGAGCGAGCCTGCTCGCGAAGGCGCCCTGACATCCGACATCGATGTTGAATGTGATGGCCCTTTCGCGAGCAGGCTCGCTCCCACATTTGTATTCGGGAAACCTTGAATGAAGCGTTTGTTCGCCAGTTATGCCCTGCTCTCCCTGCTGGCCGGTTGCGCCAGCACCGACACCATCGACCCGCACGGTTACGACCAGAGCGGCGTCGCCTCCTATTACGGTGCCAAGCACCACGGTAAACGCACCGCCAGCGGCGAAGCGTTCAACCAGCATTCCCTGACTGCCGCCCACCGCCAGTTGCCCTTCGGCACGCGGGTGAAAGTCACCAATTTGAACAACGACGAATCGGTCGTGGTCCGCATCAACGACCGCGGCCCGCACACCCGTGGCCGGCTGATCGACTTGTCGCGCGAGGCCGCCGAGCAGATCGGCATGCTGCGCAGCGGCACCGCGCGGGTTCGCGTACAGGCCCTTGATTAATGGAGCGCTGACCATTTTCGGATTAGCCGACCTGCCCCTGATCAGCCTGATCGAACTCGTCGCCGGCCTGTGCCTGCTGATCTTCGGTGCCGAATTGATGGTGCGCGCGGCGGTGCGTCTGGCAGCGCGCCTGCATGTACGCCCGCTGATCATCGGCCTGACCATCGTCGCCCTCGGCAGCAGTGCACCGCAAATGGCCGTCAGCCTGCAGGCAGCGCTGGCGCACAATCCGGACATCGCCGTCGGCAGCGTGGTTGGCAGCAGCATCTTCAATATCCTCGTCACGCTCGGGCTGTCGGCACTGATCATTCCGCTGCGCGTTTCGCGGCAACTGGTGCGACTGGATATTCCGCTGATGATCGGCGCCAGCCTGCTGGTGTTTCTGTTGGCCTGGAACAAAGAGATCGGCCGCTTCGACGGCATCTTGTTGCTTGCCGCTTTGGCGCTGTACCTCGGTCTGCTGTTGCGTCAGTCGCGTCACTCGACACGGCCGCATTCCGAGCAACCTGACGTCGCCCAGGCGTCGTGGTTCGGCAGTTTGTTGATGATCAGCGTCGGGCTGGCGATGCTGGTGTTTGCCGGGCATCTGTTGCTGGGCGCCGCGGTTGTGGTCGCCACCGATCTGGGCTTCTCCGAACGGGTGATCGGCCTGACTGTGGTCGCGGTCGGTACTTCATTGCCGGAACTGGCCACCTCATTGATCGCCGCACTGCGCGGGCAACGCGACATCGCGGTCGGCAATGTGATCGGCGCCAACCTGTTCAACCTGCTTGGCGTGCTGGGCCTCACCGCGCTGATCGCACCGACGCCACTGTCGGTCTCGCCCAATGCGCTGGATTTCGACCTGCCGGTGATGCTTGGCGTCGCGGCGCTGTGCCTGCCGGTGTTCTATTCCGGCTATCGCGTGACCCGCGCCGAGGGTTTGCTGTTGCTCGGTTTGTATCTGGTGTACGGACTGCATGTGGTGTCGTTCACCACCGGCATGCCGCTGGCCGGCCGACTCGAGCGGCTGATGCTGTTTTATGTCTTGCCGCCGCTGTTGATGTTCCTGTTGTTCACGTCGATACGCGCCTGGCGCCGCCAACATCACAAGAAGGATATGCCATGACCGAATCGAAGCAGTCCGGAGTTGAAATCCGCCGTCAGGTAATGGGCGACGCGTTCGTCGATCGCGCGCTGGGCAACGCCACCGAGTTCACCCAGCCGTTGCAGGATTTCGTCAATGAGCATGCCTGGGGCGGGGTGTGGAATCGTGAAGGCCTGCCGCTGAAAACCCGCAGCCTGATCACACTCGCCGCGCTGACCGCACTGAAATGTCCGCAAGAGTTGAAAGGCCATGTGCGCGGCGCGCTGAATAATGGCTGCACGGTGGAGGAGATTCGTGAGGCGCTGCTGCATTGTGCGGTGTACGCCGGCGTGCCGGCGGCGATCGATGCGTTTCGTGCGGCGCAGGAAGTGATTGATACCTATCAGAAGCCTGAGTGACCGCCTTCGCGAGCAGGCTCGCGAAGAGGTCCTGTGAGACACTGCATATCTTTGGTCAGATCCACCCGCCCCACTGCAACACAAAAATCCCGACATTGGTCGTGATCGCCGCCATCAACGTGGTCAGCACAATGATTGCCGCCGCCAGTTCATGATTGCCCTGCGCCGCCCGCGCCATGACGAAACTCGCCGCGGCCGTCGGGCTGCCAAAGTACAGAAACAGAATCCCCAGCTCCGCCCCGCGAAAGCCCCATAGCCACGCGCCCAGCGTCGCCAGCACGGGTAAGCCGACCATTTTCACCAGACTGGAACTGAGCGCCATCTTGCCGCTCTTGCGCAGCGCCGCCAGCGACAGCGTGCCCCCGATGCAGATCAGCGCCAGCGGCAATGTGGTCTGTGCCAGATACTGGCCCGAGGTCTCCAGCCAGCCCGGCAAACCAATCTTGAAATAGGCAAACGGCGCCGCGGCGATCACGCTGATGATCAGCGGGTTGCTGAACACGCTTTTGCAGATGCTCCACGGGTCAGACTTGATCACCGGGCTGTAGACCGCCAGGACGATGGTCGACAGGGTGTTGTAGAACAGAATCACCAGCGCCGCGAGAATCGCCCCGAGGGAAATCCCGTAGTCACCGTACATGCTCGCCGCGAGGGCCAGACCGATCACGCCGTTGTTGCCGCGAAACGCGCCTTGGGTGTAGATGCCGCGATCTTCGCGCGGACAACGGAAAATCGCCCAGCCCCAGGCCACGGCAAAGCTCACCAGGGTGGCGAGGGAGAAGTAGATCAGCAGAGACGGTTGCAGGGCGGCGTGCAGGTCAGCATGCAGAATGCCGAGAAACAGCAGCGCCGGCATGGTCACGTTGAACACCAGCGACGAGGCGGTGTGGATGAAGTTGTCGTTGATCCAGTCGATGCGCTTGAGCAGCACACCGAGAAACAGCATGGCGAATACCGGCGCGGTGATGTTCAGGGTTTCGAGGAAGATTGCCAGCATGCCGGGAGTGCCTTGGGTGAGCGTCGATTAGAGGGCAATGATAAGCCAAAAGCTTTAAAAGCCCCTCACCCTAACCCTCTCCCGGAGGGAGAGGGGACTAACCGAGGTGTCGTGCTGCATTACATCGACCTGCAAAATCGAGTCGACTATGGATTCAACACAGCGCTTGCAGGTCGATGTACTTCTGAAATATCCCCGGATCGGCCCCCTCTCCCCCCGGGAGAGGGCTGGGCGGGCGGCGTTCCGATGAGGGTAGCTTTTACTCCCCCCTTCAAAAAACCATCAGGTAATCGGCGCCGGGTTGAACAAGGTGATGTCGTTATGCAGCTTGTGCTTCTCCGCCCAGGTCTGTTGCTTGCCGCTCGCCACATCCAGATAGTAGTGAAACAGCTCCCAGCCCAATTCCTCGATGGTCGCGCGCCCGGTAGCAATGCGCCCGGCATCGATGTCGATCAGATCCGGCCAACGCTGCGCCAGTTCGGTTCGCGTCGAGACCTTGACCACTGGCGCCATCGCCAACCCGTAAGGCGTGCCACGCCCGGTGGTGAACACATGCAGGTTCATCCCGGCTGCCAGTTGCAAGGTACCGCAGACAAAATCGCTGGCCGGCGTCGCACAGAAAATCAAACCCTTCTGCTTGAAGCGCTCGCCCGGGCCGAGCACGCCGTTGATCGCGCTGCTGCCCGACTTGACGATCGAACCCAGCGACTTCTCGACAATGTTCGATAACCCGCCCTTCTTGTTGCCCGGCGTGGTGTTGGCACTGCGATCGGCCTCGCCCTTGGCAAGGTAGCGGTCGTACCAGTCCATTTCGCGCACCAGCTCTTCAGCCACGGTTCGCGTTTGTGCACGAGAGGTCAGCAGATAGATCGCATCGCGCACTTCGGTGACTTCGGAAAACATCACCGTCGCCCCGGCACGCAACAGCAGATCCGAGGCAAAACCCAGCGCCGGGTTGGCGGTGATGCCGGAGAAGGCATCGCTGCCGCCACACTGCATGCCCAGAATCAGCTCGGACGCCGGCACGGTTTCGCGGCGGCGCTGGTCGAGCTTCTTCAAACGGACTTCGGCCAGTTCCATGATCTGCTCGATCATTTCAGTGAAGCCGTGACTGGAATCCTGCAAGCGATACAGCCATGGATCGCTGAGATCGACCGAGGCATCATCCTCGTGCATCACCTGCCCGGCCTGCAATTTCTCGCAGCCCAGGCTGATCACCAGCGCCTCGCCGCCCAGGTTCGGGTTGCGCGCCAGATTGCGCACGGTACGGATCGGGATGTAGGCGTCGGTGGCGGTGATCGCCACGCCGCAGCCGTAGCTGTGGGTCAGTGCCACCACGTCATCGACGTTCGGGTATTTGGGCAGCAGCTCTTCCTTGATCCTTTTCACCGCATGATCAAGCACGCCGGTGACGCACTGCACGGTGGTGGTGATGCCGAGAATGTTGCGCGTGCCGACGGTGCCGTCGGCGTTGCGATAACCCTCGAAGGTGAAGCCTTCCAGCGGAGCTTGCGCGTCCGGCACGTCGGTGGACAGCGGCAAGCTGTCCAGCGGCGGCGCGGTCGGCATGCGCAGTTGATCTTCCTTGACCCAACTGCCCCGACGGATCGGCTGCAAGGCATAACCGATGATCTGCCCGTAGCGAATCACCGCGCCGCCCTCGGGGATGTCTTCCAGGGTGACCTTGTGGCTCTGCGGAACGAAATCCACCGTCACCAGGCCGTCGGCAAACTCGGTACCGGCCGGTACGCCCTGGTCGTTGACCACCACTACAACGTTGTCCCGCTCGTGCAGGCGGATGTAGCGCGGCGAGTCGGAATGTTCAATCAACTGCATGACGCCGCTCCTCAGGAATGCGCTTGAGACAAATTGCCGGTGGCTTCATTACCGCCCTTGGTTGGCGGCTCTTTCAAAACCACACGCTTGATCGGGCCGACGATCACCAGATAACTGAACACCGCGACCAGTGCGTTGGCACCCACAAACACCAGCGCCCATTTGAACGAACCGGTGGAGCTGATGATGTAGCCAATCACGATCGGCGTGGTGATCGAGGCAATGTTGCCAAAGGTGTTGAACAGGCCGCCACTCAAACCGGCGATCTGCTTCGGCGAGGTGTCGGACACCACCGCCCAGCCCAGTGCGCCCACGCCTTTGCCGAAGAATGCCAGGGCCATGAAGCCGACGACCATCCATTCCACGTCAACATAGTTGCACGCCACGATGCTGCTCGACACCAGCAGACCGGCAATGATCGGTGCCTTGCGGGCGAAGGTCAGCGAATGGCCCTTGCGCAGCAGGTAATCGGAAATCACCCCGCCAAGCACACCACCGATGAAGCCGCAGATTGCCGGCAACGACGCAATGAAACCGGCCTTGAGAATGGTCATGCCACGCTCTTGCACCAGGTACACCGGGAACCAGGTCAGGAAGAAATAAGTGATGCCGTTGATGCAGTACTGGCCCAGATACACGCCGAGCATCATGCGGTTGGTCAGCAACTGACGGATGTAATCCCACTTCGGCCCATCGGCTTTTTTGCCTTTGTTCTGGTCCATGTCGACCATGCCGCCGTTTTCCGCGATGAAGTTGACTTCGGCGTCATTGGCCATCGGGTGTTGACGCGGGCTGTGGATAACCTTCAACCAGACCAGCGAGAAGATGATGCCCAGAATACCCATGACGATGAACACGTGTTCCCAGCCGAAGCGGTAGACGATCCAGCCCATCAGCGGCGCGAACAACACGGTGGCGAAGTACTGCGCCGAGTTGAAGATCGCCGAGGCGGTGCCGCGTTCAGCCGTTGGGAACCATGCCGCCACAATGCGCGCATTGCCGGGGAACGATGGCGCTTCGGCCAGGCCCACGAGGAAACGCAGCATGAACAGCGCAACCACCGCGGTGGACATGCCGAATTCACCGACAAAGCCTTGCAGCACGGTGAACAGCGACCAGGTGAAAATGCTCAGCGCATAGACTTTTTTCGAGCCGAAGCGATCGAGCAGCCAGCCACCGGGAATTTGCCCGGCCACGTAGGCCCAACCGAATGCGGAGAAGATATAGCCGAGGGTGACGGCGTCGATGCCCAGATCCTTTTGCAGGCTGGAGCCGGCAATGGCGATCGTGGCACGGTCGGCGTAGTTGATCGTGGTCACCAGAAACAGCATGAGCAAGATCAAATAGCGGACGTGAGTCGGCTTGGACGATTGCATGTAGATGTACTCCCACTGATTATTTTTATGCGGGTAAAACATTCTTTGGTCTTTGTGGGAGCTGGCTTGCCAGCGATGGCATCAGCGCGGCGTGCCTGAAGCACCGCGTTGCCCGAATCGCTGGCAAGCCAGTTCCCACTGGTATTGCATGTATCAGGAACCGATGTAGGCAGTCTTCACGACCGTGTAGAACTCTTGCGCGTAGCGACCCTGCTCACGGGAACCGTAGGACGAGCCTTTACGGCCGCCGAACGGTACGTGGTAATCGACGCCAGCGGTCGGCAGGTTGACCATCACCATCCCGGCCTGGGAGTGGCGCTTGAAGTGGTTGGCATACTTCAACGAAGTGGTGGCGATGCCGGCCGACAGACCGAATTCGGTGTCGTTGGCCATCGCCAATGCTGCTTCATAGTCCGCCACGCGCACGACGTTGGCCACCGGGCCGAAGATCTCTTCGCGGCTGATGCGCATCGACGCTTCGCTGTCGGCAAACAAGGTTGGCGCGAGGAAGTAGCCTTCGGTATCGCATGTCACCACGCCACCGCCACTGACCAGACGAGCACCTTCGGACTGGCCGATGTCGATGTACTTCATGTCTTGTTCGAGCTGCGCCTGGGAAACCACCGGACCGATGTCGGTGCCGGCTTTCAGGGCGTGGCCGACCTTGATCGACTTCATCCGCTCGGCCATCGCTTCAACGAACTTGTCGTGAATGCCGGCGGTGACGATCAGACGGCTCGACGCTGTGCAACGCTGACCGGTGGAGTAGAACGCGCTCTGCACCGACAGCTCGACCGCTTGCTTGAGGTCGGCGTCGTCGAGAATGATCTGCGGGTTCTTGCCGCCCATTTCCAGCTGCACCTTGGCCTGGCGCGCAACGCAGTTGACCGCGATCTGGCGACCAACGCCCACCGAACCGGTGAAGCTGATGCCATCGACTTTCGGGCTGTTGACCAACGCCTCGCCAACCACGCGACCGCTGCCCATTACCAGATTGAACACGCCGGCCGGGAAGCCGGCGCGGGAGATGATTTCTGCCAGCGCCCAGGCGCAGCCCGGTACCAGATCGGCAGGCTTGAGCACCACGCAGTTGCCGTAAGCCAGGGCCGGGGCGATTTTCCACGCTGGAATGGCGATCGGGAAGTTCCACGGGGTGATCAGACCGACCACGCCCAGCGCTTCGCGGGTGACTTCGACGTTGACGCCCGGACGCACCGACGGCACGTAATCGCCGGACAGACGCAGGCATTCGCCGGCAAAGAATTTGAAAATGTTACCGGCGCGGGTCACTTCGCCGATGGCTTCAGGCAGGGTCTTGCCTTCTTCGCGAGCCAGCAGCGTGCCGAGCTCCTCGCGACGGGCGAGGATTTCAGTGCCGACTTTGTCCAGCGAATCGTGACGGGCCTGAATGCCCGAAGTGGAATACGCCGGGAATGCTGCGCGGGCGGCGTCGATGGCAGCGTTGACCTGATTCAGGTCAGCCTTGGCGTAGTCGCCGATGTTGTCGCTCAATTCGGAAGGGTTGATGTTGGCCGAGTAATCGGCACCGGCGACCCACTCGCCGTTGATGTAGTTGTCGTAGCGTTTTGCTGTTGTCACAGGGCAGCCCTCAACTCTAAAAGCCTTTACGCAAAAAGCCGCTGATTGCTCAGCGGCCTCGCTTTACTCGGGTATTACTGCGCGCCTTGCTTGTCGATCAGCGCGGCGAGCATTTCGTACTCTTCGCCGGTCAGGTCGGTCAGCGGCGCACGCACCGGACCTGCGTCATGACCGGCGATTTTTGCACCTGCCTTGACGATGCTCACGGCGTAACCGGCCTTGCGGTTGCGGATGTCCAGGTACGGCAGGAAGAAGTCGTCGATGATCTTGCCGACGGTGGCGTGATCTTCACGAGCGATCGCGTGGTAGAAGTCCATCGCGGTTTTCGGGATGAAGTTGAACACTGCCGAGGAGTAGACCGGCACGCCCAGTGCCTTGTAGGCCGCAGCGTAGACTTCGGCGGTCGGCAGACCACCCAGGTAGCTGAAGCGATCACCGAGGCGGCGACGGATCGACACCATCAACTCGATATCACCCAGGCCATCCTTGTAACCGATCAGGTTCGGGCAGCGCTCGGCCAGACGTTCCAGCAGCGGCGCGTTGAGGCGGCAAACGTTGCGGTTGTAGACGACCACGCCGATTTTCACCGAATTACACACGGCTTCAACGTGAGCGGCAACGCCGTCCTGGCTCGCTTCGGTCAGGTAGTGCGGCAGCAGCAACAGGCCTTTAGCGCCCAGACGCTCGGCTTCCTGAGCGTATTCGATGGCCTGACGGGTCGAACCGCCCACGCCGGCGAGGATTGGCACGCTGGTAGCGCAGGTGTCGACGGCAGTCTTGATGATTTCCGAGTATTCGCTGGCCGCCAGGGAGAAGAACTCACCGGTGCCGCCCGCTGCGAACAGGGCCGAAGCGCCATACGGAGCCAGCCATTCCAGGCGTTTGATATAGCCCGCGCGGTTGAAATCGCCTTGCGCGTTGAAATCGGTCACCGGGAACGACAGCAGGCCGGCAGAGAGGATGGACTTCAGTTCTTGTGGATTCATTATTCGAACACCCTGGTAGCAACGTTTTATTGTGAGTGGACCGTTCAGCCTTGGCTGAAGTTGTAGGTCATCGTACAACTTAAAAGACAACCGTCAACTGCATTTCATCGTTGTCGGCACTTTTTTGTCGGACAAGATTGGCTCGAGCTCTGGCAAAAATCGCTGCAAAGCCCGTCTTTGCGGCTTCCATTCACGGAAATATCTGGTCTGGATTCGTTTAATTCATTGAGGGCGAGCGGCTCGTAAAGTGGGTCGACTGCCACGAAGGATCGTGGCGAACCACTCAAAGGAAGCCGTTATGTCGATGCATTTTTCCGCCCCCACCCTTTCTAATGCCGCCCCCGCACAGGATGACTGCGTCACGCTTCAGCTTTCGCGACTGCCGGAAATCCTCACTGTGCAGGTTCCGGATTCCAGCGATTTCGCAGCGAACTGGAGCGTTTACGCGATCCTTGGCAGCGATGGTGAAGAGCCTGAATGGGAAGGTGATGAGGTGGACACGGGCGCCTGGGACGACGCCGAGGATGAAATGGAAAAGCTGTTCGACATCGAAGTGCAACTGCCGAAAGAAGCGCTGCAACCGTACCTGGGCCGCGAGGTGGAACTGCGCTACAAGTTTCGCGATGAGTCGAGTATGGAGCCGTATTCACTGCCGCTGAGGTTGCGGATTGAAGCCTGATCTTCTTTACGCGCCTGATCGTGCAGCGATCAGGCGCAACCCAACAACAGATCGACCGTTCGTCCGGACTGTTATTTCTTACAGGTGTCAGCCATTTTTTTCTCGCCCGTAATGATCATGTAGGTGACGAGCGCCCTACGCGACGCTGTGAATCGAATCACGGCTCGATCTTGTGAAAAAGGATTTAGAGATGAATTCGCCCAAATCAGAAAAAAACCCTTACTTTCCTGAATTTAGAGAAGCTACTGCCGATGCTGATGGTGCCCTGACTCTTGACCTCGCTAAACTGGACGGACCGGCTCACGGCATCGTTCCCTGGAATCCCGAATTCAGGATTGGCGATAAAATCACCTTTGAGCTGATCCAAATAAATTCCTGGGTTTCTTCGATCCCTGTGACTGAAGAAAATCATGGAAAGGAATTCGAATTTCCAATTCAGAAAGAAAAATTCGACATGACGTTCCCGAGGTTCTGGTGTGCCCGAAACGGTGCTTACTTCCCGACAACGCCAATATCTTTGCGGGTCATCATGTCAAGAGTGAGCTAACCCTGCGCCTGCGCCTCTTCATGAGCCTGGCGCAGCCTCTCACGGCTGTTGGTCAAATGCAGGCGCATCGCCGCGCGGGCAGCATCGGAATCCTGACGGGCAATCGCGTCGTAGATTTCTTCGTGCTCGCGGCTCAGTCGGCCCATGTAGTGCTGGTGATCATCATGGGCCAGGCGCGCCGAATTCAACCGGGTACGCGGAATGATGCTGGTGCCCAGGTGGGTCATGATGTCGGTGAAATAGCGGTTGCCGGTGGACAGGGCGATTTCCAGGTGGAAGGCAAAGTCTGACGACACGGCATCACTGGCGTGGGACGCGCTTTCGTTCAACGCATCGAGGGCGGCGCGCATGGTTGCCAGTTGTTCCGGCGTGCGGCGTTGCGCGGCGAGGCCGGCGGATTCGACCTCAAGGCTGATGCGTAATTCGAGGATTGCCAGGACGTCACGCAGGGTGACGACCGTCGCCGGGTCGATACGGAAACCACTCGGGCTCGGCGTGTCGAGCACGAAGGTGCCGATGCCATGGCGGGTTTCCACCTGACCCGCGGCTTGCAAACGGGAAATTGCCTCACGCACCACGGTGCGGCTGACGCCATGGGCTTCCATGATCGCCGACTCGGTGGGCAACTTGTCACCACGTTTGAGCAGACCATCGCGGATCTGCTCGCTCAGCACCGTCACCAGTTCCTGAGCCAGACTGCGGCGCTTGCGCGGTAGGCGCGGGATGTCCATCAGCTTTTCCATGGTCTGCATCTTGTCTCGAAAGTTCGGCTTGCGGCCATCATAGCTCAAGCGGGTTGTACGATCACTTCCCGTTTCCACACAAATCCTGTGGGAGCTGGCTTGCCAGCGATGAGGCCATACCAAGCGACATAGATGTCGTCTGTTCTGCCGCCATCGCTGGCAAGCCAGCTCCCACAGGGGTATCGCATTATTCAGGCAGTTACGGTTTGTTCAACCAGACGACCGCTGTCGATTCGCACATGCCGTGGATGGAAGCGTTTGAGACTGCTGCGATGGCCGACGCTGACGATACTCAACCCCGGAATCTGATCGATCAGCGCCTGGTACAGCGACGCTTCGTCTTCCTCATCCATCGCCGAGGTCGCTTCGTCCATGTACAGCCATTGCGGTGCATAAAGCAGCGCACGGGCGAAGGCCAGACGTTGCTGCTCGCCTGGCGACAGCATGCGCTGCCAATGATTGGCTTCGTCCAGGCGATTAACCAGATGCGGCAATCGGCAGGTTTCCAGTACCTGTGCATAACGCTCCGTCGCGTAAGTCTCGCCCGGTTGTGGATAACTCAGCGCTTCCCGCAAGGTGCCGATCGGCAGGTATGGCTTCTGCGGCAGGAACAGATAGCGCGCCGCTGGCAGGCGAATATTGCCATGCCCCGCCGGCCACAAATGCCCCATCGCCCGTAGTAGTGTCGACTTGCCGCTGCCGGAACGCCCGCTGAGCATGACTCGCTCACCCGGTTCCACGGTCATGTCGGCGCTGGTCAACAGATGACGGCCGTCGGCCAGATCCAGCCCGAGATCATGCACCTGCAATTCGCTGCCCTGATTCTGCACATCAATCGCCGGTGCCCGCTCTTCGTTGTCGCTCATGGCCTGACGGAAGCTCAGCAGACGATCACAGGTTGCGCGCCATGCGGCGAGATCCGCGTAGGCGGTGATGAACCAGCTGAAATTCTCCTGCACGTTGCCGAACGCCGAATTGATTTGCATCAGCTCGCCGAGTTCGATCTTGCCGGACAGGTAGCGCGGCGCCGCGACGATAAACGGGAAAATAATTGCGATCTGGCCATAGCCGGAGGTGAAGAACGTCAGGCGCTTGGACACGCGCATGATGTCCCAGAAGTTGTGCCAGACCAGGCCGAAACGGCTGCTCAAGCGGCGATTTTCATTCGGTTCGCCGTTGTACAGCGCAATGCTCTCAGCGTTCTCACGCACCCGCACCATGGAGAAACGCAGGTCCGCTTCGAAGCGTTGTTGTTGGTTGTTCAAGCCGATCAAGCGACGACCGATCAGGTGCGTCAGCCAGCTGCCGACGGCCGCATAGAGCAGCGCACACCAGAACATGTAGCCGGGAATCTCGATACCAAAGACTTCGATACTGCCCGACACGCCCCACAAAATGATTGAGAACGATACCAGGCTGACAATCGTGCGCAGCAGCCCGAGGCCCAGGCTCAGGGTGTTGGCAGTATAGGTGTTGAGGTCTTCGGAAATCCGCTGGTCGGGGTTATCGGTGTAACCGCCCTGCTCCAGCTGGTAGTAGTTTTTGTTGTCGAGCCAGCGCTTGAAGTGCTTTTCGGTCAGCCACGCCCGCCAGCGGATGGTCAGCATCTGCGTCAGGTACAGGCGATACACCGCACCAAGAATCGCCACCGCCGCGATGCCGCAGAAATACAGGATCAGCTGCCAGAAGGCTGCCTCGTCCTTCTTCTGTAAAGCGTTGTAGAAATCCTTGTACCAACTGTTGATCCACACCGAAATTGCCACGCTGAACAACGTCAGCGCGATCACGGCGATCAGCAGTGTCCAGGCCTTGCCCTTCTCCTCGCTGCGCCAGTAAGGCGTGGTCATCGCCCAGACTTTGCGAAAAAACTGCCCGCGCACAGCATCGTTGACCGCGGAATATTCAGCGTTCTGATTCATGGATAAGGCTCGATAAAGATAAGAACAGACACGCACCGATCATAGATGATCGGTGCGTTTGATCGCGAGGGCTGGAGATAGTCGTTCAGCGCAGGTTCAGCGACGAACCGGGCGCTTCTGCAGTTTGCGCTGCAGGGTGCGGCGATGCATGCCCAAGGCGCGGGCAGTGGCGGAAATATTGCCCTCATGTTCGGTGAGCACGCGCTGAATGTGCTCCCATTGCAGGCGGTCGACCGACATCGGGTTTTCTGGCACCAGACTCTCGAGGTCGGCGTGCTCGGAGAGCAGCGCGGCCAGCACGTCATCGGCATCGGCGGGTTTGCACAGGTAGTTGCAGGCGCCGCGTTTGATCGCTTCGACCGCAGTGGCAATGCTCGAATAACCGGTGAGGATCACCACGCGCATTTCCGGGTCCAGCTCCAGCAGCTTGGGCAACAGCACCAGGCCGGAGTCACCGTCCATTTTCAGGTCGAGCGCGGCGTAATCCGGTAGATCGGCCTGGGCAATGGTCAGGCCTTCCTCGGCGGAACCGGCGGTGCTGACGCGAAAGCCACGGCGGGCCATGGCACGCGCCATCACGCGGGTGAAGGTCGCGTCGTCATCGACCAGCAGCAAATGCGGCAGTTCTTCGCCTTCGACTTGGATTTCGTCACTCATGTTAGGTCTCCTCGGGCGCCGTGCGGCAGGCGCAGCTCGGTGAGCGTGCCGCCTTCCTCATGACTATAGAGTTTCACTGAGCCGCCGGCGCGTGTCACGCTGGCCTTGCTCAAAAACAGGCCCAGGCCGAAGCCTTTGCCCTTGGTGGTAAAAAACGGTTTGCCGATCTGCTCGGCAATGGCCAGCGGCACACCGGCGCCGTGGTCGCGAATGCTGATGGTCAGCGTCTCGGCATCCCAATCGAGGGTGACCTGGAGGTTTTCCGGGCACGCGTCGGCGGCATTGTTCAGCAAATTGAGCAGCGCCTGGGTCAGATCCGGCGGCGGCGCCATGCGCGGCACGCTGCCCTGGCCGAGACGCTGGAAGCGATAACTGGCCTCCGGGCGCATCAAGTGCCAGCGGTTCAACGCTTCGTCGAGCCAGTCGGTGACATCCTGCATCTCCACCGCCAAACGCCGGTTGGCCTCGGCGGCACGGACCAGTTGCTGCAGAGTCTCCTTGCACAACTTGACCTGATCCTGCAGCACCTTGAGATCGTCCTGCAACAGCGGGTCGGGATGGTCCTGCTGCATTTCCTTGAGCAAAACACTCATGGTTGCCAGCGGCGTGCCGAGTTCATGGGCAGCACCTGCGGCCTGTGTGGCGACGGCTAGCAACTGCTGATCGCGCAGGCCTTCTTCACGGCGAATCGCCCGCAGCTCTTCCTGACGGCGCAACTCTTCGGCCATGCGCGCCGCAAAAAAGGTAATCACCGCCGCTGCCAGCGCAAAGCTCAGCCACATGCCATAGATCTGCAGATTCTCGCGGGCCACCGGCAAGGTTTCCAGCGGATAGAAACGCGTCAGCATCACCGTGTACAGCGCCAGCGCAATGCCCGACAGAATCACCGAATAGCGCCACGGCAACGTCACCGCGGCGATGGTCAGCGGCACCAGATAATAGGAAACGAACGGGTTGGTCGAACCGCCGGAGAAATACAGCAGCGCACTGTGGATCACCAGATCGCAGGCCAGTTGCAGCGCGTATTCAAGCTCGGTCACCGGCCACGATGTGCGCAGACGCACGGCGGTGAACACGCAGAGCAGAATCGAACAGCCGAGGGTCATCGCCAGTTGCACCCACGGCAACGGCAATAGCTCCAGCCAGTAGGCCAGGCCCACGGAACCGGCCTGCGCGGCGAGCACCAGGGTGCGGATGAACGTCAGTCGCCAGAGATTCTGGCGCGTGGCGGAAGTCAATTGTACGGGGGCGAGCATGAGCTCTCCTGATGAGCGCTCCAGGCGGATCGCAGGGAGTATAACCAAGGCACGGGCGTGAGAGGCGAAAGTGCGGCAAACGACCACACGTACCAGCCTGTTAAAAAACGGAGAGTTGCTTACCGTCGAAAACCGACCCTTCGCACATTGGCCGGTTTTCGGATAGCTCACGATATTCGCAGTGACGAAGCGATCTCTGGCCAAAAAAGGGATGGATCAATGTTCATTCTGATCTCTCCATCGCCTCGCGACCGCTTCATTCCAAGCGTCCTCCACCAACGCGAACTCGCCCGCTTGTGCTACGCCATGTAGGTAAACAACGTACGTGTCATAAGTCCCTTTACCAACAAGGGACACCGTATACCCTCCATCTCTGGCATTTTGCTTTTCCTGTTCACTAGCCATGTCGTTATTCCTTTATCGATGAATGGATCTTGATCAATCATTTTAAACAGTAGGTACTGTGGCACCTGCCCGGCTGATGTTTGATCAGGCGCAGGAACTTGTCCACTGTCAGAAATTACAGGTATGGACACGTGGCCAACGGACGGATCACGTAGGCTTCTGTATAGAAGTTGTAACTGGGCGAACCGGATCATAGAAGTTAGAGTCTGATGGTTCACGCAGGCTCGAACCAACACCCCTGCGCCCCCTCAAGGAGCTTTCATGCACACAGTTCGCCGCAGCGCCGCCCTTCTCGCCCTGACCGTCGGCAGTATCGCCAGCCTCCCGGCCCTGGCCGCCGATGAGCTGCATTACAACCAGATTTCCCTGCGCGCCGAAGTCAGCCAGGAAGTGGCTCGCGATCAGATGATCGTGACGCTCTACACCGAAGACCAGAACACCGACCCGGCCAAACTCGCCGCCGCCATCAGCACCACCATGAACAAGGCCACCGCCCAGGCCAAACAAGTCAAAGACATCACCCTGCGCACGGGCAGCCGCAACAGCTATCCGATCTACG
>Ga0308159_1003286_pt1 | contig 16585 bp, 12 predicted proteins | sample PhyCR1_FD_201040 | JGI IMG/M metagenome (GOLD analysis project Ga0308159, IMG submission 201040) | Phyllosphere microbial communities from UC Gill Tract Community Farm, Albany, California, United States - DLSLC.R1 | ecosystem: Host-associated > Plants > Phyllosphere > Unclassified | place: USA... | reverse complement strand
TAGTAGTAACAGGGTTGGGTGCGCTCACTCCTATAGGCAATAATGTTCCCGAGTTTTGGGAAGGATTGACTAACGGGGTGAGTGGCGCTGCTCCTATTAAAGGTTTTGATACTGAAAAGTTCAAAACTAAATTCGCATGTGAGGTAAAAAACTTTAATCCTGAAGATTTTTTGGAGAAAAAGGAAGCCCGCAAGCTTGATCCGTTTGTACAATATGCTTTGGTAGCTACAGATGAGGCAGTGAAGGACGGTGGTTTTGATTTTGAAAAATTAGATACCAACAGAATCGGAGTAATCTGGGGTGCTGGCATAGGTGGATTGAAAACCTTTCTTGATGAAATCTCAAATTTCGCCAAGGGAGATGGTACGCCAAGATACAATCCATTTTTTATTCCTAAGATGATTATTGATATCGCTCCAGGGCATATCTCTATCAAATATGGCTTACGTGGGCCAAATTTTGCAACTGTTTCGGCATGTGCTTCTTCAACCAATGCAATGATTGATGCATTTAACTATATCCGTTTGGGTATGGCTGATGTAATTATCAGTGGAGGTTCTGAGGCCATTATTAACGAGGCAGGAATGGGTGGCTTCAATGCTATGCATGCACTATCTACACGCAATGAAGATCCGGCAACGGCTTCTCGTCCTTTCGATAAAGACCGTGATGGCTTTGTAGCAGGAGAGGGTGCTGGAACGATTATTCTAGAGGAACTTGAACACGCCAAAGCAAGAGGAGCAAAAATTTATGCTGAACTTGTAGGTGGAGGAATGAGTGCAGATGCTAATCACATTACCGCACCACATCCCGAAGGTTTAGGTGCCAGAATGGTAATGACGAATGCACTTAAAGATGCAGGAATGACTACTGCTGATATAGACTATATCAATGTTCATGGTACTTCTACACCGCTTGGTGATATTAGTGAAACCAAAGCTATTGGTACATTATTTGGTGAAGATGCTTATCGGTTAAACATCAGTTCTACCAAATCAATGACGGGTCACCTTTTGGGTGCCGCTGGTGCTGTAGAAGCAATTGCTGCAATTCTTGCTGTGAAAAATGATATTGTTCCTCCAACAATTAATCATTTTACAGATGATCCTGCTTTTGACCCGAAATTAAATTTTACTTTCAATAAAGCCCAAAAACGTGAAGTTAGAGCAGCTTTGAGTAATACATTTGGTTTTGGTGGCCATAATGCTTCTGTGATTTTCAAGAAATACGAAGATTAATTAAAACAGCTTGGTTATATAATTTTGGATGCTAATTAAAAATAGATAACTTAGTTAAATATGCTCATTAGCCGTTAATTGTGTTATTTGTTTAATGCCGATATTTAAATTATATAAACTCTATCTTTCTCCTGAAAAGGAGTTTGTGAAAAAGCTGCGAAATATTTTAGGCTTTGTACCAGGTAATGTTACGCTTTATAAGATGGCGTTCAGGCATCGCTCTGTTGCAAAAGTTTTAAAAAATGGAAGCAGAAGTAGCAACGAACGTTTAGAATTTCTAGGCGATGCAGTTCTCGGTTCGGTGATTGCTGAGCTGCTTTTTAAGCATTATCCTTACAAAGAGGAAGGGTTTTTAACAGAAATGCGCTCTAAAATTGTTAATCGGGCGAACTTGAATCAATTGGCTAAGAAGATTGGATTTGATAAATTAATCCAATTTGACCAGCGATCCGTAAGTATTCAAACCAAACATAATTCCATGTTAGGTGATGCTTTCGAAGCCGTAATTGGCGCCATTTATATGGACAAGGGATACAATTTTACAAAGGAATTTTTACTTCGTAGAATTGTTAAACCGCATATTGATATCCACACGCTAGAACTCACAGAAACGAACTTTAAAAGTAAATTGATTGAATGGTGCCAGCGCCATGGTAAAGACGTAATGTTTGAATTGGTGCAAAATGGAGAAGGTGAAAGTGCCAAGCTTTTTACAATCAGCGCCTTAGTTGAGGGCGAAAAATTTGGTACAGGCAGAGATTATAACAAGAAAAATGCAGAGAAGTTAGCTGCCGAAAAAGCATGTGAAGCTTTATCTATTTAATTGGATTTAATTCATCCGCTTTAACCGGTGTTTCTTCAAATTTCTTTGCAGATTCTTTAATGTATTTAATATAGTCATAAACGTTCCAATGTTGTGCTTTTTCATAGTCAGGACGATAATTAAGCATAAAAGTTTCGAGATCTTTTCCTCTTAGGTTGGTATTGTTTTGAATAATGGTGCCATTGAAGTATTGGTCAATCTGCGTTTGCTTTAATTCATTATCTGCATAGCGATTAAATCTGCGTGCATTTTTAGGGTCTTTACCAATTAGGTTATACAATCCATTTAGCGGATGAAATACTGACGACAAAACTGATGATTTACCGCCATTGTAAACCCCCTTATTTCTAAACTCGCGTTTTAGATCTTCTAAATCTTGTTTTTTAGTACTTCCAACAATTGTAACCTCCTCAAGCATGGTGCTGTTTCTAACGAGATAAATTAAAATATCCTGGCTTCCTTTCACTACAATCTGTTGATCCATCAGGTTCCTTTTTGTAATTAGTAATGTATCACCAATACTTGCCCTGATTTGAAAGAAACCGAGATCATTACTTCCGACTCCCAATTGAGTTCGCTGATTGGTAATTTCAGCAAGTGCTACCCTTAAATTAGTGCCCTTTTCAAAAACCACTCCCTTTATAATCAGCTCTTGCGCCTTTGCCAGGTTGCCGGTAAAGAGGAAGAGAAGAAGTAGGAATAATGTTATCTTAAAAGAACTCATCAGGTTTGTATTTTTCAAGTTTAAATCTTTAACGGTTTTCCAGTTAGCTTGGTATCTGCTTTAACCAGCGTAAACTGAAGTTAATATTACTTTGCTGCTTTCTTCTTCATCCAGCCATCGATCAATCGCTTGCAGTTTTCTTTCTCATCCAAAAATGCTATTGCTACTGAATTTGGAAAGTTGAAATATAGGCCAAAGCTTTTTTTTCAAAAATAAGCTTTCTTACAGTGTTCTCAACTAACAGCAAATAAGTTTTCTTGTTTGTATGACGGCTAAATTGCTGTGCTTTTCAAAACTATTGGTCCTAATAGTGATTATTCCCTGCGCATAGGTTTTCCCTTATTTATGAAAGCTAGGTCATAAGGGCCATTAATGATCTTTTATCACTATGAACTGTTTGCTGTAAAAGTAGCCATTGTCGTTGTTTTGAATTGTTAAATAAAGTTAAGTTGTAAGCAATCTTGATCAATCTAATTTTGTTTATCACCTGTAAACCTAAAAGGCCATCTCTAAACTCTAAACTAATTTTTCTATCTTTGCGCATGATAAAATCCATGACAGGATACGGCTTAGCAACAGCCGATTATGCAAATGCAAAGTATAGTGTCGAAATCAAATCGCTCAATAGCAAGTTTCTTGAGCTCAACTTAAAATATCCTAAAGCTTTTTCTGATAAAGAATTGATTCTGCGCAACGTTTGCAGTAAAGATATCGAACGCGGAAAAGTGAGTTTAAGCATCAATGTAGAACGTGCTGGTGGCGAAGTTACCGGTGCAACAATTAATACCGCGTTGCTTAGCCATTACTATAATCAACTTATTGCTGTTAATGATCAGTTAAATGCAGGAAGTAGTAATTTATTGCAAACTGCTTTGACCTTTCCTGATGTAATCAGTTATAAAGAGGAAAGTGTAAGCGAAGATGAATGGAACAACCTTTATCAGATATTTAATGCTGCGTTAACCAATTTCAATAAATTCAGGGCAGATGAAGGTGCTGTTTTAAAGGCAGATCTTGAGTTGCGAATTACAAATATCTTAAGTTATTTCAAATCAGTTGAAGAGTTGGAGCCTAGAAGAATTACGGCAATCAGGGATAAATTTGCACAATTTCTTGATGACGCTGTAGGTAAGGTAAACATCGATCAAAATCGATTTGAACAGGAGTTAATCTATTATATCGATAAGATTGACATTACGGAGGAGAAAACCAGATTGAAAAGTCACTGTGATTATTTCTTGCAAACATTAGCTAGTAAAGAAGCTAATGGTAAAAAGTTAGGTTTCATATCGCAGGAAATTGGAAGGGAGATCAATACCATGGGAGCTAAAGCCAACGATGCACAAATGCAGCAGTTTGTGGTTGGAATGAAAGAGGAATTAGAAAAAATTAAAGAACAATTACTGAACGTACTATAAAAAGCGCAAAGCAGAATGCTCAAAGGTAAAGCTTTGAGCATTCTGCTTTAGTCTTTAAGCTTAATAAAATGAAACAAGGTAAATTAATCATATTTTCAGCACCATCAGGAGCAGGTAAAACAACAATTGTACATCATCTGTTGAAGAAATTTCCTGAATTGAGTTTCTCAATTTCAGCTACAACAAGAGAATCAAGGGGTGATGAAACCCATGAAAATGATTATTATTTTATTACAAAGGAAGAGTTTTTGCATAAGGTAGCCCATCAGGAATTCGTTGAATTTGAAGAGGTTTATAACGGAACTTTCTATGGTACCTTACGTTCGGAAATAGAACGGATCTGGGAAAACGACCAGCATGTAATCTTCGATATTGATGTAGAAGGTGGTATCCGCCTCAAAAGAAAATATGAAGAAGATGCACTTGCCATATTTGTTCAGCCACCATCTTTAGAAGTATTGAAAGAGCGTTTAAGTGGCCGAGGAACCGACAGTCAGGAAAAGCTTCAGGAACGTTTTATCAAAGCCGAGAAAGAGTTGCTTTACGCAGATAAATTTGACGTAATCTTAAAGAACTTCGATTTAGCAACAGCTTGTGCAGAAGCAGAGCGGTTGGTTCAAGAGTTTCTTAATAGGTAGCAGTTAACAGTTTATAGTTATCAGTTTTGGGGTAAATAACTAAATGCATATAATTCTGATAGGATAATTAAAGATATATGGGTGATTTCTATGACTTACTGGTTTATAAAAAATCGTTTGAATTATCCATGACTATATTTGAGGTAAGCAAATCTTTTCCAAGAGAAGAAATGTATTCGCTTACGGATCAAATAAGGAGATCTTCAAGGTCAACGAATATTTGTTTGGTTGAAGCCTATAGAAAGCGAAGATATAAAGCACATTTTATCAGTAAACTCTCTGATAGCGATATGGAAAACAGCGAAACGAAAGGCTGGCTGAAATTTGCAGTCGCCTGCAAATATTTATCACAAGAAGATTATATCAAACTTGTAGAACAAAGTGATGAAGTTGGGAAATTATTAAATCATATGATGAATAATCCAGAAAAATATGGATCTATCTAATTGTTTGCTTTTTAACCGTCAACTGAAAAATGTCAACTGAAAACCGTAAACTAAAAACAGGTCTCTTCTTCGGTTCTTACAACCCAATCCATACCGGACATTTAGTGATAGCCAATTATATGGCCAATCATACCGAACTTGATGAGGTGTGGCTGGTGGTTTCACCTCATAACCCATTGAAAGAAAAGAGTGGCCTTGCCAATATGTACGATAGGCTGGAGATGGCTAATCTGGCTACTGAGAAATCAGAAAATATTCGCGTTAGTGATATTGAGTTTTCCCTTCCAAAGCCTTCTTACACGATTGATACTTTAACTTATCTTCATGAAAGGTTTCCATCGAAGGAATTTGTGTTGATTATGGGGGCAGATAACCTGGTTTCTTTTAAAAAGTGGAAAAACTATGAAGTGCTTTTGAAGAACTATCAGATTTATGTCTATCCGCGTCCTGGTGCAGATGTAACCGAATGGCAAGATCATCCGGGGATCTTTTTTACGGATACGCCGCTCATGGAGATCTCCTCAACTTTCATCCGTAAGTCGATCAAAGAAAATAAGAATGTCCAGTTTTTTCTTCCAGATAAGGTGATTAGTTTTATTGATAGTAAAGGAATGTACCTTTAAAAAAAAATGTATTAAACCAGAAAAGCATCACAGCTAACTGTGATGCTTTTCTCATTATAAATTTCTGAAAGCTTATTTCCAGCCGCCGCCTAAAGCCCGGTATAAATTCACAACCGACTGTAGCTTTTGAAGTCTATCATTAATTCCGCTCAATTGAGCCGTTAATAAGCTTTGTTCTGAAGTTAATACATCAGTATAATTTGTCGCAGAACTATAGCGTAGTAGTTCTTTAGTAAAATCTACCGCTTTAGTTAAAGATGCAATTTGCTTCGCTCTGGTCGCTTCTTTTTCTTCTGCCGTTTGATAGGCATATAATGCGTTAGACACTTCCTGTCCGCCTGTTAAAAGGGCTTGCTGAAAGGTATAAAATGCAATTTGTTGGTTTGCTTGTGCAGTAGTTAAACGGGCTTTATTTGCTCCTTTAGCAAATATTGGCTGCGTTAAACCTCCAACTAAATTGTAGAAAATCGAATTATCGAAAAAGTTATTCAACTGTAAACTCGTTAAACCGCCAGCAGCTGTTAAAGTTAGTGCCGGATAAAAGTATGTTTTAGCAACATTAGTATTTTCAAAAGCAGCTCTGAAACCAAATTCAGCAGCAATAACATCAGGACGATTTTGCAATAACTGAGCTGAAACTCCTGTCTGAAGATTAGAAAATGCAACCTGTTGATCTAAAGTTGTACGGTTAACAGTACCTGGGGCTTGTGCCAAGGCAATATTCAAAGCATTTTCTGCTTCTTTGATGCTTCTTTTCAAATCAGGAAGTGTTACTTCTGCGGCATATAAATTTGCCTCACTTTGTACCACTGCCGCTCCATTTACCACAGCGCCTTCTTTAAGCGCTTTCATCGTTTCTACGTCTTGCGCCCTGATTTTGATCGTTTGCTCTGTAATAGCCAATTGTTTATCAAGCGCCAGTAAGGTGTAATAACTATTGGCTATTGTTGCAATTAACTGCGTTTGAACAGCCCTTTTTGCCGCATCACTTTGTAGTAATGTAGCGAAGGCAGATCTTTTTGCGCTCCCCAGTTTGCCCCAAATGTCTGCTTCCCAGGCGGTGCTCAACTGTGCTCTGTAGGTTTGTGTTTCTAAATTGATGTTAATCCCAGCCGGGAAGTTCAAGGCTGCCGCTGCCTGCTTCGCGTCGGTAACTGAAACATCGGCCTGTAAACTTGGCAGAAATGCAGCACGGCTCTGTCTCAAGGTCGCCTCTGAAATTCTAATGCGCTCAATGGCTTGTTTTAAATCTAAATTTTGATTTATTCCTTGCTGAATCAGCGATTGCAAAGTGGTATCAGAGAACAACGTTTTCCATGGCAAATCTGCCATGGTTGTGGTATCTGTTGTATTTTTATCCCGGTATAATCCTTCGCTTTTAACTTGCGGGCGCTCATATTTTTTAGTTACACAAGCGCTTAAAGTTAAGATGGTGAAGCCGATTAAAATGGAATACTTATATCTAAGTTTCATATATTCTTAAAAATTAATGTTTTTTCTGACTGGTCGCCAATTCGTATTCTTCTGGTGTTTGTTCCTTTTCGATTCCTTCTTCAAAAGGCGATTTATTGCTGATTCTTTCCTGTAAACTCTGGAAAACAATAAATAAAGCCGGGATTACGAATACGCCAAACAGTGTTCCGATAAGCATACCACCTACAGCACCCGTACCAATAGATTTATTACCTGCTGCGCCTACGCCTGAAGAAAGCATCAATGGCAATAAACCGAGGATGAATGCGAACGAGGTCATTAAAATTGGGCGTAAACGTGCTGTAGCCCCGTCAATTGCAGCATTCACAATGCTCATTCCTTTCTTGCGCCTATCCACTGCATATTCTACAATTAAAATGGCATTCTTGGCGAGTAGACCAACAAGCATAATCAATGTGATTTGCGTGTAGATATTGTTATCGATTCCGAAAATCTTATCGAAAATAAATACCCCAGCTAAACCAATTGGAAGGGAAATTAACACCGCTAAAGGCAATATATAACTTTCATATTGTGCCGCTAAGAGGAAGTAGACGAAGATAATACACAACAAGAAGATAAATACGGTTTGACTTCCTCCGCTGATCTCCTCACGTGATAAACCTGAGAATTCATAACCATAACCAGCAGGCAACGTTTGAGCTGCAACTTCCTGTACCGCTTTCAAGGCATCTCCAGAACTATATCCAGCATTTGGGTTACCAGTAACGGAGATTGAGGTAAATAAGTTGAAACGTGAAATGGCTTGCGGTCCGTAAACTTTTGTTAAAGTAATAAACTCAGATACAGGCGCCATTTGTCCGCTACCATTTCGAACAAAGATTCTGGTCAATGTTTGTTCATTTGAGCGATACTGAGCATCTGCCTGATACATTACCCTGAATTGTTTACCAAACTTATTGAAGTTGGAAGCATAAACACCACCATAATAACCTTGCATAACACCTAAAACATCAGCAACAGTTAAGCCTGCTTGTTTAACTTTCGCCACATTAACATCAATTTGATATTGTGGGAAATTAGGATTGAATGACGTTGAAGCATATTGTACTTCTGGTCTTTTACTTAAAGCGGCCAGAAATCCGTTACCAATATCATTAAATTTCTTAATGTCTCCACCGGTTTTATCCTGTAATTGAAATTCGAAACCACCGCTTGTACCAAAACCTTGAATTGTTGGTGGAGCAAAGAAGATAATTTTTGCACCTTTAATGTTAGCCGTTTTGGCAAATAATTCGCCAATAATTACTTTTACATCGCGGCCTTTACGCTCATCCCATGGAGATAATCTAGAAATTACCATCCCGTAAGAACTTCCGGAACCACTAATCATACTCCGGCCAACAACTCTTAATGTATTTTTGATCTCTGGAATACCATGAGCAATACTGTCAATCTTTGCAATGACAATGTTGGTCTCTTCTTGAGAAGTACCTGCCGGCAATGAGATATCAGACATGATCGTTCCTAAATCCTCATTCGGTACGAAACCTTTTGGGGTGGTATTCATTGTCCAAATCAAAATTCCGGTAAATAATAAAATACCTAAACCAACAATCCATTTGGCGTGCGAAAGGAAACTTACAGACTTTTTATATTTATTGGTTACAGCATCAAAGGATGTATTAAAAGCCGCGTAAAAACGCTCTAGAAAGTTTTTCTTTTTTCCATGGTCATCAGCATGTGGCTTTAAAAATATCGCACACAACGCCGGGCTTAAAGTTAAGGCGTTAATGGCAGATAGGATAATCGAGATTGCCAGCGTTAAACCAAATTGCTTATAGAATACACCGGAAGATCCCTGGATAAAACTTACCGGGATAAATACTGCAGCCATTACCAGGGTGATTGAAATAATCGCACCACTGATATCGTCCATTGCATCAATCGTGGCTTTTTTAGCATCGGTATACCCTTCATCCAGTTTAGCGTGCACCGCCTCCACTACCACAATCGCATCATCTACCACAATACCGATGGCGAGTACGAGTGCAAACAGTGTTAATAAGTTAATGGTAAAGCCGAAAAGACTTAAGAAGAAGAAGGTACCTACAATCGCTACCGGAACACTAATTGCCGGAATTAACGTTGAACGGAAATCTTGTAAGAAAATAAATACGACTAAGAATACAAGAATGAATGCCTCTATTAATGTATGAATTACCTTTTCAATCGAGGCATCAAGGAAATCGTTAACGTTTACTAATGTTGAGTAGTGAACACCTTTTGGAAAAGATTTCTGCGCTTCATCTAAAGTTTTGATCGAATTTTCGATAACTTCTTTTGCGTTTGATCCCGCTGTTTGGTTAATGGCAATACCCAATGCTGGCTTACCATTGAAACTTACTGCACTTGCATAACTTTGCGCACCTAACTCAATTCTCGCAATATCTTTTAAGCGGAGAATTTGTCCGTTAGCTGCAGTTTTAATAATGATGTTTCCGAACTGTGCTTCGTCTTTTAATCTTCCTGTATATTTTAAGGTATATTGAAAAGCCTGATCGCCTTGTTCTCCAAACTGACCTGGAGCGGCCTCTACATTCTGATCTGCCAAAGCAGTATTTACGTCACTTGGAACCAATCCATAGGTGGCCATTACATCGGGCTTTAACCAAAGACGCATGGTATAATCCAGCGTTCCGAAAGCACTTGCATCCCCTACACCATTAATACGTTTAATTTGTGGAATGATGTTGATGTTAGCGTAATTCTGTAAAAATTTTTGATCGTAAGAAGGGTCATCACTGTAAAGACCGAAGATCAATACGTTACTGGCCTGTCTTTTCGCAGTAATTACACCGGATTTTGTTACCTCCGCAGGTAGCAAACTGGTCGCACGGGCAACCCTGTTTTGAACGTTTACTGCAGCAAGATCTGGATTTGTTCCTAATTTAAAGTTGATGGTGATGGCTGCTGTCCCGTCATTACTGGCTGTAGAAGTCATGTAAGTCATGTCTTCCACACCATTTATTTGCTCTTCCAGCGGAACAACAACACTGTTCATAACCACGTCGGCATTCGCACCCTGGTATGATGTTGAAACCTGCACCGTTGGTGGTGCTATTTCAGGATATTGTGAAACCGGTAGTGTAGCTAAACCTAAAACACCAAGAATAACGATGATAATGGATATAACTGTTGATAAAACCGGCCTTTCTATGAATTTCTTAAACATAATTTAATATTGATTACACTGATGATCGTGTGATTGTACAGATTATATTATTACTTGATATCAGCATAAACTGTATCGGCATTTGTTTCTTCCGGCTTAATCTTAACACCATCTTTTAACGATTGGAAACCTTCCAAAACAATTTTATCTCCTGCTTTTAGTCCTTTGGTTACCACATAAAATTTATCTTTTGCCAAATCCATAATCTGAATTTCGGTGCTGATGACTTTAGCAGAATCGCCTAGAACATAAACGAATTTTTTACCCTGTAAATCAATAGTTGATTTCTGAGGAACTAAAATGGCATTTTCTACCTTTTGAGGAATCCTTACAGAAGCACTTCCACCAGATTTTAATAATGCAATAGGGTTTGGGAAAGTTGCCCTTAAACTGGCAGAACCTGTATTGGTATTAATCTGACTGTTAATGGATTCAATTTTTCCATTCTGAGCATAAACTGTTCCATCAGCCAATACCAGGCTTACTGCCGGAATATTAGCCATTTGCTGTGCCAACGTATTGCCTTTATAAGTTTTAGAGAAATCTAGTAGCTGTTTCTCATTTAAGGAGAAGTAAGCGTAAACTTTGGATGTATTTGCGATAGTTGTTAGGGGTTCTGTGCTAGAACTGCTTACTAAACTTCCATTTCTAAATGGAATGCTACCTACAATACCGTTAACAGGACTAGTAATTGATGTATATCCAAGATTTACCTGCGCGTTTGCTAAAGTAGCTCTTGCTTGTGCCAAAGCCGCTTTTCTACTTTGAAGCGTAAGTTGTGCGGCGTCTAGATCATATTTACTGATAATATCTTTTTCTACCAGCGGTCTAGTTTTATTTACCTGTAATTGAGCAGCATGCACGTCAGCTTCTGCACTGCTGATTGCAGCTCTTGCTGTTCTAACTTCCTGTTCATATTGTGGTGCCATGATTGTGAAAAGTAATTGGCCTTTTTTTACAACCGCACCTTCGTCTACCAGTATTTTATCAATAAAACCATCAACTTTAGGACGGATATCAATATTTTGAATTCCTTCTATTGTTGCAGGATAATCAGAGTTTAATTCTGTTGTTTGCGATTTAACGGCAAAAACTGGATAAGCTTGAGGGCCAGCCGCTGCAGCTGCTGCCGCCTTTTTTGCATCATCATTATTTCCGCAGGATGCCAAAAGCATTCCAATGCTCATGCTAAAAAAGAGAGTTGTTACTTTTCTCATGGGGTATTCTTGTGTGTTTAAATTATTTTCCGGATTGAAAGCGTTGTCAAAATGTAGATTTTGAGTTATTGATTTCTGTCCAAAAATAGCGCCTAAAACAAAATAAATCTGTCCAAATTCTGTCATTTAATCAATCGATTGATTTATTTTTGATCTTAGAATTGTCTAAATTGATGATAAACTACTGTTTAAGAGTATTTTACCGATTTATTTTTAACGGAAAATCATATGTAAATTAATTGAGACAGATGTTAAATAGCGTTAATTTTAGCGCAAAAAGTATCTAATGATGTTTCTGAAACAGCCACTTCAAAGAAAAGATAGTGTAAAAAATACACAGTATAAATATATTGAAGTTTCAATTTTTGATAATTTGTATACTTAACATGACGGAAAATAGAAGATAACAAAATATATAACGTTCAACAATATTTCTCAACGGTTTAGGATAGCATGGCATTTATTGGCTTATTTTCAGCATGTGCTAATCTACTTCTCCTTCGAAAACTAATTTTGCAGGGCCGCACAAAAACACATTTGTAAAAGTATGCCCATCATAATCAAATGTTATTTTTAAATCACCACCCAGAACCTTAATGTTTGTTTGCAGATGCCCGATCTGGTTTTTATGTTTAGCCATAGCCATGGCCACAGCAGTTACACCTGTGCCGCAAGCGTAAGTTTCGTCTTCAACACCGCGTTCATACGTGCGGACAAAAAGATGATCGCCCTGATTTTCTACAAAATTTACGTTGATACCTTTCTCCATATAAGTTTGGTTGTAGCGAATATCTTTTCCTTCATTAAACACATCGAATGCTTGAAGGTTATCCTGGATCTTCACATAATGAGGAGAGCCAGTATTTAATACATATGCCTCACCATCTCTTGCAATAGAATGGACATCAATCATTTGTAAATCAACCCATTCACCGTTTTCTGAAATTCTGGCATAATGTGGACCATCTACTGCCAAAAAGTTCGTTTCTTTACTAATAATGCCAAGGTGTTTGGCGAAAGCGACTATACAACGACCGCCGTTGCCACACATACTTCCTAATTTCCCATCTGCATTAAAGTAGTGCATTTCAAAATCGTAATCATCATGTTTAGTTACAAACATTAAGCCATCGGCACCAATGCCAAATCTACGGTTGCAAAGTTGTTCAATTAATTGATTATCAATATTTTCTAATGGTGAGTTGGTGTGGTCTATTAAAATAAAATCATTGCCTGCTCCCTGGTATTTAAAGAAATTAATTTTCATTGAATCTTCATTTTTTTATGCAATATTTGAGTTGCAAATGGTGAAAAGCATTTCTTTGTTAATTTGTTTTAACATTTTTTAACACGGATGTAGATGCTTTAGTGATGCAAATATCGTTGATATGGTATTAAATTTGAATAAACTTACAAAAGAAAATTTAAGCAGATAAAAAACTGCTGGAGCATTCTGCTTAAACAAAGAAATAAAATGCTCCCGTCAACTTTAAACAATAAAAAGCATAAAGCGTTATAAGTAAACCAGAATATTGCCGGCGAAGGAGCTTATAATTAATTGTGGGGATTTAAAAAACAATATCAAACACATGAAAAAAATACTAGGAATTACCGTGTTAGCAGCTTTTATAGGTGGGGCAGCAGCAATTGGCGGTTATAAGCTATTTGAGCGTAATCAAACAGGAAGTACCATTTCCGAAAAACAGAATTTATATTTCGCAAATAATCCACTGAAAGTTACATCGGCAGGTGCCACAGATTTTACTCAGGCAGCAGCAGCCGTTGCACCTGGTGTAGTGCACATTAAAACAACTTATTCTGCATCTGGTAAAACCCAGGGAAGTTCTTCTCCGTTTGACATGATGGAGGATTTCTTCGGAGGTGGCGGTAGGCAAATGCAGCGCCAGCCAAGAGCGGCGTCAGGTTCTGGCGTTATTATTAGTCAGGATGGTTATATCGTAACCAATAACCACGTTGTGGAGAATGCAGAGAAGGTTGAAGTGGTATTAACCGATAGACGTAAAGTAGAAGCTAAAGTAATTGGCCGCGATCCAAATACAGATTTAGCTTTGATTAAAGTAAATGCAACTGGCCTACCTGTCGTAAAAATGGGTAATTCAGATAATGTACAGGTAGGAGAATGGGTGTTAGCCGTTGGTTTCCCACTTGATTTACAGACCACAGTAACCGCTGGAATTGTGAGTGCAAAAAATCGCAGTATCGGTATCATTGGTCGTGAGCAACAAGGGAATGAGATCACCGAAGAGGAATATAGAGAATACCAACGTACGGGTAAAAGACCAGAACGTCCGGCAAATACAAGTATAGAATCCTTCATTCAAACAGATGCTGCCATTAATCCAGGAAACAGCGGTGGTGCATTGGTAAATGCAAATGGGGAATTGGTTGGGATTAATTCTGCAATCGCTTCTCAAAGTGGTTACAACCAAGGTTATGGATTTGCGATTCCGGTTAATTTAGCCCGTAAAATCGTAGACGACTTTATGAAATATGGCTCTGTTAAACGTGGTTATATCGGCGTAAGCTTTGTTCCTCTAAGTGGTGATGAAAAACCAGAAGGCATTAAAACCAACGAAATTAGCGGTCTTTATGTAAATGACGTAGTTGCAAAAGGTGGTGCAGAAGCAGCTGGATTAAAATCTGGTGATGTAATTAAAAAAGTTGATGGTGTAGTGATCAATGATTCTCCTGATTTGCAGGAAAAAGTTGGTCGTCTAAACCCAGGCGATAAAGTGAAATTAACGGTATTGAGAGATGGTGCTTTAAAAGATTATACGGTAACTTTAAAAGGTGAAGCCAGTATCAACCCTGCCGCCAGCACTGCTGCAGCAAAATCTGCAGAAGTATCAAAACTAGGTGCCACTTTTGTACCTGCAACTCCTGCACAGAAATCTAAACTAGGAATTAATAGCGGTGTTGTAGTCGCTTCCGTTACTACTGGAAAAGCCTTTGATAATATCGGTGTAGAAAAAGGACTGATTATTACGAAAGTGAATGGGCAGCCTGTTAATAGCGTTGCTGATCTTCAGAAGGCTTTGCCTCAAACTAGAAATGGCATGATCTATATGTCAGGTGTGAGTGAACAAGGCGCTTTCAACTTTAGCTTTCCAGCACAATAATTAATTAATTTATATAAAAAAGCCTCCTCAATTAATTTTGAGGAGGCCTTTTTATAAGGAATTTCTTCCCACTTAATTAAATATTAGCTATCTATTCAACAGCCAATTCTATAATTAACCATTCATGATGTTTTCTATCTCTTCTGCTTCTAGTGGGATATCTGCCATTAAATCTACATTGCCATTTGAAGTAATGAGAATATTGTTTTCCAGGCGAATTCCTAAACCTTCTTCTGGGATGTAAATTCCAGGTTCTACTGTAAGTATATTACCTTCTGCAAACGGCGTGTATCTACCCGCGAAATCATGAACATCAATCCCTAAGTGGTGCGAAGTGCCATGCATGAAGTATTTTTTATAAGCTGGATAGGCGGCATTTTGGTTTTTAACATCCTCAGTCGATATCAACTTCAAGTTGATCAACTGTTCAGTCATGATTTCGCCAACCGCCTCATGGTAGGTATTCCATATTGTACCCGCTACTAAAAGTTTTGTCGCTTCCTTCATTACATGTAAAACTGCATTATAAACCTCCTTCTGTCTGGTTGTAAAGCGTCCGCTTACTGGAATAGACCGGCTCATATCCGCATTGTAGTTGGCATATTCTGCTCCGAAATCAAAAAGGATTACATCGCCCGCTTTACAAGTTTGATTATTATCGTTATAATGAAGAATGTTGGCATTGTGACCAGACGCAATGATCGGTGTGTAGGCATGGCCGGTTCCACCCTGACGGATGAACTCATGGATAATCTCCGCTTCAATTTCATATTCCTTCACCTCAGGCTTCGTAAATTTCAGTACCCTAACAAAAGCATCTCGAGTAATTGCACAAGCTTTTTTAGTAAGTTCAACCTCAATATCAGACTTTACTGCTCTTAAATTACGCATAATAGGCGCCGAACGTTCATAATGGTGCAAAGGATATTTGGCTTTCATCTGTTCGATGAAGCGAAGGTCACGGTGTGGAACAGTATGAGCGTATCTATCATTTTCATTAGTATTCAAGTAGATGTCTTGGGCGTAATGGACAATGCTATGCAAAATATTGTCAAAATCTTCCAGCCAGAAGATACTTGTAATACCAGAAGCAGATTTTGCCTGTTCTTTTGTATATTTATAACCTTCCCAAACCTTGATATACTCATTTGTCTGTCTTAAAAACAGGACTTCTCTGTACAATGGATTAGGACAATCAGGATAAATCAGCAATATTGTTTGTTCCTGATCAATTCCAGATAAATAAAATAAGTCTGGGTTTTGCTTAAACACGAAGTTTTGATCTCCGCTTCTCGGGAACTCGTCATTGGCATTAAATATCGCTAACGAGTTGTTTTTTAGTTGTTTGGTGAAGTTTTTTCTATTGAGGATGAAAAGCGATTGATCAATCTGTGGATATTTCATAATTTATGCATTAGTAAATGTGTTGGGATCAAATGTAATAAAATCCCGATTTCTGCCGAAGTTTGGAACGGAGTTTGTATAAAAGTTTGAAAATTTAAAATTTTGTTTAATTTTGCCGTTACAAAAAATTAATCAATTAAATTGTTTAACCCTTAAAAAAAGAAAAAGATTATGAATTATTCTACTTTAAAGAAAAGTGTTGCGCTTTCTTTAGTGGCATTAACAGGAGTTGCTTCTCTTGCTGT
>Ga0308159_1003283_pt1 | contig 16629 bp, 12 predicted proteins | sample PhyCR1_FD_201040 | JGI IMG/M metagenome (GOLD analysis project Ga0308159, IMG submission 201040) | Phyllosphere microbial communities from UC Gill Tract Community Farm, Albany, California, United States - DLSLC.R1 | ecosystem: Host-associated > Plants > Phyllosphere > Unclassified | place: USA... | reverse complement strand
TTCTGCAGTACTTCATCTCGACCCACGGTGCACGTAAGGGTCTGGCCGACACGGCATTGAAAACGGCGAACTCGGGTTACCTGACCCGCCGTCTCGTGGACGTGACGCAGGATCTGGTCATCATCGAAAACGACTGCGGCACGTCGCTCGGTTACTCGATGAAAGCCCTGGTCGAAGGCGGTGAAGTCATCGAACCGTTGCGCGACCGCATTCTGGGTCGTGTGGCGGCGTTGGACATCGTCAACCCGGACACGCAGGAAACCGCCATCACGGCCGGCACCTTGCTGGACGAAGACCTGGTCGAGCAGATCGATCGCATCGGTGTCGACGAAGTGCGCGTGCGCACGCCGCTCACCTGCGAAACGCGTCGCGGTTTGTGCGCGCATTGCTACGGCCGCGATCTGGGTCGTGGTTCGATGGTCAACGTCGGCGAAGCGGTCGGTGTTATCGCCGCCCAGTCGATCGGTGAGCCGGGTACGCAGCTCACGATGCGGACGTTCCACATCGGTGGCGCGGCCTCGCGTGCAGCCATGGCCAGCGCCGTGGAAACGAAGTCCAACGGTACTGTTGGTTTCGCGAGCACGATGCGTTATGTGACCAACGCCAAGGGCGAGCGCGTCGCGATTTCCCGCTCCGGTGAAATCGTCATCAGCGACGATAGCGGCCGCGAACGCGAACGTCACAAGATCCCGTACGGCGCGACTGTGCTGGTCGGCGACGGCGATGCCGTCAAGGCCGGCGCCCGTCTGGCCACTTGGGATCCGCTGACGCGTCCGATCGTCTCGGAGTACGCCGGTTCCGTCCGCTTCGAGAATATCGAAGAAGGCGCAACGGTGGCCAAGCAGGTCGACGATGTGACCGGTCTGTCCACGCTGGTCGTGATCACGCCTAAGACGCGCGGTGGCAAGGTTGCCGCACGTCCGCAGATCAAACTGGTGGGCGAGAACGGCGAAGACGTCAAGATCGCCGGTACCGACCATGCCGTGAACATCACGTTCCCGGTGGGCGCACTGATCACGGTGCGTGACGGTATGAAAGTCTCGGTGGGTGAAGTGCTGGCGCGTATTCCGCAAGAATCGCAAAAGACGCGCGACATTACCGGCGGTCTGCCCCGCGTGGCCGAACTGTTCGAAGCCCGTTCGCCCAAGGATGCCGGCATGTTGGCCGACGTCACGGGTACGGTCTCGTTCGGTAAGGACACCAAGGGCAAACAGCGTCTGGTCATCACCGACCTCGACGGTCTGAGCCACGAGTTCCTGATTCCGAAGGAAAAGCAGGTGCTGGTGCACGACGGCCAGGTGGTGAACAAGGGCGAAATGATCGTGGACGGCCCGGCCGATCCGCACGACATTCTGCGCTTGCAAGGCATCGAGAAGCTGGCGACATACATCGTGGACGAAGTCCAGGATGTGTACCGTCTGCAAGGCGTGAAGATCAACGACAAGCACATCGAAGTGATTGTTCGTCAGATGCTGCGCCGCGTGCACATCAGTGATGCGGGCGACAGCACGTTCATCACGGGTGAGCAGGTCGAGCGTTCGGAACTGTTGAACGAAAACGATCGCCTCGAAGCCGATGGCAAGATCCTGGCTGTGCACGACAACGTGCTGCTGGGTATCACAAAGGCCTCGCTGTCGACCGACTCGTTCATCTCCGCGGCGTCCTTCCAGGAAACCACGCGCGTGCTGACCGAAGCGGCCATCATGGGCAAGCGCGACGATCTGCGCGGTTTGAAGGAAAACGTCATCGTCGGTCGTCTGATTCCTGCCGGTACCGGTATGGCTTACCACCTCGCTCGCCGCGACAAGGAAGCCCTGGAAGCAGCCGAACGCGAAGCCGCTCGCCAGCTGGCCAATCCTTTCGAGGATGCACCGGCCACGGTGGGCGCCGACGAACCGGCCGAGGACGACGTCGTGTCGCCCGCATCCGTGTTCCGCGACGACACCAGCCCCGAGTAATCGCGGTCATTGGGCGGCTCGCCGCCCAATGTTCGAGCGATGTGAAAAGGCCCCTCCGGGGGCCTTTTTCTTTTGGGGAATTTGACGATTGTCATCTTGGGCGACGTCAAATGATTGCTTTGGGACTTGTCCCATATCTTCAAGTGTCCTCGGCTTAGATAATTTCTCTCCCAGCTGTCTTTGCCAAGACTGTCTTTACTTGGAGAGCACCATCATGCCTGCGCAGCCCCCCCGCATATCACGCTCGTGTCTTCGTCGCGGGGTGCGCCGCCGCCATGTCTACCTGAAATCAGCACCCCTGCGCGCGGCCCTGTTGTTCGCGCTGGCCGGCGCCACAGCGAAAGGCCCGGTGCAAGCTGCACCGGTATCGCCGCATGAGGGGCCACTTGCGTACGACCGCGAGATCGTCAATCAGGAAATCAATCCGGTTGGCTGGTATGTTCCCGGCGTCATGGCGGGTGACGGCGAGCGTGTGCTCGTCTCAGGCTCCACCGTGAGCACGTTCGGCAAGCAGGCACACGGATTGACGTTTCGGGTGGGCTCCAGAATGGACGTCGTGGACTCGCACATCGAGACTTCGCGCACCAGTTCGCATGGCGTGGAGTTCGCCTCGACGGATACGCACCTGAATATGCGCGACAGCACCGTCAGCGTGCGAGGTCAGTTCGGTGTGGGCATCCGGTACATCAACTCAGGCAACAGCGCCACCTTGACGAACTCCACGGTCGAGACGTTTTGGGATTATGCCAATAGCGTGCTCATGGCCGCTGACGACTGTGAGATGACGATGTCGCGCACAACCATTCGCACCGCAGGCGCGCATGCGACGGCAATCAAGATCACGCACAACGCGCAGGCGTCGCTCACGCGTACCCTGGTGGAAACGAGCGGCGAGCAATCCGTCGCACTGGAGGCTGGTGCCGGTCGAGTCGCGGTGGCATCTTCGTCGATTGCTACGCTCGGAAGAGGTGCCACCGGTGTCAAGGCAAGTGGCAATGCGCGCATTGATGTTCGAGACACCCGCGTGCACACCAAGGGTGACAACGCGTCTGGCGTGGTGGTCGAGGGTGCAGCGGGTGCCGGTGTCATGCTGCGCGATAGCGATGTACGCGTCGACGGCGCTGACAGCTGGGCTGCGGTCGTGCAGGATGGTGGCAGCATTGCGATGCAGGGCGGATCGCTGGAAAGCTCGCGGCATGGGGCCATCTCGATACGCGGTGCGAATGCAGCCGAGATGACAATCGCAGGCAACGCCCGTGTCGTCGGCGGCAACGGCACGTTTCTATCGGTAGACAATACCGTTGCCGCACCGGTAACGGTCTCGATCAAGGATGGGGCCTATGCACAAGGAAATGTCGAGCGCAACATCGTCGATCCGATGAGGATCGCAGGACGTTTGTCGATGGCATTGGACAACGGCTCGCATTGGGTGGGTAGCACGCGGGCGATCGACGTGCTGTCGATCGCAGGTGACAGTACCTGGACGATGACTGGCGATTCCAGGCTAGGTCAACTGACATTGGACAACGGCGGCGTGGTCTTCAACCCGTCATCGGACGGAACATTCAAGACGCTGGCTGTCGATGGAGATATGCGCGGCGCCGGCTGGTTCAGAATGAATACCAATCTTGCTCGGGGCGGGGCCGATCGCATCGTCGTCGGTGGCCGAATCTATGGCGACTATCGCATTCTTGTCGAAAACAGTGGCGGCGAGCCTCGACGAGGCACTGGGGAAGGTATCCGAATCATTGAAGCCCTCAATGGCGGCGAAGGCGTCGTGGTCATCGCCAATCGGGGCGGAAGTGTGGACCTCGGAACGTTCCGATATGTCCTTGAGGTGGAGCACAAGGACGCCGACCCTGAGGCGGACCTCGCGCGAAACTGGCATCTCGTCCCGCTTCTGGATTCCAAGCCGACACCGCCGGGCGAAGGTGGGAAGCCACCGGTAAAGGACGAAAAGGAGACGGGCGAAGGTGGCCATGATCCGCATTCTGAAAGTGGCGGGACGACGAGCGTGGCACCACCGGTCATCAAACGTCCGGTGCCCAGCGGGCGAGCGGTGTTATCGACTGCCGCCAATGCCGCGATCAATACCTCTGCTCCCGGCACGGCGCAGAGCATCTGGTATGCCGAGCGCGACGCACTGCAGAAGCGATTTGGCGAGCTGCATCTTCCCGAGGAAGAGGGCGGCGTCTGGGTTCGTGGTTTCAGTGAGCAGCAGCGCATCGGATACCACCGTGCGCGTGAGTTCAAACAGACCGTGCAGGGCGTGGCTTTGGGCGCCGATAAGCGATTCATCGTCAACAATGGACGCTGGCATGTCGGCGCTGCGTTTGGCGCCGGCGAGTCCCGCCGGTCGTTCATGGAGGAAGGCAAGGGATCCACGGATAGCTACCATGTGGGCGGATATGCTGCATTCATGGCCGAAAATGGCACCTACTTCAATGCGCTCTTCAAGGCTAACCGTTTCCGTCACGACTTCAACTTGATCGGAACCGACGGCGCGGCGATCAAGGGAAAGTATGCAAATAATGGCATTGGTGCAAGCCTGCAGGCCGGAAAGCAGATTCAATTCGATCACGGCTGGTTCGTCGAGCCGCAAGCTGCACTTTCAATGGTTCGCGTAGGCCACAGCCGCTACACCTTGAGCAATGGCATGCGCGTGTCTGCCGGCGCGGGTACCTCGACGCAGATGCGAGTGGGCGGCACGATTGGCAAGACGATCGCGCTGTCGAACGCGAGTACGATCCAGCCTTACGTTCAGGTCGGATGGACGCAAGAGCTTGGCGGCAAAGGCGTGGTTCACACCAACACCGTAAAAACCAAAACCGATATGTCTGGCGGTCGGCTGAACCTGGGCGTGGGTGTGATGGCCTCATTGGGCGGCAATCATAGTTTGACCGCCAGCTACGACTACACCGCCAGTGCGCGCATCGATCAACCGAAGACGTTCAACCTAGGCTATCGCTATACGTGGTGATCGCTGGATCCGCCACAACGTTGGCGGCGTACCGACAGACAATGGGTCGAGCTACCCCTGAAGCACGACCCCTGTGCCGGCACCCAATCGCTTACTGCTCGACCGTACGATTCCAGCGCGTATTCAGCGCCTGACGCGTGCTGTTGATGACATCCCAGTCAAGTACCTTGGCCGTCTTCATGTAGCCCTGAAACTGATCCAGATAAGGCTTCATGGTGTCGCTTGCCGTGACCTTGGTATTGGACGGGAAATGATTGCCGTATTCCAGGGCCTTGGCCTGTGCTTCCGGCGACAGCAGATAGTGCGCGAGCTTCTGCGACAGATCGGGTTCGGTGTTGTTGGCGATCACGCATTCGGCCACCATCAAAATGACCGAGCCTTCCTTGGGCTGGGCATAGGCGACGGGGATGCCGCGCTTCTGCAGGCGGCCGATGGCCGTGGGCGTGAGCGGAAAGATCGCGGCTTCGTTGGTTTGCACCATCTCGGCCACCTTGGCCGAATTCGAGATGTACTCGAGCACGTTTTTGCCGATCGTATCCTGCCACTTCTTGAAGCCCGGATCGGTGTTCTTGTCGTCGCCGCCTTCGATGCGGTTGAACATCAGGAAACCATGCAGGCCGAACGTGCTGCTGGCAGCGGACTGGAACACGACCTTGCCCTTGTACTTGGGGTCGGCGAAGTCCATCCACGACGTGGGCGGCGCCCAGCCCTTTTCTTCGAACATCTTCGTGTTGTAGCCGATGCCGGTCATGCCCATGTCGATGCCCACGGCCATGTCGTCCTTCAAGCGCGACGTGGGATAGAGCTGATCGAGTACGGGCGAGGGCGCCATCTTCTGGCACAGGCCCATCGAGGCGGCGCGCACCATTACGCCGTCGTCGAGAAACATCACATGCATCTGCGGCTTTTCTTTGTACGCCTGCGCCTTGGCGAGGATGTCCGCCGAGGTGCCGGGAACCACCACGACTTTCACATCGTTGGCCTTTTCAAAATCCGGGAATACATGCTGTGTGAACGCGCGTTCCATGTCGCCACCGTTCATGCCGACGTAGAGCGTTTTCTGCTGCGCGAGGGCCGTGCCGCTGCAGGCGGCAAGCAACGTCGCACCGGCCAACAACAGGCCTGCGTGACGCCGTGTGGCGTTGGAATGATGTTGACCGCTCATGTTGACTCCAATGTGTGCCCGACGGGGAGTAAGGGCTCGACGGACGGCCGGGCAGGCGCCGTGAAGCGTGCGATGCCGAATGCATCGATGGGAATATCGGTGGTGCCGGTGGCGGCGAGCGAGGCGAGAACTTCGCCCACGGCCGGGCCGATCTGAAAGCCCGCGCCGGAAAAACCGAAGGCATGAAAGAGATTGGGCGTGGTCAGACTTGGACCCAGCACGGGATTGTGGTCGGGCATATTGCCTTCGATACCGGACCAGAAGCGGATCACGCTGGCGTGTCGCAGACGCGGCAGCAGCGCGGCAGTGGCTGCCATCAACGCGTGCATGGCCGCGCTGCTGGGCCGCGCATACGTGCTCGTGTTATCGGCCACGCGGCCGCCACCGATGATGCAGTTGCCGCGATCGATCTGGCGGGCGTAGATGCCGCCGCCCTGAATGCCCAGGCTTGCGGTCATGAACACCGGCAACGGTTCGGTGACCATCATCAATGGGCGGATTACCGTTTCCGGTACGACTTCGCCAAACTGCGCAGCGAACTGCTTGCCCCAGGCGCCCGCGCAGTTGAGCACGGTGCGGGCGGTGACCTCGAGCGTATCGCCCACGCGCAACACGTAGCGGTCGCCATCCCGGTCCACTTGGGTAACGGCAGCGTGTTCGCGAATATCCGCGCCGAGCTCACGCGCACGTCGCGCGATGGCGGGGGTGACCAGACGCGGATTGGCATGGCCATCCTGCGGGCAAAAGGAGCCGCCGATGACACCATCGGCCAGCCACGGAAAACGCGCGCGAAACGCCGTACCTGTGACGAGTTCGAGGTTCATGCCGAACCCGCGCGTCTGGTCGCGGTAAGCGGCAAGCGCGGCCATGTCGGCTTCGTTGCGCGCTAGCTTTAGATGACCCGAGCGCACGAACTCACCGTCGGTGCCGATAAGATTGGGCAGATCGTTCCACAGTTCGTGCGCGCGGCGTGTGAGCGGCATCTGGGCAAGCGCGCGCCCTTGGCGTCGCACACCGCCGTAATTCACGCCGCTCGCCCGCGACCCGCAGCGGTCGGCGTCGAGCAGCACCACTGGCACGCCGCGGCGCCGCAAAAAGAGCGCAGCGCTGGCCCCCACGATGCCGCCGCCGATGATGGCGACCTCGGTAGACAGCCGCGTGTTCATGGTGCGCTCCCATCAATGCGCACCGAGAGCGGTTTGACCGGCGGCTGCGCGCGGATGCGACCGATGCTGTCGATTGGAACGTACATGCTTGCCGCGACGACCTCTGCGGCGGCCGCACCGCACATCCGACCCTGGCAGCGGCCCATGCCCACGCGCGTCAGCGCCTTGAGCCGATTGAGTTCCGTCACGCCTTCGGCTGCCGCGGTGGCGCGCAGCGTACCCACGGTGATCTCTTCGCAGCGGCAAAGCGTGACGCGGTCGTCGAGCGCGGCGGCCCAATCGTCCGGGAACGGGAAGGCCAGGGCGAGCGCGCGGCGCACGACCGCGGACTGCACGCGGGTGCGTTCGAGGGCCCGCACCCGTGCGGGATCGACGGCGACGCCAATGTCTGCGCAAAGGGCTAACGCAGCACGTTCGCCCGCGACTTCGGCGGCGTCGGCACCGGCAATGCCGGCACCGTCGCCGGCGAGGTATACGCCCGGCACACTGCTGCGGCCGGCGGCATCGCGGCGCGGCAACCACGCGCGATCTTGCGCATCGAAGTCGAAGGCGCAGCCGGCGAGGCTGGCGAGTTGCGTTTCGGAGCGCAGTGCCAGGCCGTAGCCCACGGCATCGCATTCGATGCGGTGCACGCGGCCATCGCGATGCCGCACATGAAGTGCGGTGACACGATCGGCAGCCACATGATCCGCAGCCGCACGATCGGCAGCCACATGATCCGCAGCCGCACGATCGGCAGCCACACGATCGGCAGCCGCACGGCCGGCCGCGTGTGCGGTGGTTTCGGTGTCGGTTATCGACGTGCCGCTTTCAGTGCCAGCATGAGCTCGGGCACCTGCTGCAACGCCGCCCTCGGTCGCGTCGTTAGCCCCGCTCTCGATTCGAACCGGGCGCACGTGCGTATGCAACGGCACGCCATGCGCACGCAGCCACGCCATGTAATACAGGCCCTGCGCCAGCAGACGCGGCGCGCGCAGCATGCCGGGCAGGGCACGCAGTCGATTGCTCAAGCCGGCCGTATCCAGGACGGCCACGACCTTGGCGCCTGCCTTGGCGTACTGATACGCCACGAGATACAGCAATGGCCCCGTACCGAGAAACGCAACCCGCGCACCGATGGCGCAACCCTGGTACTTGAGGGCGACCTGTGCGCCGCCCAACGTATACACGCCGGGCGTGGTCCAGCCGTCGAAAGGCAGCACGCGATCGGTGGCGCCCGTGGCCAGAATCAAGTGGCTGAACGGCACGGCGTCGGCCACGCCCGCGCGCACGACGTCGAGCATGCCGGATTCGCAATGCCAGGCGAGCGTGTCGGGCCGGTAGTCGATGTGCGGCAGCAGGTCCTGCATCGTGCGATGCAAGGCGTCGGCCTTGCCGGCTTCCGACCCGTAGCGTTCGCGTGACGTGCGCACGAATCCAGGCGGCGGCTGGCGATAGATCTGCCCGCCCGCACGAGGGGCTTCATCCAGAACCACTGGCCTCAAGCCGGCCGCGACCAGCGTTTGCGCCGCGCGAATGCCGGCCGGGCCTGCCCCGATGATGACGGGGGCGACGCCTGGGATGTTTGAAAGCAACGTCGGTGACGGTGCTTCAGACGCAGCCTGTCGCAAGTCATCCTGCGGTGCCAGCGGCGTGGCCGGTGACGAAACACTCGACACGACGCTCATGACTTACCGCCGTCAAGCAGGATGAGCTCAGCGCTGATTGGGTCGGTGGCATTCGCAACGACACCAGGTCTCTCACCAGCACCGTGACTTGCCCCCGCGCCCGTCTCTGCCGCATCGGTGATCGGAACGGTGCGAATCCGCATGCCAGGTTCCACAAAAGTCGAACAGGCGCGCAGCCGTTCGCCAGCTTCGGTGTCGATCCAGCAGTCCTGGCACGCGCCCATGAGGCAGAAGCCGGCGCGGGCGCGATGTTCGAATTCGGACACACGCAAACGTTCGGTTTGCGTGAGGATGGCGGTGAGCAGGGTGTCGCCTTGCAGCGCGCGGCAGGCTTGGCCGTCGATCTCGAAATCGACGGTTGCACGCGCATGTTCGGCAAGGCGGATGAGCAACGGCATGATGCGTCCAGAAAATCAGTGTTGGCCGACCAGCACACGGTCGAGCCCATAAACGCGGTCGAGCAGCAGCATCGTGATGGCCGTCAACGCAATCACCAGCGCCGAGACGGCCGCCATCATCGGATCGATGGATTCGGTGGCGTACATGTACATGCGCACGGGCAGGGTGATGGTGGCGGGTGCCGTGATGAACACCGACATGGTGAGTTCGTCGAAGCTGTTGATGAACGCGAGCAGCCAGCCGCCCGAGATGCCCGGAATGATCAACGGCAGCGTGATCTGGAAGAACACGACCGAGCGGCTGGCGCCCAGCGATTGCGCGGCATGCTCCACGCTTTCGTCGAGACCCGTGAGTGCGCCGATCACGAGCCGCATCACGTAAGGCGTAATGACCACCACGTGGCTGGCCACCAGCCACGTGAAGCTGCCGCTCGAGCCGATGAGCGCGAAGAAGCGCAGCAGCGCCACCCCCAGCACCAGATGCGGAATCATCAGAGGCGACAGGAACAGCGCGTTGAGTGCATCGCGACCGCGAAAGCGATAGCGCGTAAGCGCAATGCCGGCCGGCACGCCCAGGCACACGGCGATGGTGGCCGAGTAGAACGCGAGCCACAGACTGTTCTTGAACGACTGCATGAAGTCGGCGTGCTCGAACACGGCATTGAACCACCGCAGCGAGAACTGCGTGGTGGGCACCGACAAGGTGGTTTCAGGGGTGAAGGCGACGAGGCAAACGATCACCAGGGGCGCCAACACAAAGGCGACGACGAAGGCGTTGAACGCCAGCGCGAAAGGTCCGTTCTTGAGCATGATGGGCAGATTCCGTGTGGGGGCGCGTCAGCCCAGGCTGCGCTTGTACGAACGTTCGACGATGCGGTTGTAGCCCAGCATGATGATCACGTTGGCGATCAAGAGCAGGATGGCGATGCTCGCACCGAGCGGCCAGTTCAACTCCGTCAGGAACTCGTCGTACACGATCGTGGCAACCATCTTCAGTCGTCTGCCGCCCAGGAGTGCCGGGATGGCGAACGAGCTCGCGCTCAAGCCGAACACGATCAGGCTGCCCGAGAGAATGCCGGGCATGGCCTGCGGCATCACCACGCGCGTCAGCGTCTGCAAACGCGACGCGTTGAGCGAGTACGCGGCATGCTCCACCGTGGGATCGAGCTTTTGCAGCGACGTCCACACCGGTATCACCATGAACGGCAGCATCACGTGCACCAGGCCGATGATGATGGCCGTGGGCGTATAGAGGAGCGGTCCCAGGCCGAGGGCATCGGCCGCACGACCCAGCACGCCGGCCGGTCCCAACAGCATGCTCCAGCCGAACGCGCGCACCACGAGCGACACCAGCAGCGGCGAGAGCACCACCAGCAGAAACACCGAGCGCCACGGCCGCTTCATGCGCGACAGAATGTAGGCTTCGGGTGCACCGATCACGATGCAGATCAAGGTGGTGAGCCCCGCGATCCAGAATGTGCGCCAAAAGATGTTGAGGAAATAGGGATCGGTAACGATCGACGCGTAATGCTCGAGCGTATAGCCGGGCTGCACACCGGTGGCGTAGTCGTAATTGCTGAACGACAGCACGAAGGTGAGGATCAACGGCGTCAGCACGAGCGTGAGGAAGACGATGGCCAGCGGCATCGATCCCAGAATCGCAGGCGTGCCGTTCTGGCGGGCGGTGGAGGTGCTCATCGTGGGTGCCCTCCTCAAGCCGAAGTCGCGTGGCTGACCGGCGGCAGCACGCGCACCACGTCCGGCGACCAGTCAAGGTCAACGGGCGATCCCGTTTCGCTGGGGGCGGCGCCATCGTTGGGTACCACGACGATCATGCGACCGGCGGCGGTATCGATCTCATACATCCACTGGCTGCCGAGGAAAAAGCGCAACGCGACCGTACCGGGCAGCCGGCCGGTGCCGGCGGCGGCCAAGCGCAGCTTTTCAGGCCGCAGCGAGATCTGCACCCGATCGCCTGCCGCAAGGCCTGCGCTCGGCACGTCGAACGCCAGGCCTGTGGTCTGCACCGTCGCGCGGTCACCTGCGATCGCCCGCACATCGCCACCGAGCAGGTTCGTTTTGCCGACGAACCGCGAGATGAATTCGGTTTGCGGATGTTCGTACATGCGATAGGGCTGGTCGATCTGCGTGGCGCGGCCGTTCTGCATGACCACCACGCGATCGCTGATCGACAAGGCTTCGGCCTGATCGTGCGTCACCATGATGGTGGTGGTGCCCACATGGCGTTGAATGTTGCGCAGTTCGTACTGCATTTCTTCGCGCAACTGCGCGTCCAGATTGGACAGCGGCTCGTCCAGCAACAGCACGGGCGGCGAAATCACCAAGGCGCGCGAGAGCGCAACCCGTTGGCGTTGACCGCCGGAAAGCTCACGCGGATAGCGCAGGGCATGCTGGTCGAGCTTCACCAGGGCCAAAGCCTCTTTCACGCGGCGGTCGCGTTCGCTGCGTCCCACGCGGCGCATCTTCAAGCCGAAGCCCACGTTGTCGGCCACCGTCATGTGCGGGAAGAGGGCGTAGCTCTGGAACACGATGCCCAGGCCACGGGTATTGGGCTTGGCGCGGGTGATGTCGCGGCCATCCAGCTCCACCGTGCCGCGCGTCACATCGGCAAACCCCGCGATCATCTGCAGGGTCGTCGTCTTGCCGCAGCCGGAGGGGCCCAGCAGCGACACGAACTCGCCCTTGTCGACCGTCAGATCCAGGTCGGCGACCACACAGAGGTCGCCATAGTATTTGGACACGCTATTGAGTCGCAGGAACGCCATGATTTTCCGCCTTGGTATCGATTTTCTTGTGACCCAAGCATAAGAAGCACGCAAATTTGGCGTCAACGTGATTTTTCACTAATCAGAATTTATTTATAAGTAATTTCGGTAGTTGGAATTTGTCTTAGAATTTGTGGCAATCGAATTCCAGATAGAGGTAACCATGGCCAAAAAAGCCCCGCTTTCGGACGACGCGGAAACCGGTTCGGGCGGCTTGCAGCGCGGCTTCGCCGTGATTCGCGCGTTGGCCACCGCCCAAGGGGAAGGGTTGCGGCTGACCGAGGTTGCCGCTGCTACCGGACTGGCCCAGGCCACGGTGCACCGGATTCTTCGGGCGTTGCTGGCCGAAGGCATGGTCGAGCAACCGGACGGCGGCAAGTCGTATCGCCTGGGCATCGATTTCTACGCCTTGGCCGCTCAGGCGGGCGGGCGTCATACCAGTCTGAAGGCTTTATGCCGACCGGCGCTGCTGCGCCTGTCGGGCATGCTCAACGACACGCTTTTCCTCCTGGTGCGCAGCGGCTTCGACGCCGTGTGCCTGGATCGCGTGGAAGGACCGTTTCCGATCCGCTCGCACACAGGCGACATCGGCGGCCGCGTGCCGCTGGGCGTGGGCCAGGCAGGGTTGCTGATTCTGGCGCTGATGCCGGAGGCGGAGCGCGAAGAAGTCATCCGGTTCAATGTGCCGCGGCTTCTGAATCTGGGCTACTTCGACGAGGTGTTTCTGCGCACCGAGATTGATCGCACGCGCGCGGCCGGCTACGCGGCCACGTGCTCTCCGGGCATCATCCCCGGCATGGCCGGCGTATCGGTGCCGATCCTGGATGCGGACGGCATGCCGGTGGCGGCACTGAGCATCGGCACGCTGGCCGATCGCGTCAACGACGATCGACTGCCGCAGATCGTGCATATCCTGAAGAAGGAGGCTGCGGCCATCAGCGCGCGTCTCAATCCCTTCGATCCCGCGCTGCGACGGCCCGCGCAGTTTCTGGGCGGCAATGCTGGAGGTGCGGTACCGCCGGCTTATGTTGCGTTGTAACCGACATGACGCGCAGGCGAGCGCGTACTAGTACACGGCGTAAGCAATCGTGAAATTTCTGTTTTGAACGTGTGGAGACGTCACCCAAACGCAAGAAATCGTAAAAGTACAAATGAGTTGTTAGGCGTCCAACAATCGTAAAACCTCGTGCCTAGAATCTGCCCGTCTTAAACCGACCGACATTTTCGGCACATCCAGGCCACCTCATCCGGCCTGGGCGGGTCTTGCAATCATGGACGCTTCCGAACTTCTTTCGCCGCTGGATCACCACGCCCCGTGTGGCGTGGATCTTGAGTACGACCCCACGTTCCTTGCCTTGCAGCAAGCGGCAGTGGGCAAGAGCGAGCAGCAGTTCGGCAATACGATCATTCCAGCCGAGCCGCCCGATTGGCGCGAAGTCGAAAAGCTATCGCTGGGGCTGATGCAGCGCACCTACGATATCCGGGTGATCGGATTTCTGGCGCAGGCGTGGACCGAGAGTCGTGGCCTTGCTGGTTACGCGGAAGGCTTGAACCTGGTGGCGGAGGCCCTTGCCCGCTATTGGGAAGAGGTGCATCCGCAAGTCGTGATCGACGGCGACGAAGATCCAATGCCGCGCGTGAATGCGCTCTCCGCCTTGGGCGATGTGCAAGGCGCCGGCCGCCGCGCCCGCTCGTCGCGCTTGCTCAATAGCGTGCATGGGCAACTGTCGCTGCGCGATGCTGAAGCCATTCTCGATGGTGGCCGAACCGACAGCGAGGCGTACCCTGGCGGACGTGCCCGCCTGCTCGAGAATCTCCGGCAAGGCTGGCTGGCACGCGATCCGGATCTGGTGGCGGTGAGCGACGCGTTGGCAGCCCTCAAACGCATCCAGTCCATCGTGGTCGATCGCGCCGGTGCGGCCTGGTCGCCCGATTTTCAATCCATCGAACGTACGCTGCAATGCGTGGCGCAGGGCCTGACCGATAGCGTCGACGATTCGGCTGCCGACGATACCGCGGCCGTCCTGCTCGAGGCTGACACGCTGGCCTCGTCCGGTGCTCAGACGCCGCACGCGGCCGCCGCAGGAAATACGCGTGCGGCTGCCAATGCGCGCAACTGGCTCGATGCAGAAATTCATACACGCGACGAGGCGGCAGCGATGCTCATCAAAGTCGCGAGCTATTTCGAAACGCACGAACCCAGCCACCCGGCCCCGTATTTGTTGCGCCGGGTTCAGCAACTGGTCTCACTCAATTTTCACGACATCGTCAAGAACCTGGCGCCGCAAGGCCTCGATCAATTCGAAGCCTGGTTGCCACGCGATGCCGACGGCCAGCCCATCCGCTGAATCCGGCCACTTAAAACATATCGACAGGAGAACCTTTTATGGCAACCGTTTCAAAGGGCAGCGGCCAGAAGTTCATCGCCCGTAATCGCGCACCGCGCGTGCAGATCGAATACGACGTCGAACTCTACGGCGCCGAACGCAAGGTTCAGTTGCCTTTCGTGATGGGCGTGATGGCCGATCTCGCCGGCAAGTCGGCCGATCAACTGCCTGAGATCGCCGAACGCAAGTTCCTCGACATCGACATCGACAACTTCGATGAGCGCATGAAGTCGATCAAGCCGCGCGTGGCGTTTCAGGTGCCCAACACATTGACCGGTGAAGGCAATCTGAATGTGGACATCACGTTCGACAGCATCGACGACTTCTCGCCCGCCACGGTGGCGCGCAAAGTGGATGCGCTGAACTCGCTGCTGGATGCGCGCACGCAATTGTCCAATCTGCTGACCTACATGGACGGCAAGTCGGGCGCTGAAGAGTTGATCGGCAAAGTGCTTCAGAACCCTGCGCTATTGAATTCGCTGGCGCTGGCACCCAATCCCGAAGCCGCCAAGCCCGCCGATGACGCGGCCAAGCCGGCTGGCGACGCATAACGCGTCCGGCGACCACGATTTCGGAGAACACACATGACCGCAGTGGCCAAACAGGGCGAACACGTCGCCCAGACCGCAGTAGGCGACGATCTATCCGCTTTGCTGCAGAAAGAATTCAAGCCCAAGACCGACCAGGCGCGAGAGGCCGTCGAGCACGCGGTGAAAACGCTTGCACACCAGGCCCTCGAAAACTCGGTGACGTTGTCGTCGGACGCTTACCGCACGATCCAGGCGATCATCGCCGAGATCGACCGCAAGCTTTCCGAGCAGATCAACCTCGTGATGCACAACGCCGAGTTTCAAAAGCTCGAAGGTGCGTGGCGCGGGCTGCACTACCTCGTGAACAACACCGAGACCGATGAGCTCTTGAAGATTCGCGTGATGTGCCTGTCCAAGAAGGAACTGGGCCGCACGCTCAAGCGCTACAAAGGCGTGGGCTGGGATCAAAGCCCGATCTTCAAGCGCGTGTACGAAGAGGAATATGGCCAGTTCGGGGGCGAGCCGATCGGTTGCCTGGTGGGCGACTATCACTTCGACCACAGCCCGCCGGATGTCGAGCTGCTGGGTGAAATCGCCAAGGTATCCGCCGCGGCGCACTGCCCGTTCATCTCGGGCGCAGCGCCCTCGGTGATGCAGATGGAATCGTGGCAGGAACTCGCCAATCCGCGCGACCTGACCAAGATTTTCACCAACACCGAATACGCTGCGTGGCGCAGCTTGCGTGAGTCGGAAGATTCGCGCTACATCGGCCTGGCCATGCCGCGTTTCCTGGCGCGGCTGCCTTACGGTGCGCGCACGAACCCGGTCGACGAATTCGATTTCGAAGAAGAGACCGACGGCGCCAATCACGACCGCTACACGTGGGCCAACTCGGCCTACGCCATGGCGGCCAACGTCAATCGCTCGTTCAAGATGTATGGCTGGTGCACGTCGATCCGTGGCGTGGAATCGGGTGGTGCGGTGGAGAATCTGCCTTGTCACACGTTCCCGACCGACGACGGTGGCGTGGATATGAAGTGCCCCACCGAGATCGCGATCAGCGACCGCCGCGAAGCCGAGTTGGCCAAGAACGGTTTCATGCCGCTGGTGCATCGCAAGAACTCGGACTTCGCTGCCTTCATCGGTGCCCAATCGCTGCAGAAGCCGCATGACTATTACGACGCCGACGCATCGGCCAACGCCAAGCTGTCTGCGCGTCTGCCGTACCTGTTCGCCTGCTGCCGCTTTGCGCACTACCTGAAGTGCATCGTGCGCGACAAGATCGGTTCCTTCCGCGAGCGTGACGACATGGAGCGTTGGCTCAACGACTGGATCATGAATTACGTCGATGGCGATCCGGTCAATTCGTCGCAGGAAACCAAGGCGCGCAAACCGCTTGCGGCCGCAGAAGTGCAAGTTCAGGAGATCGAAGACAACCCGGGCTACTACTCGGCGAAGTTCTTCTTACGGCCGCACTATCAGCTCGAAGGGCTGACGGTGTCGCTGCGTCTGGTGTCCAAACTGCCGTCGTTGAAGCAAAACGAAGGTTAAGGGCACTTTCTTATCGCGGTGGGGCCCATGCCCGACCGCTC
>Ga0308159_1003280_pt1 | contig 16644 bp, 12 predicted proteins | sample PhyCR1_FD_201040 | JGI IMG/M metagenome (GOLD analysis project Ga0308159, IMG submission 201040) | Phyllosphere microbial communities from UC Gill Tract Community Farm, Albany, California, United States - DLSLC.R1 | ecosystem: Host-associated > Plants > Phyllosphere > Unclassified | place: USA... | reverse complement strand
GTTGTCCGAGATGGTGATCGGTGCGGAGCCCGATGGTCCGCCGAGGCACTTCTGCAGGCCCCCGGTCACCACGTCCACGCCCCAGCGGTCGGCGGCGAGTTCCATGCCGCCGATGGTCGCGGTGGCATCGACGTAGGACAGTGCCCCGGCCGCCTTGCACAGATCGCCGAAGCCGTCGAGCGGCTGCGCCATCGTCGTCGAGGTGTCGCCGTGGATGGTGGCGACGACCTTGGGATGGGCGCGGGCGATGGCTGCCTCGATCCTTTCGAGCGGGACCACTTCGCCCCACGGCGCCTCCACCGTCTCGATCACCGCGCCGATGCGCTGGAGGATCTCGGTCAGCAGCAGGCCGAAGCGCCCGAAGTTCACCACGAGCACCACGTCACCGGGCGACACGAGGCTGACCAGCGCCGCCTCGATGCCGGCGCGCGCGGTGCCGTCGACCAGCATGGTCCACTGGTTCTGCGTGCCGAAGATCGGGCGATAGAGCGCCATGACCTGGTTCATGAACCCGGTCATCTCCGGGTCGAACTGGCCGAGCAGGTCGGCGCTCATCGCGCGCAGCACGCGCGGGTGGGCATTGATCGGGCCCGGGCCCATCAGCAGGCGCTGGGGCGGGTCGATCTCGCCAAACAACATCGGGTCCAGTTCAGGTGGCAAAGGTATCTCCAAGGCGGTCGATGAAGCCGAGCATGACCTGCAGCGCGATCTCGGCGTCGGCAGGTTCGACATGTTCGGCCGGGTTATGGCTGATGCCCTCGCGGCAGCGGATGAACAGCATCGCGGTGGGGCACAGTGCGGCCATGTTCATGGCATCGTGCCCGGCGCCGGAGACAAGCCGGCGCACCGGCTGACCGGCGGCCGCGAGCGCGGCGTCCATCAGGTCCATCAGCGCGGGATCACAGGGGCTGGCGGCAAGGTCGTGGACCAGCGCGAAGTCGAGTTCCAGCGCGCGGGCCCCGGCGATCTCGCGCAGGCGCTCGAGTATCGCTGCGGCCACGGCATCGCGCCGCGATTCCGAACCCGAGCGCACGTCGATGGTGAAGCGAACCTCGCCGGGGATGACGTTGGCCGCGCCGGGCAGCGCCTCGATCGTGCCGACGGTGGCGACGGCGTCCGAATTGTCCCCGCGCGCCAGTTGTTCGACGGCCAGCACCATCGCCGCCGCGCCGGCCAGCGGATCGCGGCGCAGGCGCATCGCGGTCGTGCCCGCGTGGCCGGCCATGCCCTTGACGGTGACGCCGTAGCGCAGTTGCGAGGCGATGCCGGTGACGGTGCCGACGGCCAGTCCGTCCGCCTCCAGCACCGGGCCCTGCTCGATATGGGCTTCGAGGTAGGCGAGCGTCTCGGCCGGATCGCGGCGCGCGGCGAGGTAATCGGACGCGGACGGCAGGGCCTGCGCGAGCGTGACCCCGTCGGCATCCGCCACCTCCAGCGCAGCCGCCTCCAGCGTCCCCGCGACGGCGCGGCTGGTCAGCATCGCGGCGGGGAAGCGCGAGCCTTCCTCGTCGCCGAAAGCATAGACCTCGATCGGGAACGGCAGGCGCCGGTCCTGAGCATGGAGCGCGGCGACTGCCTCGATGCCGAGCATCACGCCCAGCGGCCCGTCATAGGGCCCGCCGTCGCGCACCGAATCGAGGTGGCTACCGATCAGGAGAGCCGGGGCCTGGCCGAGATGGCCTTCGTAGCGCCCCACGAGATTGGCGGCGGCGTCCCGGCGCACGGTCATGCCGGCGGCCTGCATCCAGCCCGCCAGCGCTTCCTGCGAAGCCGCGTAGGCCGGCGTCAGGTAGCCACGGAATAGGCCGCCCTCCATGTCGCTATAGGGCGCGAACCGCAGCGCATCGCACCGCGCGACCGCGCGGGCGCCTCCGGGGGAGTTGGGCGCGGTCATGCGGCTTTCCTCGAAGCGGGTTTCGCGCAGAGGCGCCGCGCTTGCGGCGAAGCCGCCTTGTCCTTGAAGCGCTGCGAATGCCGCCGCGTCGAATGGCGAAGAACGCCTGCGGCGCAGCACGGCGCCTCTGCGTCTCCGCGTCTCTGCGCGACCAATCCCTTTTCTTCTCCGTGCCTCCGCGCCTCCGCGTGAACCGTCACCATCCCAGCACCCCGCCATCGCTGCGCGGATCGGTAGCGCCCTCGAACGAGCCCTCAGCCAGACGCACCACCGCTCCGGCATGGCCCATCGTCGCCGTCAAAGCGCCGACGCGCTCGACATCGTGCCCCGCCTGAGCCAACTGCACGTAGAGCGCCTCGTCGAAGCCGTCCTCCAGCTTGAGCGTGGTCGACTGCTCGCCCCAGGTGCGCCCCAGCAGCCAGCGCGGGGCACTGATGGCTTCCTGCAAATCGGCACCGAAGCGGGCATAGCGGCTGAACAGCGCGGCCTGCGTCTGCGGCTGCCCCTCGCCGCCCATGGTGCCGTAGGCCATCACTCGGCCGTCCTCGAAGACGGCCAGCGCCGGGTTGAGCGTGTGGAACGGCTTGCGGCCGGGTTTGAGAGCATTCCACCCGCTCTCCGAAAGACGGAAGGAACTGCCCCGGTTCTGCCAGGTGATGCCGGTCTGCGGCAGGACCAGGCCGGACCCGAACTCGAAGTAGGTGGACTGGATGCACGATACCACCCGGCCCTCGCTGTCGGCTGCGCCAAACCAGCAGGTATCGCCCCACTGCGAGGGCTGCGGCCAGGGGAGCGCCTTGGCGGGATCGATGCGCGAGGCCAGTTCGTCCAGCGCCGCCGGGTCGGACAACAGGCCCTGGAAGTCGAAATCGGCATAGGCCGGGTCGCCGACATGGACGTCGCGCAGCAGGAACGCCTGCTTGGTCGCCTCGATCAGCCCGTGGACGTGATCGAAGCCATCGGGCGCATCGGCGCCAAGACGGTCGAACAGGGCAAGGATCACCAGCGCGGCGAAGCCCTGGGTGGGCGGCGTCGCGTTGTAGAGCGCGGCGCCGTCGATCGCCGTGTGCAGCGGCGCGGGCCGGCTGGCCGCGTGGGCTTCCAGGTCCGTCAATGAAACCGGACTTCCCAGCGAGGCGAGATCTTCGGCGATCAGCGCCGCCAGTTCGCCCCGGTAATAGTCGTCCAGCCCGTTCGCCGCCAGCTTGCGGAAGGTCTGCGCCAGCAGCGGCTGGAGCAGCACGTCGCCTTCGCGCAGCGGCTTACCCTCGGGCTCGAACACTTGCGCATAGGCGCCCGGCTGGCCGCGCAGTTCGCCGCCCTTGGCCGCCGCGATGCCGGCGCCGCCCGCCGTCACCGACACGCCCGTCTCGGCATGTGTGATGGCATCGCGCAGCAGGCGGTCCAGCGGCATGGTGCAGCCTTCTCCGGCCAGCGCCGCGGCCCAGCCCGAGATCGTGCCGGCCACCGTGTTCGCCGCCAGCGGCCCGCGCGTCGGCACCGCCGCCAGCCCCGAGTAGAGCGACAGGTCGGCCCTCGCCGCCGCCCCGCCGCAGCCGTGGATCGAGTGCACGCGGCCATCGGGCTCGCGGATCAGCCAGAAGCCGTCGCCGCCGATGCCGGTCATGTGCGGGTAGACGACGGACAGCGTGGCGGCCACCGCGACGCATGCCTCGACGGCGTTGCCGCCGTCGGCAAGCACGTCCCTGCCGGCCTGCGCGGCCAGGAAATGCGGCGCGGTGACGATGCCGTTCGCGGCGGTGACGGTCTTCATTCCAGGTCTCTCAATCCGGCAGGGCAGCGACGAACGCGCGCACCACGTGGGCGGAGTTCACGGCGGCGAGATGCTCGTAGGTGTCCTCCATGTTCTTGTGCCTGTCGCCGCCGGCAAGGTCGGACAGCGAGCGGAACACGATCGTGGGCACCTGGTTGGCATAGGCGACCTGCGCCACCGCGCCGCTTTCCATGTCGAGCACGCGCGCATGCCAGGCCTTGAACAGGTATTCGCGGAACTCGGCGTTGTCGGCATAGACCCCGGCGCTGACGCCGGTGCCGCCGACGACGACCTTGGGAGGCTTTCGCAGGCAGAGTTCGGTGTCGGGAAGCTGGGTGGGCGAAGGCGCCACGCAGCGTTCCATGTCGATCGTCGGCGCGATCCTGCGGGCGAGGTCCAGCAGCGCCGGGTCCATCGGGAAACGAAAGATGCGCTTCATCGGCGTGGCGGCATTGGCCACGCTGACCCCGCGCGGAAAGATGAAGTTCCAGTTGCCGGGCGCTTCGGGCAGGACGGCCTCGGGCGATTTCCAGCCCTTGCCGGCCTTGCGCGCGAAGTTGACTTCCAGATACTGGCCCCAGTCCTCCAGCACGATCACGTCGCCGATCGAAAGGCCCGGATCGACGCCCCCGGCGATGCCGGAAAAGACGATGCGCTTGACGGCGAACCTGTCGATCACGAGCTGCGTGTTCATCGCCGCGTTGACGATCGAGACGCCGCTTTGCATCAGCAGCACCGGCTTGCCCTCCATCCTGCCGGTAAGGTAGGTCATGCCGTTGAGCTGATACTCGCGGGGCTCGGTCACGGCATGGACCAGCGCGTTCCATTCGGGCTGGTAGGCGGTCATCACCAAGGTGCGCGGGGTGAGGTCGAGCCGTTCGTCCGCCAGCGCGGGGGTAGCCGCCAGCATGGCTGCGGTTGCAAGGAGAAGCTTGAACATCAGGCGCCGCCCATCCACACGAAACGGGCCACGAACAGCAGCGCCAGCACCAGCAGGAACCAGTCCCGCTTCTCGATCGTGCCGCGCACGATCTTGAGCGCCGCGTGGGCGGTGATGCCGAAGGCGAGGCCATTGGCGATCGAGAACGTCAGCGGGATCATCGCGACCGTCAGGAACGCGGGGATCGCCGAAAGCGGGTCTTCCCACTCCACTTCGGTCAGCGGCAGCAGCATCAGGCCGCCGACGATGATCAGCGCGGGCGCGGTCGCCGCGAGCGGGATCAGCTGGGCATAGGGGGCGACGAACATCATCGCCAGGAACAGCACGCCGGTGACGACGGCGGTGAGGCCGGTGCGCCCGCCCACCTGCACGCCCGCCGCGCTCTCGACGTAGCTGGTGACGGTGCTGGTGCCCGCCATCGAGCCCACCACCGTGGCCACCGCATCGGTGATCAGGATGCGGTTGAGGCCGGGGATGCGGCCCGCCGCGTCCATCAGCCCGGCACGCTTGGTGACGGCGACGAGGGTGCCGATGTTGTCGAACAGGTCGACGAACAGGAACACGAACAGGATCTCGAGCAGGCCCAGCCCCTGCTTGCCCGAAAGGCCGAAGACGCCGCCGAGGTCCAGCTGGAACGCGGTGCCGGTCAGCGCGGCCAGCGAATAGGGCTCGGTGGTGAACGAGACCATGCCGGCCAGCCAGCCGACCAGCGTGGTGGTGACGATGCCCACCAGCATCGCGCCGCGCACGTTCCACACGCTGAGCGCGCCGATCACCACCAGCCCGAACAGCGCCAGCGCCGCGCCGGGCGTCTTGAGGTCGCCCAGCGCCACGAACGTCGCCGGGTTGGCCACGACGATGCCCGCGTCCTTCAGGCCGATGAAGCCGATGAACAGGCCGATGCCCCCCGCCACGGCGGCGAACAGGTACTGCGGGATCGAGGTGACGATGAGCTGGCGGATGCCCGTCAGGGTCAGCACCAGGAAGGCGCAGCCGGAAATGAACACGCAGCCCAGCGCCACCGGCCATGGCACGCCCATCTGCTGGACGACGGTGAAGCTGAAATAGGCGTTCAGCCCCATGCCCGGAGCCAGCGCCAGCGGCACGTTGGCGACGAAGCCCATCAGGATCGAGGCGAAGGCCGCCGCGAAGCAGGTCGCCGCCGCCACCGAGGCGATCGGCATGCCCGCGCTGCCCAAGATCGCCGGGTTGACCAGCACGATATAGGCCATGGTGAGGAAAGTGGTCATCCCCGCCAGCACTTCGGTGCGCGCGGTGGTGCCCCGCGCGGTCAGCGAGAAGTAGCGGTCGAGCGCGCCCGAAGGCGGCGCTTCCGGGGGCTGAGTGCCTCCCACGTCCTGCATCGTCTGTGTCTGTGTCACGCTATGCCCCCAACGCCGCCGCCTGCGGCGAAAATGCCTGAATTGCCGCCCCCGCAGCTTCGATTCTTGTCCCCCGCGACCAGATCAGTCCGGGAGATCCGCTCCCACCATCGCGGGAAGGACCGTTGCGTCATCCGCGGGCGGGCTGAAGCCCGTCACCCCGTCCGCCTCCAGCCTTGCCGCGAAAGCGAAGAGCTCCGCCTCGCGTCCGGGTCCACCGATCAGCTGGATGCCGATCGGCAGCTTGCCCGGACGGTAGAGCGGAACCGCCAGCGACGGCAATCCGGTGAAGCTGATAGGCTGGGTATGAATTCCAAGATCCGCGCGCGCCGGCGAGAGCGCGCCGTCGATCAGGATGTGCGGGTCCTCCACCAGCGGCGCCGTGGTGGGCGTGGCCGGGGCGAGCAACACGTCATGTTCGGCCACCAGCGCCTCGATCCGGGCGCGATAGTCGGCGCGGAACGCCTGCGCCTGCGCATAGAGCGCATCCGGCAGCAGCGCCCCGGCGAGCAGGCGGTCGCGGACCTGAGGGTCGAAGGCCATGGCGTTTTGTGCCAGCGCCTCGCGGTGGAGCGCACCGCCCTCGCAGGCGGTGATGAGGAATGCGGCCGAACGGGCGCGGGCGATCTCGGGCAGTTCGACGAGCGGGGCGCCGGGGGCGATGGCGTCGATGGCGGCGAGCTGGTCCGGTTCGGCGTTCTCCCGGAAGCGGCCACCGAGCCGGGCAAGGCGATATTCGCGTTCGGGCACGGCCGCGGCGCGTCCGGTCAGGACTTGCCAGACCAGCGCCATGTCCCCGGCCGAACGGGTGAAGTGGCCCACGTCGTCGAAACTCTCCGCGAAGGGAAAGACGCCGGCCAGCGGGAGATCGCCGTGGCTGGGCTTGAGGCCGTAGATGCCGGTAAGACTGGCGGGAACGCGCACCGAACCGTTGGTGTCGGAGCCGAGCGAGAACGGCAGCAGCCCGGCGGCGACGACCGCTGCCGACCCGCCCGACGACCCGCCCGCCAGGCGGGAGGGATCGTGGGGGTTGCGAGTGGTGCCGTAGGCCGCGTTGATGGTCGCGAAGCCATAGGCGAACTCGTCCATGTTGAGCGTGGCGACCACGATGGCTCCCGCAGCCCGCAGCCGCGCCACCGCCTGGGCATCGGCGCCGGCCGGCGCCGCATCGGCGTAGAGCGAGGAGCCGGCCGTGGTGGGCAGACCGGCAAGGTCGAACAGGTCCTTGACGCCGTAGGGCACGCCGGCGAGTGGCCCCGGGTCCCGTCCGGCCGCGACCATGGCGTCGACCGCATCGGCCTCGGCGCGCGCGCGGTGATGGAGCAGGCGAGTCACGGCGACGAGGCGCCGATCCGCCTGCACCAGTGCGCAAAGGCACTCCTCCACCAGCACGCGGGCGCTGATACGGCCTTCGCGCACGGCGGCGGCGGTTTCGCGCACGCCCATCATGTGGATTCACCCCGCATGACACCGGCATGACGCGCCAGAAGCACGAGATTGGCGGCAACCCCGGCCTCGCATTCAGGAGCGATCGCCAGTCCGCGTGCCGCGGCGGCGGCGGCAATCTCCGCGGTGCTCAGGGGAACTGCGGCGCTCTGCGCCTCAGCGGGGATTTGGGCCATGGTCTCACGATCGGTCGGCGCGGTCGGGAAGGATGCGCTTTAACCTATCCTAACTGCCCGCTCACCCCCTATCGATCAAACGCAATGATCGGAACGGATCGTTGCAAAAATTGGAGCGGTCTCGGCAAACTGGTATGCGCAGTGGCGATGACGTTTTTCGCCAGACCTGATCGCCCCGCCGCGTTTTGAATTGGCTATTCCAATTCAGCTGCGGTTCCTGAGCGTCCAAGAATACGAACGCGGAGTGGATCAATTGAAGAAGCAAGTCGCCATCATCGGAGCCGGTCCCTCGGGCCTCCTCCTCGGCAGCCTGCTGCGCGCCGAGGGCATCGACTGCGTGGTGATCGAGCGGCAGACGCCGGACTACATCCTGTCCCGCATCCGCGCCGGCGTCCTCGAGCAGATCACCGTGCAACTGATGGAACGGCTCGGCATAGACGGCCGCATGAAGGCGGAAGGGCTGCCCCATGACGGCTTCAACCTTGCCGACGGCGAACGCCTGATCCGCATCGACATCGCCGCGCTCACCGGCAAGCAGGTCATGGTCTACGGCCAGACCGAGATCACCCGCGACCTCATGGAAGCCGCGCCCGGCTTCGGCCTCGAAGTGATCTACGGCGTCGAGGACGTCGCCCTGCACGGCATCGAGAGCGATGCGCCTGGCGTGACCTATCGCAAGGACGGTGCCGAGCACCGCATCGACGCGCGCTTCGTGATCGGCTGCGACGGCTTCCACGGCCCCTCGCGCAAGGCGATCCCGGAAACCGTCGCGCGCAGTTTCGAGCGCGTCTACCCCTTCGGCTGGCTGGGCATCCTGGCCGACGTGCCGCCCTGCAACCACGAACTGATCTACGCCAACCACGATCGCGGCTTCGCCCTGGCGTCGCAGCGCAGCCACACCCGCAGCCGCTACTACATCGACGTCCCCCTGACCGAGAAGGTCGAGGACTGGAGCGACGATCGGATCTGGGACGAGCTGGCCATCCGCCTCGGCCCCGAGGCCGCCGCGCACATCACGCGCGGACCCACGATCGAGAAGTCGATTGCCCCCTTGCGCTCCTACGTGTTCGAACCGATGCGCCACGGCAGCCTGCTGCTTTGCGGCGACGCCGCGCACATCGTGCCGCCAACCGGGGCCAAGGGCCTGAACCTGGCCGCCAGCGACGTCCACTATGCCAGCGAGGCGCTGACCGCCTTCTTCAAGGCGAACGACGGCGACGCCATCGCCGCCTATTCGGACAAGGCTCTGGGACGAGTCTGGAAGGCCGAGCGCTTCAGCTGGTCGCTGACCAAGCTGATGCACCGCTTCCCCGAGGACGGCCATTTCGAGCGGCGCATGCAGCTGGCGGAGCTCGACTACATCGCCACGAGCGAAACCGCGCGGAGGTCGATCGCGGAGAACTACGTGGGGCTGCCGGTGTGAGGCCTACATCGTCCAAGCACCCCTCGTCATCCCGGACTTGATCCGGGACCGTGGGCAAGGGCCACGCCCACATTTAGGCTGGGCGCGGCGCTGCGGTGGCCCAGCGCGAGCTATCGCCTGAAGCACTGCCCAAGGTCCCGGATCAAGTCCGGGATGACGAGGGGGAGTTAGCCGACGTTCAGATCATCGTTTCCGGCCGCACCACGCGGTCGAAGGTCGCCTCGTCCACCAGTCCCAGTTCCAGCGCCGCCTGCTTGAGCGTCTGGCCCTTGGCATGGGCGTGCTTGGCGATCTTGGCGGCGTTGTCGTAGCCGATTTCCGGTGCCAGCGCCGTCACCAGCATCAGCGAGCGGTCGAGCAGTTCGGCGATCCGCGCCCGGTTGGGCTCGATGCCTTCGACGCAGCGCTGCGCGAAGCTGACCATGCCGACCGAGAGCAGGTCGATCGAGCGCATCACCGCCGCGCCGATCAGCGGCTTGAACACATTGAGCTCGAACGCGCCCTGGAGCCCGCCGATGGTCGCGGCCTGGTGGTTGCCGATGACCTGCGCCGACACCATCGTCAGCATCTCGCACTGGGTCGGGTTGACCTTGCCCGGCATGATCGAGCTACCCGGCTCATTGGCCGGCAGATCCAGTTCGCCCAGCCCGGAGCGCGGGCCGGAGCCCAGCCAGCGCACGTCGTTGGCGATCTTCGTCAGCGCCACCGCCAGCGTCGCCAGCGTCGAGGACAAGTGCACCAGCGGATCGTTGGAGGCCAGCGCCTCGAACTTGTTCTCGGCCGGGCGGAAAGCCAGCCCGGTCAGCTGCGACATTTCGGCGGCGAAATCCGCGTCGAAACCGGGTGACGAGTTGAGGCCGGTGCCCACCGCCGTGCCCCCCTGCGCCAGCGCGGTCATGCCCTCGGACACGGCCGGCTCGATGCGCCCGCGCGCCAGGCGCACCTGCTGCGCATAGCCCGAGAATTCCTGGCCCAACGTCACCGGCGTCGCGTCCTGCAGGTGGGTGCGGCCGATCTTCACGATGTCCGCCCACGCCTTCGCCTTGGCGTCGAGCGAAGCGAAGAGCGTGTCGATCGCCGGATAGAGCGTGTCGGTCACGGCCCGGGCCGCGGCGACATGCAGCGCGGTGGGGAAGCTGTCGTTCGAGGACTGCCCCATGTTGACGTGATCGTTGGGATGAACCGGCGACTTGCCGCCGCGCTTGCCGGTCAGCACCTCGTTGGCGCGTCCGGCGATCACTTCGTTGAGGTTCATGTTGGTCTGGGTGCCGCTGCCGGTCTGCCAGATCACCAGCGGGAACTGGTCGTCCAGCTTGCCCGCCACCACTTCCGCCGCCGCCGCCTCGATCGCGTCGGCCAGCCCGGCGTCGAGGCCATGCTTGCGGTTCACGCGCGCCGCCGCCTGCTTGACCAGCGCCATGGCATGGACGATCGCGATCGGCATGCGCTCGGAGGGGTCGAAGGGGAAGTTCTCGATGCTGCGCTGGGTCTGCGCGCCCCAGTAGGCGGCTGCGGGAACGTCGATTTCGCCGATGCTGTCGGACTCGCGGCGGGTATCCATGAGGTCTTGGTCTCCTTCGCTGGGGCAGTCTTCGCTATGCGGTGCCTACATAAGCCGCTTGCGGGACATTTCCACTGCTAATGAGAACCACTCGCATATATAATGCGCACTTACACGCATTCGTCATCCCGGACTTGATCCGGGACCTTGGGCAAGGGCCACCCAACTTGCGTCGAGACGCCGCGCCGCAGTGGCCCAACTCGAGCTATCGCCTGAAGCAACGCCCACGGTCCCGGATCAAGTCCGGGATGACGGGTGCAATGGAAGACGGCTCAGATCTCCTCCGGCCAGTAGAGCCGCATCGGGTTCGTCACCAGCAGCTTGGCCTGCAGTTCCGGCGTGGGCGCGATGCGGGGGATCATGTCGACGAGGTGGCCGTCATCGGGGATGGCGTCCTGCATGTTGGGGTGCGGCCAGTCGGTGCCCCACAGCACACGGTCCTGGTAATCCGCCACCAGCGGCGCGACGGCCGAGGCGAAGGCGTCCCACGGGGCGCCGGCGGCGTCGAGGCGGTCCGGGCAGGTGGCCTTGAACCAGATGTCCTCGCGGCTGTCGAGCAGGCTGCGGAAGGCCTTCATGTCGGCGCCGTCCGGTCCCTGCGTCACGTCGGGGCGGCCCATGTGGTCGATCACCAGCGGCACCGGGATCGCGTCCATGAACGGGCGCAGTTCCTCAAGGATATCGGCCTCGAAGTAGATCACCACGTGCCAGCCTTCGGGCAGGCGGCGCGCCACATCGAGGAACTTGTCCTTGGGCGCATCGTCGACGAGGCGCTTGAGGAAGTTGAAGCGGATGCCGCGCATGCCGCCTTCGTGAAGCGCCGCGAGGTCGCCTGCCGAAATCGCCGGATCGACCACCGCGACGCCGCGCGCCTTGCCTTCGGACTTGGCGATGGCGTCCAGCGTGGCGGCGTTGTCGGTGCCGTGGCAGCTGGCCTGGACGATGACGTTGCGCGCGAAGCCAAGGTGATCGCGCAGCGCGAACAGCTTGTCCGGGCCGGCATCCTCGGGGAGATACTTGGCCTTGGCGCTGAAGGGGAACCGCGCCATCGGCCCGAAGACGTGGCAATGCGCATCCACCGCACCGGCGGGGGGCGTGTAGAGCGGCTTGCTGGGGCTGGCGTGCCAGCTGACGATACGTTCGGACATCCTGTCACCTCAGATCTTGTTGACGTTATTGCGGCCTTGAGGCCCGCTTAGCCTGCGCTTGACGACACGCCGAACACCACTCCGTCCATCAGCTTGCGCGCGGTGCGCAGCAGGGCGGAACTGACGACGGCGCCGCTCTCGTCCGTTTCCAGGACGCAGCTCATCTCGCCGGTCGGGTGTTCGACCGACAGCGTCTTGCGCGCACCGTCCGGGATTCGCGCCACTTCGGCAGCCGGAGAGCCCTCGATCAGGCACGCGGTGGCCACCGAAACCGCGCCCAGCACGCCGATTGTGGCATGGGCCCGGTGCGGAATGAAGCTGCGCACGGTCACCGCCCCGCCGCTGCGGGGCGGCGCGACGAGCATCATCTTGGGCACGGACTTGTCGGTCACGTCGCCCAGGTTCATGACCGGGCCGACGGCCAGCCGGATCGCCTCGATCCGGGCCTTCAACTCGGTGTCGGCGTCGAGCGTGTCGCGGTCCTCGTAGCCGGTGACGCCGACATCTTCAGCCTTCATCACCACGCAGGGCATGCCGTTGTCGATGAGAGTGACGGGCACGCCGTTCACCACGTCGACCGCGTTGCCGCTGGGCAGCAGCGATCCGCAGGAGGAGCCGGCGGTATCCCGGAACTCCAGCGGCACCGGCGCGTGGGTACCGGGCACGCCGTCGATCGCGGCATCGCCGCTATACGTGACCGTGCCGCCGGGCGTCTGCACGGTGGCGACGGCGACCTGGCCGGTATTCTCCATGTAGATCGCGACGCGGGTTTCGTCACCCGTCGCCGCCACCAGCCCGCGCTCGATCGCGAAGGGGCCGATGCCGGCGAGGATGTTGCCGCAGTTCTGCTGGTCGGAAACGAGCGCCTTGTCGACGAAGACCTGCAGGAACAGGTAGTCGACGTCGATCCCCTCGCGCGTGGAACGGCTGACTACGCCGACTTTGCTGGTCAGCGGATCGGCGCCGCCCATGCCGTCGATCTGGCGCGGGTCGGGCGAACCCATGACGGAGAGCAGGAAGGCATCGCGCGCGGCGGTCTCGGGCGGCAGGTCGTCCTTGAGGAAGTAGCCGCCCTTGGACGTCCCGCCGCGCATCCACATGCACGCAGCCGAAAAGTCCTCAGACATACTTGAGGCCTTCCTTCTCGAGCCGTTCGCGCATCTTGTACATGTCGAGGCCGAGGACGCCGGCGGCGAGCTTCTCGCGCTTTTCGCCTTCGTTGGCTTCGCGGGCCTGCGCGGCCGCCAGCACTTCGGCGGCCTTTTCGCGCGGCACCACGCAGACGCCGTCGTCGTCGGCGACGATCACGTCGCCCGGGCGCACGGCGGCATTGGCGCAGACCACCGGCACGTTGACGCTGCCGAGCGTGTTCTTGACGGTGCCCTGCGCGTAGATGGCCTTGGACCACACCGGGAAGTTCATCTCGGTCAGGTCGCGCACGTCGCGCACACCCGCGTCGATCACCAGCCCCCGGCAGCCGCGCGCGATGGCGCTGGTGGCGAGCAGGTCGCCGAAGTAGCCGTCCTCGCAAGGGGAAGTCGGCGCGAGCAGCAGGATGTCGCCTTCCTGGAGCTGTTCGATGGCGACGTGGACCATCCAGTTGTCGCCAGGGGCCGCGCTGATCGTCACAGCCGAGCCGGCGATGCGCGCGCCGCTATAGATGGGGCGCATGTAGCTGGCGAGCAGGCCGGTGCGGTGCTGCGCTTCGTGCACGGTGGCCACGCCGCACTTGGCGAGGCCGTCGATCACTGCCGGATCCGCGCGCTCGATGTTCTGGACGACGATACCGCTCATGACATGTACTCCTTCTCTTTGCCCTCCAGATGGGCCAGCGACGCGCGAGGGGGAAAGAGAACTTTGGCAAGTGCGATTGGATTTGGCTAAGAGTAGCCGTATGAGCAGCGCCATGGACATCTGGAGCCTGAACCTGCGGCACTTGCGCGCGGTTGCCAAAATCGCCGAATTGGGCACGGTGAATGCCGCCGCCACCGCAGTCAACCTCAGCCAGCCCGCGATAACACAGGCGTTGGGGCGACTCGAAGCCGCGCTGGGCCTGCCGCTGTTCGAGCGCCGCCATGATGGCATGATCCCCACCCGCGCCGGGGAAATCCTGAGCCCCCGGATCGACGCCGCTCTCGCCCATATCCGCAGCCCCCACGTCACGATGTCGCGGCTGCGTGCGATGCTCGCGCTGGCCGAGACCGGCAGCTATGCGGGCGCCAGCCAGGAAACCGGGCTCTCGCTCCCCTCGATCCACCGTGCCGTCACCGACCTCGCGCTGGCGCTGCGCCGTCCGCTCGTGGTGCGCCGGGGCAAGTTCGTGATCACCACCGAGGCGGGCAGCCTGCTGGCCCGCGAATTCCGCCTGGCGCAAGTCGAGCTGGAAGCGGGCCTGTCCGAAATCGCCGCGCTGCGCGGTCATGAAACGCGGCGCATCTCCATCGGCGCGATGCCGCTGTCGCGCGCCCGGGTCCTGCCCGCCGCCGTCGCGCGTTTTCTGGCCCGCCGCCCGCAGGTGCGCCTCACCATCGTCGAGGGATCGCGCGCAGAACTGGTCGAGCCGCTGCGCAACGGCGCCCTCGACGTCATGGTCGGCGCCCTGCGCGACCCGCTGATCGAGACCGACCTCGTCCAGCACCGCCTGTTCGACGACGTGCCGGCGGTCTTCGCGCGGCGCGGCCACCCGTTGGAGGGCACCTCGCCCGGACCGCTGGACATGGCCGACTATCCCTTCACCCTGCCCCCGCGCGGCACCCCGCTGCGCGACAGCTTCGACCGCTATTTCACGGCAAACGACCTGCCCCTGCCGCAGGTCCCGGTGGAGTGCGGATCGGTGATGATGATCCGGCAGGTGATGATGGGCGGCAATTCGCTCGCCCTGCTCTCCCCCGATCAGGTGCAGGTGGAGATCGAGGCTGGATGGCTGAGCGAACTGGCGCGCCTGCCCGCGCAGTTCGCCCGCACCATCGGCATGACCACCCGCGCCTCGCTGCGTCCGACCGAAGTGCAGGCGGAGTTCTTCGCCGAACTGGAGGCAGCGGCGGGAGAGGTCGGGGCCGGCGGATGCCGATCGAGGCCGGATGGCTGAGCTAGCTGGCCTTGCGAAAGAGTCGGGCCCCATCCCCTTCGTCATCCCGGACTTGATCCGGGACCGTGGCCGTTCCTTGAGGCGATAGCTTGCGCTGGGCCTCTGCGGCGCTGCGCCACAACGCTACGTGGCCGCGGCCTTGCCCAAGGTGCCGGATCAAGCCCGGGATGACGACCTGGGGCACACCCCCTCCGCGCCGGGATTAGTCTCAGCTTATCACCGGCAGGCAGTTCCGATTTGCGCGCGCCGCCGCGCACGGGCAGGCAGGCGCGATGAGAGGTTCCATTGCCCTGATCGGTTTCGGCGAGGCCGGATCGACATTCGCGCGCGCCGGTGACTGGAGTTTGCGCGCAGCCGCCTTCGACGTGGATCCGGCCCGCGGTGCCGCCATGGCCGAACTCGGCGTGGCGCCTTGCGCCGATGCGGCCGAGGCGCTTTCGGGGGCCTCGCTCGTACTCTCGCTGGTGACGGCGGATCAGGCCCTCGGCGTCGCCCGCGCATGCGCCGGGCTTATCGCCCCGGATGCCCTGTTCTGCGACATGAACTCGGTCGCCCCCGGCACCAAGCGCGAAGCCGCCGCCGCTTTCGCCAAGGCACAGCGCCGCTACGTCGACGTGGCGGTGATGGCCCCGGTCAATCCGGCCCGCATGGCGGTGCCGCTGAACATCTCCGGCCCCGATGCCGCCGAGGCGCAAGGCCTGCTGCGCGCCATCGGCTTCACCCGCACGGCCATTGCCGGCAACGCGGTGGGCCGGGCCTCGGCGATCAAGCTGGTGCGATCGGTCATGGTCAAGGGGCTGGAGGCGCTGACCGCCGAGATGATGCTCGCCGCCCATGCCGAAGGCGTGGCGGACGAAGTGCTGGCCTCGCTCGACGCGAGCGATAAGACCATTCCCTGGGCCACGCGCGCCGACTACAATCTCGACCGAATGCTCGTCCACGGCCGCCGCCGCGCCGCCGAAATGGCGGAGGCCGCGCAGATGCTGCGCGACCTCGGCATTGCGCCGATGATGACCGAGAACACGGTCAGGCGGCAGCAGGCGCTTGGACAACTCGGTCTCACCCCGCCCCCCGAAGGCTTCGCCGCAAAGCTGGCAGCCATCACCGCCAATGACACGTCCAACACCATATCGACCGGAGAGAACTGAGCCATGAGCCTCGTGATCGATTGCCACGGCCACTATACCGTCCTGCCCAAGGCGCACGACGCCTGGCGCGAGGCGCAGGTCGCCGCCTTCAAGGCCGGCGAGCCCATCCCGCCCTACCCTGAAATCTCCGACGCCGAAATCCGCGAGACGATCGAGCAGAACCAGCTCAAGCTCATCAAGGAGCGCGGCGCCGACCTGACGATCTTCAGCCCGCGTGCCAGCGCCATGGCGCACCACGTCGGCGACCAGGCGATCTCGGCCGAGTGGGCATTTCACTGCAACAACCTGATCGCCCGCGTGGTCGCCATGTTCCCCGAGACGTTCGTGGGCGTGTGCATGCTGCCGCAGTCGCCCAAGGCCGACCTCACCGCGAGCATCAAGGAACTGCGCCGCTGCGTCGAGGAGCTGGGCTTCATCGGCTGCAACCTCAACCCCGATCCGGGCGGCGGGCACTTCGAGCATCCGCCGCTGACCGACGAATACTGGTTCCCCATCTACGAAGTCATGTCCGAGCTGGACGTGCCGGCGATGATCCACGTCTCGGGTTCGTGCAACCCGGCGATGCATGCCACCGGCGGCTTCTACATCGCCGCGGACACCGTGGCCTTCATGCAGCTGATGCAGGGCGACCTCTTCGCGAAGTTCCCGAAACTGCGCTTCATCA
>Ga0308159_1003279_pt1 | contig 16647 bp, 19 predicted proteins | sample PhyCR1_FD_201040 | JGI IMG/M metagenome (GOLD analysis project Ga0308159, IMG submission 201040) | Phyllosphere microbial communities from UC Gill Tract Community Farm, Albany, California, United States - DLSLC.R1 | ecosystem: Host-associated > Plants > Phyllosphere > Unclassified | place: USA... | reverse complement strand
CCGCCAGCAGGCAGCTGGGCACGTGTTCGACTGCAGGAGTGGCTGAACTTCATTACCAGTGAAATCCACGCGGGTTCCGCTCTGTTGTTCAACAAATCGCTGCCCGAGGCTGTCCTGTCACTGTTTCTTGAAAAACTCTTCCGGCGGTTCGACTTTTTGCAGGATACGCTCGCCGAAAAAGCGTTTCTGATGGGGCCATCATTCAGCATTGCTGACGCCTACCTTTTCACCGTACTGGGCTGGTGTAAGTTCTTCAGCATTGAACTGGATCGCTGGCCTGCGCTAGTGGCGTACAGAGCAAGTATCAGTGCGCGCCCTGCTGTGCAGGCGGCATTACGGGCAGAGGCGGCGCACTAAGCGCGGAAAGGTTGGTGGCCTGACGCCAGAGTAAGGATAAACGGTCCGCTTTGATCTGCTGCTTGCGCCTGGCGTACCGGTAGTCTGAAGCCAGAAGCAGACGGAAATTTATCGTTTCACCGGGAACAGGTTAGTATCTCCAGACTGACCTTTTAGCGGGGAGTCGGCTTTATGATTAACAACACCAGGGCGGAAACCTCTGTCATCAGGCATGCCGACAGGAATTTTGACGTCACGTTATTGAAGGTGAATGAAGCCAGCCAGTGCATCCTTTTTGCGGCAGGTGCTGGCGGAAGTCCATTGCGTCATCTTGAGCTTCTGCAGACCTTTAGCCGCAATGGTATTTCAGTAGTAGCGCCCCATTTCGAACGGTTAACCTCTTCCACGCCCTCAAAGGCTGACTTACTGGAACGCAGCCAAAGGCTTGTCCTCGCCCGCGATGCTTTTTGTCAACATTATGCCTCGATTTACGGCGTCGGACACTCACTCGGCACCGTGATTCTGTTGATGCACGCCGGGGCGACGGCCTGGACTCGCACCGGAGAGAAGGTGACATATGCAGGCAGACAGGATTTGAATCAACTGGTGCTGTTAGCGCCACCTGCGGATTTTTTCAGAGCACCCTCGGCCCTCGCCTCCGTGAAAGTGCCTGTCAGGATCTGGACTGGCGAGCAGGACACCCTGACACCGCCATCGCAAGCGCTGTTCATCAAAGAAGAATTAGGTAATCGAACTGAGACAGAACTTTGCGTGGTTAAAGATGCCGGGCATTTTACCTTCATGAACATCCTGCCGCCGCATATCACTGACACCCACCCATCACGCGACGCCTTTATTCTCAATCTGGGAGAAGAGATCTCCCGTTTTGTCACTGGCTGGATGGCTCAGCCAGATAATAAATCACCTTAATTAAACCGATCCCTCTTTTTCAATTACCAGCACACGGGCGACGCCCTGTGGACGGGCAATATGCTCTGTCCCTTCACTGGCATAAAAAATATCACCAGCGTTGAGTACCCGGCTTTTAACTTCGCCATGCTCTTTATATTGCATTTCAACACACCCATCCATGACAGCAAAAACCTCCTGACCATCGTTGATGTGCCACTTATAAGGCTGATCGGTCCAGTGGAGTTTCACGCTGACATTATCGAAGCTGGCAATATGCTGTGAGTCCCAGGCCTTCGAGCCGGTAAATTCCTTACTGCAATAAAAATTCATTTTAGCTCTCTCAACAGAAGTGATTTAACACCATCGGCATCATCAATATCAGAGAGAGTTGATCGATTCTATACGTCAGGCATCTGTTGTCCTGATCTGTCCTCTGGTTGTCCGTTTAATGCTGGAGCGGGGGTTGTGACGATCAGTGTGACCTGCCGTCTTTTACTGAATCGGCCAGACAGGCGCGACATTCTGATAAAGCGTAACGCGGCCAACGCGCTGGCGATCTCAATTACATGAGTTTCGCTTTGGGTCGGTTTTCGGTGTCATGCGAATGGCCTCTGTATAAGTGTGAGAGCCACGATCATTTGAAATAAATCCTGATAGTTCATCCTTTAACGTGTTATCCGAAGCAACATATCTTCAACTGTAACGACGGTTTACACCTGTAAATAATGGGGTATTATCGGCGATATTATGTACAGGGAGAAGATAAATGGATGTAGCATTGCTTGATATGATGCGCTCAGGCAGAAGTAAAAACTGGGCTGAAACAATGATTAACCTTGAGGCCAGAAAGCTGATTAATACAGCTAATCATGTGTCCTCAGTCCATCTTTCGAATGGCATGACTCAGGTGAAGTTTGTTCAGGAGATCAGAGATCTGGTTGAGCAGCAGTTTGCGTCTGCCCGACGTGCAAAATCAGACGAAGAGTGCATAGCCTGTATTAAAAATCTGAGGGAAGAAACGGAAAACCTTCAGGAGCAGGACAGAATGCTGCGCATGAAAACGGCGAAACTTTATGACAAAGTGGAGTTCATCAGGGAAAATAATAAAATTGTCGGGTATGTCATTTCGGCTGTAAATGTGGTTTTGTCGGGGGCTGAAATAGCTGCTGGCCTGACCCTTATAGGAACTATGACACCATTGGGCATTCTGGCCGGTGCAGTTTTAGTTACTGATGGTGCGAACGGCATAAGCAAAGAAATTGCGCACTATGTAATGGATAACAAACAATCTGAAGGATTGGTTGCTGATGCCGCTATGTCCACTGCTGCATTCATGGGGTTCAGCCCTGATAGCGGGCTGGGAATCTATAAATCAATCTCGCTTGTTGCAAATGCCTATAGCGTCTTCGGTCTGTTCAGACGCCCTGGAACCTGGCGTCTGTTCAGATATCTGCCCGCGGATTATTACAGGAAAGTCAGCACTATGAGCCGTCCAAAACTCACAATGAAAATAGTCAGTTATGGTGTTAAAGCTAAGGTCATATTTGACCTTATGTCTGTCACTGATGCTGCTCTGAATGAGTCGTGATTCTGCGATAGCGCCATGACTTGTATGCAAGTTTTGCTGGGGCTAAATACCATATAAAAGGCAATACAATCGCAAGTGTGGCCGCCAGCGTGATGCTGGTATCTACGGATGCCAGCATCAGCGTAAGAGCAAGTATGATAAAGGCAATAATAGTAATCCACTTCGAGGCGTTAAAGCGGTTAGCAAGATCATGGATCATGGAATCCAGAGAGCCACCATAATTAGCCATATTGTTTTTCAGTTTTAGTAGATCTGCATGACTAAAGCCGGATTCCAGTAGTGCTTTTTCACTCACTTTCATAGATTTTCATCCTTAAAAATTACCTGAATAGCTTAAGCAAGTTTACCTGAAAACGGCACTAAAAAACCCGTGAAGTGCAGGCTTTCTGTCGCGTGATACTTGTAACCGTCCATTATCCACAGAGCGGGTGGTTAGCTGGGATCAGCATGATGTACCAGTGCGCTTTTAGTGATCTATCAGATAGTGCCCGTTGTGGATGTACTCCTGATCGCGAAACAGCGGCGGCTAATCGGGATTTCCAGATACTGTTGGCATTTACTGAGGGATTGCCAACTCATCAGCCAGCCCTGACTCGCCATCTTTTCCGTAGATAATTAGTTAATACAAACAGTTAAATCTGGCCACTATCTGGTCGTCAGTGACCACTGTTCGGGTAAACTGCGTTCGCCATCTCCTGTGACATGGACGAATCGACGCAACGCTATCCTTAAAGATGGGCAAACCGTTGAATACATGGTGATATGTTTGCGATCAGCAAAGGGGATATGCCTGATAAGTTATGGGCAGCAATAACAACTCACTTCTAAAATCCTTATTATCCCTTAAAAATTAATCGAATAGCCTAAAATACCAGACAGAAATACTATTAATGACGAATCGCCTCTGTTCATACCAATGCCAAAGGTCTGTAATGAAATCGATAAATCTGGAAAGTCTGTATCGTTCTGCCAACGAGAACACCGTCTCCATCTGGTCGGAAAATGCAGGAGTTGGGGCAATTAAACAGGGAAATTACTACGATCCTGTAAGGCTGGCTCTTGCAGCGGGCATTCAGCCGCCGGTGTCCTTTGATGTCTCACGTCTTATTTGTGAATTACAGCAGCTCACAAAGGATGATCCCCTTGCCGATATTCTGCCCACACAGGGTTTCCATTTTACCTTCCTGCCCCTTACCCTGCCGCTCTATAACGAAAACGAGCCATTGCACGAAAAAATCGATGAATTGACGAATATCTGGAGCGAATTTGATGCGGCAAAAATTGTTATCAGAGATCTGCGGTTAGTTGCATTGCCCAGTCAGTTATTGCTTGCGGGGATCCCTGATAGTTCGGCAATAGCCATGCGCCACTCATTCTGCGAAAAAGTTCTGGATTCGCACTGGAAAAATGAGTTGCTGATGCGTCATAACGGCAGCCCATTACCGGCACCCTTCTGGCACAGCACGATTCTGCGCTATGGCGCTGATTTTTTACCCGCATCCGTACGTGAGTTTATTTTTGAACGTCAGACCATTAATTTTGGGGATGTAGATGGAGAATTAAAACTGGCGAGGGTCAACTACAACTGGACAAAATGTTATCCGTTGGCGGATTAATTAAGACGAAGTAATTACATGATAAATAAGATGTCTTAGTTTCCACTGCCTGCCCTCGCGTAAACGTTTCAGAAGTGGGTAATACGCCCCTTTTTTCGCTCATAACAGTCATTAACCCGCACACATTCCGCTCTATACCTGACTACCCTCTCCGGCTGAAAAAACAGGGCCTGCGCGCAACACTTTCTGTCTTTCACAACCCTGATATCGTTAGCCCTATGGCGCCTCATTCACATCATGTCACTTTTTACACGAGTAATAACCTCAGGAAATTTAAAAAACCGCCGCGAGCTGCCGATAACCTCAGGTATCGAAACTCTGTACGCAGGAAACAACATCCATGTCACCATCCGACACCCATAGTAAGCATCAGGAAATTGGCGAAATTACGGCGCGTGCTGGCTTCATCCTGCGGCAGCTTCGCGACAGTCTGCAACAGCTGGGGCTTGATAAAACCATCGCCGATGTGGCGGGAAGCATCCCAAACGCCCGTGAAAGGCTGGGTTATGTCGTCACAATGACCCGCGAAGCAGCAGAGGGCGTAATCAACAGCGTGGAAATCACGCAGCCTCTGCAAACCGATCTGGGAGAAAAAGCGGAGAAACTTACGCAACGCTGGGATGCCACTTCCGGTACGCTGTCAGACAAAGAACAGACCCAGGCATTAGCTGCAGATACCGTTGCCTTGCTGAATGATGTCCCCCGTGTCACGGGTCTGACACAACAGCAGTTGCACGCGATTATGATGTCTCAGGGCTTCCAGGACCTCACAGGACAGATTGTGCAGGCTATGATGGCCGTGCTGAATCAGGCTGAGCAGCAACTGATACAGGTCATCCGCGATAATACTGGCTCACACAGCACCACCGAGCGCACTGCGCCGTCTAAACCTTCCTCCGTACCAGAGACTCCTGCCAGTCAGGATGATGTGGACGACCTGCTGGCCAGTCAGGATGATGTGGACGACCTGCTGGCCAGTCTGGGAATGTAAGCCGACCCGAAGAAAATACGCGATTTGAAATAACAATTAATGATTAAAGGTCTGCGCAGGACAAACAGTTCGTCTGACAGCAAACACGCTATTGCGGCTAAATGTCCGCTTTGCGCTATTAGCTGACGCGATTTAACTATCGGCCCGTTGATAAACAGGGTTCTGACCAGGCCAGATTGCAGAATCTGGCACTTCAGAAATAAGAGCATAAAAAGGAATGGTATAGTCTCTTATTCGATTTATTTTCCCATATTTATTATATGACGGTAGGAAATATATATGGCATAAAAGCATTAAAAGAACACTAAAAGGAGTGACGTTATGTCGCTTTATGACCTTAGAATTGAATCACATGCATTACCAGAGGCCTGGCACTCTCAGGTATTAGGCCACATTGGCACAGCGAATCTCAAAGTTTTACGAATGGATGAACGCTCTGTAATTGAAGAGGTGCATGAGTATGATGAAGGGTTACTGGTCATTGACGGTCGTCTTGAACTGAGCGTGAAAGGAAAACAAATCTCTGTAACTTCTGGCCAGCTTTATGTAGCCAAAGCTGGGATTCCTCATACTGTAAAAAAAGGCAGTTTTGGCACCCTGGTTATCATAGATTTGCCAGAAACACGAGTAGCCTAACGATAGTTTGTCCGATATTTGCTCAGAAGATAATTTGCCTGATGCAGATGTCCGCCTTATGCCATAAGCGGACATTTATGAAATGTTGCAGTAGATTACACGCTGCGATGTTTCTCCAGTTTGATATCGGTATAGTTAATCTCTTTTTTATTACCCCAGCCGAACTGCATGTGAAATTTCGCCGCGCGACTATTTTTATCGGTTTCCAGCCACGCAACCTCATGATGTTTAAATAATTCCTGCTCGGCGAGAAAAACCAGCCTTCGACCTATACCTCTGCCTTCATATTCCGGGAGAACAAAGGCCGCAAAAAGACAGCCTTCGTCCGGAAAAATCATTGAAAAGCCGACTATTTTGGCGTTTTCAGCCGCCACCCAGGCGCAAAGACTCTTTTCAATCATATCGGCCACGACGCTTTCGGTGATCCCCAACTGACGCATTTCTTCACGACTCAAATAATTCTCGCGTACTGAGGTCCTGACTTCGAAAATACTATCAACATCAGAAGCCCGGGCTGTTCTTGTATTTATATTCATTAGTCCTACTCCTTGTATGACAAAAATATTTCTTGATGATGATGCCTGACATTCCCTTAAACGAACCATAGAATCTTGAGCAAAAAGGCTGTTAAACGGCAGGCCGTCAAAGGCGGCACTACCTCAAAGCCTGCGTAATGAATGAAGCCGTTATGATAAGAACGTTGCGCAATATGAGCTCAGCCGACCTTAACGCCGCTCTGTTTCTTCATAGTGACGCCTCATTAACTAATTTGAGATAGCGGGAGCCCGATATGTTTCTACCACTCACCACGCAGACAACTTTACGCCCGCTCAGTTCTTTTGCATAACGGATGGCTGCCGCAACTGCGGGTACGCCTGAAGGCTCTACAACATGGCTGTGCAGATTAAGCATTAACAGCATCGCTGCTTTAATTTCAGCTTCTGAAACCAGAAGAACACGATCGACGCGATCGCGTATGAGTGGCCAGGTCATCGCTTCAGGCTCTATATAGCCACTTATGCCTTCGGCGATTGACGACGATATTTCCACTGGGATCGCCTCACCAGCTTCTTTCCAGCACGCAAACGTCGGGCTTGCTTCACTCTGCACTGCCCACACTTCGGCTGCAGGGTTTATGCCCTTGATGGCTGTTGCGATACCGGAGGCCAGCCCGCCGCCGCCAATGTTTACGAGAATAACGTCAGCGTCTGGCCAGTCTTCCATGATTTCCAGACCGACGGTGCCGCCTCCGGCAATCATCTGCTGATTATTGTAGGCTGAGACGAACGTTGCGCCGGACTGTTGCGCTTCGACAATGGCTTCCTGCCTTGCATCTTCAATGTTGTCAAAAAACGTAACCTGAGCACCATAACTTTTCATTGCAGAAACCTTAATCGGGTCTGCTGAAAACGGTAAGAATATGGATACGGGTATGCCTGCCGCATGTCCCGCACAGGCAAGCCCTAAACCATGATTCCCTGCCGTCGGGGCGATGACGCCGGCACGTCGCTGGTCTGCATTAAGACTGGCAAGAACGTTTGCAGCACCTCTCAGCTTAAAGCTACCAGTATGCTGAAGATTTTCCATCTTAAGCCTGACCTCCGTCCCGACAAGAGCAGACAGCGGGTGCGAAAGCTCCAGCGGAGTTTTGCATACTGTTGATTTAATTCGCCCGGAAGCTGCATAAATATCTTTCAGCGTGACACTGTCTGTTAGCCTTTGTCTGTGGTTTGTCATAGTATGCCCCTAAAGTTATATAAGAAAATGACTATATAGGTGATTGGCTATATGCACAACTCTAAGACATTAATGGCCGATATTTTTCGTGCCCTTGGTAATGAGCATCGGCTCGTGATTGTTGAATGGCTGTCCGATCCAGAGTCACATTTTCCGGTGCAGCAGGACGGCGATCTGGTTAAGGATGGTGTGTGTGTCGGATTTATCACCGAAAAAATTGGTCTGAGTCAGCCCACCGTGACAGGCCATCTGCAAATTCTTGCTAAAGCTGGGATTGTGACATCGAAACGTATCAAGAACTGGGTGTTCTATAAACTTGATCGTCAACGGATGGATGAAGCAACGGCAATGTTGTCTGGATATGGGAAGCAGGCGACTGGTTCACCTGAACAGCCATAATTGGTCAGTATGTGTATTTACAGGGCAGGAAATCCAGTGTGTGTATATATCTCGCTCCTGGCGTGACCGCCTTTCAGATAAATTAATTCGGTCATCGTTATCTGTTGTCATCTTCTGCAAAACTGCCGTTTAAATTCAGAAACTACCCCGGCTGATGACCAGCGTGTAGGTTTGGGTCCGCTTTTCGCTGTGAGTTCAAGGGGTCGATGCAACGGTATCTTTAATCGAAGGGGGACATTTACAAAATCTGCATTCACTAATCCGTGTAGAACAGATCACACTACATAGCCATGCAGACATTCTGGAATCATCAGGTGCGTTTTTCAGGGTTAAAGCTGGGAAAAAGGTGCCGAAAATGGGCCGTACGCACCAGGAGCGCACTGAGGGGCTCTGTGGGGGTCGACCAGGTAGTCTTATATTAAATAATGCTGACTGGCTCGCATGGAAGAATTTTGGCTGTCAAGCGCCAGCCTGCCCGTTAACTTCACTATGAAGGAATGGTAGCATTGCCCGGTTCATTGGCATGCCTTATAACCTACAGGGAGCGTTTAATGCAGTTAATGAGAATGACCTACGACGATCTGACAAAGGGCGGCGGCGAGGCAAAGCTGCACGTTTACGGCGTGGGTACCTTCCCGGTCTTTTCCGGCCAAAAGCCTTATACCAATGATCCAAACTGTACCTACAAGCCTAACAGTGCCATTCCGGTCGGGCGCTAATGGATTGTTCCGCGTCCTGAAGGCAGTATCGCTAACCGGATCAGAGGATGGGCCGTCGACACCTGGAACAACTCAAATCATTCAGAGTGGTTTGCGCTCTTTGATTCGAAAACGATGAGTGATTCCATCTTCATCAATGGCGTTGCCCGCGGCGGTTTCCGCCTGCATCCTCTTCGGCCAGACGGCTCCGGAGAAAGTGAAGGGTGTATCACCCTCGTGCGGCGTACTGATTTCTATACGGTAAGACAGGCGCTGCTCCGGAGAAAAACAATCAGCGTGCCGGGTTCGCGAAACAGCTTGATGGCATACGGCTATGTTGACGTTCAGGGAGAAAGTAACTTTGCAAACTGCAAAATTCGCTAGAAAAGCAGCGGGTTTTTTCGTCTGCTTTATTGTGGCCTTTATGGTGTCGCGTTACGGGATGCCACTCTATCCGCTGACGGCGTGGCTCGTTGAACATTCTCACCAAATTTTCAGCAGTTATCAGGATGACGTATACGAAGCCGGTACGGATCCGGTTACGTTCTTTTCCCTTTTGACCGTTATCGCGTTTTACGCTTTAGCCATGTATTGGTTAGTAAAAATGACAATTAAAAAAGTAAAACGTGGATAGACTGGTTGCAGTAAAAACCGGGGGTTTTATGCTGCCCTGCAACTCTGTCTGAAAAATCAACACCAAAAAGGGTTCGCGAGCGGGTGTTATATTTATTATGGCAGAACGTCCCTGCCGCTATTATTTTGACGTCCGCTTTTCGCTCAAAGCCACAGCGGCCGCTCATTTTTGTGACCAGTGATGATGCCCACACCAGTCGGCTTCATGGGCTGATCTAACCGCTACTACCTCACCCCGTGGCCCTTGCGCTTCCGGACTACCAGCCGGCTCTTCCTGTTGGCCAGCAGCCCGCATGGCAACCAGTCGACAGTAATTGCCAATATGTAACTCACCTGAAAACCCGTTTGAATCGAACCTCTCCACTCATTTGCATTTTTCATCCCTCCGGCGTCATTGCCCCCCTTCTTCAGTTATGCCTCCGCTGAAATATCGTATCAAGCAGGAAGGTCACCAAAAAATTAACCTAACAAGTGTTAGACATGTGTTGACGTGTTTTGCTTTGACCGCTAATGTTTACCTACCTACCTAACGTTAGTTAGATACCCCAACCATCAACCTGTAGGATCGACCATGACTGCTAAACTTCAGCTTTTTACATCACCTTCGGCCTTTCCTAATCCACAGCGCCTGCGGCTTTTCATGCACGAAAAGGGCATCGCTGACCAGTTTTCCGAGACCATCTATGACATGTCCCCTGGAGGAGAGCAGCGTGGCTGGCGACATTTGAATATGAATCCGTGGGGCGAAACACCTACCCTTGAACTGGCTGACGGTAGTTATATTTCTGAAACGGCTGCCATCGTTCGCTATCTTGATCAGGAGTATCCGGGCCGCAAGATTATGGGAGAAACAGCACTGGAACAGGGTCTGGATAATATGTGGGATAACCGGGTGTGGGTGCATATCCTGTACCGCATCGTTACAGCGTTCCACGTGTTGCACACCGGCCTCGGCTTCAAGCTGGAATTGACCAAAAATGAGGCCTGGGGTGAACACTGCCGTAAAGAAGTTTTGGCTCACGCCGCGCTGGTTAATCGCCATCTGTCAGACGGCCGCGAATGGCTGCTTGGCGGCGATGCCCCGACCTTCTCGGATATGACTCTGGCGACCGCGATCGCCTTCTCGAAATTCCCGGTCAATGCCACTCCACTGGACGAGCGTTTTGAGTTCTTAGATGCGTACTGGCAGCGCTGGACAAAACGTCCTGCCTTCCAGGCGGCCTACGCCGATCGCAACAGCGGCATTCCTGAGCTGGATTCGCCAACCCGGTAATAGCGCCACTCAATGTAAACTCCGGTACGCCGGGTTCGTTATCTACTGACTTTCCCGGTGACCAGAGTGCTTATGATAGCGTCGGCTGTCGATGTTACTTGCTAAACCATGATGGAATGACTTCTGCCTGAGCACCCTGGATGCATTGAACTTACTGTTTTTCATGGCAATCACCCTGTCACCCGGTAAGCGTTTGCTGTAAATTAGCGTTCTCTATTTAAGAGATCATCCCAATACCAAAGGCATCAAGATGAGCGTCAACACCAGGGAAGCCATTTTGCAGGCGGCCAGGAAAATTGCCCAATCTCAGGGCTATAACGGTTTGAATTTCCGCGACCTCGCGCAGGATGTGGGTATCAAAGCGGCGAGTATTTACTACTATTTTCCAGGCAAAGCCGAGTTGGGTATTGCCGTTGCCAGACGATACTGGGAGGACGGTGCGCTCGCGCTCGAGATGATCGAATCAGAAAGCCCATCACCCATTGATGCGCTGCGTCGCTTTCCTGAAATCTTCCGAAGATCACTTGAGGCCGAAAATCGTCTCTGCCTGGGCAGTTTCATGGGCGCTGAAAAAGATACTTTACCTCCTGAAATGAATGCAGAAATACAGAAGTTTGCTGATGTGAACATTGCATGGCTGAACAAACTTCTCGTGGCTGCGAAGGTGTGCGATTCAGGTGAGAGTGAATCCAGAGCGCGTGCAATTTTCACGGCCATTGCCGGTGCCCAGCTTATCGCCAGAAGTCGTTCAGATATCTCGCTTTTTGATTCACTGGTGGATTCATACCGCGCCTTTGGACCTCTGCCAGCATAGCAACTGTCCGCAATCCGATTCAGTGAATGGGCGGTTTTCTGCAGCGCGCCCAATGCGGCGCGGCGTCCGGTAGCGTATGTGCTTTTCCAGTCAGGAACTCACCCCTATGAATCAATGCGCGACGGGCCAGAACGTATAGGCGCTGTGTGTCAGGCTGGACGGGGTGGAAAAGTAAGTTTGGCGCCACTTCGTGCAGCGCCATGCCGGACGCCACTTTCTGCAGTTCCTGAAACTTAGGGATCCAAAAATATTCATTCAGGTACAGGTTGCCGTAATAACTCTGCACGGTACGGGCGTTGGTGTCTAAGAAATACAAGCGCGCGGCGGTGGTCAGTTGCATCTGATCCAACGGGCCATAGTCGCCCACTTATCACGCTTAATCCAGCTGTGCACGGTTGCGGATTTCTCTCCCAGCATTTCAGCAACGCGGGTGATGCGGTACGCCTGAGAGTACAGCAGTAAAGCCTGCCTGCGGGGATCGAGTTCGTCGGGGGCGGATGTCATGTTCACGCAGCCAAAATACGGCCACGATACTATTTGATCAAAATAATGCGGCAGATTGCGCAGAGTTCCCCCTCGCCTTTGATTTACGCTGTTATATCCTGGAAAAGATGTTTACATTTGTTCAGCAAAATCATCGGCCGCTCAGCAGAGCGTTACTGACCGACACTCGGATTGATCGCAGGGAAGAACAGCCGTTAACTTCATCATCAAAGTCATACCGCAAACAGAGGCAGGGAAAGAATGAGGGAGCTTGCACCCGATGGCATCACCGGGATGCCGTCACGGACGGCAGAGTATCTTTGTCGCCAGATCGCACGCCTGCTGAAAGGAGGAAGCCTGACCCCGGAGACCTGCGAGCGTATCTTTGCTTTCTGTGGAATCAGACCGTCAGATGCTCAGTGGCGTCAGTTTCTTATCCCGGTTCTTTCCTGTCTGGGATTACTGTCATTGGTTGCCGGAGCGGTGTTCTTTGTTGCCTGGAACTGGGCCTGGCTGCCAAAAATGGCGAAATTTGCCCTGGCCGAGCTGTTGATCGTCGCGCTGGCGGTGATTGTCTGGTGGCGCTGGTACAGCACGCTGGCACGCAACGCATTACTGGCGACAGGGTTAAGCTTCGGTGCCCTTTTTGCGCTGTATGGACAGATTTATCAGACCGGTGCTGACAGCTGGGAGCTATTTCGGGCCTGGTTATACGTTCTTCTGCCGCTGGCGCTGATTGCCAGGCAAAACAGCCTGTGGTTTTGCAGCTGGCTGGTCGCTAACCTGGCGTTCCAGCTCTATTACAACACCCTGCCGTCGTCACTTCTGGATCTCGCCGCGTCTGACAGTTTAACCAGGCTCCCGCCCACTGTGCTCTACGCATATCTGGCGTTGCTGGCAGCCTGCCTGATTGTCAGGGAAGCGCTAGCCTGGTGCGCGATAACGCATCATCCCAAGAGCTGGCTGGCAAGCCGCTGGTTCTCGCGAGTCATGGCGGGATTTTTACTGCTTCAGCTGACCGCCATCGTGGCCGGGAACCTCTCGGACTGGGGCAGCGGTGACCACCTTCCTTATATCACCGGCGGTTGGGTGATCACCCTGCTGGCAGGTTATTACCTGTACCGTTACCGCTATCAGGATCTCTGCATGCTGACGCTGGGCATTGCCAGCCTGTCCGTGGTTGGCTGTGCGCTAATTATGCAGTTATTTCTTTTAGCCTACGATACGGGTGATCTGTTTTTGACTGGCATCCTGTTGGCATTCTGGGTGGCGGTAAATGGTTCAATTCTGCTGAAGTGGCAACGCAAACTGGTTGAAAAGGGGCCAATCGATCTGGTTCCGGCCAGGCTGACCTTACTGACAGACACTTTGCGTCAGCAGGGTTTGCTGAGCGCCTCACAGGTTGAGGAAATTAAGCAACGCGGTCACGCATCCGACCTGCCCTGGTATCTGAGGCTGGCGCTAAGCGTCGGAGGCTGGGTCGCAGCGATCATCATTCTGTTACTGATGATACTGATGCTCTATGCCACTGATCTGCTGGAAGACCCGAACGCTGCGACCCTTATTATTCCTTCGCTGCTGCTTGCCGCCATTGCGCGTGGCCTGTTAAGCAGTCAGCGTGACGGTAAACATCATCTCGGGCTGGCATGGGCGATTGCGGCAACGTGCGGGCTGATAACTGGCGTTCTGCTGCAAATCCAGAGCAATGATGCCAGCTTTATTATGCTGAGTTCACTGACTGCCTTGCCGATCCTGGCCGCAATGGCGATGGCGATGCCCGACCGTACTTATCGGTTTATGGCCATCACTGCCCTGACCTTTTTCCTGGTGCTGGCGGGCCATTCTGTGGCCCGGCTTTACCTGTCTCCGATGGCTGTACGCCTTGCTGTGTCCGTACTGGTGGCGGCAGTCGTATTTTTGTGGATGTGGACTGTCAGTCATCAGCTTAGGTTACGGTCAGGGCCGTATGCTGACGCGGTACACCCCCTGCTGTATGGCATACCTTGTGGTCTGATGTTGCTGAGTTTCCTTGGGATTAACGCGGCGTATCTCACGGATTTCCTCTGGTCAGCATCGCAATTTTCCACGCTTCAGTCCGCGACAGGTACAGGAATCGCGGCTGGTTTAGTGCTGAGTGCGCTCAGTCAGAAAAGGCACAGCCAGCCGCTGTTTTCGATCATCACGCTGCCCGCTGCGCTTATCTGCGGGGCCGCCGCCCTCTATGCACCGGGTATAGGGCTGGGATTGTGGTTAATTCTGATGGCACGTTATCAGGGAAGTCTGGGGTTGCTGGTGGTCAGTGGCGGTTTCATGGTGCTGTATGTCATTGGCTGGTATTACTTCCTGGAGGTAATTCTGCTGCAGAAATCCCTGCTGCTGCTGGTCAGTGGTCTGGTTTTACTTGGGCTGGCATGGGGAGTCAAAAAAGTATTACCTGCACAAATCGGAGGTGCCAGTGAAAATGCATAAACAGAGCCGATGGCTGGCTGGCGCTGTGATAGCGCTGGCGCTGATAGCCGTCAATGTCAGCATCTGGCAAAAAGAGCAGTTGCTGAAGCAAGGCGCGGTCATGATTTTACCTCTTGCCCCGGTTGACCCGCGATCCCTGATGCAGGGTGATTACATGGCGCTGAACTATGCCCTCACCCGCCCGCTGGAAATGGCGTTGTATCAACAGGCTGAGTCCTGCGGCGCGACCCTGTCAGCGCCATGCCTGCCCACCAGCGGAACCCTGATTGTTGACCTCGATGCGCAGCGTCACGCGACTCAGGCCCGTTTTGATCAGGGTGAACCTCTGCAGCCAAATCAGCTGCGGGTAAAATACCATCAACATTATGGCTCGCTGACCATCGGCACCAACGCTTATTTCTTTCAGGAAGGTCATGCCGACAGATTCGCGCAGGCACGTTACGGGGAATTCCGGGTGGGAAGCGATGGCACGGCCCTCCTGACGGATCTGCTTGATGAGCAGGGTAAGGTGATTCAGCCTTAACTAAGCGAGACGTACACTGCCCTGCCCCAAAAACCTGACAGGCGGCCTTAATGTCCGGATGCTCCAGTCAGATAGTCAAACGTACAACCTGCCGCCGCAAGCGTTGTTGTCAGATTTGCAAAGGTCATTTTTACCGTAGCCGTAAAATCGGGTTCCGGGGTGCCATTGTCTCGGCTGCCTGTCTGACCCGGGACAAACAGCAAACCGCCTGAACGGATGGCAGCAGCATAACCATGCTGCTGATAGCGGGCGAACTGAATTCAGCGTTTTGCCAGAAGCGGACATGGCTTACCTATGCTGCTTTAATCTCAAGAGAAATGCCTGACTCTCTTTCTGACTTGAACTACAACATGTACGGACTACATTAAGATTTCTCATTTCATTCAGGAGAATTGGTAATGTTTAGTCATGTTCACGTTGGCGCGAGAGATCTCAACGCATTAGTGGCTTTCTATGAACCTCTGCTTGCGAAGTTAGGCTTTGAACAGATGCCAGAGGGTAATGGCGGTCAGGCTAAAGGGGTTGGCTGGAAATATCCTTATAAACGATGGCCTCAGTTTTACGTGCAGGTGCCTGAAAATGGCCTTCCTTCAACCTGGGGAAACGGTATGCAGGTCAGTTTTTTAGTCGCTTCTCAGGAAGAAGTTCAGGAGATTTGGCACCTCGCCATGAAAATGGGAGGTGCCGACGAGGGTAAACCTGGTTTCAGAGAATACGCTTCAGACTTCTATGCGGCTTATTGTCGGGATCCGGAAGGAAATAAGCTGTGCTTTGTCCACGCTCCTGAAGAATAAATGCAGAAGACCGGGCCACTGTTCTCATGTTGTCTGTACAATCTCCGCCTGGCGCTTATAGGACGTCAGTCCCCCTTCTTCCCTGAGGCGGATATTTTCAGACAAGCAATAGCCCGGTGAAGCGTTATGGACATTGCTGGGCTGGCTCATCATGTCACAGGCTGCCAGATAGAGGTGACCTGCAGGTATTGCCCCTTTCAGGCCGCCCACGTGATACGGGCATTGCTGACGCATGCCATACCTTAGCTGCCTTTATTGTCCAGCCAGAGTGATGGAACAGCGGTTGATAAGGGCAGTATTGCAATGGTGCCGGTTAGTGATCCTGACTTCTGCTTTGCCAGATGATGTGCGATCAGATCCTTCTGCTCAGCAAAATTTCGATTTATTCAACAACGTCCGTTGCATCATTATGAAGTAATGATTAAAGCATCATTTTACCTCTAATTGATTTTGCTATAAGGTTCTTCTGCTCACGCAACTATACAGAGGATGCTGTGCCGGAAGCCTGTTTTGCTATAAACCTCGCGGCGAAAATTTAAGCGGATATGCTGCATCAATATAGCTACTCAGACATAGAGAAAATTATGACGAACATTACTAACGACAACTGGATTAGGGTATCTGTGATATCAGCAATATTTAGTAGTGTCGTGGGTTCATTACTGGTTTTAACCTATCTTTCCTGGGGAAAAAGCAGTACACCCGTAGTGGGTATGATTTTCACTTATTTTTTTATCGTCATGAC